>Ga0316205_10000030_pt1 | contig 353837 bp, 335 predicted proteins | sample 3monthpyrite_MG_FD_204941 | JGI IMG/M metagenome (GOLD analysis project Ga0316205, IMG submission 204941) | Microbial mat bacterial communities from mineral coupon in-situ incubated in ocean water Damariscotta River, Maine, United States -... | ecosystem: Environmental > Aquatic > Marine >...
TGGTAAAAGTTGTGCTTGAGGGTGAAGTAGGGCAAACCTACAACATTGGCGGCCATAATGAAAAAACCAATTTAGAAGTAGTCAACACAATTTGCACTATTCTCGATGAAGTAAGACCAGAACATCCTGGTAGTATTAACGCCTATGCTGATCTCATCACTTACGTACAGGATCGCCCTGGTCATGATCAGCGTTATGCCATTGATGCGGATAAAATTGAAAATGATTTAGGCTGGGTACCTGAAGAAACATTTGAATCAGGTATTCGTAAAACAGTAATGTGGTATCTTGAAAACACGCAATGGATAGATCATGTCAGTAGTGGTGAGTACCGGAATTGGATAGATACAAACTACGCTAAGCGAGACACGCTATGAGAAAGGGAATTATCCTCGCCGGAGGCTCTGGCACACGCTTATATCCATTGACCTCTGCGGTCTCTAAACAGCTTCTGCCTGTTTACGATAAACCAATGATTTATTATCCACTGACGACGCTGATGTTAGCAGGGATAAAGGATGTTCTGGTTATTTCAACACCACAAGACACGCCTCGCTTCGAGCAACTTCTGGGCGATGGTAGCCAGTGGGGGATTCACATCGAGTATACCGTGCAAGCCTCACCTGATGGACTCGCACAGGCCTTTATTATTGGTGAAAAATTTATCGGCAACGATGATGTGGCTTTGGTGTTGGGTGATAATATTTTTTACGGACACAATCTGGCAGAGTTACTTCAAAAAGCTGAAAATGTAAAAAGCGGTGCGACTGTGTTTGCTTACCCCGTACAAGATCCAGAGCGCTACGGTGTTGTTGGATTTGATGATGATGGGAAAGTGACCAGTCTTGAAGAGAAGCCAATTAAGCCTAAGTCTAATTATGCTATTCCCGGGATCTATTTTTATGATAATTCGGTGGTGGAAATAGCGAAATCACTTAAACCTTCCGCGCGGGGAGAGCTTGAGGTGACTGACGTTAATCTCACTTATCTCAAACAGGGTAACTTGAATGTCGTTAATATGGGCCGAGGCTTGGCCTGGTTAGACACAGGTACCCATGAGTCTTTGCTTGAAGCTTCGGCCTTCATTGAAATTATTGAAAAGCGTCAAGGTTTAAAAGTGGCTTGCCCTGAAGAAATTGCATTTAGTAAAGGCTTTATTGATGAACAACAAGTGAGAAAGCTTGCCGAGCCATTAAAAAAGAGCGGCTATGGGCAGTACTTGTATAAAATATTAAATGAAAAAGTATTTTGATGAAAATTATTGAAACCTCTATCCCTGAAGTTAAAGTGTTTGAGCCTAAACTATTTGGCGATGATCGCGGATTTTTCTTTGAAAGTTTTAATCAACAAACTTTTCAAAATGCTATTGGCAGCGAAATAAGTTTTGTGCAAGATAATCACTCTTCTTCAAAGAAGAATGTATTACGTGGTTTGCATTATCAAATCAAACAACCGCAAGGAAAATTAGTCCGTGTAGCACGAGGTGCTATCTTTGACGTCGCCGTTGATTTACGCAAGTCTTCACCAACGCTTGGGCAATGGGTAGGCGCGGAGATTTCAGAAGACAACCATCGACAGATTTGGGTGCCAGCCGGTTTTGGTCATGGGTTCTTAGCACTATCCGATGAAGTAGAAGTGCTTTATAAAACCACCGACTACTACGCACCTGAACATGAACGCTGTGTTCTCTGGAAAGATCCTCAAATTGGTATTGAATGGCCATTTGATGCTGAGCCCATTCTTTCTGAAAAGGATAGGCAAGGCGTGGCCTTTAATGAGGCAGATTTGTTTCAATGAGTCGATTAACGTGTTTTAAAGCTTACGATGTTCGTGGAAAATTAGGTGAAGAACTATATGATCATGTTGCTTACCGTATTGGTCGTGCATACGGCCAGTATTTTAAAGCTAAAAAAGTGGTGGTCGGTGGTGATATTCGCTTAACCAGCGAGTCACTAAAGCTGTCACTAGCAAAAGGCCTGATGGATTCAGGTTGTGATGTTATCGATATAGGCATGACCGGCACTGAAGAAATTTATTTTTCAGCTTTTCACCTTGATGTGGATGGTGGCATAGAAGTGACAGCTAGTCATAATCCTATGGACTACAACGGCATGAAGTTTGTCAGCCGTGGTGCAAAACCGATTAGTGGTGACAGTGGTTTAAAAGAAATTCAGCAACTGGCTGAATCACAGAACTTTGATGCTATCGATACTAAAGGTTCATACACTGAACTATCTATCCTTGATGATTATATTGATCATATTCTTGGCTATGTTGAGACCTCTAAATTAAAGCCGCTAAAGTTAGTTGTTAATGCCGGAAATGGTGCCGCTGGTCATGTGATAGATGCTATTGAATCTTGCTTTAAGTCTCAAAAAGTAAATGTTGAGTTTATAAAGATCCATCATGAGCCGGATGGAAACTTTCCGCACGGCATTCCTAATCCTTTATTACCTGAAAACAGACAAGCAACCACGGATGCTGTGATTGCTAATAAAGCTGATATGGGCATTGCATGGGATGGTGATTTTGATCGGTGTTTTTTATTCGATGAAAAAGGCGAATTCATTGAAGGCTACTATATCGTCGGTCTTCTTGCGAAAGCCTTTTTGGCAAAACACCCGAATGAAAAGATAATTCATGATCCACGGTTAACCTGGAACACGATCGACGTTGTGAAAGAATCGGGTGGCATCCCTGTTCAGTGTAAAACAGGTCATGCGTTCATTAAGGATCGCATGCGAGAAGAAAATGCAATTTATGGTGGTGAAATGAGTGCACATCATTACTTTAGAGACTTTGCCTATTGTGATAGTGGCATGATTCCGTGGCTACTGGTAGCCGAGTTGTTGAGTAATACCACAAAACCACTATCTCAACTTGTGGATGATCGTATTGAGGCTTACCCCTGCAGTGGTGAGATCAACTATAAAGTCGACAATACTGAGTCTTCAATAGAACGCGTTAAACAACACTACCGCCTAGAGCGCTCTGCAAACGGTGAAGAAAGCTGGCTTGATGGCGCTAAGTTAGAAACAACCGATGGATTTAGCCTAGAGTTTGCAGACTGGCGTTTTAACTTGCGTGGCTCTAACACTGAACCGTTGCTTCGTTTGAATGTGGAGTCTCGACACAACAGCTCACTAGTCAATGAGCGTGTGTGTGAAATAGAAGCTTTGATAATAAAACCATCTTAAGACCTTCTTCTCTGTTCCCGAGTCAATAATCTCTGCTGGCATTGGTGTCAGAAACCCTCTTTCTGTCCGTCTATCAGCGCATCTAACAATATTCACACCCAGGAGCGAGATAATGAGACAGACACTGACGCTTAACATAAAGCTTTTATTGGTATTATTCGGAATATTGGGGTTTGTTGCCCCGACTATGGCCCTTGATGAGCTCACTGAAAAGGGCATCCAAATTCGTGGTTCTCACGGCTTAGAAGTTCATTTTAAACCTTATAAACGGCATTTTCGCGCAGGTGAACCCATTCGCTTTGATGTTGAAGGTAATCGCGACTTCTATTTATATCTGTTTAATCTGGATAAAGACCAAGATGAAGCAGTGATGTTGTTGCCAAATCGTTACGACATAAAACATCGCTATCGTCTCGATCGTGCCTATACAGTGCCTGCTAAGGCTGAATTTTATGCCGATAAAGCAGGCCTAGAAACCTTAGTAGTCATCGCGAGTACCCAAAAACTCGAATTTTCAGAGACCGTCTATGGCCCAAGTGATGACAGTGAATTTTATGATTTCGGTAGCGCTATTGAGGCAGAAGGCATTATTGATGGCCTATCTGTCGACAACCTCCCTGAAAATGAAGATATTGTCATCAAACGCTTATCATTGCGCATCGGCGATGACGAGTCAGATTTTTTATAAAATAACAATGTCGGAAAGAGCGAGCTTGTCCGTCTATGAATAACACATTACTTAACCGACTTGTTGTCAGGGGAAATTTATGAAAAATTCTATAAAAAATGCATTTAGTGCCATCATTTTAGGTTGCTTACTATTGCCTTTTGCTACTGCAATGGCGGCTGAAGAATTAACTGAGAAAGGCATCAAAATTCGCGGGGCACAGGGATTAGAGGTTGATTTTAAACCTTTTAAGAAGCGTTACCACACTGGTGAATCGATCAAATTCGATATTAAGGGTAACCGTGAGTTTTACCTTTACTTATTTAATATTGATAAGGAAACTGATAAAGGAGTGATGTTCTTGCCGAATAAACTCGATACTGGCAATAAGTACTCGGCAGAGCAAGGCTATACAGTACCTAATAAGGGTGTTGAGTTTTATGCCGACGAAGCGGGCGTAGAAGGTATTATTGTGGTGGCGAGTACTAAATGGCTGCAGTTTGATGAAAGCAAGTTGCGAAAAAAAGGTGATTTCATGGTCGGTAAGGCCGCTGATGTTGAAAAATCATTGAAGTCTATTAAAATTCGCGAACGCGAGCCGAATGATGATTTAGTGGTTAAATATATCGCTCTACGTATTCTTGGTAGCAAGATTGCTGATTAAACTGTTGTAGGGTAGACGATTGGAGTAATTGAGTGAGACTGAATATTAACAAAAGTATTTTAGCGCTAGGCCTAATGGTGCTGAGCAGTATCACTCTTGCCGCAGACCGGGTGTTATTAGTCGGGGTAGGCCAGTATGCCAACCCCGCTTATAACCTGCCGGGCATTGATTTGGATATCAATGTCATGCAGGGAGTGGTTCAACAATTAGGTTTTAAAAATACTGATGTTAAAGTACTGATGAATGAGCAAGCCACCTTGGTCAATGTTGATAATGCGATCGCAAATTGGTTGACAGAAGGAGTTAACGAAGATGATCATGTACTGTTTTATTTTAGTGGCCATGGTACGCGAATCCCTGATGTTAATGATGATGAGTCAGACGGACAAGATGAAGTCCTGACAATGTACGATGTCGGCACCAATGGTCGATCGCTGAAAGGTGTTTTACGTGATGACCGTATTAACCAGTTACTCAGTAAAATACCAACCAGCAATGTTCTTGTCGTTGTTGATGCTTGTAACAGTGGGACAGTGACCAGAAATATTCAATTTACGACGGCTAATCTTAGTTCAAGCGAAGCAGTCACTAAATTTTTGCATTGGGAAGGCATGCCTGAAGCAAGTGCTAGCAAGTTATTACGAAATGGCACTGATAAGGATAAGTATGGCAATAATTATGTCGCTATTACCGCGGCAAGAGATGACGAGCAAGCCGTCGCATCAATTAATGGTAGTTATTTTACCTTAGGTGTAAGTAATGTTATCCGCAACTCAGTGAGTACAGGGGCGTTGATTAGCCCTAAAGTCATTCGTGATGAAGTTGAGCGATTCATTCTGGCTAATGTGAATGCGCCGTCAAAGCCATATCATCCTCAGCTTAGTGGTAGTGCCGCACTTATCAATAAACCAATCCGGATACAAAATACCACTTCGAGTAACAATGACAATATCGATCAGTATAGCAGTCGAATAAGAGTCAGCTGGAATGCGATGGATGAAATTGTGAGACGTAGCGAACCATTAGCTATTTCTAGTAACAAGCGAAGCTTTGCATTAGGCCAGTCATTGGAAATAAATGTTGATGTGCCACAAAGTGGTTATTTGAATGTAATTAATATTGGCCCTGACGATCGCGCGACTATCTTATATCCAAATAAATTTAATCCGAACAATAACGTGTTTGGTGGTGCCTTAACTATTCCTACGGCTCAGATGAATTTTTTGTTAAAAGCACGTGAGCCCCTGGGCGAATCACTGACCGTAGCGGTGTTAACGGAAAAGCCAATCAATCTTTATAGACTTTCTCTGGCGAATCGCAATGCGAAGGGGGAGATATTGAGTGTATTTGGTGAATTGTCGCCGTTAGGACTTAAATCGCTTAGAGGTAACTTCGAAGTTGTAGGGAAATCAAGGCGTGCAATTTATGCAGGTAAAGTGCTGACCCGCGTTTGTCAATTAGAAAATAATTGTCGGTAACCAAACAATGAATAGACAATTATTAATGCTCATTATTGAAATGAAAAAAATATCTTTATTGGGGTTGTTGTTAGTTTTCGCCGGCTATCATTCAGCAGTGATGGCTGATAGTTGCGATACAGCATCACTTATTTATCTAGAAGCAAAAAAAGAACAAAACGCACAAGTGCGCTTGATTATGCTGGAACAATCAACAGAGTTGTGTACATCGTTTAAAGCCTACTATTTAGAAGCCCAGACTTGGCATGCGTTGCAGCAATACAACAAGGCCATTGGCGCGTATGAAAAAGCATTGCTCGAGTCGACGACCGCAAAAACCTCAGCATTAGTGATGGCGAGAACCGCGGAGTTGATGATAGCCAAAGGCGATGATTTTGCTGCTTTGGGTTTGTTACGTGCTGCGCTCGATAAAGATCCTCAGGCACCGGCCTGGATTCGTACTCTTTTTGCTCGTATTGACACCAAATATGCGAGCCGTGTCGTTACGTCAAGCCAAATTAGTCGCGCGCTTAACCCTCCAGAACGTTCATTTGGTGTCACCGGAGGAATCAACTTAAGAATCAATTTCGCATTGAACAGTGACCAATTAGACCGTAATGGTCGTGCACAAATGCAACAGCTGGGTAATGCCCTAAAGGCGATGACGGGTTCGTTTACTTTAATAGGCCATACCGATAAACAAGGTGATAAAGTTTATAATCAGTCATTATCGATAAGACGTTCAACATCGGTTAAGCGTGCACTTGAGAGTCAGTTTAGTGTGTTGCGTGGAAAGTTATGTACCCAAGGAGAAGGTGAGGCAAACCTTTTATATGAGGGTGACAATGAAGCCGTACACAAACTGAATCGTCGTGTTGAGATTAAATTAGGCTGTTAGTTAAAAATATTTTAGGCGAGTCTCTGCTGGCTGTTATATGATGAACCAATGGATTGGCAGCATTTTATTTTTGACCCCACTCAGGACTGGCTAGGTAAACTCAACGTTTTAGCACGTAAGCGTTTTGTTCATGAAGTATTGGCGGATGAAGCATTTAATTATGCACTTGATAAGGTCTCGGCAAATGATTGGCAATTACTGTCGCGTTTTTCAGGCAAGTCATCGCCTGGCACTTTTCTGGTGTCAGTGTTTCGCAATCAAATGGAAGACTTCTCACGATCTAAATTTGGCCGTCCAAGACCTCCCGCATGGTTAATAAGACTAGGTGGGCTTTGGAAACAAGTTTATGAATACTTGTGTCTCGAACGAGCAGAACCAGAGCAAATTGTTGATCGCATCATGGCGGTTGCTGAAAAAACAGTTGAAGAAGTCCGCAGTATGATTCGTGAGGTACGAGGGCGCATCACAAATTGCGGTGAATCTAAAGGCGAAATTAATGTGCAAGATGAGCAAGTGTTTGAAAATGCCTCATCACCAACAAATAGTCCGCAGCAAGAACTTGAACATGATGAATTTAATCAATGCCTCGGTGCACTTGCGGGTGTGCTAGAAATAAATCAGCAATCTGCTGACGGTTTGACCAATAAACTAGCTGATATGCCGACCATTAAGCTTGATGATCGCGATCGAATTATTTTGAAACTAGTCTATCAGCAAGGTAAAAAGGTTGCGGCTGTCAGCCGAGTATTAGAACTGCCTGAACATCAGGTGCGTCGGACAATTAAAAAATGCCACCAACAGATTCGTGATGTACTGACAGTCGGTGGTATAAGTGTTGAAAGGTTATTTGAGGATTAATGCTCTTGTCCGTCTATTTAGGATGTGAAGAGAAGAATGTTAATGACTGAAACAAGTAAACAATTTGAAATTTTATTAGGCTTATTGGTTAACCAGTCGGCCAGTGACGCAGCTGTGCCTGACGAAGAGCAACTGGCAGCATGGTTTGAACACAAGTTAGAAGGTGATGATAAACGCGCAGTTGAAGCATGGCTCGCGCAAAGCGACGAAGGCATCGCTGCATTGAGCGCTTTAATGGAAGCAGAAGAAAGCGGCATTCTGCAATCGGCTACTACTCAATCAGCACCAACAAGAACAGGTATCGTCGATGCGATAAAAAATTGGTGGCTGGCGGGGGGGACGTTAGTGTTTGCCTGTGTGCTTGGTGTTGCTGTGGTGCTGCCAATTCTGCAGACACCGGAGTTGAGCACACGCATTGATGACGGCTACGGCGATTTACTCGTGTTGTCGGGTGGTCAATATGCCGAGAATTGGCCATACACTGTCGCAAAGAGTTTTGATCCTTTTGCCGATAAGCCACGTAACAACGATTTGAGCATCGCCTTCACAAGTGGTGTCGTAGAAGGAATTAAACAGTCAGGAGCATCTTCAGCCTTCTGGCAACGAGTTGTGACAGTGTTAAGCAAAGAGCGGGTTGATTGTCAGAAGGCGGAGGATTCACAAGCATGTGCCAAGCAGACCGATCTTCTGCGAAATTTAGGCCGTTGGACATTGATGAACCGGTTAGCCTGTGAACAACCTGCCACTGTAAAAGGTGACTTCTGGGGCAAACAAGCTGGATCCGCCACTGAATTCATTAATTTACTGCAAGAATTTGAAACAACAGTTGCTTATATTGGTCATGTTCGTGCATTCAAAATGGCGCAATCTCAACGCGCTCGTTGCGAAGCAATTAATGCTTTGATGGCTTATGGTTTGGGGCAGTAGACCGATAATTATTTAGTATTTGACAGCGGCTACAAAGGACGTAAAATGCCGCCACTTATATAGTCTATAGTCGCGTAGCTCAGTTGGTTAGAGCACCACCTTGACATGGTGGGGGTCGGTGGTTCGAATCCACTCGCGACTACCAATTTACATTTATCCTGCACGCGGCCTTTGGTAGGGGTCGCCACTGAAAAGGGGGTTAACATGCCAGTTATTACTCTGCCGGATGGCAGTCAAAGAGAATTTCCCCAACCTGTTTCTATTGCTGATGTGGCCTTTGATATCGGTCCCGGTTTAGCCAAGGCTGCCCTGGGCGGTAAAATTGACGGTCAGGCGCTTGATACTTCATTTGTGATTGAAAACGATGTTGAGCTAGCCATTATTACTGATCGCGATGAAGATGGCTTGGAAATCATTCGTCATTCCAGTGCGCATTTGTTAGCGCAAGCGGTTAAGTCTCTCTTCCCCGAAGCACAAGTCACTATTGGCCCGGTCATTGATAATGGTTTTTATTATGACTTTGCCTATGAGCGTCCGTTTACACCGGAAGATATCGACGCCATTGAAAAGAAAATGGGCGAGTTGGCGAAAGAAGATCATGTGGTGACACGCAGTGTGATGTCGCGTGATGAAGCGGTGACTTTTTTTCGCGACATGGGTGAAACCTATAAAGCCGAAATTATTGAAAGCATTCCGACTGATCAAGAGTTGTCCATGTACAAGCAGGGCGACTTCATTGATTTATGTCGTGGCCCACATGTGCCTTCGACAAGCAAAATTAAAGCGTTTAAATTAACTAAGCTTGCGGGTGCTTACTGGCGCGGTGATTCTGATAACGAAATGCTGCAACGTATTTATGGCACAGCATGGACTGACAAAAAGTCACTGAAAAAATACTTAAACCGTATTGCTGAAGCTGAAAAACGCGACCACCGTAAGCTAGCTAAGAAATTTGATCTATTCCACATGCAGGAAGAAGCGCCGGGGATGATTTTCTGGCACCCGAAGGGCTGGGCGTTATACCAAAGCGTGGTGCGTTACACCGGTGAAGTAATGCGCCAAAATGGTTATAGCGAAGTGCATACACCGGAGATGGTTGACCGCAGTCTGTGGGAAAAATCGGGTCACTGGGATAAATTCCGCGAAGATATGTTTACCGTGCATCATGAAAAACGTGAGTATGCGGTTAAACCAATGAACTGCCCCTGTCATATTCAAATCTTTAATCAGGGTTTGAAGAGTTACCGTGACTTACCGATTCGTATGGCCGAGTTTGGATCGTGTCACCGTAATGAAGCATCCGGTACTTTGCATGGTTTAATGCGTTTGCGTAATTTTATTCAAGATGATGCGCACATCTTCTGTACTGAAGATCAGATTCAAGATGAAGTCAGTCAGTTCATTGATTTGTTATTTAAAGTCTATGCTGACTTTGGTTTTGATGAAGTCATTATTAAATTGTCGACACGTCCTGAAAAACGTGTGGGCTCTGATGAAGATTGGGACAAAGCAGAGAAAGCATTGGAGTTAGCCTTGAACGAAAAGGGGCTCGACTGGGAGTTACAACCAGGCGAGGGTGCTTTCTATGGACCGAAGATTGAGTTCTCACTGAAAGACTGCCTGGAACGTGTCTGGCAGTTAGGCACCGTTCAGGTCGATTTCTCAATGCCAGGTCGCCTCGACGCAGAATACGTCGCCGAAGACGGATCTCGTCAGGTTCCGGTGATGTTGCACCGCGCAATTCTCGGATCAATTGAACGGTTTATCGGTGTTTTGATTGAGCATCATGCCGGTACATTTCCACTCTGGCTGGCACCGATTCAGGTGGTAATTGCCAATATTACGGACAATCAGGCCGAATATGTGCAAAAAGTTGAAGAAACATTGAGAAATAAAGGATTTAGGGTCAATTCGGACTTGAGAAATGAGAAGATCGGCTTTAAAATCCGCGAGCACGCAATTCAACGCATCCCGTACATGCTCGTCATTGGGGATCGCGAAGTAGAAGATAATGCAGTGGCCGTGCGGACACGCGATGGTAAGGATTTGGGTTCGATGTCATTAGGTGACTTCACAGACCGCCTTACTAAGGAAGACGCGAGTCACGGTCGCGCAGAACTGGAGGATTAGAGGTATCGCTATAGACAAGAAGACTCGACTGAATGGTGACATTGCGTTACCAGAAGTTAGACTTATCGGCGCCGACGGAGAACAAGTAGGCGTTGTTAAAATTGAAGAAGCCCTCGAGAAAGCGAAAGAGGTCGCTTTAGATCTTGTCGAGATCGTACCTAACGCAGAGCCGCCTGTTTGCCGAATCATGGACTACGGTAAGTTCAGATTTGAAAACAGCAAGAAACATCAGGCTTCGCGTAAAAAGCAGAAACAGATTCAGATCAAGGAAGTGAAGTTCCGACCCGGAACGGATGTTGGCGACTATCAGGTAAAACTACGCAACCTGAAGCGCTTTCTTTCGGGCGGGGACAAGACCAAGGTAACCTTACGGTTCCGCGGTCGTGAAATGGCACACCAAAATCTTGGGCGTGATTTGCTCAAGCGGGTCGAGGATGACCTGGCCGAATATGGAGCTGTTGAACAGTTTCCAAAAATGGAAGGTCGGCAAATGGTGATGGTTATTGGCCCCAAAAAGAAATAGCTCGCTGCTGCTACCGAACCTTGTCAGTTCAGGGACGCAGTCATAAACGTGAGTTTTTATATTAACCTAAGCAATGCGGAGTTTTGACAATGCCTAAAATGAAGACCAATCGCGGTGCCGCGAAACGTTTTAAGAAAACTGCTAAAGGCAGCTTCAAACGTATGCAAGCACATCACCGTCACATCTTGACCAAGAAAAGTACCAAGCGTAAGCGTCACCTACGCTCGATCGAACTTGTTCACGCCGTTGACACTCCTTCAATCCGTCGTATGTTGCCATACGCATAAAGGAGTATTAAAAAATGGCTAGAGTAAAACGCGGTACGCTTGCACGTGCCCACCACAACAAAGTTCTTAAATTAGCGAAAGGCTACAGCGGACGTCGTAAAAACGTTTACCGTGTTGCCGTTCAAGCGGTCACCAAAGCAGGTCAATATGCTTACCGTGACCGTCGCCAACGTAAACGTCAATTCCGTGCGTTATGGATTGCGCGTATTAATGCTGCTGCTCGCGAATGCAATATTTCTTACAGCCGATTTATCAACGGCCTGAAAAAGGCTGACATCGCGATAGATCGTAAAGTACTGGCAGACATTGCCGTATTTGATAAAACAGGCTTTGCGGCCATCGCAGAACAGGCAAAAGCCGCCCTGTAAGATCATAGTACGCATCGTTAAGAAAAAATCAGGGGAAAGGCTTTCGGTCTTTCCCCTTTTTATTTTTAGAAATTAAATATAATAATTAATAGAGTTGTTTGCCCGTTATGGATGAGCTCAATAAAATTGTCAGCACTGCGCAGCAAGCAATTGCTGATGCGACTGATCTGCAAAGCCTTGATCAAGTGCGTGTTACCTACTTGGGTAAAAAAGGCCAACTAACTGCATTAATGAAAACGCTGGGAAAAATGCCAGCCGAACAGCGCCGCGAAGCAGGGCAGACGATTAATGCTGCTAAGCAAGATGTACAAGCAGCACTAGAAGATCGTCACGCATCATTAGAAAGCGCTGCACTTGAAGCAAAATTAGCATCAGAAACCATTGATGTAAGTTTACCCGGCCGTGGTATTCAAAGTGGCGGCTTGCATCCTGTTTCGCGCGTCATGGAACGCATCGAAGACTTATTTTCTGAACTGGGTTTTGAAATTGCCTCAGGTCGTGAAATTGAAGATGACCGACATAACTTTGAAGCACTGAATATTCCCGCGCATCATCCTGCTCGCGCGATGCATGACACTTTTTATGTGGATGCGGAATCCGGTGGTGACGAACGGTTATTATTACGCACCCATACATCACCCGTGCAAGTCCGTTACATGGAAAATAAAGAGCCACCATTTCGCGTGATTGCACCAGGTCGTGTTTATCGTTGTGATTCTGATCTCACCCACACACCGATGTTTCATCAAGTCGAAGGTTTCATGGTCGCCGAAAATGTTAGCTTCGCCGACTTGAAAGGCTTGCTGATTGATTTTATGCAGAAGTTTTTCGAAAAAGAATTGTCATTACGATACCGACCCTCTTATTTTCCATTCACTGAACCTTCTGCCGAAGTTGATATTGAATGTGTAATGTGTGGTGGTGAAGGTTGTCGTGTTTGTAGTCACACTGGTTGGCTTGAAGTGTTGGGCTGCGGAATGGTGCACCCGAACGTATTGAAAGCCGTTGGTATCGATAGTGAAAAATATACTGGTTTTGCGTTTGGCTTAGGTGTCGAACGTTTAGCGATGCTGCGTTACGGCGTTAATGATTTGCGTTTGTTCTTTGAAAACGATTTGCGTTTCCTTGAGCAATTTAAATAGCGAAATTTAAATAAGAAAATTTAAACACCGTATTCAGAAAGTTTAAGTATTAATGCTGCGTTAAGAATACGCGTTTATATTTAGTGAACACTAAAAAGAAAATATTATCATGAAATTCAGTGAACAATGGTTACGTGAATGGGTAAGCCCGGATGTGTCGACAGATGATTTGTCGCACCGTTTAACAATGGCGGGTCTTGAAGTCGATGCAATCGAACCGGTTGCCGGTGAATTTAATAAAGTCGTCGTTGGTGAAGTATTAACGGTTGAACCACATCCTGATGCCGATCGCTTAAGAGTTTGTCAGGTGAATGTCGGTGATGAAACAGTGCAAATTGTTTGTGGTGCCTCGAACGTTGTTATGGGCATGAAAGTGCCGGCAGCATTAGTCGGCGCAAAATTACCCGGCGGCATGAAAATTAAAAAATCCAAACTGCGCGGCGAAGCCTCTCACGGCATGTTGTGTTCAGCGGTTGAGTTAGGGTTAGCAGAACAAGCAGACGGTTTAATGCCTTTTGCGGCCGATGCGCCGGTGGGGCTTGATGTTCGTGAATACTTAAACTTAGATGATGTTGCCATTGAGTTGGGTTTAACCCCGAATCGTGGTGATTGCTTGTCAATGCTTGGTCTGGCGCGTGAGGCCAGTGTCTTATATGACATGGATAGCACCCAACCCGATTTTAAAACCATACCAGCGAGCAGTGATGAGATCTTTAATGTTCAATCTCAGGCTCCCGCTGAGTGTCCGCATTATACAGGCCGTGTCTTAAAAAATTGCAATTTAGCTGCAGAGACACCGCTGTGGATGCAAGAACGTTTACGTCGTGGTGGTATTCGTAGCATTAGCCCTGTTGTCGACGTGACAAATTATGTGATGCTCGAACTGGGTCAACCGATGCACGCTTTTGACCTTGATAAGTTGCAAGGTGGTCTGTGGGTTCGTCTAGCAGTACGAAATGAGACATTAATATTGCTCGATGGGAATAAGATTAAACTCGACACCGATACGCTGGTAATCGCTGACGTGCGTGGCCCAATAGCACTTGCAGGTATTATGGGCGGTGAGCACAGTGGTGTCGGTGATGAGACAACGAACTTATTTCTTGAAAGTGCTTATTTCAATCCGCTGTGTATTGCAGGCAAGGCGAGAAGCTTTGGTTTGCACACAGACTCTTCACACCGTTTTGAGCGTGGTGTCGACCCGGCACTACAGGTAATGGCGTTAGAGCGAGCTACTGAGTTGTTGCTAGATATTGTGGGCGGTGAAGCAGGCCCGGTGATTGAGCACACCAGCGAGAAGCATTTACCGGAGCGTCCAGCGATTACACTTCGCGCGGCGCGTGTGCAACGTGTGCTGGGTCTGGATGTGCCAGCAGATGATATCGCCAGCATGTTGCAGCGCCTCGACATGAAGGTGGACGTACAATCAGAAGAAGGGGTCTGGATAGTCACCGCACCTTCCTTCCGCTTTGATATTGAGATTGAAGCTGATTTGATAGAAGAAGTCGGGCGTATTATTGGCTACGATAATTTGCCAACAGAACGGCCTCAAGCTGCGTTAAGCATGGGTAATTTACCCGAAGCGCTGGTGTCACTTCGTCGTGTGCGTCATCGTCTGGTGGACCGCGGATATCATGAGGCCATTAACTACAGTTTCGTTGATCCAAAGGAACAACAACAATACAGCCCCGACGTGGAAGCAATTGCCTTATTCAACCCAATAGCCTCAGACATGGGTGTTATGCGGACTAGTTTGCTGCCCGGGCTGCTTAAAACCTTGTCTTACAACATAAATCGTCAACAAGATCGCGTGCTACTCTTCGAGTTAGGTGTTAACTATCTTAAGCAAGACACTGATATTAATGAAGAAAACACCCTTGGTATGCTTGTTTACGGAAATGTATTTAAAGAACAATGGGATGTGGCGCAAAGGTCATTTGATTACTATGATATAAAGGCGGATATCGAAGCGCTATTGGCGCTTGGGAACAATGAGGGGATCCGTTTCGAAGCGATAGCAACACCGGTTCTGCATCCGGGCCAAAGTGCCGGGATCTACCGTGGTGAACAGCAAATTGGTTGGGTTGGGGCATTACATCCGGGTATTAGCCGCAATTTAGACACCACAGGACCTGTTTTCGTCGCTGAATTGAATTTAACGGCTTTACAGCAGGGATGTATTCCTGCATTTGAAGCTGTGTCTCGCTATCCAGCGAATCGTCGCGATATTGCGGTGGTCGTTGACAGCACTATAACCTCTCAATCAGTAAGTGAATGTATTAAAAATTCAGCTGGGGAATTCTTGCGAAACCTCGAGTTGTTTGACGTATATAGTGGCAAAGGTATTGATTCAGGGCGAAAAAGTCTGGCTCTGGGCTTGACCTTACAGGCATCTTCACGCACTCTTACAGATGAAGACGTCGAAGCTGTGATGACTCGGGTTATTACTGCTTTGCGTGAAGATATTGGCGGAACATTAAGAGAGTAGAGGGCGAATGGCGCTTACAAAAGCAGAAATGGCCGAACGCTTGTTCGATGAGCTAGGGCTCAATAAGCGTGAAGCGAAGGAAATTGTAGAACAATTCTTCGAAGAGATTCGTCACGCGCTTGAACAAGGCAATCAGGTGAAATTATCCGGTTTCGGTAACTTCGACCTGCGCGATAAGAATCAACGTCCGGGTCGAAATCCTAAAACAGGACAGGAAATCCCTATTACGGCGCGCCGTGTAGTGACATTCCGACCAGGACAAAAACTCAAACTACGAGTAGAGGCATATGCTGGAACCGAGCAACAATAACGAATTACCAGCAATCCCCGGCAAACGTTACTTCACCATCGGTGAAGTGAGTGACTTGTGTGCGGTTAAACCGCATGTATTACGCTATTGGGAACAAGAATTCCCGCAACTGAAACCGGTTAAGCGACGTGGTAACCGCCGTTATTACCAGCGCCAAGATGTGATCATGATTCGTCAGATCCGCAGCTTGTTATACGAACAAGGCTTTACCATTGGTGGCGCAAGACAAAAATTGTCTGGTTCTGAAGCAAAAGATGATTCAAACCAAAGCCAACAAATAATTAGACAAGTACGTGCAGAACTTGAAGAAGTGCTGCAAATCCTCAAAGTCTGACTATTTAGTAAAACTTCCTGATTATTTAATGATTAGAGAATGGCTGAATTTATTTCAGCCATTTGTCATTTTGTGGCAAGATCAGACATTGATGAATAATCAACAGGAATACAACGGGGCGTAGCGCAGTCTGGTAGCGCACCGGCATGGGGTGCCGGTGGTCGGAGGTTCAAATCCTCTCGCCCCGACCATTTTCTAATCTTAGGTTACATTTCATGACAGATAAAAATCCAAGTTTAAATATCGCCGTCTTAACCGTCTCCGATACCCGTACTGAAGATACGGATACGTCAGGTAAAGTACTGGTTGAAAAACTCACTGCCGCAGGTCACCACTTAGTTGAGAAAGTAATCCTCATTGACGATCGTTATTTGTTGCGTGCACAAGTCGCAAACTGGGTCGTCGGTGATAATGTCGATGTCGTCTTAGTCACAGGTGGTACGGGTATTACTGGTCGTGATGTTACGCCGGAAGCCATCTCGCCACTGTTTGATAAAGAAATCCCCGGTTTTGGTGAACTCTTTCGCATGGTGTCGTTTGATGAAATTAAAACATCGACTATTCAGTCACGCGCCATTGGTGGTGTGTCGAACGGCACGTTAATCTTTTGTTTACCGGGTTCAACCGGTGCATGTAGAACCGCCTGGGATCGTATTCTTAACGATCAACTTGATGTCGGTCATGGTCCGTGTAATTTTGTTGAAATCATGCCGCGCTTGAAAGAATTTTAAGGAGCATCGATTGTGAGTGATCCTTGTTTCAATGCTAAAGATAAAATGCTGACTGTTGATGAAGCGATAGACTTTTTACTCAAACATGCCAACACACTAGGCCAAACAGAAACTGTTGCAATTGAATCGGCACTGGGTCGGGTGTTAGCACAACCGATTGAATCAACACTTAATGTACCGCCGCTAGATAATTCAGCAATGGATGGTTATGTTGTTAATACCAGTGATCTGAATTCAAGTGCTGATACAACGCTGCCTATTTCTCAACGTATACCAGCCGGTGCTGTTGGTGAACCACTGGCGTCAGGTACCGCTGCAAGAATATTTACCGGCGCGCCAATTCCTGAAAATGCCGATGCGGTAATCATGCAGGAACAATGTCAGCAAGATGGTGATAATGTCATTATTACTGGTACTGTTAACATTGCCGATCATATTCGTCGCGCGGGTGAAGACATCACTAAAGGCAATACTGTGATGCAAGCAGGGCAGTGTTTGCGCCCGCAAGACATGGGGTTGATTGCCTCCGTCGGTGTGGCAAAGATTAATGTATATAAAAAAGTAAGCGTTGCGATCTTTTCTACCGGTGATGAATTAGTGATGCCGGGTAACCCCGTTAAAGCCGGGCAAATTTATAACTCGAATCGTTATACCTTAACGGGTTTATTACAAAGTGTTGGTTGTGACATTATCGACTTAGGTTGTGTGCCAGATACACTTGAAGCAACGCTTGAAGCATTAGAAAAAGCATCGAATCAAGCAGATTTAATCATGACAACCGGCGGTGTCTCCGTGGGTGAAGAAGATTATGTTAAAGCCGCAATGGAAAAACTAGGCAGTGTCGATATGTGGCGCGTTGCAATGAAACCCGGTAAGCCGATCGCTTATGGTAGTGTTAATAATGTACCGTTTATTGGTTTACCCGGTAATCCTGTTTCTGTGTTTGTCACCTTTTGTTTATTCGCGCGCCCGTTTATTAAAACCCTGCAAGGCATCACTACTGTAATGCCACAATGCATGCAAATTACATCTGGGTTTGATTGGCCACGAAAAGGACCACGTCGCGAATTTGTCCGTGCACAGTTACAACAAGACGATGCAGGCAATGTTGTTGCTCAATGCTTCTCGTCACAAAGTTCAGGTGTATTAACTTCTGCTGTCTGGGCGCATGGCTTGGTAGAAATTTCTGAACACACCACGGTTACTAAAGGTGAAACTGTCAATTGGTATGGTTTCCCTGAACTGCTTTCGTGATTGTTAGCCCAACTAAAGAAAACATCACTGCCGTCGTACTCGCCGGCGGCATGGGGCGTCGAGTAGAAGAACAAGATAAAGGCTTGCTTACCTTTAAAGATAAAAGAATGGTTGAGCATGTGCTTGATATCTTATCAACACAAACCAACAACATTATCATCGTTGCCAATCGTAATATCGATACCTATGAATCATTTGGCTACCCGGTTATTTCCGATAGAGTCAAAGGTTACCTCGGGCCTCTAGCTGGTATCGATGCCGCTTTTTCTGCCACGGGCACGCCTTATCTTGCCTGCGTGCCATGTGATAGCCCACTGATTCCCAATGACCTACTTGAACGTATGATTAATGCCGCCACAGGCAGTAACCCATTAGTCATCGCCAGTGATGGTGAACGATTACACCCGGTAATTAATTTAGTCAGTCGTTTATTGTGGCTTGATATTGAACAAAGATTAATCCAGCGACAATTAAAACTTATGAACTGGATCGAAGCAGCTGGTTATGATTTAGCCGATTTTTCTGAAACGCCTGATGTGTTAAAAAATATTAACACGCTTGAACAGCTTAAGAAGCTTGATTAAGCAATTCTCTTTTTTTCAATATTTTTTATCTTTCAATAAAACATATAAACCGTATATTCTTTGTGTTATTGTCTGAGCGATTTGGTTATTAAAGAATCTTATTGTAGTGTGTTCACACAATAAAAAGATTTAAAAACGTCTAATACTTTAGTTTATGACGTTATATTAGATCTCAGGGAGAGTTCGTAGACAGGATGTCTAGCATCAAAACTAACCCCTTCCTATTTTATATTATTGTCGTTGTGTTTTTGCGCTTAAATTTTGTTTTATTCAAGGAGTGAGTAATGAAAGTGTCAAGTTATATAAGGACTATGATTATCTTGTTATCGCTTTATTCTGGAGTGTCATTTGGTTCTGTGGTATTAAATATTGAAGGTGCTCAGTTACTAGGGGCCTCTGGCATTAATGTTGACGGTAGATTGTTAGATGTTTCATTTGTTGATGGCTCATGCATCGAACTCTTTGACGGTTGTGATCAGGCATCGGATTTCTTTTTTCAGGATCCAGTATTAGCGAATGCTGCAAATATGGCTTTACTAGAACAAGTCTTTGTTGATTCAGACTTAGGTCTATTTGATTCTGACCCAAGACTCATAAATGGTTGTTTTCTACTTACGTGTATCGTTTTGACACCAGTGGGACCCAATGACCCGGGGTTAGATTTCTTTTCTGCAGCAAGATTAACTAACCGTGATATTGAAGGCTTTGATGGAACCAGTGGTGGATCAGCATCTCGATTTTTTGACTCTAGTGGAACGAGCCCGCAAGGGAGTGGTTTAGGCACTGTTTATGCTGTGTTCAGTGGCACAGAAGCACCCTCAGTGGTACCTATTCCGCCAGCATTTTTATTATTCGGTTCCGGTTTGTTAATGTTACTCGGAGTACGAAAAGCCGTAAAATAAGATTCTAATATTTATCACCAGAGCCCTGCCTAGTGCAGGGTTTTTTTTATGTTGAAAGTATCAATTATCAATACGCATTAGTTTACATGGGTAGACTTTTCCGGTTCTGCTTGTTTGCTTAGTAATATCCACGACACTACGAGTCAATTAATAATAAAAGGGCGGTTGTATGGATATCATTGTTTGTTTCGTGATGTGTGTGTTTTTGATTATTGGTGTGTATCAGTTTTATTTCTGGACTCAGAACCATCCTATCCGCGAGGCGCGTAGTTTGGAAAGTAAATTTGATGCTAGGTTCTCACTTAAGCCAAGGTGGGTGTGGATTTACAGTGGTTTGTATTACCCGGTGATTGTTTTTGTAGTGTTAACTGTTGATGGTATGCGGGAGTTTAACTACATCACCATGAGTTACTTCTTTTTGCTCTTCATGCAAATGACGTTTTTTATGTTGTTTCCTGTCGCCACACCAGCCTCTTGGCGAGAAGAGGTTGTTGGGAATTCACTATCGATGAAAATGCTACGTTTGGTACAAAGCTTTGATAAGCCCACTAACTGTTTTCCGAGCATGCACGTGAGTGTGGCGACATTGACGGCATTACACTTAATGGCCGGTTCGGCGACATTGGGTTACTGGCCATTGTTATTTCCGTTATTGATTGCCATGAGTGCGCTTTACACAAAGCAGCATTATGTTGCTGATCTCCTTCCAGGCGCTTTACTGGGGTGGCTATCGTTTAGCGCCTATCTTTGGGTTTATGCACCTATATAACGCAGACTGATGTAAAGATAGTGTTACGCACCATATTGAGGCAATTTTCATAAAATAGCTTGATATTAGTAGGCACGGAAATTGCTGTATCTAATAAAATGATTAACACTTAACGAAAGTAGGTAATGATGCTAGATGACACAATTACACTTATTCTTGCCGGTGGCGCCGGGTCGCGTCTGTCCCCACTGACGAATGAACGGGCAAAACCGGCGGTGCCTTTTGGTGGTAAATATCGGATTATTGATTTTACGCTTGCCAATTGTATGCATTCTGGCTTACGTCGGGTATTAGTATTAACTCAATATAAATCGCATTCGCTACAAAAACACTTACGTGATGGCTGGTCAATTTTTAATCCTGAGTTAGGTGAGTACATTACCCCTGTGCCACCGCAAATGCGAACAGGTGACAATTGGTACAGTGGTAGCGCAGATGCGGTTCATCAAAATATTTATTTGCTTGAGCGAAGTGCTGCAAAATATGTTGTGGTGCTGTCTGGTGATCATATTTATCGAATGGACTATGCGCCAATGATAAAACAGCACATAGACAAAAATGCTGATCTGACGATTGCTTGTATGGATGTTGCTCTTTCTGATGCGTCTGAGTTTGGCGTGTTAGAAACAGATGAGAACTCTCAATTACGTTCTTTTACCGAAAAACCAGAAAACCCGATGCCATCTCATGGCAGTAGTGATTCTGCGATGGTTTCAATGGGAATTTATGTTTTTTCAATGGATGTGCTGCTTGAAACCTTAAATCGTGATAATGCGGATGAAACATCCAGCCATGACTTTGGTAAAGATATTATCCCGTCACTAATAAAAGATCATGCTGTTTATGCACATCGGTTTGGTGGGGAGAAGGGTCGTGTTTCCCAAGATTGCTACTGGCGCGATGTCGGCACGGTTGATTCGTTCTATGAAGCGAACATGGATTTGTTAAAACCCGTGCCACCTATCGATCTGTATCAGGAAGATTGGACAATACGCACTTACCAACGCCAGTGGCCACCGGCAAGAACAGTGCCGGGTTTGTTAGGCAATGAGGGTATATTTATTAATTCTATTGTCGCAGGTGGCACTATCATTGCCGGTGGCAGCGTGCAGGATTCCATTTTGTTTCCACGGGTCTATATCGGTGATGAGACGTTTGTGGAACGTTCTTTGCTGTTTGAAGGGGTACGTGTGGGCGATGGTGCACAATTAAAAAACTGCATTATCGATAAGCATGTTCAAGTCCCACCCAACACCCAAATTGGTTATGACTCTGCCGAAGATGCGAAGCGCTTTAGTATTAGCAAGGCGGGTATTGTTGTTATTCCCAAAGGGTATTGCTTCGAGTGATTAATAGGCATCTTTCCAGGTACTGGTTTACCACTAGGTACAGGGATATGCTCTCAGCCTGAGTAACTGCTGCGCACCTATTTGAGACATTTATATTTCATCATGTCTCAAATAGGTGCATTGCCAGAGATAAATTTCTATTTTCATTTTATTTCTCGAAATTAATGAGTGTTTTAGTTGGCACGTCAATTGCAACTACCCATGCAATACAATGCAATGATGTAAAGTAATGACGAATAAAGCCCTATTGGTTCAGGAAAATGAAGATGAATCAAAAGATCTTCTGTCGGTCCTAACGGACATCGCCTATGCGAATATTCGTGTAATCCCCTGTACTGGCAATATTGCCCATGTTGCCAATGAGTTTGATCCCGATGTTGTGCTGATAGATGTGTTTCGCCCGCGAACAGCGCTATTAGAGAAAGTCGCGAAACTCAATGCTAATAAGCCTGTGCCGATTATTATGTTCGTTGACGAGAGTAGTGATGAAGTTATCGCAAAGGTTATTGGTTGTGGTATCGCCGCCTATATTGTTGATGGTTATCAACGCGAGCGTGTACGCGGTATTATTCAGTTGGCTCGAGTACGTTTTGACGAGAATCAGCGTTTACTTAATGAACTTGATACGGCCAAGAGTGCACTAACAGGTAGAAAACTTATCGATCGTGCAAAGGGTCTGGTAATGAAACAAAAAAATTGTAATGAAGAGACTGCGTATCAGTTAATAAGAAAAATGGCGATGAACAAAAATGTAAAGATTGAAGATATTGCCAGACAAGTCATCGAGCTGGCGGAACTGATGCAATAGCACCAATGTTGTGCTTGCTGCACTATTTGTGATCAAGCAAAACACGCTTCTAATATATAACAGGAAGAAATGATTGCGATAAAGTGCAAAAAATGAAGAATAAGATAGTTGGCACATTACTTGCTCATATCTATTTAGTCTATTTAGTAAAAAATTAATGCTATTCAACAATAAGCATTAACAATATTTCCTCTGGCCAATGGCGGCCAGTAGATGAAAGGACAACGACGTCCAGACACAACCAGTGGTTGTGTCTGGGCGTTTTTTTTTGTGAAGCATAAATTTAACTGGGAGAAAGCGTAATGAAGCGCTCGCGATTTAATAGCAAGCTAAAACCACTGTTCAAAAATCTGATGATGGTTATTGGATTAAGTACCTCCGTTATGGTGGCAAATTCTGCAGGAGCAGTGGGAGCACCTGAAAAGGAAGATCTGAAATTTGGCTTTATTAAGTTAACAGATATGGCACCACTCGCCATTGCCTATGAGAAAGGTTACTTCGAAGATGAAGGGCTATATGTAAAAGTTGAAGCACAGGCAAACTGGAAAGTACTACTGGATCGAGTGATTGATGGTGAACTGGACGGCGCACATATGTTGGCGGGGCAGCCACTCGGTGCGACGATTGGTTTTGGTACACAATCACACATTATTACCGCCTTTAGTATGGACCTTAATGGTAATGGCATTACCGTTTCGAATGATGTTTGGAAGGAGATGAAAAAGAATATCCCACATAAAGATGGCAAGCCTGTTCATCCGATTAAAGCGGATGCGCTCAAACCAGTCATTGAAGACTATAAGTCGAAAGGTAAACCTTTCAAGTTGGGCATGGTTTTTCCAGTGTCGACACATAATTATGAGTTGCGCTACTGGTTAGCAGCGGGAGGGATTAATCCAGGATTTTATGCACCGGCAAAAGGTGATACTTCCGGCACACTGAACGCAGATGCACTGTTGTCGGTCACACCGCCACCACAAATGCCATCAACCATGGAAGCAGGCACGATTAATGGTTATTGCGTTGGCGAGCCCTGGAACCAACAGGCTGTGTTTAAAGGTATTGGTGTACCGGTGATTACTGACTATGAGATTTGGAAAAACAACCCGGAAAAAGTTTTTGGTGTGAGTAAAGCCTGGGCAGATAAATATCCAAATACACACATTCGTGTCGTCAAAGCGATGATTCGTGCGGCGAAATGGTTAGATGAAAATAATAATACCAATCGTCCTGAAGCAGTCAAGATCTTGTCTAAAAGTAACTATGTTGGCGCAGACTATGAGGTGATTGCTAACAGTATGACCGGCACCTTTGAGTATGAAAAAGGCGACAAACGTTCGGTGCCTGACTTTAATGTGTTCTTTAGATATAACGCAACCTATCCGTATTACTCAGATGCTATCTGGTACTTAAGCCAAATGCGTCGCTGGGGACAAATTCCGGAACAGAAATCTGATGCCTGGTTTATGGATATTGCCAAGAAAGTCTATCGCCCTGATATTTACGCTGTTGCTGCAAAAGAGTTAATTGCAGAAGGTAAGATTAAAGCGAGTGAATTTCCTGACTTTGCCAAAGAAGATGGCTTTAAACCAGCACAAAAAGGTTTTATTGATAATGTAACTTACGACGGAAAGAAACCGAATGCTTACCTTAAACAGTTCGCAATAGGTTTAAAAGGAAAAGATAAGATTTAGCCTAAGTATCATCAACCGCTCCATTTGGGGCGGTTGATTAAGGTAAAAGATTTCTTATGAAAAACAGGAAAGAAACAATGAGTACAAATTTAGCGGTGATGTTAGAGAATGTTCGTTTTGGGTGGGTGGATAGTATTGCAAAGTATGGGAAAAGAAAAATTCAAAATGAAAAACTTCATACCTTTGTCAGAAATATGCTGGTGCCGGTCATTGCATTTGGACTATTTTTACTACTTTGGGCTGGTGTTGCATCACAAATAAAAACATCACTTGGTGTTGTGCCGGGACCTGTTCAAGTGTTCGGCCAGGCGGTATCGCTTTATGATGAACATATTGAAGAGCGTTACAAAGAGCTGGCATTCATAGAAAGACAAGAGAAAAGAAATGCAGCTAAATTATTAAAGGATCCAGATGCGAAAGTCAGAATTCGACCTTACACCGGCAGTCCGACTTATTTCGATCAAATAGTAACGAGTGTTTTAACGGTAATATCAGGTTTTTTGATTGCGTCAATTATTGCGATTCCAATTGGTATTGTATGTGGGCTTAGCTCAACAATTTACACGGCGCTTAATCCGCTAATACAAATGTTTAAGCCGGTCTCACCACTGGCCTGGTTGCCTATTGTTACTATTATTGTCAGTGCCGTGTATGTCAGTGATGATCCTTTATTTTCTAAGTCATACCTCACTTCGGCTATTACGGTCACACTTTGCTGTGTTTGGCCAACAATTATTAATACCACAGTCGGAGTTTCGTCGATTGATAGCGATTTGATGAATGTGAGCCGTGTACTCAGACTTGGCAGAATGACGCAGGTGACAAAAATTGTGTTGCCATCCTCAATCCCGATGATGTTTGCGGGGCTACGTGTGTCGCTTGGTATCGGCTGGATGGTATTGATTGCGGCAGAAATGCTGGCACAGAATCCGGGTTTAGGAAAATTTGTCTGGGATGAGTTTCAAAACGGAAGTTCAAACTCGTTAGCCAGAATTATGGTGGCTGTATTTACGGTTGGACTGATTGGTTTTATGTTAGACCGTATTATGTTGTTACTACAACGTAAAGTAAGTTGGGATAAAAACGCTGTTCTACGATAAAAAATGAGGAAGAGACCGTGATACACGAACATTTATTAATATCAAAAGTAACCATTGATTTTCCAACGGCTAATGGCCCGTTTCGTGCGTTAGACGATGTAACATTGTCGATTGAAAAGGGGGAGTTTGTGTCCCTGATTGGGCATTCTGGCTGTGGAAAATCTACGGTGTTGAATATTGTTGCCGGGCTGCATAAAGCAACCAGTGGAGGAGTGGTACTTGATGGTAAAGAAGTTGATGAGCCGGGGCCTGAACGGGCTGTCGTGTTTCAGAACCATTCTTTACTGCCCTGGTTAACGGCCTATGAAAACGTTGCGTTGGCTGTGAATCAAGTGTTCGCCGAGAAGAAAAGCAAGGCTGAAATTGATGAATGGATTCGCCATAATCTTGAGCTGGTGCACATGGAACATGCGATGCATAAACGGCCATCGGAAATTTCAGGTGGGATGAAGCAGCGTGTTGGCATTGCAAGAGCGTTGGCAATGGAGCCCACCGTATTATTAATGGATGAACCGTTTGGCGCCCTGGATGCATTAACCCGCGCACACATGCAAGATTCTCTCATGGAAATTCAGAATGAGTTGCATAACACCGTGATAATGATTACTCATGATGTTGATGAGGCAGTGTTATTGTCAGACAGAATTGTGATGATGACAAATGGGCCTGCGGCGACCATTGGTGAGGTTTTGTCGGTCGAACTTGAACGACCACGCAAGCGTTTAGAATTAGCTGATGATGCACAATATAACCACTACCGTGCAGAAGTCTTAAAGTTCCTGCATGACAGGCATGGACGTGCAGTGGCTTAAGTTAACCAAAGTGAAATTATGAACTATATTAGTGCGATTGAACGTTACCATGAATATAAGGGCGCGATACGTGAATTGATGGCATCTATTGTGACAGGTCTTCATGACGATCAACTATTTGATAATGATGAAAATCTCTCAAATGTAATGAAGTGGGTACATAAAAACTATCCCTTTGTTGAATTAATATTTACCTTAGATAGCGATGGAATACAAAAAAGCAGGAATGTATCAAGAAAAACAGCCTTTAATGGCGCATCAGGTAATGGGGTCGGTGTCGATCGTCGACATAGACCGTATTACAAGCAAGCTAAAGATAACGATGGGGTAATTGTTACTGAGCCATATTTATCATCATCGAGTCATAATTTAAGTATCTCGGCAGCGGTACGTTGTCTTGATGAGGATGATAAAATAAAAGGTATTTTAGTTGTTGATATCTGTCTTACTGATGCGATAGGTTTTTTGATGGGAGATAGAAAGAGAAAGAAATTTCATCCTTTTTTTATTTCGATCTATTCAATGATTGTGATTGGCTTATTCGTCGTAGTCGGTATTTTACTTTATTCTGCAGCAAATGAAATAAGCAGCTTAATTGACGTGAGACCTGGTGGTGATCTTCATTTAAAACCTTTTGGTATTATTATTTTTCTAACCCTAGCATTAGCGGTTTTTGATCTGGGTAAAACAATTCTTGAAGAAGAAGTCTTGATGCATAAAGATATTTTTCGACATAGTTCAACCCGACGAACAATAACCCGCTTTATTGCCGCGATTCTTATTGCCGTGTCGATCGAATCTCTATTGCTTATGTTTAAGTCAGTATTAGGTTCACCAGAATACTTAACCAATGCCGTAGCCATGATGGCGGCGGCTGTGGGGCTACTCGTTGGTCTTGGTATCTACGTGTATTTAGGTGCTAAGGCTGAGTCTATTCTAAAGAGTTCTAACTTTAAACAACGCTAGTGTGTCAGTTAGTACTATTTAAGCAGCAAATAAGCCAAGATTAAATTTGTAATGAACAGTATGGCCGATGATGCTCGCCAAAAAGCGAGAGGGTTACTCTCTAATAGAGGAGAGTGTTGCTTTTGCATGAACTGAGGGTTGGCATTCCCTAAGTCATGCACAAATTCGGATAAACGATCATAGCGTTTGGTCGGATCGAGAGACACGGATTTTTGTATTGCGGAATCTATCCATGCGGGGACTTCCGGGTGGTAGTGTTTCATGGACGTGTATCGCACCCGTTTAAGTTTGTTTGCAGAAAGTGCACCGCCGTAGGGGAGTTTACCGGTCATCATTTCGTAACAAATTACACCTAATGCATAAACATCAGAGTGGTTACTGCCACTGTAACCTTCAAAAAATTCAGGGGCGGCATAATCGAGTGTGCCGAGCATAGGGTTTTGCTCAATGGGTACATTCTGCTCTTCAACGCCGGCTATTTTTGTTGAGCCAAAATCAATAATGATGATACGACCATTATTGTCGAACATAATATTGCCCGGCTTAAGATCTCGATGAACCATTTCTAAACGGTGGAATGAACGTAAGCCAGAGGCAATTTGTTCGGCAATATCACGAACACCGGTATACGAAGCACGTGGGTTTTGCAGCATCCATTCTTGTAAGGTAACGCCTTCAATGTATTCCGTTACATAATATAAAAAGCGCCGACGGCGAGTGGGCTCTACTACTTTAAGGACATGGGGATTGTCAATCCGTTTGCCAACCCACTCTTCATGCAGAAATTGATCGATGTAAGAAGGGTCATCTTCAAAATTTACAGAGGGTGTTTTTAATATAACGCGTTTGCCACTTTCCGTGTCTTGCGCAACATAAACCTGTGTACGATTGCTAGCATGAATTTCACGCAGAATGTTGTAGCCATCTAATGTCATTCCCGGTTCAAGAAATGGTGGAAAGGGAAGTTCTGATAATTGTTTGTAAAAAGACTTTGCATCGAGCTGTGGTAATTGCTCAACGCATAATATCTGGCAGGTAACATTATCATTACTACCATTTTTTAATGCTCGTTCAGATAATAATCGCGCTGCTTGTTCAGGGCTGGCAATGTGTTCACGAATCAGATTTCGCATCTCAGTTGCGCCAACGAATTCTGAAATGCCATCGGTCACAAGGATGTACACGTCACCAACTTCTACTGGAAAACTTTTATAATCAATATCAACATGGGCATCAGCGCCCATCGCGCGGCCAAGATAACTTTTATCATCGGATACCCAGACACGATGATCAGTCGTTAAGCATTCCAGATCCCCATCACGGAGTCGACAAATACGTGTGTCACCGACATGAAATATATAGCCGGTGCCTGATTTAATCACCAGCGCACTGATCGTTGTCAACATCGCATGCTCTGTACCGTAGCTGCGCTGACTTTGGCTGAACAACCATTGGTTTAACGCGCCGAGTACCCGTTGCCCTGATGTTTTGACTGTCCAAGATTCCGCTGTGCTGTAGTAGTCAGTCGTAAAGCCATGTACACAAGCACGACTGGCTTCTTTGCCGGCTTCACTTGAGCTAACGCCATCCGCAATCAGTGCGACGACCCCTTTGGCGCTGAGTAATGGCTCGTCAGGGATTTTGACACCATAAGCATCATCATTAGTTGTCTTGACTCCAGCATCACTGTACTGGCCGACTTGTATTCCCGTATACGGTTCATTACTCATTTATTATTGCCATAAAAAAAGGTGACGCCGTCAGTATAACGGCGTCACCTTGTGTTAGCGAATGGTGTTTTGTTAGCCGACTTTAATTAATCAACTTCAATCATCTGTACCGTACCGTCAGGCATTATTTCTGCCATTTGACCTTGTGGTTCATCGAGGAAAAACAGAATTAATACGAGCACAAAAGCCGAAACGATACCAATAAACATAAAGAACAGATCATAAGTCACAAAAGAGTTGACGGTCAGGAAAATCACTGCACCGACGTTACCAAAGGCACCGACCATGCCGGCAATTTGGCCTGTCATGCGACGCTTAACTAAAGGCACCATTGCATACACTGCACCTGAACCTGCCTTTGAAAAAATACCACCAATAATGGTGATCGCGACGACCAACCATACCGGCCAAGATTGTTCAACCAATCCAAGTACGAGGAAGCTAACAGTAATGCCAGTGAAGGCGATACCAAGGGTTAATTTGCGGCCAATCTTGTCACTGATCCAACCACCCCCCGGACGGGCAACGAGGTTAATGAACGGATAGATACCGGCTAGTAAAGCAGCGCTTACTTTGGGTAACTCAAACCATTCCACATAGAAGAGGGCAAGCACGGAAACAACCGCGAGTTCAGTACCAAAGGTAACAAGATAAGCCCAGTCAAGGATGGCAACTTGTTTAAATTTATAACGGTGCAACTCTTGAACTGGTGTTTTTAACACATGACCGTTGATTTGCCAGATTTTCCAAACTTGCACGGCATAGATAACAAGTAGTCCCAGGTAGATTGAATAACTGGCCGTGTTACCAATCAAGCCCATATTCAGCGGTGAAAGTTTCCAGGTTAATACGGCAAGCGCCAAAAACAAGGGAATGTTCATCAGCATATAAAGGATTAAGTCTCCGCCACTGGTGATCTCCATCGCGCCGGACTTTTTAGGTTTAAAGTAAGTCGAACCTTTTGGTGTATTACTGACACTGAAAAAGTAAATGACGCCGTAAACAATGGCGACGATACTGGCTGCGGTTAAGGCCATGCGCCAGCCGTTTTCACCACCAACACTGGCAGCGATAAAGGGTAGTGTACCGGCAGCGCCCGCGGCACCAAAGTTACCCCAGCCGCCATAAATGCCTTGAGCCAAACCGGTTTGTTTGGCCGGGAACCACTCGCCAATCATACGAATGCCAACAACAAAACCAGCGCCGATAAAACCAGAGAGGAAACGTAAAATTGCCAGTTGTTCGTAGCTATCTGCCCAAGCGAAGGCGATGCTAATTAAACCACCGAATACCAGAATACCGGTGTACATAATACGCGGCCCAAGCTTGTCGACCAGCATACCTACTACGATTCGGGAAGGGATGGTCATTGCTACGTTTAGAATCAGTAACACTTTGGCTTGTTGATCAGTCAGCCCAAGGGCTTCCTTAATGAATGGCATCATTGGCCCCAGACCCAACCACACAACAAAGGTCATGAAAAAAGCAAACCACGTCATGTGGAGAATGCGGTACTTCCCTGAAAACGAGAACAGGTTGAACTTGTTAGCGTCCGACATAAAATTTTCCTGTATTTAAGTTTTGGTATTTCAATATTGCTTAGCCATACAGCAAAAGCTGTGCCAATTTCATTAATTTATTGTTTTCTTATATTTGTTGGCATTAGTGATATGGGCCATCAGGGGTGAATATCCCTTAAGGAGAGCTGTTAATAAGGGAGAATTCAACACAATGGGTAGATCAGCGCGGACAGAAATAACGTATTTGAGTGATTAGAGCAGGATGCTGGGAAGCCTTAAAGTAGTGCACAGCGTGTATGGGCGGGTTTCTCAAGCGTCTAAAATAGCGCATAGCGCACTAATTTAGTGCAAAAATCAGCACAAAGAGAGTGGCTGATTATTTTGCCCCAGCAATTTCAACTTCTTTAAAATCAGTTAGTTAAGACATATTTTAGCGATTGCTAATAAATGGCACAGTAGTTGCTATATACATGGCAATTAAAGATTAATGCATCCCAGATTGGAGCACGGTATGAAAGAAAAACTCATTGTTATCGGTAATGGCATGGCAGGCATGCGCACTATTGAGGAACTCCTCAAAGTTGACGCAGATGCTTATGACATTACTGTCTTTGGTGAAGAACCACACGGTAACTATAACCGCATCATGCTGTCGCCAGTGCTGGCGGGTGAGAAGACCATTGAAGAAATCATGATTAATGATGAACAGTGGTACGTGGACAACAACATCACCTTGCACAAGGGTAAAAAGATAGTCGAAATCGATCGCGCCAAGCGCATCGTTAAAGCAGATGATGGCACCGAAGTGTCTTACGACCGTTTGCTAGTCGCGACTGGCTCGTATCCCTTTATTATTCCACTACCGGGTCATGATCTAGAGGGTGTTATTGGTTTCCGTGACATCAAAGATGTCGATACCATGATTGATGTGGCTAAAAATCATAAGAACGCTGTTGTGATTGGTGGTGGTCTACTCGGTCTTGAAGCGGCTAACGGTTTAATGCAACAAGGTATGAACGTAACTGTTCTGCACCTTGTAGATACGTTGATGGAACGTCAGCTCGATAGCGTTTCAGGCAAGATGCTGCGCAACTCTTTGCAAGAGCGCGGTATGGAAATATTGATGGAAGCCTCTACCAAAGAAATTCAAGGTGATGGCCATGTCGAAAAAGTAATTCTTGAAGATGGCCGCGAATTGGATGCAGACATCGTCATTATGGCAGTGGGTATTCGTCCCAATATCGAATTAGCAAAAAATGCCGGTATTCATTGCGAACGTGGCATTGTTGTAAATGACACCATGCAAACCTTTGATCCACGTGTTTATTCAGTTGGTGAGTGTGTTCAACATCGCGGTGAAACCTATGGTTTGGTTGCGCCATTGTTTGATATGGCAAAAGTTTGTGCCAACCACCTTGTTCGTCATGGTGTTGGCCTTTATGAAGGCACGGTTACCTCAACAAAATTGAAAGTCACTGGTATTGATTTATTCTCTGCGGGCGATTTCACTGGTAACGAAAATACGGAAGAACTTATTTTCCAGGACGCGACGCGCGGTGTTTATCGTAAGCTAATTGTTGAAGACAACGTGATTAAAGGCGCTGTGATGTACGGCGATACCTTAGATGGTCCTTGGTACTTTGATTTGTTGCGTGATGAAACTGATATCAGTGACATGCGTGAGAAATTACTGTTCGGTCAAGCTCACTTAGGTGACTCGGGTCATGGTGAAGAAGATCGTGTCGCGATGATGTCTGATACCACAGAAATTTGTGGTTGTAATGGTATCTGTAAAGGCGACATCGTTAAGGCGATTAATGAAAATAATCTTTACTCACTGGATGATGTGCGTGCTTATACCAAAGCATCTAGCTCATGTGGCTCTTGTACAGGTTTAGTTGAAAATATTCTGGCTATCACAGTGGGTGGTGACTTCTCTGTTGCACCACATCTTAAACCAATGTGTGGTTGTACTGAGCATACCCATGACGAAGTGCGCGCCGCGATTGTTAAAGACGAATTAAAATCAGTCAGCGCTGTGCAAAAGACCATGAATTGGGAAACTGAAGACGGTTGTGCCAAGTGTCGTCCTGCACTGAACTACTATGTGCTTTGTGCCTGGCCTGCGGATAAAACTGATGATTACCAATCACGATTTATTAATGAACGTGCGCACGCCAACATTCAAAAAGACGCCACATTCTCAGTGATTCCACGTATGTGGGGCGGTGGTACTACGCCAACAGAGTTACGTGCGATTGCTGATGCAGCTGAAAAATTCAATGTTAAGACTGTTCATGTAACGGGTGGCCAGCGTATCGCTATGTATGGCCTTAAGAAAGATGAGTTGCCGGAAATCTGGAATGACTTAAGTAAAGTTGGTATGGTTTCTGGTCACGCTTACGGTAAAGCTTTGCGTACCGTTAAAACCTGTGTCGGTAAAGAGTGGTGTCGTTTCGGCACACAAGACTCAACGCACATCGGTGTTGAATTAGAAAAACTCACTTGGGGTTCATGGACGCCGCATAAATATAAAATTGCTGCGTCAGGTTGTCCGCGCAACTGTGCTGAAGCAACGATTAAAGATTTTGGTGTTGTCTGCGTTGATTCGGGTTACGAATTACACGTTGGTGGCAATGGTGGTATTAAAGTCCGTGTGACAGATTTACTTTGCACCGTTGAAACAGAAGAAGATGTTCTAGAATACGCTGCCGCCTTCATGCAAATGTACCGTGAACAAGCGCATTACCTTGAGCGTACGGCTCCCTGGATTGAACGTGTGGGCTTGCAACATGTAAAAGACGCGATTGTCGATGATGCAGAGCAACGAAAAGCCTATGCAGAGCGCTTTAGGTTCTCACAACAATTTATGCAAGATGACCCATGGGCTGCGCGTGCAAACGGCACGGACAAACATGAGTTTGAAGCACTGAAACAAATTAACGCTTAATAGCAGTAGGTGAAATGATGAGTGACAACTGGATTGAAGTGGGGATGCTGGACGATATTCCTAAATTAGGCGCACGTGTTATCGAGCGTAAAGACGGTAATATCGCCATTTTTCGCACTGCTGAAGATGACTTGTTCGCATTGCTTGATGAGTGTCCGCATAAAGGTGGCCCCTTGTCTCAAGGTATTGTGCATGGCAAAAAAGTTGCTTGCCCATTGCATGACTGGAAAATTAATTTAGATTCTGGCAATGCGGTTGCACCTGATGAAGGCTGTGCTGCTTCCTTCCCAGTAAAAAATGACAACGGAAAAATATTGTTGTCATTGGTCGCCAATGAAGGTTGCCCGAACGCATAACAATATTTCAAGACTTAGCTTTTGAGAAGATAATTACTGATGTTATTTGGCCGAAATAAAAAGAACCCTATCAAAATTGCTGATAAGGGTGTCGTTGATTGGAAATACACAACTTGTGGTTATTGTTCCACCGGTTGTTCGATCGAAGTAGGCCTCAACGATAAAGGTAAAGCCGTTGCCAGTCGCGGTGTCGCCAGTGCGGATGTTAATCGCGGCAAGTTATGCCTGAAAGGTATTTTTGAGCACGAACTGTTCTACTCTGATAATCGAGGCATAGCACCGCTTATCCGAAACAGTCGTCACGATGAGTTTGAAGAAACTAGTTGGGATGTCGCACTAGATAAAACTGCTGATGAAATAAAACGCATTCAAGAAAAATACGGTCGTGATTCATTTGCTGTCGTTTCGACAGGCCAAATAATGACTGAAGAGTTTTACACGCTAGGCAAATTAACCCGCGGCGTGTTAGGGACTAATAACTACGACGGCAATACTACTTTGTGTATGTCATCGGCAGTATCAGGCTACAAACGTTCGTTTGGATCAGATGGGCCACCTGGGTGTTACGAAGACTTTGAATACACCGAATGTTTATTAGCCATTGGTTCAAATTTACCAGAGCAACATCCGATTATTTACTGGCGTCTAAAGCAGGCATTAGAGAAAAGAAAATTCCCGGTTATTGTGATTGATCCCCGTGTAACCATGTTTGCACAAATGGCTGATATGCACTTAGCCGTCACGCCAGGCACAGATGTTGCGCTACTAAATTCATTTGCCCATGTCATTCTTGATGAAGGCTTGGCAGACGAAGAATATATCAAAGCACATACGAACGGCTATGAAGAGTTTGCCGCCTTAGTCGCCGATTATGATCCGGTTACTGCTTCGCGTATTTGTGGTATTGACGAAGACACGATTCGTAACGTTGCGCGCATTTACGCGAAAGCGGGCGCGGCGATGACTATCTGGACGATGGGTATTAACCAAAGCACACACGGTTCTGATGGTGTGGTGGGGATTAATAACTTGAACCTTATTACTGGCAATATTGGTAAACCCGGTGGCACCAGTCTATCGATTACAGGTCAGTGTAATGCGATGGGGACACGTGAATGGTCTTCATGCTCAGGTCTACCGGGCTACAGAGCTTTAGAGAAACCACAAGATAGAAAAGAGGTTTCTGAATTCTGGGGTATTGATGAAGACTTTTTACCTGAGAAACGCGGCTTATTCCAAACCGATATTTTCCCTGCTATTGAAACAGGTCAAATTAAAGGTTTGTGGATTATTGCGACGAATCCGATGACTTCGATGACCAACACGGCTCGGATTCGCAAAACCTTTGAGAATCTTGAGTTCTTAGTGGTTCAAGATGCCTATGCTGATGTGGAAACGAATGAGTACAGTCATGTTTATTTTCCTGCCGCTATTTGGGCCGAAAAAGAAGGCTGCTTTACCAATACCGAGCGTCGGGTAAATTTAATCCGTAATGTGTTACCAGGTTATAAGCAGTCACAACCAGATTTGTGGATTTTTAATCAAATGGCGAAACGTTTTGACAATAGCCAGAAAATGAGTTTCCCGGATACGGCTGAAGGTGTATTCGAAGAACTGCGCAGTTTATCGAAAGGTCGCATGCTTGATTATTCTGGTATGGACTATAAAAAGTTAGAGCATCAACGTGGTATCCAATGGCCATGCCGTGATGAAGAAGGCAAAGAAGAGGGTACGCAACGTCTTTATACTGATGGTAAGTTCCAATATGAAGATGGAAAAGCAAAATTAATTACGTTGCCATTCATCGACAATAATGAAAAGCCGGATGATGAATATCCATTCTGGTTAAACAGTGGCCGTGTCGTTGAGCACTTCCACACTCGTACTCGTACTGGCAAGGTGGGTAATTTAAATAAATTTAGCCCAACGCCTTATATGGAAATGAACCCTGACTCAGCACGTGAACTGGGAATTGGGCAGAGCAGTTATGCACGCCTAACATCAAGACGTGGTGACGCCGTAGTGATGGTGCAGCTTACGCAGCGCGTACCGCCCAACATGGTGTTCATTCCATTCCATTTTCACGAATGTGTTAACCGGCTGACGCTAGGTTTGTTAGATCCACATTCAAGACAACCTGCATTTAAGCAATGTTCGGTAAAAATTGAACCTGCTGAAGATCAAAATGCTGCGGCAGTCCGAAATGCTGCTGCACGTACATACTAATAAGAATTAGGTTTCCTCATGTTTAAAGTCCGCGAAGACGAACCCGATTACGCTTTTGTTTCCAATGTTGATGCACCGGAAACAAACCAATATGGGAAACCTATTGAACTGGTTAATGCTGATCATGAATTGGCAGGTAAAAGCCTGAACATTAATGGCCATGACGGTATTAGTGAAAATCCAGATCGTTACAAGCAGCATGGTTTTTACTTCAATGCAGACAACTGTATCTCTTGTCATGCGTGTGAATCAGCCTGTAGCGAAAAAAATGATTTAGCGCCACATTTAGCCTTCCGTGCAGTGGGCTATGTTGAAGGAGGCACTTACCCTGATTACCATCGGCTGAATCTTTCTATGGCCTGTAACCATTGTGATGACCCAGTGTGTTTAAAAGGCTGCCCAACGCGTGCTTATACAAAATTTGCTGAATATGGAGCGGTATTGCAAGACCCGGATATTTGTTTTGGCTGCGGTTACTGTACATGGGTATGTCCATATAACGCACCACAGCTTGATCCTGTAAAGGGTGAAGTTGAAAAATGTAATATGTGTGTTGACCGACTTGAAGTAGGTTTGAAACCGGCTTGTGTGTCGGCCTGTTTAGCCAGTGCGCTTGATTTTGGTGTGATTGAAACCACACCAGATAATCGTGACCAGCTTAAAACCCAGATACCGGGCTTCCCATCACCAGATATTACTCACCCTAATATTCGTTTTGAACAAAAGAAAAGTCTGCCACGTGAAATGACACGACCAGATGCAATGCCTGTTCGCTATGAACGTGATGAGCAAGGGCAGGGTGGTTATAATACTAAAGTGCATGATACAGGTGCTAAGCGTGAATGGAATGTTGCTAAATTACAATCGCGTGAGAATCCATTAGTTATCTTTACCTTGATCACGCAAGCGGTTGTTGGTTGTTTTGCTGCCATGTTCTTAGGCCCACTGTTTGGTTTAACTGAATTGTCAGTTGAAACGAATCCGATAGCCTATCCTGTTGTTTTATTCGCATTACTCGCGCTTGAAACATATGCACTAGTGTTATCAACCATGCATTTAGGAAAACCGCACCGTTTCTATCGCGCGTTTAATAATTTGCGTTATTCACCAGTCAGTCGTGAAGTGGCTGGCTTAGCGATTTTCTATAATTTATTGGGTATGCACGCATTATTAACAGTGTTGCCATTACTTAATTGGTTCCCTGCAGAAAGTATTACATCAATTGCGACAGGCTTTGGTTGGGCGGCGCTCATTGCCGGCCCCGTTGCTCTGTTCTTTATGTATAAAATCTATCGCATTCAAGCGCGACCTTTTTGGAACCATTGGCAGGTATTTAGTTCTTTCTTTGGCAACATGCTGACTTTAGGTGGCTTGTTGGCAGGATTAGTCTTTGTCGGCATCTTGTTTAGTAGTGGTGAAAGCTTTTCAACGCTAATGCTATCTCTATCACTTCCGATTATGGGTGGTTTGTTGTTTGAATCATTCGGTTTGTGGCGGCATGCAAAGGCACTTGATAAAAATGGTGGTGAAGGCGCTGCATCGCATTATCAGCAAAAAACACAATTTGGTAATACTTACTGGTTACGTAACGCAGGCTTACTAGTGTCAATTTTGTTGGTATGGCTATTTAGTTTAACCGGTGTGGAAGGTTGGTTAGGAATAGCTGCCTGGTCATTGGTCACAGCTACAGTTGTCGTGACAGCATTGATAGGTCGTGCATTATTTTACGTGCTAGTCATTCCCACTACCATGCCGGGTGCGTTCTTTTGGCGTAACAAAGGTTTTCAAGAGCATGCTCGTGAAACAGGTCTGGCAGATATGGCACAAGTTGGCGTTGTACCTGACGCGCATTAAATTTGGAGTAAGAAAATGTCATTAACGTATGAAGGCCAGACAGTTGAAGTGGATGGAGAAGGGTTCTTATTAGATCCATCTATGTGGGATAACGACGTTGCCCTGCAAATTGCTGATCAGCTATCACTAGAAATGAATGAAGACCGCTGGCAGATCGTTAACATTGTGCGTGATCATTATGAAATCACGACTTGTGTACCTGAGCTTCGTACGGTGTTAAAAGAGTTAAAGGCACAATCAGGTAAAGAGAAAGCCACACGTAAACATGTTTATTATTTGTTTCCTTATGGCTATGGGCAACAAGCGTGCAAGATTGCCGGTATGCGTATTCCATTGAAAGTGATGCTTGATTTATAGCATCACTATTTTTAGCTAATCATTCTGTAACATTGCACGCAGATTGTTAAGCGTGCTTTTACCCTCTTCTTTCACCGCTTCGGTATCTTCTTCACCATCTATTGAAAGTAGTTCTTCTGGTATTTCTTCAAGAAAACGACTTGGCTCGCATTGAATTATTTCACCATAACGTTTTCGTTTTGCCGCATAACTAAATGTTAAACTTCGCTGCGCACGGGTAATGCCCACATAGGCGAGGCGTCGTTCTTCTTCAATATTGTCATCTTGTATACTGTTGCGGTGGGGTAGTAATTCTTCTTCCATGCCGACCAGAAAAACATGTGGAAACTCTAGGCCTTTTGCCGCATGTAGGGTCATCAAGAAAACATGGTCGCCTTCCTGTTCGTCGTCGCGATCTAGAATATCAAGTAATACTAGGCGGTTTACGATATCGGAAATCTTGGCGTTCTCGAATTCTTTGCGCTTAGAAAGCCGTGCGATCCAGTCAAACAATTCGAGCACGTTCTCCATTTTTCGTTCTGCAATAGTTTCTTCTTTACAACTATCGAGTAACCATTGTTGGTAATTAACATCATTAATGAGAGTGCGAACAATGGTCGGCGCAGTCTCAACCTCTGAGTCTTGTATTAGTCGCTTCATCCAGTCAGTGAACTTTGTTACGTGGCGAACGGCACGTGTGCTGAGCTGATTGTATAAATCACCGGCCATACAAATATCAAACAAACTACATGAACGTTCAGCAGCAAGACTGACCATTCGTTCTACTGTATTGGGGCCGATGCCACGACGTGGCGTGTTAATAATGCGAAGTAAGGCATTATCATCATCGGGGTTTGATAATACCCGTAGGTAGGCCATGATGTCTTTGATTTCACTGTAAGCGAAAAATGATGTACCGCCGCTTAAGTAATAAGGAATATTATACTCACGTAACGATCGTTCGAATAAACGTGACTGATGATTGCCACGATAAAGAATAGCGTAATCACTATAGTTGTTACGGTGAGTGAAATGGCTATGTAATAAACGGGTAACGACTTTCTCTGATTCAGCCACTTCACTATTAGCGCGTATTACTTTTATTGGATCACCAAAGCCAAGCTCACTCCAGAGTGATTTTTCAAATACGTGTGGATTATTTGCAATTAAATGGTTGGCGGCTTTGAGTATACCGCCCATTGAGCGGTAGTTTTGTTCTAGCTTGATAATTTGTAACGTTGGAAAATCATCCGCTAGCTTTGCGAGGTTTTCAGGTTGTGCGCCGCGCCAGGCATAAATTGATTGATCATCATCGCCCACGACAGTTAAACAGCCTCGGTCGCCGACAATTTGCCGTACTAATTCGTACTGCGATGTGTTGGTATCCTGATACTCATCAACAAGTAAGTAGCGGATACGTTGTCGCCATTTTTCAAGCACTTCAGGTTGGCGTCTAAACATTAGTACGGGAATAAGAATTAGGTCATCAAAATCAATCGCATTACAGGCTTTGATATGCCGGTCGTAGGCTTCATATAACTCGGCGGCATTAGCCTCAGCGGGTGATTCAGCACTGGCCATGGCTTGCTCATGAGAAATACAGGCTGATTTCCAGCTCGAAATCTGATTACGAATTAGCCGTATACGTTCTTCTTTTAATCCCCGCCCCAGTTCGGTGACAACGGCAATACTGTCCTGATCATCATAAATAGAAAAGCCTTTACGATAACCTAATTGCGTGAGCTCACGACGGATGATATTTAGACCCATGGTATGAAAGGTACTGACCTGCAGGCCCTTAGCATCATGATTAGGTAAAAGGGCTGTGGTGCGAGACTTCATCTCTTTCGCTGCTTTGTTGGTAAAGGTGACCGCGGCGATATGTTGAGCTTCGATGATGTCCTGGGTGATTAAATGGGCAATTTTACGAGTGATAACACGTGTTTTGCCACTGCCTGCGCCAGCGAGGACCAAGACGGGACCGGTGAGGTATTCGACCGCTTGTTGCTGAGCGGGATTAAGTGATGGAGAGGGCATTAAGTAATATTTCTATATAAAACAAATAATTACATGTGTTAAAGCACAATGTGGTGTAAGGCGCTTTTGTGACTGCCCGCTAAGGTAAATCATACAGAATCTGAGCGAATACGTGTAGTATCAAAGACCATGAAAGAGATTAAATCAGACCGATTAGAGGCACTGTTTGCATCTTATCGAGAAGACTTGCAGGTTCAGGTAAAAGAGCTTGAGCAGGTATGGACGACTTTGAGGAGCGATTGGCAAGAAGCTGAAGCCAAAGAGTTTGAATCGCTATGCCACAAAATTGCAGGAGCTGCACCGACATTTGGTTTTGAAGAAGTGGGTGATAAAGCGCGTTTAATGGAAAATATCATTCGTCTGAATAGCTTACAAACCAAGCCCGCTTCTAGTGAACACATTAACGATATAAATAAAAATTACATCGATCTTGCTAATGCGCTGCAACAAAGCTTAGCTGTGAAATAAACCTATTTTGTTCTATTTTAGGTGTCTGCAAGTTCTTTAAGGTATTACAATTCTAACGTTTACTTAATCCCAAATTGGGATAAAAAATGACAATATATTAATAAGACATTCCTGTCGTCGATAATAATCAAGGAGGAAACGCATGAAGAATCTGATATTTTGTTTTGATGGCACATCCAATGATCCTGTTGATGCAACTCAAAAGGAAACCAGTACAGGTGGTGTTAAGGACTGTAGTGTCAGCAATATTTTAAAGTTACACCTATTATTTGGTGGAGATTTAAAAGATGGTAACGCGCACGGTCTTGAGCAGCTTAGTTTGTATTACCCAGGAGTAGGGACTTACGGCAATAAACTCAAACAAGTATTGAATGCTGGATTGGCGATTAAAGATCCCGGTCGTATTATTAATGATGCAATCGCCGATATTGAAAAGCACTATCAAGCGGGAGATAAGATTTTTATCTTTGGTTTTAGTCGTGGCGCAGCAATAGCAAGGAAGTTCGCATCAGTAATCCGCAAAGAAACGGCTGTGAAATACAAAGTTAGATTTATGGGAGTATTTGATACGGTTGCCTCAATAGGGATGCCGGACTTAAACACGGATGAAAAAGCTTCATCGGATGTAAAGTTCGAGAACCGCACAGTTTCGAGTAATGTCAAAGAAGTTTTACACATTTGCTCTGTTGATGATAAACGAAAAGCTTTTCAACCAACACTCATGAACGCTGAAGATCGGGTGACTGAAATTTGGTTTGCTGGTGCACACTCGGATGTTGGTGGTGGATATCACCGAGATGGCTTGTCTGATAATACACTACGCTACATGTTAGACGAACTAGGAAGACGTAAACTGGGTGTGACGACAATCGTTCCTAGTGAAGTTAAATACAGTGAAGTTAATGCTGCCAAAGAAGATGTGGAATTAGGATTTGATGATCTGGTGATAGAACCTAATGTGCTTGGTAAAAACCATCAGCAATCACGAGCCATGATATTAAAATGGACATTGTATGATCGTAATATTGTGGTGATTGCGAATGATAAAATAACAAAGAAGAGACCTAAGATTCACTATACATTGGCGGAACGTATCTATGGTGATATAGATTATCGTCCAATAGGTTTGAAGGGTGTTAAACATAAAGTGATTTACCCAGATAATACTGACAATAACTTTGATGATCTTGGTCATCATGTTCGCATAGGCATGCGCTCCCTACGGCCACTTAAGAAAGGTGAGTCAGTTGTTGTCCCTGTGTTGGCTCACAAGTATCATAATCGAACAGGGGTTCTGCTCCAAAAAGGACATACTTATTCTTTCAAAGTGAAGGCCAATCAACAATGGAAAGATGGTGGCATTAATTGCGACGCGGATGGTTGGAAAAGAAATCGCCCAGACATCCCATGGATTAAAGAACTTGGCATTAAACAAATGGAGCCTTTTCGTCGCGTGGCGGGTGCTGATTGGTTTAAACTGATTGGTGCAGTTGGTGAAAATGATAGTGAACAATTTATTATTGGTACTGCGACGGTGAAACATAAAGTGGTGACCAGTGATGAGTTTTGTCCTTTTGCCAATGACCTTAAGCGTTTATACGGTAATAACGAAGGACATCTTTCCCTGACAGTAAAAAGATTAGATTGAAATTAGTTATGAATTAAATATGGTGCAATGATGAATATTTGGGTAGATGCCGATGCATGTCCGGTCGTTATAAAAGATATATTATTTAAAGCAGCGAATAGAACTAAAATAGAAACAACGTTAGTTGCAAATCAACCAATAAAAATACCACCTTCACGCTATATTAAATTCATGCAGGTAGCCTCTGGTTTTGATGTGGCCGATGACGAAATTGTTAAACGTGTGAATGAAGGTGATCTCGTTATCACCAGTGATATTCCCCTTGCTGCAGAAGTGATTGAGAAAAAGGGAGTTGCATTGAGTCCTCGCGGTGAGTTGCATACCGCGGACAATATTAAAGCCAGACTGAATATTAGAGATTTTATGGACACGATGCGTGCCAGTGGTGTGAATACGGGTGGGCCACCTGCGCTTAGTCAGTCTGATCGACAAGATTTTGCTAATCATTTAGATCGGATTCTTACTCAGTATAAAATCAAAAATGAATAGTAACTTATAAAATACGTCATAAAGTGAAAGAAGTAGCAAGCTATGAATATTGGTTTTAAGCTTAATTTCAAAAATTGACGAATAGATGCTCTATATTATTGAATACCCTACTGGAAAATCCGCAAAATATTTAACTATCCAATAGTCATCGATTTATTGGAGCTGGTGTGTTAGCAAAGACGTTTCAGAGTACTGCCCTGACTTTCTAAGCACTTCCCCTAGATGCCAACTTCAACCCGTGGATCAGTGCCGGCTTCTTTATCGATAATCGGCAAACAACCAAAGAGTCGATCAGGTTGTATCTTGTGATCATTTATTAAAGCTGCTTTTAAGCTGTCTGCACGTTTTTTAGCAATTTCAAGTAATACGCTGTCAGGAATCTTGGGTAGCTTAGTGGATTCCTTAGCTTGCTTGGTATCTATTTGTTTTGTCTGCTGTGCTTTAAGTAGCTTGAGTTTTTCCGCAACCAGGGCATTACGGTCACGAGAGGTGGAAATTCCACATACCTTGAGCCGCAATTGTGGCCGATCAGTCAGTATGGCGCCTATTTTTTGCTTATACTTAATTGCCTCGGGTGAAAGCGTGGTGCTTGTCGAGTCGAATAGTAGAGGTTGTAACTGAACGCCTTTACTGATGTCACCAGCAATGTCTGCGAGCGCCACGAGCGCGCCAAAGGGTTGCAATGAAAGTGTCAGGTAGGTTAGCGCTGCTTTAGAGACAGCGGTACCGATTGCCTGGTTGATGGCATCGCTAACATTAAGCTTTGGATCATTCAAATCACCCTTGAAGGGTAAATCCAGATGTATATTATTATCCCGATCGCGCAGCATACTGAGTCCCAGACTGAGTGGTGTGCTGGCCGTTGTGTTGATTTTTTTCTTTTCTTCTGCAGTGAGTTCTTTGACGTCGAGATTACTAATCAGTAATTTTCCCTGACCATCAATCCTGTCATTCTCAATGCTGACTTTGATAGTTGTATTGAGCTGGCCATTTAACATGTTATGCCCAAGCATTCCTGAGGTATAAGAACTAAGGGGTGGTAACTCCATCGCTTTAATTTCTGTGGTAAGTGTCAGCGAGGGTTTTTCAAGAAAGGGTTTGACTAAACCATTTACTTTTAAAAGGCTAAATTTTCCGATCGTACCGTCCAGCTTTACGTTTGTTACGGTATTGGGTTGGCGACTGTCGAGAGAAGTTATATCAACGTTGTTGATGGTGACAAGTGATGCAAAGGCAGGCGTAGTGCTTCGATCAGTAAAGTTGATTTTACTTTTATCAGTAATACTAATGTGACCGATCTGAATGGCGAATTTTGGTGAGGCATTTTCTGTATCTGATATGGTAGAAGTTTGTGCAGGAGGTGCTTCTGGCAACACAATGACACCGTTTTTATCACGCTGCAGATAGGCAATGAGTGTGGCGACATTAATATTTTTAATTGCCAGCTGTTGTTGTGTCAGTTTAAGTTTGTCGACAGTTAGTGATTTAATACTTATCAGCTTACTATTATCTTTTGCATTCAGAGTAGCGACTTCACTGGCGCCAAGATCACCTTCAAGCAATAGCTCATTAATATCTTTGCCATTGTTTAATATTGTTTTTAATGCTCCTTGCCAGTTAATGTTGCCGGCTTTGATTCGGTTACCTGCCTGTAAGATATCAATATCAACGAGACTGATAAGTCCAGATTCATCAAGTTGTAGTCCGGTACTTTTGTTGTAGCGAGCTTTTAGATTAATATCCAGAGCAAGCGTGCCACCATTAATATCGGCATGTGTAATTGCTATTTGTTTAAAATCTGCTAGTGGCAAAGCTTGCAAAGTGAGCTTTGCATCAACACCTGCTTGTTTAGCAAAGGGAGTTAGCTCAGCGTCGATCGTAAGTGGTGCACCATTAAGTTTTCCGGCCATGATAAATTTTGCCGGATCACTTTGTGAACTGTGCAGGGCAGTGAGCGAGACATTGTCAACACTAAGTTGAATATTCAGATCCGGTTGGCGGTAGTTAATGTTGGTATTGAGAATCGATAGTTTTTCTAGGCCGAAATGCCAGGGATCAGATTTATTGTCATCTGCTTCAGATGCTGCAGAAGCTGTTTTGTTATCCCCCATGCTGATACCGGCAATATTTACCTTACCTTCAGGTGTTTGCTCAATATTGATGAGGCTGTCTTTAATAAATAACTCCTTAATATAGAAGGTCTTTTTAAAGAGAGGTAACCAGTCGCCGTTTGTTGAGGCACTTTTTACTAGCAAGGTATAGTCATTAGCAACCGTGACGCGAAGATTAATAAATTCGATTTCGCCGGTAAACAGGTTGAAATTGACATCTTCAATTTGTGTCTTATCTGAGCCATGCTCATCAAGCCAATCACGGACAAGGTGGCTGATGACATGTGGTAATAAAATAACGATAATAAGAAAAGCGACAAATAAACTTGTGACTATCTTGCCGCGTCGGCTACCCATGAAATCTGTCAATGTATTGAGTAACTGAGTATGTATTGCCATAGTGTTTCCTTACCAGACCTGTAATGTTGCTTAGAGCATTGTTTAACAATAATAGGGCAGAGGTCAAGACTTATGTGTCTACAACTATAAACAGGAGTTGACTGATGACGTGCTTAGGTTATTGAGAGTTTATGTGATTAGGATGAAGGAGACTTTTAGTACAAGCTTTGTGATGTTTAATGATAAAAATCGATTTTAATTAAAGCCCCAATAGAGTGAGTTATATACTTGTCAGGTATAACCTATATTTTGAATGATCTCGAAGTGAAATCTATTAAGGCGCATGGTAGTAAAGGAATATGCAGATTTTTTTAGACACGATATTACTTAATGACATCTACTTTAATATATATTTGTGAGTCCTGCTGAGCTGAACGTTTAGTTGAGTATAGTATACCGTTTCTTTTTGTGCTGCTTTGTTGGCTAATTCCCCCAATTGCCATCCATTTACCTACTTCACCTGTTAACGAAGTTTGAGCCTGCTGAGTATTAAAGCTTTGCTGGCCGCGTTGGTTAATGGAAACGCTATTGGTACTTATTTCGAGTGTTACTTTATTGTCATTGACGCGAGGTAAAACATAAAAGCCAGTGCTGGCATTGCGGTATTGAACACTATCGGTGACATTACCAAAACGATCAGTTTGGCGTTGACCAGTTGGCACTAATGTCCCTGATTGTATAAACGATTGCCGTCCTTCAATTGAATTAATTCGTTGAATGCTGTTGTTATCATTCTCGCGTTGGTTTTCAATAATGCGCAGTTTTGCCTGGCCTTCATAGCGTTGGCGATCATTGAGGCGTATTTCAGCATTGCCAGATTTTATGGTGCCTGAGGCGCTAAATTCATTACGTTTCACAGAATTGCTGTTGCCGCGTCGTACGCTGATCATTAAGCGTTTAGGTGGCCGGTCTAGCTGGGCAATAATTTGGCGAATACTTTGCAAGGTGTCTTGTGAGGCGCGAATAATTAAACTATAGCCACGACCACTGAGGGCTTCATTTTGTTTCATGAGTGGTCTTATAATCGGAATCATTTCTTCAGCTGTTCGGCCTTTAAGCTGTATCACCTCAATACTGTCTTCGGCTTGCGAAACAACCGCCACACTAACAACGAGTAAGAAAGCGATAATGTATTTAGTGATTGAGGTTCGCATAAACAACTCCGACTAGATATGTAGTTGGCGTAAGTTAGGATCAAGCACGGCTTCGTTCCACATGCTGTCGAATGATTTGAGTACGTCACGTAATTGACGTGGTGCATAAAAATCACACTCACCCTCAAAACGATCTGAATGTGGGCGACGCAACCAGGCTGTTTCATCAATGATGAGCCAGGCTTCGTTGAATTCGCGGTAGCCTTTGCCTTGCACACGTATTTCCATGTAGCTAGTAAGGCGGCGAGTCAGTTCAAGCAGTCGATGACCATTCTTAATAATGTGATCACTGTTATGGATAAGCATGCGTACTTTTGCCATGCGACTGTTGGTGGCGAAGGCTTTGATGGCATTGGCAAATTCGTCGTTGTCGTAGAGACGAGGCTCAAGATCGCGGCAGACGATATCAATTGTGCGGCGGGCCTGTTTGACCATGTGCAAACTAGTTTGCGCCACTTGTTCTTTTTCACTGATCTCAAAGCGACCTTTTTCACCGATGTTAGCATCAGCGAGTAAAGCCGGGTCTGTATATTCTTCCTGGTAAGCCATTGATTAGTCCGTTTAATTAGCTATTACTACAAGTATATCAGTGATGTGGATGCTTTCCAGTTAACCAGTTCTCAAGCGCATTGCGTAGTGCGGGATGCCTGCATCGAGAAACTCACCACCGTATTGCTCAAACCCTAACTTATGATAAAACTCAGTAGCATGCGTTTGTGCACTCAGTTGTATATTGTCATAGCCTTGTTCGGTCGCTAAATTTACGAGTGTATTCAATAATGCAGAGCCAATACCTTGTTGGCGATAGTTGGCTAACACAGCCATACGGCCAATACTGATTTTGCTAGGGTCGATAACCATTCTTGCCGTGCCAATGGGCTGGCCACTGACTTTATCTGTTGCCAATAGGTGTGTGGCTGTTTTATCAAAATCATCCCATTCTAATTCGATCGGCACATTTTGTTCTTCAATGAAAACGAGTCGGCGAATCTCGCGCAAGGCTTGTCGATCAGCTTCGTCTGACCAGTTAGCGAGACGAACGTTAAAATCAGCCATCATCTTCAAAACTGAGTAAGTCATGCTGCCACCAAGCGCACAGTATCGACATGCTGGCATCATCATTAAGCCAATGTTCAATATCAGTGAGCTGATACTGGCGATGGTTGCATAGGTAACGTGCCAGTGCCGCACGTTCATCAGCAATGACTAAGCTGGCGCCATTAACAAACAACTCAATTCCGGATGACTGATTAATGTAAGCAAAGCGACTTTCAATATCGCGATACAAAATGCTGTGCTGTTTTAATGCGGCTTTAAATTTATCTATGTACCGGAATGCAGCATTGGGATCTTCTTCCACAAGCATAGGAATTGATTCAGCCGTTTGGTTAGTGCTGGTAATGAAAGCCCCAAACCAGTGTTGTATTGCTGTTTCAGTTGAGGGGATTTGCTTAATTTGTTGGACAATTTTGTTTAACGCTTCGGCCGTTATTTCACCACTGTCTTTGCTGCCGGTTAAAGAATGATCGGTATAACGCGGAAGCCGTTCAACATTGTTAAGAATGCAGTCATCAACATAATCGCTGAGTAGCTCAAACTGATCAGGTGCACGAAAACCAATGGAATAGGTCATGCAGACTTCATCACCAACGCCGTGATGTTGCACACCGGCTGGTAAATAAAGCACATCACCAGGCTGCATAATAAATTCTTGTTCCGGGGTAAAGTCTTTGAGAATTCGCAGGTCAATATCCGGCACTAATGCGCCGCACTCAGCCTGACTAATTTGCCAGCGGCGGCTGCCAAGGCCCTGAAGTAAAAATACATCATACTGATCAACATGCGGACCAACACTGCCATGGGGTTCGGCGTAACTGACCATGACGTCATCAATGCGCCAATCAGGAATAAAGTTAAAACGGCTTAGCAGTTGATCGAGTTCACGAATGTATCTATTTACATCTTGCACCAACAACACCCAGTGATCAGTCGGTAATTCTGCAAAGCTGTCTTCGGTGAAAGGACCATTTCTGGTTTGCCATTGATCATTGCCATGTTCAATCACAATTCTTGAAGCGATGCCTTCTTCACAGGCAAGGCCAGCGAGTTCGTCGGGTTCAAGCGGGTCAGTGAAACCGGCTATGGCGGCAGGCATGAACAGCGGCTTTTTCTGCCAGTATTCGCTGAGAAAAGTGGCAAGACTAATGTTGTCAGGCAGTTTTATTGAAGGATTCATGGCTTATTGTAGTGCGATTCCTGAACGACAGGCAAAATAAAGCCCGAACTGTTGGGGTGGGGGATACAGTCCGGGCCGTGGTAGAAGACAATGAGGGCGATGGGGGTAGGAAGGGGGTGCCACTCATTGTCTGCTTCCTGATACGTACTATCCCGATATTATCGGTATAACTCTGTGCACTGGTTCACAAAACTAAATATTGCGTGCCTGAGTCGATGCATTTCCGGTGTAAGTGGCTGGGCTCATGGCTTTCAGCCGTGTTTTCTCTTCCTCAGGAATCGATAAACTGTCCACAAAGGCGTGCATGCCAGCTTCATCAAGGCGCTTGCCACGGGTTAACTCTTTGAGTTTCTCGTATGGTTTTTCAACGCCATAGCGGCGCATCACGGTTTGAATGGGCTCGGCGAGCACTTCCCAGTTTTCGTCGAGATCTTGTGCCATTTTCTCCGCGTTTACTTCGAGCTTGCTAATGCCTTTCAAAGTAGAGCCATAGGCGATAACCGCATGGGCTAAACCAACGCCCAGGTTACGCAGTGCCGTAGAGTCGGATAAATCGCGTTGCCAGCGTGAGACAGGTAGTTTGGTGCTCAAATGCCCGAGAATCGCGTTGGCTAAACCGAGATTGCCTTCCGAGTTTTCAAAATCGATTGGGTTTACCTTATGTGGCATGGTTGAAGAACCGACTTCACCAGCAATGGTTTTTTGTTTGAAATAACCGATGGAGATATAACTCCAGATATCACGGTCGAAATCGAGCAAAATGGTGTTAAAGCGTGAAATTGCATCGAAGTACTCAGCAATATAGTCATGCGGTTCAATCTGGGTGGTGTAAGGGTTCCAGGTAAGGTCTAAACCTTCAACAAACTGCTGTGCCATTGCTGTCCAGTCAATATCCGGGTAAGCACTTAAGTGTGCGTTGTAGTTACCCACCGCGCCGTTAATCTTACCTAACATGGGTACAGCAACCAATTGCTCACGCTGACGTTGCAGGCGCGCAACGACGTTGGCCATTTCTTTGCCAAGGCTGCTTGGTGAAGCCGGTTGGCCATGTGTCCGGCAGAGCATAGATTGGTCAGCATTCTCATGCGCCATCTCACGGATAGCACTAATTAACTCATCCATCAGTGGTAGCAGTACGTCTTGACGCGCGCGGTTAAGGGTTAAGGCATGGGAGAGGTTGTTAATGTCTTCAGAGGTACAAGCGAAATGAATGAACTCATTAATCGCATTTAGCTCAGCGTTATCAGCAATTTTCTCTTTTAAGAAATACTCAACTGCTTTAACGTCATGATTAGTGGTGCGCTCAATCGTTTTCACCCGCGCAGCATCATCCAGACTGAAATCGCTGGCAATACTTTCTAGCAACGTCACCGCTTCTTTAGATAAAGCCGGTACTTCACTGATTTCAGGGTGTGCGGCCAGCGCTAACAGCCAGCGAATTTCGACAATGACACGATGGTGAATGAGGCCAAACTCACTGCATATTGGGCGTAAATCGGCTGTTTTGCTGCCATAACGTCCATCAATAGGGGAAACCGCGCTGAGGCTACTGAGATCCATATTTTGTTCCAAACTGTTGGTTTAATAAGTCAGGCGCAGATTGTGCCAATTCGTGGCCGAAATAGCCATGCCAACAGCGCGAATAGACATAAAAAAGCCCCGACTAGCGGGGCTTAAGTTTAATCACAGAGTCATTTATTGTTATGAGAATAACCAGTTAGCGCTGCAGGTACTTTCACTGCTCGCTACTTTGAGAGGCTTTTGCTTGGCAACGGCAGCTGCACGACGATCGTGCTGTTGGCGTTTCAGCCAGGCATTGGTTAATTCAATGCGCTTTTGCATTTTCTCAGCACGTTGGATGCGTTGCTGTGTCTGAGCGATGCGAACTGAGCTTGCTTCATCGTCGACAGGTTGTGTTGGTTGTAAGCTAGTGTCGGCGGGTCCGGTTAAGGCCATCCCGAGGCTAAAAAATAAGGCTGCAGTTGCATCCATTTGTATTGCTCCTTCAAAAGTACGTTTGTCGCCAGAGAGTCAGGGCACATAAACTTATAATTATTATTAACTTAGCAGGTAAACCTAATGTGTGCCATTAATTATTATTGTTATTGCTATTTTCTGCTAAGGCGTTTTACTTAGCATAGTAGTTAATTAGTGCTATGCCACCTTTTTAGAAACATTTTTTAACATTTATCGTAAAAAAGTGTTTTACGGCGCGTGAGGCGGTAAAATAGCCGGCTTAGTGAGTTGCCATTCCAGCCCTGGCAATGAAGGGAAACTAAAGATTTTCTCCCTGAAAAGATTGGCTGTTTGTTTTAGTATCAAGGAGTTAGCGTGCTTGAGTCATACCGTGAACATGTAAATACCCGTGCTGCAGAAGGTCTGCCGCCATTAGCGTTAGATGCCCAACAGGTCGCCGATCTGGTCGAAAACCTGAAACAACCGGGTGACGAGGGTGAATTTCTCTTAGAATTACTGACCCATCGGGTGCCACCCGGTGTTGATCAAGCCGCTTATGTCAAAGCTGGCTTCTTATCGGCTGTAGCCAAAGGTGAAAGTCAGTGCCCGGTCATTAGTCCGGAACATGCGGTTGAATTACTCGGTACCATGCTGGGCGGTTACAACATCGCGACTCTGGTTGAGTTGCTCGATAATGATGTCTTAGCACCGTTAGCCGTTGCCGCTTTATCTAAGACGTTACTTATTTTTGATGCTTATCATGATGTCGCCGCCAAAGCTGCTTCAAATGATTTTGCCAAACAAGTGATGATGGCCTGGGCCGAAGCCGATTGGTTCACTAGTCGTGAGCCGTTAGCGGAGTCTATTACCATCACTGTGTTTAAAGTCCCCGGTGAAACCAATACCGATGATTTGTCACCCGCGTCTGAAGCATGGAGCCGACCAGACATTCCTCTGCACGCTAAATCAATGTTGATCAACAGCATGCCGAACGGCTTATCGATCATTGATGAACTGAAAGAGAAGGGCAATCAAATCGCCTATGTTGGTGATGTGGTCGGTACCGGTTCGTCACGTAAGTCGGCGATTAACTCAGTGCTCTGGCACATGGGGCAGGATATTCCATTTGTACCGAATAAACGTCAGGGCGGGGTTGTGCTTGGCAGCAACATCGCACCGATTTTCTTTAACACCGCTGAAGACTCGGGTGCATTACCAATTGAATGTGATGTTGAAAATCTTAATACAGGTGATGTGGTGACCATTTACCCTTATAAGGGTGAAATCACTAATGAAGCCGGTGAGGTGGTGAGCACGTTTGAATTAAAACCTAGCACCATGGCAGACGAAGTCCGCGCCGGCGGCCGTATCCCACTAATCATTGGTCGTTCACTCACCGATAAAGCGCGTGAAGAACTAGGCTTACCTGCAACGGATTTATTTACTCGCCCAGTTGCCCCTAAAGATACAGGCAAAGGTTACACACAAGCACAGAAAATCGTTGGTCGTGCTTGCGGCGTTGACGGTATTCGCCCCGGTACATACTGTGAACCACGCATGACGACGGTCGGTTCGCAAGATACCACGGGTGCCATGACGCGTGATGAATTAAAAGAGTTGGCTTGTTTAGGTTTCTCTGCCGATTTAATTATGCAAAGTTTCTGTCACACTGCAGCTTACCCCAAACCGATTGATATTAGTTTACAACATGACTTGCCTGAGTTTATTCAAACTCGCGGTGGTGTGTCGTTGCGCTCGGGCGATGGTGTGATTCATTCATGGTTAAACCGCATGATCTTGCCGGACACGGTGGGTACTGGTGGTGACTCACATACGCGTTTCCCATTAGGTATTAGTTTTCCTGCCGGTTCAGGTTTGGTTGCTTTTGCGGCTGCATTGGGCGTGATGCCTTTAGATATGCCTGAGTCAGTATTAGTGCGTTTTAAAGGTGAAATGCAACCCGGTATTACTTTGCGTGATTTGGTTAACGCCATTCCTTACGTCGCGATTCAAAAAGGTTTGTTAACGGTTGAGAAGAAGAACAAGAAAAATGTTTTCTCGGGTCGGATTTTAGAAATTGAAGGCTTGCCTGATTTGAAAGTGGAACAAGCGTTTGAGTTCTCAGATGCCTCAGCTGAACGTTCGGCGGGCGGTTGTACTGTGCGTTTAAACAAAGAGCCTATCTGCGAGTATTTAGAATCAAATATTACTTTGTTGAAATGGATGATCGCCGAAGGCTATGGCGATGCACGCTCATTGCAACGTCGTATTGATGCGATGCAAGAATGGTTGAAAGAACCGCAGTTACTTGAACCGGATGCTGACGCTGAATACGCAGAGATCATTGAAATTGATCTGGCTACTATTACAGAACCTTTGTTGGCTTGTCCAAATGATCCTGATGACGTTAAACCATTATCGGAAGTAGCCGGTGCGAATATCGATGAAGTCTTTATTGGTTCATGTATGACTAACATTGGTCATTATCGTGCCGCGGGTAAAGTGCTTGAAGAAGTCACCAATGTGCCCGTACGTTTATGGATTGTGCCACCAACGCGAATGGATGCTCATCAGCTGACAGAAGAAGGTTACTACGCCATCTTTGGTCGTGCCGGTGCACGAACTGAAACACCGGGTTGTTCATTATGTATGGGTAACCAGGCACGTGTCGCCGATGATGCGGTAGTGATGTCTACCTCAACCCGTAACTTCCCTAATCGCATGGGTAAAGGTTGCATGGTTTATCTTGGTTCGGCTGAGCTGTCCGCAGTAGTGTCTGTACTGGGTCGCTTGCCAACAGTTGAAGAATATATGTCACACATGAAGGGACTGACAACCATGGGCGATGAAATTTATCGTTACTTAAACTTCCATGAAATTGCAGAATACAAAAGTATTGCTGACGGAGTACTGCCTGTTACTGTTTCGTAACAGCGAAATTATGTAGATTTAAACACAAACGCCTTCTTCCTTACTTAAAAGGGAGAAGGCGTGCCGTGGGTTTTAAATGACTCTTTCTAACTCTGTTTAAGGAAAAGCCGGCATAGTGGGTTCTTCACCATCAAACTCTGCTTCAGGGTGATGCCGTTTCATTAAACGTTCAATATCTTCGACGCGTTTCTTTGGCACATCAATAATAAACAAGTACTCACCTTTTTCGATAGCGTCATCAAAGGCGACAAGTTGCGAGTTATGAATGGAAATTCCAACCATGCTAGATATCCACGCACCAAATGCTGCACCGGCTAGGGTGATGCCTAAGACACCACCGCCACCTAATACAAAGTCGCCAGGTGGAAATAGTAATAAGCCAACACTGATAACGACGCCTGTGGCGAAGCCAACAACAAGACCACGTTCAAGACCCGGAATGATATCGGTTTTTTCCAGAACGGTAGCAACCGGGATGTTTTCTCTGACTAATTCTCTTTCATCGTTGGCAACAACATGAACATGATGGTCGTCTACGCGGGCAAGAAGTAAGTCTTCGAAAATTTTCTTTGCACTTGTGATGTTTGGAGAGAGAAAATATAACCTTCTCATAGTTTGTCCTCCTAAGGGCAACGATGCGGAGTGCATCTGTAGAATTACATAGGGTACTGCCTCATTATAGAACTTAGTGTTATTCAGAGTTTAGTCTACTCTGAAGAAAAATGTATGGAAATGATTTATTGAATTTGCATACCAGAAATTAGACAGCGGTTATGAGTGATTGTTCGCTTCTTCAATAAGTCTATTTATTTCAACAAGGTATGCTTTGCGCTGAAAAAACAATTGTAAACGTGTGCCTTTTTTCTGCCGCCATAACACTGCGCCGCGTATGGAAGAAAGTAACAAAGCACGAATTCGGTAAACATTATCATTGTTATCAAGGTGGATTTGTTCGCCGTTAACCATGATGCGCGGCGTTAGTGTACTAAGCGTGTTGCTATAAATATCGGCGAGGTTGGCGAGCACATTTTTATGCGAAGTGGAGTAATGTTCAGCTTGCGATTTGGCTTGCTCAATACCTGTGCCTAGTTGAGCTTGCATAGATGGTTTTTTGTTTAATCGTCGCTCAAGATTAATGGCGCCGAATATATAACGCATCACTTCCAGTGTGCTTGGTGTGCGTTTGTTCTGAAATAACGAGGCAAGTAATTTTAGCCCCGGCAATAAATTTTTAACGCCACCATAAACATCTTCAGTGCTGTCAGCATCTATTGCAAAAATACTATCAATGCAGGTAGTAAATGCTTCGCTGTCGGTCATGCCGGTTTGCGCAATTTGTTGCACACACTGGCTGGCTTGAGTCATCGCGGCGAGGGCGATGACGCGATCGGTTATTAAGTTATTCATTAATTTAATTAAATCCCTGCATAATAATGCCGCCGCCTAAACATTTGTCTTCATCATAAAACACCACAGACTGACCGGGGGTAATAGCGCGCTGCGGCGTCGTAAATCGAACCCGTAATTGTTCATTATCGAGCATGTCGATATAACAGTCTTGGTCTGGTTGACGATAACGTGTTTTTGCATGACAGCGGAAGGGTAACTCGGGGGCATATCCACTGACCCAATGCAGATCATTGGCTATTAGGCTGTTGCGATACAGCGCTGGGTGTTCGCCGCCTTGCACCACGATAAGCTGATTGTTTTGTAGATTTTTTTCTGCCACAAACCAAGGCTCTTCACTGGCGTCATTACGACCACCAATACCTAAGCCCTGACGCTGGCCCATGGTGTAATACATTAAGCCTTGATGCTGACCGATTACTCCACCTTTTTCAGTGATGATGTCACCGGGTTGAGCGGGCAAAAAACGCGCCAGAAAATCACGAAACTTACGTTCACCAATAAAACAAATGCCGGTGCTGTCTTTTTTAGCGCTGTTCACAAAGTTATGTTTATGAGCAATGTCACGGACTTCATCTTTACAAATACCGCCGAGCGGAAAGATAGCTTTGCTTAATTGAGGCTGACCAAGCATATAAAGGAAATAACTTTGATCTTTATTGGGATCTAAACCTTTAACCAGATATTCCTGGTTGTTGGCTGTTTCAGTTTGTACGTAGTGGCCGGTGGCAATCGCGTCAGCACCTAAGCCCTGCGCATGTTCGAGAAAAGCCCGGAACTTGATTTCACGATTGCATAACACATCAGGGTTAGGCGTGCGGCCGGCTTTGTATTCAGCTAAAAAGTGCGCGAACACACGATCCCAGTACTCAGTTGAAAAATTAACCGTGTGCAAGGGAATACCAAGTTGATCACTGACCGCTTGTGCGTCAGCAAGATCTTCAGTGGCGGTGCAGTACTCTTCACTGTCGTCTTCTTCCCAGTTCTTCATGAACAGACCTTCGACTTTATGGCCTTGTTCAATCAACATGAGCGCCGCGACAGAAGAGTCAACGCCGCCGGACATGCCAACAATAATGTGTTTTTTACAATTAGGGATCATGACAGAGATTATATCGTTATTTTATAAAGCAGATTATAACAGTTATAGCTCAGTGATTAAATCGAGTGGGTAACGTTGGTCTTGCTGGTAAGCATTAATGCACTGCATAACCATTGGGCTGCGTAAACGCCCATCAGGCAGCGCGGCAATATCGTCGTCACTTAACCAATCGGCAGCAACAATGCCGGTGTCGAGCGGTTGCGATGCGTCGAAGTTACTGAGTTGGCCCTGATAACAAATACGAACAAAGGTATTGCCATCGGGTGCACGCCACTTGAAAGTGCCAACAATTGATTCAGGAATAAATTGCCAGGCAGTTTCTTCTTGCACTTCTCGAATAATGGCATCGACGCAGGTTTCGTTATCTTCTACGTGGCCTGCTGGTTGATTATAAACACGATTACCTTTTATATTTTCATCAACTAATAAATATTGGCCATCCCGTTCAATCACGGCAGCAACAGTTAAATGCGGTGTCCAAATCATTTTGTTTTTTCCTTAATATCAGCCAAACACCATTCACCGGGTTGTAAATTATTTAATTGATAATCACCGATAGCGCTACGGACTAAACGTAACGTCGGAAAACCTATTGCCGCCGTCATGCGCCGTACTTGCCGGTTACGTCCTTCACGGATCTTTAGTTCAAGCCAACGAGTTGGTTTGTTTTTACGAAACCGCACCGGCGGGGTGCGAGGCCAAAGTGCCGGTTCATCGATTAGTCTGGCTTTGGCCGGTAAGGTCATACCATCTTTAAGTTCAACACCTTTAACAAGTTGCTGGCAATCGAGATGATTGGGTTCACCTTCCACTTGTACCAGATAAGTTTTCCACTGCTTAAATTTAGGATCGCTCAGACGTTGTTGTAACTTGCCATCATCAGTGAGTAATAGTAAACCTTCGCTGTCTTTATCAAGCCGGCCAGCAGGGTAGACGTTTGGCAATTCAATATAGTTAGCCAAGGTTTCGCGTTGCTCGCCATCAGTGAACTGGCTGAGCACATTAAAAGGTTTATTAAAAAGAACGAGCTGGCTCATACAATGGTGGTGAGTAGTTCAGTATCGTCGTGTTGGTAGGCAGGGCTGCAACAACAGAGAATGACCAGTTCTATAGTGCCAATATTCTCAACGCAATGCGGAGTAGTCGGTGGAATACAAACCGTGTCGCCAACGCTGACTTCAAATTGTTCATCGCCAAGCGTCATTTCACCACAACCTGCCGTAACGTGATAAAGCCCTTCACTAAGGTGATGACAATGTAAATGAGTCTTCACGCCAATGGCAATACGGGCTTCCGCCAAGCTCTGTGACCGACTGCCAAGTTGGTGGTGAGTGTCTGGGTGCATCAGCTCACGAATAATGGCGCTGTCCTTCGTGATAAACGGTGCGATTTCATTGTATTGGGTTTTTGTGGTCACGATATCGGCATTATGAGTGATTTGCTGTCGGTGATGAAATTATACGCGATTTTGGGATGTATTAATCTATTTATAAGCTTTTAGCCAGTTAGCCGAAATACATGACTTTACATTTACAGAAAATCCATTGTTAGTATGATTGTTTCGGCGAAAAATACCGAAAGTGAATCAAATAAAAAAAATCCAGAGAGCCTGCCAAGGAAATCACAAATATAGTCTGAAAAAGTAAGGGGGCTGTTAGGTGTTTTATCTTTGAAATAATCTCAATCATGGCTGCTAATGAAAGAGAGAGTTATCAGAAATTTACTCGTGATTATTTAATGACTTAACTTGGCACTATAAACCTTTTGCCGTTGATAATATTGGTGAACTTGACAATAATCAGTAGCGTAGTAAATTAAAGTCATGAATAAGATATGGATATATATGGTCATGCTTTTGTCATGTCCATTGCTCATGGCTGAGGAGGCGATTAACTGGCAACACGTTAACAGTGCTGCAGATTCAGTGTTCAGGCCACAGCCTAAAACAACAGATAAGCAACCCTTAGTTTTACCTCCACCCAAAACGGTAACCCCGTTAGTCTTACCTGCGCCTAAAGCCAAGGAATAATTGTGAACGCGCCAAGGATAGGTGGGCAGTTACAAGCAATAGTCATTATTTCTTTGACAGGTATTTATTTGCTCTTTGAGTGGGCATTTAATGCCGCGTTGCTAGATGTGATCCCCCAAGACGTTGATGCAATTCGTGCCTTAGAACTTGAAGGGCGCACGCTCGCGGGTATCGGCTTTGCACTTTTGGCATACCGATTTGTGCCCAAAGATTGGAAAACGTCTTTTAATGGCTACGCGCGTATTTTAGTGTTACTTATATCAGTATTTGTTGTTACCTTTTTCGGCCAGCGTCTGCTAGTTGACAGCTTTGTCGCCGGTGCCAACCAACAACAACGCGATGAAGCGCGAACATTGATTGTCTTTAAGCAGGGGTTAAAAGCCGGTGTTGTCGGTATCGACGGCTTGACGGTTGATGGCTCAGAGTCAATCGAACAGCGGTCATTTCAGACCTTGATCGGTTTAATGATCTTCGCGCATCCTGATTACGCTAAAACCGTTACCGTCAACATTGATGCGATTATCGAACGTTTGGGTGATAAAGAAGCGTTAAGGCAACACCCAGGGCAATGGGCGGCTTACCAAGAAAACAACCTTGCACTGCATCAAGCCTACGATAAGTACAACGATCAGGTAAAAGGATTGTTCGTTAAAGCTGGCGGTTTAAGAATTCAGTTAAAGGAATTTTTCAAAGCCAAAAAGCGATGTAAGCAAGGTACAGCGAAATATGCCAAAATTTGCAACAAACGAGTGCAAGCCAGTTACGATCAGGAAATAAGTAAATTATTACCAAAAAATCCTGTTCATTGGTCACACTGGTGCGAAAAGGTACGTGGTAAAACGAAATTTGCTCGGGTTGGTTCAAGCGTTAAGAAGGTTAAACTGCCCGATACACTCAATTGTAACTTATCAATCGCTGCGCTTGAAAACCGTATTCTTGCAGCACTGGGCGATCCTGAAAAAGCCGAAAGTTTTAGCGATTTTGCACAGAAAAATGCCCCTAAGTTAATCCCAGACTTGGACGAAGGTGCCTTTTATAAAACCGTTTTAACCCCTGAAGTACAAATCCATTTCAAGGAAGTTGCGCAAAAACTGGCTGCGACAGCCGAGTCTGAAGTTGAAGAAGATGCATTAAGGGTGTTGCTGGTGCCACCTGTCTCGATGGCTTTTTCGTTAGTGGGTGGCCTACTTAATACGATTAGTTTCTTGGTGTTAGTGACTGTATTACTAGCGCCCGTAATGGGGCGTTTTAAAGCGTTCTTGTCAATTCTCGGAGCTGTGTCGGTCATTGGGTTACCGATGCTTTTACCCTCGCCGGTGGCTGATTCAAGAAGCTTTATATCGTTAGTTGAGCGGGTCGACTACGTGGGCGGGTTCATCGATTGGACGATGCGCGCACAGCCAAAGCTTTATGCAGTCAGTTCAACCGCTAAACAGTTAATTAGGGAGTAGGGAATGCTTTACCGGCTTATTTTGTTGTGTTGTTTGTCACCAGTGGCGTTGGCCGCTGATCTTGATCTTGGTGTCATAGGCTCGCCCGATGATCCATCGAGTCGGCTTGTCGTCACTGACAGTGTTATCGTCGGTCGAGGTGCTCAGTGCGACTATATTGATGATGCTCGTTTACAGACTATCGGCGCTTTAATAGCCGATGTGAGTAGTGGCAAAAAGATAAAGCCGCTTAAGGTAACGGTTGAAACATTTTTAGATCTAGATGTCGATCTGATTAAGTCATTAGATAGAAACATCGCGGTACTTCAAAGAAACTGCAAATTGGTGCCAATTGTTGACGGTCGTGCATTGGGTCGACTTCACGTGAATTTTTACGAGTTGTTTCCGGTTATTGAAGAAGCTATTAAAAAGAAGAACGTTGACAAGCTTAAATTTATTAAAAAGAATATGAGGGTTAATCCATTAAGCGGTGATGAAATGCTGCCATTGGTGACATTGCTTGAGTACGATAAGAAACAGTTAAAGTTGATTAAAAAAACACTGCATGTGAAGCCTAAATTTATTAATGGTCAGGGATATCCGCGACTTTATATGATCGCGTTTTATCATAAGTTGGGCGGTAGAATTAGAGATCGAAGCGATAAAATCTACTATCACGAAAGGCTGCGTAATATGAATTATAAAAAAGCTTGTTTTTTTACAGCGAGTTCTGATAGCAGCCCAATTAATCGTGGCCACGCTAAAGCGGTAATGGCACTTTTTAATCGCATGGGTTTAAAAATTGAGCGCGTTGGTAAGGACATTCCCAGAGTAAAGCAGATTAAAGGCATCGCGGAATAGTAGACGCTTTGCCGTTTCTTTTAAGTAATGAACATGGAGTAGTTGAAATGATTTACCGTCTTATTTTATTGTGTTGTTTGTCACCAATGGCTTTAGCCGCCGATCTGGATCTTGGTGTAGTTGGATCAGCAGACGATGCAGGTGCATCGAGTAAGCTTGTTGTTACTGACCGTGTGATCGTCGGTAAGGGCGCTGAATGTGATTACGTTGATGATGCTCGGTTGCTGACCATTGACACCGTGATCGACGATATAAAAAGCGGCAAGAAACTGAAACCGCTTAAGATAACATTGCAAACATACTTAGAACTTGATCAGAGCCTGATCGCGGCATTATCGAAGAATGTTGTACTACTTAAAAAAGACTGTAAAGCGGTGCCTATTATTGGTGGCAAGGTAGCAAGACCATTTAAGGTGGGATTTTTTGAATTGTTCCCCGTTATTGAATCCGCCCTCGATGACGACGACGCTGAAAAACTGAAATTCATAAAAAGCAATGTAAAGGTCGATCCCCTTGACGCTGAAGAAATGTTGACGTTAGTCACTAAACTTGATTATGACGCGAAGCAAGTTAAGTTGCTTGAGAAGATTTTCAGGGTAAAGAGCCTGAAAATTGGAAGTGACCGAGTCCCTAGAGTTTACATGATAGCGATTTATCAAAAGCTCGGCGGTAAAATAAAAGATCGCAAGGATAAGATTTATTATCACGATAATTTGAGAAATAGGGACGCTTGTTTTTTTACGGCCTCGTCTGATAGCGGCACACTTAATGAGAGGATGAAGAGTATATTGACAGGGGTTTTTAATCGCATGGGGTTAAAAGTAGTCAATATTGGCGAGGACTTAGAGAAATTTAAACAGATTAAAGGGATTGAGGATTAAGCATGTTTAGCCGGTTCTTTTTACTGGGGTTGTTATGTTTATCCGCTAATAGTAGTTTTGCGGCGTGTGAACTGACCAATGATCCACGCTGGCAAAATCCAAGTGATGTATTTGCGCGGATAGCCGCTGGCGAGCGGGTAGAACCGCTACGGGTTCAGGCAATAGACTTTTATACCAAGCTCAGTATTGAGAATCAGTTGCGGCTTTTTAGCCATGTCGTGCTAATTGATCATGCGGCGTGCAAAACTGTGCCATTGCTCGGACATTATAAGCCACTGTTAACAATGCACCTGCCCTTTGGGGATATGTATCATTCGTATGCGCACGGTATAAGTACTAAGAATAAAGCATTCATCATTATGTTGAGCGATAAGTTCAAGCCAGTGGCTAAAAGCAAACAGGCGTTTTTAAATCTCTGGTCACTCGATCCCCCTTCGATGAACGGTGATGGTAAGAGCGTGGCTTTACTGATGCGAAAAGTGCTTAAGACGAAAAAGCTCGGAATCGGTAGAGAAGCCAAATCGCTCACTATTAAACATAGTGAAACTTACGATGATTTGGCGATGATTGCCTTATTTGTGGCGATGGGCGGCAAGCTCGATAATGAGTGTGGCATCGAGCCATTACCCGATTTTATGTTTTCAAATAAAAAGTCTTTTTTCCGCGGATATATGGTTGTCAGAAAAGAGTACATTTTAGAGGTGTTTGCTAAGACCGGTTCACCCGCTGGCTATCACCCTAGCCGCGATCTTGCTCAAAAATACATGCCGATTGATTTTGAGCACTGTTTGCCCGCACGAACATAGATACACAGATAGTTAAGCGATGATACTAATCTGGGACTTAATCAGTATCATCATCGCAACCATAACCGAACTTCAATGAACGGAATCCTAAGATGAACAATACCTCGTCAGTAAACACATCTATTTTAACAAGCCTACTGGTATTTACCCTTGCCTTCATTGTATCACTCGGATCAATTTCCTCTGCCTATGCAGGTAATGGCCTATTTCAATACCAACCGGCTTCCCAAGATAGCTCTGCAAAATTAGTTAAGGGCGTGGTAAAAACGATTTTTATTGTCGCTGCCATTCAAGGCGGTAAAAAACACCTACAAAAATATCTGGTAAAAAAAGCAGCCAACGATCCCAGATTCAAGCAAGGTCTGATCAAACAAATCAAAGGTTTTATTAAAAGCAATCCAAAATACAAGAAAAAGGCATTGGCGTTACTCGCCGCCATCATTGGAGCAAGCGCCGCTAAAGAACTTTCGGATGACAGTGACAGTAGCCAACTGAGTGAATTAGAAGATCGTCAGTACCGCACCTTTCTGGCCAATGGTGGTGATACCTCCGTTGAGGATTGGCGGGCACTTGGAAAACCTGACGCACCTGCGCAGGTGGCAAGTAAAAGCCGTTTTAATCGGTTTAAAGATAAATTTAAGGCCAAAGTTAATTCGACGGCGAAACGTTTAAAAGCTAAAATTGATAAGCGCACTAATATTAATAATACTGTTGCTCCAGACAGTTTAAACAAAGCTGGTTCTGATCTTCCGATATTGAATCTCCAATCTAGCAATAGCGTGGTTACACAATCGGTTGAAGCACTTGCTAAGGCACGGGGCGACGTCGTAATTAAAACAGAGCAATTAAGCGTTCTGCAAAAGGGAGATACTTTAACAATAGTGGCACATGGTTCACCAATTAAAGCAGGGGGAATGCGGGCAGATGAACTAGCAAGTTTATTGACACAAAATAATTTGACTGCCGGGACGATAGAGCTTGTGGCATGCAAGACCGGCTGCTCTATTTTTGCTCAGCAACTAGCAAACCTAACCGGAGCTAAAGTAATAGCACCAACCGCTAACATTAATGTGCTTTCTGATATCCATGGAGTTCCACAAGTGCGAGATCCAATCACGGGCATACTGAGACCACCGGGAGAGCTCATTGAGACGTTTGAGCCGATAAAGCCATAACCTGAACTCAAAGGGTAAGTAAGATGAGCAAGAATATTTTTATCGAGGTGATAAAGGCATATGGAATAAGTGCAGATAAAGTGTACGAGGATCTTTCAGAGTTGGGGAAAGTTCTTTGGCATAATGATAAATTAGCTCTTAAAGTAGCCTGGATGCAGGGTAAACAACCATGTCTAGTTTTAGTGGTTTTGCGTCCAACTGGAGAGTATTTATATTTTGAGTGCAATTTAGAGGAGTTTGATATTTCAACACTTGAGAAAGTTATCAAGTTTGTTCAAGTTAATAATGAACTTCTATACGATACTGCCATAAAAGCGACCAATGCTTTGGATATATCGATTAGTAATCGAAATTGGGCTTTTAAAACTTAGTGCAAATCTACCATCCCAAGATAACTGGGATTTGAATGCAATATTTTAGTGATGAATCGCCAGATGAACAATGCCTCGACAGTAAATACTTCGGTTTTAACCAGCCTACTAGTAATTATCCTTGCCTTTGTTATATCAGCTGGAACTGTTTCTCCCGCCTATGCAGGTAATAGCCTATTTCAATATAAACCGGCCTCTGAGAATGGTTCGGCAAAGTTAGTTAAGGGGGTTGTTAAAATAATTTTTATTGTTGCGGCAATTCAAGGTGGCAAAAAACATCTACAAAAATATCTAGTAAGAAAAGCAGCCAACGATCCCAGATTTAAGCAAGGCCTGATCAAACAAATCAAAGGTTATATTAAAAATAACCCTAAATACAAAAAAAAGGCATTGGCGTTACTCGCCGCCATCATTGGAGCAAGTGCCACAAAAGAATTTGCGGATGACCGTAGCCAACTGAGCGAATTGGAAGATCGCCAGTACCGCACCTTCCTTGCTAATGGTGGTGATACCTCCGTTGAGGATTGGTGGGCACTTGGAAAACCGGACGCACCTGCGCAGGTGGCAAGTAAAAGCCGTTTTAATCGGTTTAAAGATAAATTTAAGACCAAAGTTAATTCGGCGGCTAAACGCTTAAAAGCTAAAATTGATAAGCTCGCTAATGTTAATGAGAGTGCTGTTGTTCAAAACAAGATTAACTCACAACACCTTGATTTGATAGTCAGCCATCCGAATGCACATTCATTGAGCGTTCACGGCGGTAGCGTATCGGATGGTGCTTTAATACTCAGAGCGAAATCAGCTATTAAGCCAAATGGTGATGTCGGGCCTTCAGTTCCACCATTGTCTTCAGCATTTAATAGTGATGAGCTATTAGTGTTTGCTGATCAATCTGTTAGAAATGGTGGAGGCTTACAGAGGGCTATAGCTCGTCAACCGGGACAGGATGTAATTAGAGTTACGGTGGATGATGTTGGTGATATAGGGACCGTTCTAGGCAGAGGCTTTAAAAGAGTTCTGACTGGTGGTAACAAAGCTAGAAATATAGAAACTCATGGCGCACCTGTTAGAGTTGATAACACTGCGTAGTGTAGAAGGGTTATATCAGTTTAATCCGAGTAAAAATGTTTGGGAAACTATTACAATCTTCCCAGCTCCGCTACCATAAATAGAGATAGTTGATCATGAAATACGGAAATATTCGTCACATGCTGAAAACAGTTTTTGTTTCAGACTTTAGCTTATTAGAAGATGTAGCTATTAAGATATATATTGATAGCTTAAATTCGAGCGGTAAGAGGGAAGAAATGAAAAGAGAACTGGATGCCGCTTTTGAGGATAAAAGTCTATCGTGGCGAAATATGCTCGTAAATGATGAGTACGAAGTATTGGAGTTTGAAACTGAAGAAGAAGCTAAGACTTATATCAAAAGAGTACTTTGGAAACCATTGGAAGATTAACTTGTAAGTTGTTACAGGTAGTACACTTATCTCATCCAAGCCACAACTTATGAGTTGTTTTTAATAAGAAGTAATTAAATAAAACAAAGTTTTATCGTAATGGATAGCTTGTCGATAGCCATTCTGAGAGAGTTAATATATGATTTTATTGAAGAACAAAGAATCTATTAGCGAGGAGTTATTAAAGGCAATTCGAGAAGCGAATACTGGCGATATAGAGTTCCAAGAAGAGGTGGTTAAGGGACATCCTCATTGTTCAAAAAAAATCGGGAACCGACCAGTTCGGATAAACGGAGTTGTTATCCCATTATTTTTGATCGTTAGTTTTATACTCGGTATGGATGAAAAGGGTGGTTACTTCTATGTTTTTAATAAATTTTATCAAACGACACAGAATGCTGAAAGCGAAGAAGAAGCTAAGTTATTGGTTTTTTCTGAGATTCGTCGTATTTTAGATGAACAGATAATATAACTACAAACAATACAGCTGATGTTATTACAAAGGGAAAAGCTATTACACAGACAGTTAACCGATGACACTAGCCTGAAACTTAGACAGTATCATCACTGCAACATAACCGAATTTCAGTGAACGGAATCCTCAGATGAACAATACCTCGTCAGTAAACACTTCTGTTTTAATCAGCCTACTGGTATTGACCCTTGCTTTTATAGTATCAGTTGGATCAGTCAACCCTGCCTATGCAGGTAATAGCATATTTCAACATAAACCAGCTTCTGAGGATGGATCTGCAAAATTAGTTAAGGGCGTGGTAAAAACGATTTTTATTGTCGCTGCCATTCAGGGTGGGAAAAAACACCTACAAAAATATCTGGTAAGAAAAGCAGCTAACGATCCCAGATTCAAGCAAGGCCTGATCAAACAAATTAAAGGCTATATTAAAAACAACCCTAAATATAAAAAAAAGGCATTAGCATTGCTAGCGGCCATCATTGGCGCAAGCGCGGCTAACGAATTAGCTGATGATGGTAAGCTACTGAATGAGCTAGAAGATCGTCAGTATCGTACCTTTCTAGCTAATGGCGGTGATGCTTCCGTTGAGGATTGGAGGGTACTCGGAAAACCTGATGCACTGGCACAGGTGGCCAGTATAAGTCGTTTCAATCGGTATAAAGATAAATTTAAGGCTAAAGTCAATTCGACGGCTAAAGGTTTAAAAGCTAAAATTAATAAACGCAGTAAAGCTAAGGGAATTGTTGAAGATGTGAGGCCGAGCGTTGCGCCAAGAAGTAAGCCAGCCAGATTAAAAATACAGAGTAGGTTAGATATCGATGGTGCCTTTAGTACAACTAGTCCAGATGATCCTAGAGCAATATCTAGATTTTTCATGCGTGATAAAGGTGTATTAGAGGTACAAGACGTATTTGTTACTTCTAAGGGCACCGGCGCAGATTTTTTAGCCGATTCCACTAAGCGTTTTGGTGTTGAAGCAGAAAGTATTAAAACTTTAAAGTTTAAGAATGTTATAAACGAGGAAACAGTAAAAGAATTAGCTGAAGGAGTACCGGTTTCTGATACTAAAATGGCTAGATTTGGTAAGAACGTATTAGAAAAACTTGGCCTTAAACCTAAAAAAGTAACTATTGAAAGATCACCGAGACAAGTTGGTCCAAATATATTGATTGAAATTGAATAATGGCAGCATGCAAAATGAATGAAAATAGTCAAAAAATTGAAAAAATTGTTGAGCTACTAAAAGAAAGTGATGAGTTAACAGCAATTCAGTTAATTCAAAGTGAATATATCGATATTAATTCTTATAGCCATAGTGGTAAAACATTATTAATGGAAGCAATTTCCTACCATTGTCATAAAGTGATTGACTACCTGTTAGATAGAAAAGCAAATGCTAATTTGGAGAATAAAGGGGGAGAAGATGAAGGTACGCCAGCCCTATTTATAGCGATGTGGTATAAAAACCGTGAATTAGTAGAAAAGTTATTATCTCTAGGTGTCAACATTAACGTTCTGGACAGTTATGAGAATACGCCATTGGCTTGGGCGTCATCGGTTGGTGATTTTTTGTTTGTTAAAATGTTATTAAACAAAGGTGCAGATATAAATATATCGGATAAGCTTGGTAGAACACCATTAATACTGGCATGTAGAAACACCGAGAATATTGAAGTCGTTAAATTATTAATTCAAAGCGGGGCTAATGTAAAAACAAAAGATACTATCGGTTGGTCTTGTTTAGATTATGCGGAAGCTTTGGAGAGAGGTGATATTGTGGAGCTAATAAATGAAGTGAATTCGCAGTAATTTTAGGTTGAAGTAATTTAGAAGTAGATTGAATTTAATTGTTGATGCAGGGGATGAAGATGAGAGATGTGTGGTTGATTAAATTCGTATCGCTACGTTTGTTAGTAAAGGACTAATTGAATGAAGCGAAAAGGGTAATGTTATAATGAACGGAATCATCAGATGAATAATACCTCGCCAGTAAATACTTCTGTTTTAACAAGCCTACTGGTAATTATCCTTGCTTTTATTATATCAGCCGGTTCAGTCTCTTCTGCATATGCCGGTAATAACCTATTTCAATATAAATCTGCTTCTGAGGATGGCTCAGTAAAACTCGTTAAGGGAGTTGTTAAATCGATTTTTATCGTTGCGGCAATTCAGGGTGGGAAAAAACACCTACAAAAATACCTGATAAGAAAGGCGGCTAACGATCCTAGGTTCAAGCAAGGTCTGATCAAACAAATTAAAGGCTATATTAAGAACAACCCTAAATATAAAAAAAAGGCATTAGCATTGCTAGCGGCCATCATTGGCGCAAGCGCGGCTAACGAATTAGCTGATGATGGTAAGGTACTGAATGAGCTAGAGGATCGCCAGTACCGTACATTTTTGGCTAATGGCGGTGATGCTTCCGTTGAGGATTGGAGGGCACTCGGAAAACCTGATGCACTGGCACAGGTGGCCAGTAAAAGTCGTTTCAATCGGTTTAAAGATAAATTTAAGGCCAAAGTTAATTCGGCAGCTAAGCGTTTAAAATCTAAAATTGATAAGCCTACTAATAATGTTAATGACAATGCTGATGTTCCAAACGACTTTAAGGCGATTTACGGAAAAGCACCTGCTGCGAAAATAGAAATAGACGCTATAGCAGATGATATATCTGAAATATTTGGTGGCTAAGTTGCTAAAGCACCCATAAAGTCGCAAGAAAGAGCACTACAAAAAATAGCAAATGACTACGGTGGAGATGCGAGGCGAATCAAAGATTTAGCCAGAAATACAATCATTGTTTCGCCTGATAAAATCGACTTTGTTGTTGCTGAGCTATCAAAACGTGGTGCCAATGTGAAAGTTATCAATGGTGAAACCGATCTATTAGGATATAGCGGAGTTAATTCTACGCTTAGAACACAAGCGGGAATCTAAGGTGAAATACAAGTAAACACACCTGCTATGATATTTGCAAAGGAATCAGAATCTGTGGCCAAATCTTTGTTGGGTAATAAACTTTATAATTCTATTTCATTAAAAGCAGGTCTGCCCGGTGGTCAAGGGCATGAATTTTATGAGCAATGGCGTATTTTAAAACCAAGCAGTTCACAAGCTCAATCTATAGCGGCACAGAGTCGAGCGTATTATGATGCTATAAGGAGAGCCAATGGCTATTAATAAAGGTGAATTATTTGCTCATAAAGACGTATACATTGATTACTCTTATGAAGAGGTCATGTACAGATGGGAGCATAAAGATGAAAGAATATTTGTAAAATTCTATGGAGAAGAAGAAAAAACTGAATCAACTCCGTATGACAATAAACTCTTTAACGATGCTTTATTGTCTGGGCGCGAAATTAGTAAAGAAGAATACTTAGAAGGTAAGGTGTGTAAATAAAATGAGCACTTTGGATAAAGCGATTATGATAGCTAGTGAGGCTCATGCTGGTCAGTTAGATAAATCTGGCCAGAGATATATTCTGCATCCAATGAGATTGATGCAAAAATTTGTTCGAGAAGAGGAGAGGATCGTTGCTGTTTTGCATGATGTTGTTGAAGATAGCAACGTTTCCTTAAACGATTTAAAAACTTACGGGTTTGCGAAATCAATTATTGACGCTATTGATTGCTTATCAAAGAGAAATAATGAGAGTTATGATGGCTTTATAGCGCGTATATCGTCGAACTACTTAGCTAAGAAAATTAAAATAGAGGATTTAAAGGATAATTTGGATCTAACCAGATTAACTTCAATAACTGATAGCGATTTAGTGCGTATTAAAAAGTACCACAAAGCATTGATAAATTTTCTGGAGCTAGCGAATAGCAATATTGAGTAAGGCGCTACTGTCACTGCATACAACACTATAACGATTAGTGAGATAAAATGAAAACTTTGCTATACCTTATGATATTTCTATTCTCATCAAGCTCTTATGCTATTGAGAGAGATGATTGGTTGCCACCTCAGACTATTGCCGACGTTAAGAAACTACCTGCGATATACGAGATCAATATTTCAGATTATGAAAAGGCCTCAACGAACACTTCATGCCATGGCGCAGTATGTTTACTCATATTTCTTGTGAGCCTCGGTGCTGATAATAGCGATTCGAAAATTGTAAAAATTAGCCAGGCAAGTACCATGTTTTATATTGGCTTATATGATGATAATGGAAATTTAGTCCGCGGCAGCTTTACCAAACGTGGGGTAGAATGGGTTTGGATAAAAGTGAAATCATTTATATTGGACAAAAACTTTCAATACTACGGTAAGATAAAAAAGCCAACAGATGATGTGTATTATATAATTCCACCACCTGACCACAGGGCTATAATTGAGCGTTATAGGGATATAATAAAAAACAAACCTGAAGCAAAAAAAATATCATGGGTTGAAAGAAAGCTGAGAGGTTATTTAGATGTTTCTGAGCCAAAAGCAATAAGTAAGTGGCGTTGGGAGTTAGATGTACAAACTGATGCGTATAGAATATTAGGTAAAAGCTCTATGCCATTATTTTTACCTTGGTACGAAGAATTAACTTTAAAAGAAAAAAGTATTGCGTTAAGAAAAATATGCCGTACTGCAACGTTTGAAAATTTTACTGATGGCATCCCTATTGATAAATCATTAATCGCTACAGAAGAAAAAAATTTACTAAAAAATATGGCGCTTTGCTTTATACCCTATAAAAAAACTGTTCCGCAGAGGGCTAAACTTGGGGTGAAATCCTGGTTTCACGCTATGTTACGTATTTCATGCAAAAACAATCTTTTAGATTTAACTTATATAAACGATGTTTTGCGTAGTTCAAACTGGGTTGGGAAAATAGCTAATAACGATTGGTATAGGGGAATTGATTTATGGCTTAAAGGTATGCCTAGTCAGTGCTAAGGCTAATGGCTAAAAGATAGCATCTTTCGTTGAACGGTAATGGCAAAAGCATAACTCTGTTAATGCGTAAAATCCTGAAAAATACGAGAGGGTATTTTTGTTATACGTTCAAAATTTTCGCCACAGCTTATGAAGAGGCTATATTATTAACCAAGAGTCTTTTTTATGTTACAGACAGATGGAATAAATAATGGGAAAAAATAAATGAAGAAAATGATATTTGTGCTGGGCGTGGTGATAACGGCTTTATTGGTTGCTCCTTATTTTGTTGGAAGTGTGGTGAGAACTAATTTCAATGAGGTTGTCGAAAAAACGGCGGGCAACCCTACTTTTAATATCACGCTAAAGGATTACCAGCAAGGCTGGTTTAGTTCGATGGTAACAATGAATGTTGATCTTGTAGTCCCTGGTAAAGAGGCTGATGATTTTAACTTTGATATTAGACAAACAATAAAACATGGGCCGGTACTTACCGGTGAGCAAGGTTTGGGTATCGGTTTGTTAGATAATCAGATGGCACTCAATGTTGGTGCGGTCCTTAGAAAAGAAATGGATTTTCCTGCCCGTTTTATCTTAAAAATGGACGGCCGTGTTGGTTTTAGTGGCGGGACAAATGGCACGGTAAGCACCGATGGTTTAGAGATCACGAAAGACGGTATGACGACGGTTGTAGAACCGGGTGACCTACAGGTAAGTTTTGATGGTGAAAAACGCTTTGTGGTTAATGGCACGTTGGCGGGCATGAAGGTTAGCGGCGCTAGCAAGCCTGAGATGGTTGTAGGCCCTCTTCGTATTAATATGGTTCACGAACTTGTGGCAGGGGAAATGTTTTCTACTAATGCCTTATACGATGGTGAAGCTATCATCACAATTGCTAATATGATGGTGAATGTAGAAGAGTTAGGGCTGCCATTAACGTTAGAAAGTATCACGTTAAGCACAGCGACAGATGTGATTGGTGAGTTGATGAATATTTCACTCAAATCCAATGCTAAAGAGTTGAAGTTTAATGGTGAAAGTTTTAAAAATATAAATTATGACATAAGTTTAAATAATCTCAGCGTCAAATCGATCCAAGAAATGAGCGTAATTAGTCAGGAAATGCAGCTGGCATTGGCAGACCCTACTGTAGATAGTTCAGTGTATGTTGCTAAGATGGAGGCTTTGCTGCCGGCGCTGTTGGCGAAAAAACCAACGTTGGCGATTAAAGACCTAGGGGTTGTCACTGAACAGGGACCTATTAGCATTAATGGAAACCTTGCGGTAGATGAAAGTCTTTTTTCAGCCAACAATCCAATGAGTATTTTGGCTGCACTGAATGCAAATGCTAACGGAGAAGGGCCAGACGAGTTTTTTACCGGTAAAGGTTTAGGCGCAATGGTAGAACAATTTGTCCAACAAAAAATGATCTTACGTAAAAGCGGTAAGCTGGTTTTTGATTTCACCATGACTCAGGGCAAGGCCATTCTGAATGGAAATCAGATACCGCTCGGTGCCTTGTAATATGAATCTGTTAGTGCTGATTTTATGAACTAAATTTAACATTAGTTATCTAATGGTTTTGGATGAAATTTAAATATGGAAAGGTTTATAAAAATATTAAAAAATAGCAGTGTTAAATTATCAGTAGCAGGTTTTGTCGTGAGTGCTTTGGGTTTGGTTGCGCAGCCGGTTCTTGCGGCTAACCCAGGTTGGTATGTGGGGGCCGGAGTAGGTCGTGCTGAAACAGATCTTAGTGAAAGTGGCTTTATACGTGAGATAGATGATAGAGCTACGAATATCAGAACATCATCAGATGATAGTGATAGCGCTTATAAACTAACAGTTGGATATGATTTTACAAAGAACTTTGCCATAGAAAGCAGTTACATTGACTTTGGTGAGGCCAGCCTTGAGGCTACGGGAACAGTATTTGGCGATCAAGATTCAGCGCGATCAAATATTGATGCTGATGGTTTATCGATTGCTGCCGTTGGTAAATGGCATATTGGTAATGATTTTTCGTTACTCGGTAAAGTAGGTGCTTTTTACTGGGATGGTGATGCCGATTTTATCACCAGAACGAACGGTGTAAGAACGCCTTCTGAAGGCAGTAGCGACGATGGTGTAGAACTTTTCTATGGTGTTGGTGCGCAGTATGACTTTGGTAAATTCGCTGTTCGTGGTGAATATGAAATTTATAACGACATATTCGATGAAGATGTGGATGTGTACACAATCAACTTGTTATACAGTTTTTAATTTTAATTGATTGAGTGAAAAAGCCGAGGTTAACTCGGCTTTTTTCGTTGACCTCGTTATTTTAACTATGCTTATTATTGAGGATGTTTTAATGAAAAAAGGACTTTCAATTTTAATCATGTCGGTGTTGTTTATTAGTTTATTCGGTTGTGCTACAAAAGCTAACTATCAATATGTAGAGAAAGATAATGATGCCAGTCTGACGATGGTGGCTGAAGCTAAGCGAATGATTGTCAATTATTGGATTAGTTTCGATAAAAAGAAGTGTGCAAATTCGCAATACACCGGTTATTTACTTGATCTTGACACTGAAAACCAAAATGCACTTGTAAAGTTTAATGATTCAATTGATTTTTTAGTTAAAGAGGAATCATTTGAAATTAAAAATGCGATTCCTTCAGGTAACGAGATTCAAATAATTGCTTCCGGTCGGTTAAGGGATAGAGGGGCCAGAACTTGTGGGCAACTTATCGATCGTTTTGTGCCAGAAGCCGGTAAACGATATCATTCAGTATTTCATCGTACTGGAGATGCTTGCTACCTGGAATTATTAGACGTCACTAACCCACAGGCGCCGATTAAAGTTCCTCGTACCTCTGAGATTGACTGTTAATAGTATTGAGATTTCACGCAGATCTCCTGTTCTCTCAAACCTTTGGGGCCATTAATCATGTCGAACCTGACATGTTGACTTTGTTTGAGTGATTTAAATCAACCATCCAGATTAAACTGTAAACAAAGGCTTTTTGACATAAGTATATACCGGTGTATACTCTGGTTATGTTGGTTGTTGATGTCATCAAAGCACTACAAAAAGCTAAGGTTAAGTACGCTATTGTTGGCGGCTATGCCGTTGCTTTGCATGGAGTCGTTCGTGGTACGGTTGACTTAGATCTGGTTATTTCTTTAAGCGAAAAGCAAATGTTAGCGGCTGAGTCGGCATTAAAATCGGCTGGGTTTGAAGCAAGATTGCCGGTCAGTGCCAAAGAGGTGTTTATGTTTCGTGAGGAATACATCAACAATAGGAATATGGTTGCCTGGGCTTTTTACCGACCTAATGCACCGCTCGATATGGTAGATATCATTATTACTGATGAAGTCAGAGATCTTGGTGTGATTGATGTTAAGGCGGTTGGCTTGACGCTAAAGGTTGCTGATATTCCTTCGCTGATTAAACTTAAGCAGCGAGCAGGGCGGCCGCAAGATAAGGAAGATGTGAAAGCACTTAAAAAGATTTTAAAGGGCAATCTCTCTTGAAAGCGATACAGTACTTCTCGGATGGATATTTAGAACAGTGTCAGCAGGCGAGTGCAGACGATATTCTTACTTTTTTAGAAAACTTTCGGCTATTACAACAACCCGCACAAAAGTCTAAGTTAATCAGCTTAAAAGTGCCTGAGCCGCTTTTGCGAAGCTTTCGTGCTAAGTGCGAAATTGAAAACAGCAAGTATCAAACACAAATTAAAGTGTTGATGACTCAATGGCTAGGTTAGCCATTGTCTTTATTTCAAAGCGAAAAACACTAACCCCGCCTAATTGGCGGGGCTAGCTTCATCTTCGTCAACTTCATTTGAGCGGATCTTCTGTGCTTGCAAACCTTTGGGGCCATCGATGATGTCGAATTCGACGCGTTGACCTCGTTTGAGTGATTTGTAGCCGTCCATTTCTACTGACGAGAAATGCGCGAAGATGTCATCTTCACCCTCATCTTCTGTAATGAAACCGTATCCTTTGCTGTTGTTAAACCATTTAACAATGCCCTGAGCCATGGCAGAACCTCTTATCTATTGCAGATTACAAAATCGTCCCCATTACTTCCTTGTGCGATCCGGAGACTGAGAGATCACAGCGCAATTTTACGAACCTCGGTGCCAGAGTCAACCTTATTTCGCACAGAATATACATTGAATAAAGTGAGGGAATACAATAGCCTAGAAAATCACTCAGGAATGCGGTAATAAAATGGCGAAAGGATGCTTGCCACGCAGGGCTGGCGGAGTAATATTACTCTGTGAGCTAGACTATATAAGATAAGAGTAACCAAGATTTCAGATAATGACTAAACAGTCCGACAACCATGATGATGGATTGGCGCTGCAAGAAGCGAAACCCAAGCTAAAGCAGCCGCCTAAATACAAAGTCCTGCTAATGAATGACGACTACACGCCGATGGAGTTTGTAGTGCATGTGCTGGAGAGCTTTTTTAGCTTAAACCGTGAAAAGGCCACCCAGGTAATGCTTAATGTGCATACTAAGGGTATGGGCGTGTGCGGCGTATTTACCCGCGACATTGCCGAAACTAAGGTGGAACTGGTGAATAGCTATTCACGTGAGAACCAACACCCACTTAAATGCACCATGGAAGAAGCATAAATGAACCAGACGATGAGGTCGATATCATGCTGAGCAAAGAACTCGAATTTACGCTCAATGCGGCTTACCGCGAAACCCGTGACAAGAATCACGAGTTTATGACGGTTGAGCATTTACTATTGGCGCTACTGGATAACCCAGATGCCGCCACGGTGTTACGTGCCTGTGGTACCGATGTGAGTGTACTACGCGACGAGCTAACCCATTTCCTGGAAGAAACCACGCCATTGCTGCCAAGCCAAGACGAACGTGAAACACAACCAACGTTGGGTTTTCAACGCGTCATGCAACGCGCGGTGTTTCATGTGCAGTCATCCGGTAAAAAAGAAGTGACTGGTGCGAATGTATTGATCGCGATTTTCAGTGAGCCAGACTCACAAGCCGTTTACTTTTTAAATAAACAAAACATCACTCGCCTCGATATTGTTAATTACATGTCGCACGGCATTTCGAAAGTGCATGACGAAAGTGAAGGTGAAGATATTGTTTCTGATGCCGATGAAGCGAGCGGCGAACCACAAACCAAAAGCGCACTCGAAAGTTTTGCGGTTAACCTAAATGAACTCGCTGCATTGGGTAAGATTGACCCGTTAATTGGTCGTGCACCTGAAGTGCAACGTTCGGTACAAATTTTGTGTCGCCGACGTAAAAATAATCCGTTGTTTGTGGGTGAAGCAGGGGTTGGTAAAACTGCGATTGCTGAAGGATTAGCAAAAATGATCGTTGATGGTGAAGTGCCTGAAGTGATCCAAGACGCAACGATTTACTCATTAGATTTAGGTGCCTTGTTAGCAGGCACAAAATACCGTGGTGATTTTGAAAAGCGTTTGAAAGCGATTCTGGCACAGTTAAAACAAGAACATCACGCGATTTTATTTATTGATGAAATTCATACCATCATTGGCGCTGGTGCCGCATCAGGTGGTGTCATGGATGCGTCAAACTTAATTAAACCAATGCTCGCGTCAGGTGAGTTGAAATGCATGGGTTCAACTACATTCCAAGAATACCGCGGTATCTTTGAAAAAGATCGCGCGCTAGCACGTCGTTTCCAGAAAGTAGATGTTAATGAACCAAACGTTGATGAAACGGTACAAATTCTAACCGGTTTAAAATCACGCTTTGAAGAGTTTCATGAAGTGCGTTACACCCGTCAATCTTTGCGTGCAGCGGCCGAGTTGGCTGATCGCTATATTAATGATCGTCACTTACCGGATAAAGCGATTGATGTGATTGATGAAGCCGGTGCATTCCAGCGCTTACGTCCTGTTTCTAAGCGTAAGAAAACGATTGGTGTGGGTGACATTGAAGCCATTGTGGCGAAGATTGCGCGCATTCCACCGAAGAATGTTTCATCGTCAGACAAAGACATGTTGCGCACTTTAGATAGCGATTTGAAAATGGTTATCTATGGTCAGGATAAAGCCATTGATACTTTATCTACGGCGATTAAAATGTCGCGCTCGGGTTTGGGTTCAACCGATAAACCGATTGGCTCTTTCTTATTTGCCGGCCCAACCGGGGTTGGGAAAACCGAAGTCACACGACAGCTTGCGCGCATTATGGGCGTGGAGTTAATTCGTTTTGATATGTCGGAATACATGGAACGTCATACTGTGTCACGTTTGATTGGCGCACCACCAGGTTATGTCGGGTTTGATCAAGGCGGGCTATTAACCGAAGCCGTGACTAAACAACCGCACGCGGTGTTGTTGCTCGACGAAATTGAAAAAGCGCACCCTGAAGTATTTAATTTGTTGTTACAAGTCATGGACCACGGTTCACTCACCGACAACAATGGCCGCAAAGCTGATTTCAGAAATGTGATTATTGTCATGACCACTAACGCCGGAGCCTCACATATGGAACGCGCTAGTATTGGCTTCACCCAGCAAGATCACAGCAAAGATAACACTGAGGTGATTAACAAAACATTCACCCCGGAATTCCGTAACCGGCTTGATGCCACTGTCTGGTTCGACTCACTGGGTCGCAGTACTATCAAACATGTGGTCAACAAGTTTATTTTCGAACTCGAAGCCCAGTTGCAAGACAAACACGTGACGTTGGAGCTGGACGAGTCAGCACAAGACTGGTTGGCTGAGCATGGTTTTGATGAGAAAATGGGTGCCCGGCCTATGACGCGGATTATTCAGGATAGTATCAAGAAACCGTTAGCCGAAGAGTTACTGTTCGGTAAGTTGGTTCGCGGCGGCCATATTCGCATTAAAGCCGACGCTAAGGGCCTGTGTTTTGAGATCAGTACCGAGGATGAAGAGGAAGGCGCTGTTCATTAATAGCGCCTGTAAACGGTTTAGCGAGCGCGGAAAGTAATGCGGCCTTTACTTAGATCGTAAGGGGTCAGTTGAACCGTGACTTTGTCGCCGGTGAGGATGCGGATATAGTGCTTACGCATCTTGCCTGAAATATGTGCGGTCACGATGTGGCCGTTTTCCAGTTCTACGCGGAACATTGTGTTGGGTAGCGTCTCAGTGACGGTACCTTCCATTTCAATTGCTTCTTCTTTTGCCATATTTTGATTTCAAACAACTGCCATTAGGCAGATCTTTACTCGTTAGTTAATTGGCGCTGAATAATGCCCGAAGTAGGGGAAAGGTGCAATGTTTGGCGGTGTGAAAGTACGACTTATGGCCGTTGTCGGGACAATTTAGATGATTAGCCGTCGACAGCTGCCACAACAAAGGCTAATTAAGCCATGTTGCTGTTCTAGCGGTGTGTGTCTAGAACGATGCTGCCTGACGGTAAGATGAGCCTAAACGTGACAGATGTGGGTGCAGGGCACTGCGATCGATGACAATTTCCATGTCTAAACGGCCAATGATTGATTCAATATCATTAGGGTCGACAAAGTCTTGGCGTAAACGGGTGAAATGCTCGGCGTTTAGGTATAAAACGTTAGGTTTGAGACCTTGTTCGTTCTCAAAATCACGCATCATTCGATAAATAAAACTCAACATATTTACCTCCTTGCTAGCTTGTTAATCAATCGCCGTGATGGTGACTGATGTTAAGTGTATCGGTGCAAGGCCTGCGCCAGTTGAGGGTTTGGAGGCACAAAAATGGTTAAAGAATGTCAACTCACTGAATTTGGGAAGGTTATTTTTTTAGCACCTCCACCCAATCACCCTCACGGAAGATTTCATAGGGACGATATTTGTCCTTGTAGTCCATTTTTTGACAGTTTGTGATCCAATAACCGAGATAAACATGACGCTTGAGCATCTGCTGTGCTTGCGTGATTTGCCACAAAACGGCAAATACGCCTAATCCTCGTGATGAATAGTCTGGATCAAAGTAGGTGTATACCGCTGACAGGGCATCATCCAGCTTATCGACGATGGCGACGGCAATGAGTTTGCCCTGATCGCGAAACTCATAAAAGATGGCGTCAATATAAGGGTTAATTAAAAACTCGATATATTTGTTTTGCTCGTCAGTGTCCATGCCACCACCGGCGTGACGGGCATGCATATAACGTTGATAAAGCTCGAAGTGTTCAAGCTTAAACTCGGCAGCAACGGCAGTCACTTGCAAATCGGCATTGGCTTTCCAATTACGCCGTTGACTACGCGACATTTTAAAGCGCTCAACCGGGATGCGGATTGGGATACAAGCGTCGCACATAGGGCAACGGGGACGGTAAACGTGGGTGCCACTACGGCGAAAGCCAAAACGAATCAGTTCACTGTAAGTGAGCGTGTCGATATTAGTTGAAGGATCAGCGAATAGTGTCATCGCGTCTTCATCGGGTAAGTAGCTACACTCGTGCTCGGGGGTGAGGTAAAAATCAAGATTGGTGTGAGGAGAAGAACCCATTATCGCCATTTACCTTGGTTAGGCTGATTAATGGGTTCTACTTTACACCAACGTTCTAGCAACTGGGTGAATTTTTCACGCGGCAGGCTGGTGGCACCAAGGCTGTCTAAATGATCGGATTGCACCTGACAGTCGATGAGTTGAAAACCCCATTCAATGAGTTGTTTTGTTAACGTGACTATGGCTACTTTCGATGCGTCACTGCGGCGTGCAAACATCGACTCACCAAAAAATACCCGGCCAATCGCAACGCCATAAAGTCCACCAACTAATTCGCCATCACACCAACATTCGACACTGTGAGCATGGCCGGCTTCATGTAGCTGGCAATAAGCGGCGAGCATTTCATCCGTTATCCAGGTTTCTGCCTGACTTTCGCGGGGCTGCGAGCAGGCATGAATGACCGCTTCAAAAGCCGTGTCAAAGGTGACATTAAAAATACCTTTACGCAGGGTCTTGGCTAAACTGCGGGAGATTTTGAGCTGCTCGGGGAATAGCACCGCACGTGGGTTGGGTGACCACCACATAATCGGTTGGCCTTCGCTGTACCAGGGGAAAATACCGAGTTCATAGGCTTCGAGTAAACGCGGTACCGACAAGTTAGCACCAAAGGCTAATAGGCCATCGGGCTCGGTGAGAGCCAACTCAACAGGTGGAAAGACAGCGTTGTCATCGCTGTCTATCCAGTAGAGACTTTGAATAGATGAATTAATGCTCATTACTTAGATTCGACATGGCGAAAAGGTGAATGTTCATTTAAGTCGTCCATGTAATCTTGCATGCCGGCGGTTTCATGGTTGAGAAAGTTTTCGATTGCATCGCTAAAGTCAGGGTTCGCCAACCAATGTGCGGAGTAGGTTGGGGTGGGTAAAAAGCCTCGACTGAGTTTGTGTTCGCCTTGTGCGCCAGCTTCGAATAAGCGTAATCCTTCACGAATACAATAATCAATTAGCTGGTAATAACATAACTCAAAATGTAGACCGGAAAACGATTGGTTGCATCCCCAATGGCGGCCATAGAGTGCATCGTCACTGCGCATGTTAAACGTTGCCGCCACATACTCGCCTTTGTGTTTAGCCATGACTAACACCACTTGTCTTGGCATGCTGTGTGCTAGTTCTTCAAAGAACGCTTGGGTTAGGGTGGCGTAACCACTTTTGCGAATAAAAGTTGAACGATAAAATTCATGAAAAACTTGCCAGTGCATGGGCTCGGTTTCATCACCGTGCAGAATTTCTATTTCTATATCGGCAGCAGCGACTTCGCGACGTTCACGACGAATTTGTTTACGTTTTTTGGAAGACAGCGCCGCCAGAAAATCATCAAAGTCTTGATAGTGATTATTGCGCCAATGAAACTGACAACCCGTGCGTTGCATAAAACCTTGTTGCTGTAATTCAGTTGTGGCATCGGCTTCGGTGAACAACCAGTGTAATGAAGAGCTTTCACTTTCCTGTGCATATTTTAAAGCACTATTAATTAAGGTATCCATGAGAACTTGTTTGCTGTGCGATGACGATTCGCTGATCAGTAATCGTGGGCCTGTCACTGGTGTGTAGGGCACGGCGACGACCAGTTTAGGATAGTAATCCAAACCGTTACGGTTATAGGCTTCTGCCCACGCCCAGTCGAACACAAACTCACCGTATGAGTTGGTTTTACTATACATAGGCGCGGCGGCGATGAGCGTTTCATCTTCAAACAAACACAGATGACGAGGTGACCATCCCCAGGGATGCAGGCATTCGTGTTGTTCGAGCGCACGTAAAAATTCGTAGCGTAAAAAAGGATGGCTGGCCTGACCGAGTGCGTTCCAATCTTTGGCGTTGAGTTTAGTAATATCCTCGATGATTCGACTGACTAACATATCCTTGCTATCCAAATGGTTAATGCGCGCCTTAAGGTGTTGAAATCAACCAATCTTATGACGATTCGAGGCTCTACTATACAGGGGATTATTCAGCGGGTATGCTAAATTTTAAATGACCAAAGTGAGAAGTGCTTCTAATACTAATTATAAACTTTCACTAAAATTATTTTCTCTAACACATAAGTTTTTTCGAATTATTTTTAACACTGTTCTTATGGGCAGTCGCAGGCATCGTCAGCAGGGGCGGGTTTGATGGAAAATATCAGAAGTGTGGCAAAATTACCGGGGTGGCTCCGTAGCGTTCCACTTTTGGGGATATGCGCCAGTTGCTTGATATTTTTACTCGGTGCTAAGATCGCCACTGAAGAAGCGAACAGCCTGTTTTTACAAGAATCCTCTTTGTTTTCCGAACAAATTGAAACGCGTTTTGAAGAACTGTCGCATGCTAATGAGAGTCTCTCGCAACTTTTTTATACCTCCAAAACAATTAATGCTGATCAGTTTGAACAGTTCACTGCCTCGCAGTTAGAGCGATACCCTTTTATACGTCGTATTACTTATATGCCAACGGTCAATCGTTACGAGATAGATGTCTTTAATCGAGGTATGCATAACCGGGGGTTCCTTGGGTTTAAAATTAAACCGTTTGGTGAAAAAGCATCCATTGCGGAAGATCTTTACCCAGTTATCTACCTGCAACCCTATACAGTTGAAAACAGTCTTTGGTTTGGCCGAGACATGAATACTTTCTTGCCGGCTAGTCATGCACTGAATATGGCGGTCGTTAATAACCGTATTGCGTTGAGTGAACCAGTTGAAATTGGTGGCCGTAGTAGCTTATTGATGTTTGGTGGTTTGTTTGTCGAGGAGCATCTGAAGGCAGATGAGTTTAATACCCGAAGTTCGGTACGAGGTTTACTTGGCTATGTGCTCGATGCTGGGAGTTTAATTGCCCAGCCGAATAAGGCGCTGGGGTTTGATTTTCAAGTTAAAATCGATGAGCACTTGTTAGTTGGGGAGAATAAGCAAGCATCGTCGAATGTTTTTATTGCTGGCCCTTTTAAAATGTCTAAGAGTTTTAATTTTGCTGAGCGGCGAGTGTCGATTGAAACAATACACTATGTGAGTTTTACCGATCTGAATATGTCCACGCCTTTAGCGGGTTTGATAATCGGTTTGATTCTGACCGCACTTATGTATGCTTATTTGCGTTCTAACTATATTCATTCTCGATTGTTGCACACACAAAAAGATGAAGTTGGCCGTCAGGTAGAAGTTCAAACACGGCAGCTACGCCGGCAAGCGACAGCATTATCAATGGCCCGTGATCATGCTTTGCAGGCAAATCAGGCTAAATCTGCTTTTCTTGCCAACATGAGTCACGAACTTCGTACACCATTAAACTCTATTATTGGTTTTACCGGTATTATTCGTGAAGGTATGGCCGGTGAAGTCAACGCTGAACAAAAACGTCAATTAGAGATTATTTATTCCAGTGCACATAACTTATTAAATTTAATTAACGATGTCTTGGATTTGTCTAAAATTGAATCAGGCAATGTCGATATAGAGTTTTCAAAAATACATGTCGGTGAATTACTGGAAGAAATGCGCGGCGTGTTTCAGCCTCAAATTACAGCGAAAGAACTGGTGTTAACGGTTGACATGAATAACGTGGACACCTTTATTTACACTGATTACGGTAAGTTAAGACAGATACTGACTAACTTGATTGCTAATGCTGTTAAGTTTACCAGTAGTGGTGAAGTGACCGTGAAATTTACTTCCCGTTATGAATATCATTGTTTTGAGGTGATTGACACGGGTATCGGTATTCCTGGTGATAAACTGGACGTGGTGTTTAGTGATTTTTATCAAGTTGAGAACAGTGCCTCACGAAACTATCATGGCACAGGTTTAGGCTTATCGATCAGTCAACGTTATGCAGAATTGTTAGGCGGGTTTATTAGCGCTGAGAGTGTGGTAAAGAAGGGCTCAGTGTTTAGTTTGTATATTGGCGATCGTGTTGATGTGTCAGGCCGTAATGAAGAATTTATTGAAGTGGCTAATGCCGGTTAATTAAATTTCGTGGCCAGTCTGACCACGAAATTCATATTTGAAAATTTTATTTTCCTAGATTATCTAGATATTTTTCTGCGTCGAGTGCAGCCATACAACCTGAGCCGGCTGAGGTAATGGCTTGGCGGTAAATATGGTCAGCAACATCACCGGCAGCATAAACACCTTCAACACTGGTTTGTGTCGCATTGCCTTGAGTGCCGCTTTGCACTGAAAGATAACCGTGCTGCATATCCAATTGATCAGTAAAGATGTCTGTATTGGGTTTATGCCCAATAGCAATAAACACACCATGCACGTTAATTTCTTTAGTAGACCCATCAAGCATGCTTTTTAAACGTAAGGCATTGACACCGGAATCATCACCCAGTACTTCGTCAAGCTCCATGTTCCATTCAATACTGATATTGCCATTTTTTGCTTTTTCCATTAACTGGTCAGCAAGAATTTTCTCGCTGCGGAATTTGTCACGACGATGAATGATTGTTACGTGATCAGCAATGTTGGCTAAGTAAAGTGCTTCTTCAACGGCAGTGTTACCGCCACCGACAACAGCGACTTTTTGACCTTTGTAGAAAAAACCATCACAGGTGGCACAAGCCGATACGCCGCGACCCTTGAAAGCTTCTTCGGATTCAAGACCGAGATAAGTGGCTGAGGCACCTGTGGCGACAATCAGCGCATCACAGGTGTATTCACCGCTATCACCTTTTAAACTGAAAGGGCGTTTAGAGACGTCAACATTGTTGATGTGGTCGAAAATAATTTCTGTATTAAAACGTTCGGCATGTAAACGCATGCGTTCCATTAATGCGGGGCCTTCAACGCCTTCGTTATCACCAGGCCAGTTATCAACGTCGGTGGTGGTCATCAACTGCCCACCTTGTTCCATGCCGGTGACAATGACCGGGTTTAAGTTGGCACGCGCCGCGTAAACAGCGGCCGAATAACCGGCTGGGCCTGAACCGAGAATCAATAATTTGCAATGTTTTACTTCACTCATAACAACACGTACTCCGCATAAAAAACCGTGGTTATCGCCCACGGTTCGATGGCATTGGGTTAATAAAATTCCTGCTCGGTATGTTACGGAATGTGGTGTGACGGGTAAAGTGGTACATTCTATGCTCATTAATAAGTGCGCAGAAAATAATAAGGAAGACACATGCGAATTGGAATCCCCAAAGAAATTAAGCCGCTAGAGCACCGCATCAGTCTTATTCCTGCCGCGGTGCGAGAACTGACCGAAGCAGGCTTAGAAGTATGGGTAGAACAGGCTGCGGGCGAGAGCAGTGGCTACACTGATGAGGCGTATTTATCCGCGGGAGCCTCAATTGCTCAAACCGCTGAACAATTGTTTAAACAAACCGATCTGATCATTAAGGTAAAAGAGCCGATTGGTGCTGATCTGGCACTACTTGAAGAACGCCATCTGCTGTTTTCTTATTTGCATTTAGCGGCATTGCCAACACTGACTCAGCAATTACAGCAGATTGGATTAACCGCTATTGGCTTTGAAACGGTTGAAGTCGCTGGCGCGTTGCCGTTACTCGCGCCGATGAGTGATATCGCCGGTCGCCTTTCAGTGCACATTGGCACCCAGTTGCTGCATAAGCCTCAGGGTGGAAAAGGGCTGCTGTTAGGGGGGCTTCCGGGTGTTGATCGGGGCAATGTAGTGATTTTAGGTGCCGGTGTCGCGGGCGGCAATGCCGCATTAGTAGCGGCAGGTTTAGGTGCAAATGTGACCGTTTTTGATAGAAATCGGGCCAAGTTGGGGCAAATGCGCAATTTGGGCAGCAATGTGTCCGGCCTGCAGTCCTATCATGAACGTATTGCTGAGGCGGTTGCCGAAGCTGACTTGTTGATAGGCGCGGTGTTAATCACCGGTCAAAAAGCGCCGCATTTGGTCTCTGAGCAGGAAGTAGCGGCAATGCAGCCAGGTAGCGTGATTATTGATATTGCCGTGGATCAAGGTGGCTGCATCGAAACCACCCGCCCCACAGACTACACTCAGCCCACCTTTTTAAGCCATGACGTGGTACATTTCGGGGTAACGAACATGCCCGGGGCAGTGCCGCGAAGTGCTTCTCAGGCGCTGTCGGCGGCCATCTTGCCATGGGTGCTGAAACTGGCAAAAAGTGACTGGCAAAAAGACCGTGCACTGTCCGCAGCGATTAATGTCAGTAGTGGTAAGATAGTCCATCAGGCCTTATTATAATATCCACTTTTAGAATCTCGTGTAATTTTAACTTTAATAAGGTGGACGGCTTGTCGCAAGCTACCCGTAAGAAATCAAAATCTGCTCCTTCGGTTCCCCGTATGCAGCGTGGACTCCGCGAAGGCGGCTTGTTAGTGCTGGGTGCCATTGGCATCTATTTATTGTCCTGCCTGCTGACTTACCAGATATCCGATCCGAGCTGGTCTCACAGTGCCAGTGAACAAGGCGGCGTTGCCAATGCAGGCGGTATTGCTGGCGCACTGTTCTCAGATATTTTCCTCTACTTGTTTGGCTTAATGGCTTATTTATTTCCGATCATGGTGATCTACAGTGGTTGGTTGCTCTACCGCGGCGGCAAACCAGGTCAGGGCATTGATTTATGGCATCTTGGTTTGCGCAGCATCGGCTTTTTGCTGACTTTGGGTGCTGGCGCTGGTTTAGCCACCGTGCATGTACAACACCCCGAGCTTATCTTGCCTGACAACCCAGGTGGCATCATGGGCGAAGTAATCGGGCTCGGCCTGGTAGGCGTGTTTAATTTCCTCGGCACGACCTTGTTGCTACTAGCGTTGTTCCTAACAGGGATAACCTTGTTCACCGGTTTGTCCTGGTTCTGGTTAATGGATGAAACCGGTAAATACACATTACTGTCGTATGAATTTGTTCGCCAACAGATTGCCAATATTAAAGAACAAATTGAAGGTCGCCGCGCACGCCAAGCAAGAAACGACAGCATGGAAGTGGTGAAGCGCAAAACCCTTAAACGTAAGCCGCCTAAAATTGAAGACAAAGTCAGTTTGCCTGAAATTGGCCAACGTGTTGAACGCGAACGTCAGGTTCCGCTATTCGATAGCGGTGATGAAACACCGTTACCACCGTTATCGCTACTGGATGTGCCTGAAGAAAACCCGCTTAAGATTTCGACTGCCGCACTTGAAGCCATGTCTCAACAAGTCGAAGTGAAGTTGCGTGACTTCGGCATTGAAGTTGAAGTTGTCGCGGTACACCCCGGGCCGGTTATTACACGTTTCGAGTTAATGCCTGCCGCGGGCATTAAAGTGAGTCAGATTAGTAATCTGGCGAAAGATTTAGCACGTGCGCTGTCAACCATTAGTGTGCGCATCGTTGAAGTAATTCCTGGCAAATCGGTTATTGGGTTAGAAATTCCCAACGAGAATCGCGAGATAGTGCGTTTTCTTGAAATCGTTAATTCGCGTCAGTATGAAGAATGTAATTCAATGCTAACGTTGGCGCTGGGTAAAGATATTTCTGGGCACCCAGCAGTTGTTGATTTGGGTAAAATGCCACACCTGTTAGTCGCCGGAACAACAGGCTCAGGTAAGTCTGTGGCGATTAATGCCATGGTCTTAAGTATCTTGTACAACGCGACTGCACACGATGTACGCATGATCATGATCGACCCGAAAATGTTGGAACTTTCAATTTATGAAGGTATTCCGCATTTGTTAACACCCGTTGTGACCGACATGAAAGACGCCGCCAATGCACTGCGTTGGTGTGTGGCTGAAATGGAGCGCCGTTATCAATTAATGGCTGCGCTTGGTGTGCGTCAATTAAGCAGTTACAACAAGAAAGTAAAAGAAGCTGCTGATAAAGGTGAACCGATACTCGACCCAACCTTTAAGCCAACCGAAGATTTAACTGAAACAGCGCAACCACTTGAACACCTACCTTATGTGGTGGTGGTGATTGATGAGTTAGCCGATATGATGATGATCGTCGGTAAAAAAGTTGAAGAACTGATTGCGCGTTTGGCACAAAAAGCGCGCGCTTCGGGAATACATCTTATTCTTGCTACCCAACGCCCATCGGTTGATGTGATTACCGGTTTAATTAAAGCCAATATTCCTAGTCGTATTGCGTTTCAGGTGTCATCAAAAATTGATTCACGGACGATTCTGGATCAAGGTGGCGCTGAACAATTATTAGGTCACGGCGACATGCTGTATACCGTGCCCGGTGCCGGGGTGCCGACACGCATTCACGGTGCGTTCGTGTCTGATGAAGAAGTGCATAAAGTGGTTGCCAATCTTAAAGGTAAAGGTGAACCGGATTATCTGGAAGAAATTCTCAGTGCTACCAATGGTGACGGCGTACCGGGCATGCCGGGTGGTGATAGTGAAGAAGCCAGTGAGATGGATGTGTTGTACGATCAGGCCGTATCGATTGTTACTTCATCACGACGGGCTTCTATTTCGGGTTTGCAACGCCGACTTAAAGTTGGCTATAACCGCGCCGCACGCATGATTGAAGAAATGGAACGCGCCGGCGTGGTCACAGAAACACAGAGTAATGGCATGCGCGAAGTCATCGCGCCACCGCCACCAGAGGGATAACATGAAGTCGTTAATTTTTATACTGTGCGCGTGTCTGTCACTTTCTGCGCAAGCAGGGGATGGCACCGATAGGTTAGAAGCCTTTTTCGCCAAGACCCGTTCAGTGCGTGCAGATTTTACCCAACAAGTACTCGGTTCTAATAGTGAAACCTTGCAACAAACCAGTGGTAAAATGTTGCTGGATCGTCCGGGGCGTTTTCGTTGGGATTACCAAAAACCTTACGAGCAACAAATCGTTTCTGATGGTGATAAAGTTTGGTTGTATGATGTTGACCTTGAGCAAGTCACGGTTAAAACTGTCGATGCCGCATTTGGTAATTCACCAGCTTTAGTGCTTAGTAGTGATAAACCTTTAAACGAAAACTTTATTATTAAAGATTTAGGTCTGGAAAATAATATCGCCTGGGTGCAACTCACACCGAAAGAAAAAGAAAGTGGCTTTGAGTCGATTCTTTTAAGCTTTGATGAAAATGATTTAACCTCAATGGAGCTGCGTGATGTGTTTGGTCAATTAACCAAACTGGCCTTTTCCAACATTGAACGTAACCCTGACTTGGCCGACGCCATATTTGATTTTGTCGCACCGGACGGTGTTGATGTCATTGGTGAATAAGTTAGTTCTTCTGCCATGAATAAAGCTGATCTTTTTTCTGCTCAGGCTGAGCAAATCTCAGCACCACTTGCGGATCGTATGCGACCTTCGTCGTTAGAAAACTTTTGTGGTCAAAGTCATTTACTAGCCAAAGGTAAACCGCTACGCATTGCGCTTGAATCGGGGCAGATGCACTCAATGATTTTCTGGGGGCCACCCGGTACCGGAAAGACCACCTTATCGAGAATGATCGCGGCTTACAGTCAGGCACATTTTATTGCGCTCTCAGCGGTACTCTCTGGAGTCAAAGAAATCCGTAATGCGGTTGACCAAGCTAAGCAGGCTAAAGCAGAAGGACAACAAACTGTCTTATTTGTTGATGAAGTACATCGGTTTAATAAATCACAACAAGATGCTTTTTTACCTTTTGTTGAAGATGGCACCTTTATTTTTATTGGAGCCACTACCGAGAACCCTTCATTTGAATTGAACAACGCGCTGCTTTCTCGGGCAAGAGTTTATGTTTTAAAGCGTCTGGACACTGAAACATTAGAAGAAATTTTAAACAATGCTTTAGCTGATTCTGAGTCAGGTTTTGGTAAAAATAACGTCACATTGACACCCGAGCAAGTTCAATTATTAGCACAATCTGCAGATGGTGATGCCAGACGTGCACTCAATCTTTTACAAATGGTGATTGAACTTGATGAGCAATCATTAACAACAGGGCATATTGCCGATTCAGTTATTGCCGAGGTAATTAAAGGTGGCCTGCGCCGTTTTGATAATGCTGGCGAAGCTTTTTATGATCAGATCTCAGCGTTACATAAATCAGTGCGCGGTTCATCTGTTGATGGGGCACTTTATTGGTTAGCACGGATGTTGGATGGCGGCTGTGATGCACTTTATATTGCCCGTCGGGTGGTGCGCATGGCCTCTGAAGATATTGGTAATGCCGATCCGCGTAGTTTACAGATAAGCCTAAATGCTTGGGATGTGATTGAGCGTTTAGGCAGTCCGGAAGGTGAACTGGCTCTTGCTCAGGCAGTCAGTTACCTGGCCGCTGCGCCGAAAAGTAACGCCGTGTATAAAGCCTTTAATGCCGTAATGGCGGATGTTAAACAACAAGGTAGCTTTGAGGTACCAATCCATCTACGGAATTCACCAACCAAGTTGATGAAAGAACTGGGTTATGGCAAAGCGTATCGCTATGCGCATGATGAACCGGATGCCTATGCCGCGGGTGAAAGTTACTTACCGGATGACATGCCACCAAAAAAATATTACCAGCCAACTGCTCGCGGCTTAGAAGCTAAAATTACTGAGAAGCTGAAGGCACTGCGTGAACTTGATGCTTTGTATCTAGCTGCTAACAAGCAAAATATCAGTGATGAATAGTTTATGATGCAGATTTTGATCATTGCTGGCGGCGGTGCGGCGGGGGCTATGTTACGATACGGCGTCTCAAATGGCATTTACGCTTTATTGGGTCGTGGCTTTCCTTACGGCACGCTCGTCGTTAATGTGCTGGGCAGCTTGTTAATGGGACTATTGTACGTGCTGTTGGTTGAGCGCCTTAGTGACGCAGCTGAGTGGCGGGCCTTCTTATTAATAGGTTTGCTAGGCGCGTTTACTACCTTTTCGACGTTTTCGATTGAGACCGTCATGCTGTTTGAAAATGGTGAACCGTTACGAGCGCTGTTGAATATGTTGCTTAGTGTGACTTTATGCGTCATGGCAACTTGGGCAGGCATATTCTTTATGCGCCAGTTATAAAGGAGTTGTCATGGCATCGCAAACAATAACAATGGTACGCCTATATTTAACCGAAGCAGACGATCAGCTTGGGCCATTGCTAACTAAGTTGCATGATGAAGAAAAAGTTAAAGGGGTGACCGCCTTTAGAGGTATTGCCGGTTTTGGTGGTTCAGGTAAAATGCACTCGGCGACTTTACTGGATTTATCACTTAACTTGCCTGTAGTGGTGGAGTTTTTTGACACGCCTGAAAAAATAGAATTGATACTGTCACACCTTGAAAAAGAGTTTAATCCCGGGCACATTGTGCACTGGTCGGCTTTAATGAATTGTTAAATATATTATAGAGACTAAAAATGTTAGACCCTCAGTTATTACGAAATAATCTTGAATCAGTGGCTACTGCGCTTTTGCGCCGTGGATTTAAACTTGACGTTGCTGCGTTGCAATCATTAGAAGAAAGCCGCAAACAAATTCAAGTTGAAACGCAGGCTTTGCAAAGCGAACGTAATACACGTTCAAAAGCGATTGGTCAGGCCAAAGCGGCAGGTGAAGATATTCAGCCATTGTTGGATGAAGTCGCTGAATTGGGTGACAAGCATAAAGCGGCGGAAGCTAAGTTGGCTGACGTTCAAAGCCAGCTTCGTGACATCATGCTGGGCATTCCAAATATTCTTGATGACAGCGTGCCTGATGGCATGAGTGAAGATGATAATGTTGAGCTACGTAAAGTAGGCGATATGCCAAGCTTTGATTTTGAACCTAAAGACCATGTTGATCTAGGTGCCGACTTAGGCATGATGGACTTTGAAGTGGCGGTAAAAATTACCGGCTCACGGTTTAGTTATATGAATGCCGGTCTGGCCAGGCTGCACCGGGCGCTGACACAGTTTATGCTTGATGTTCACACTCAAGACCACGGATATATTGAAAATTATGTGCCTTATATGGTTAACCGCGATAGCTTGTTTGGCACCGGCCAGTTACCTAAATTTGGTGAGGACCTATTTAAGTTAGAAGGTGAGCAAGAATATTCATTGATTCCTACCGCAGAAGTACCACTGACCAATATCGTCCGTAACGAAATTATTGATGCGGAAGATTTGCCGCTGAAACTGGTCGCGCACACACCTTGTTTTCGTAGTGAAGCAGGTTCTTATGGCAAAGATACTCGCGGAATGATTCGTCAGCACCAGTTTGAGAAAGTGGAAATGGTGCAGATTGTCGAGCCGCAAAAGTCTTGGCAGGCACTAGAAGAGTTAACAGGCAATGCTGAAACTATTTTGCAAAAACTCGGACTTGCTTATCGCGTTATGGTCTTGTGTGCTGGTGACACTAGCGCTACATCAAGTAAAACGTATGATTTGGAAGTTTGGTTACCGGGTCAACAAGCTTATCGTGAGATTTCGTCTTGCAGTAATTTTCAGACTTATCAGTCACGCCGGTTGCAGGCACGTTGGCGTAACCCTGATGAGAAAAAGCCTGAACTGGTACATACCATTAATGGTTCAGGGTTAGCAGTAGGGCGGACGTTAGTCGCGGTAATGGAAAATTATCAACAAGCCGATGGCAGCATTACGGTGCCTGACGTGTTGCAGCCGTACATGGCTGGCATCACCGTTATTTCTAAGTAAAAACCCCGAATAAAGGCTTGCATCAAGGCAGGCCTTTATCCCCATAAGTATCAAGGCATTACGTTGTTTGTGCCGCAAAGCGGGGGTATAATGCCCCTCCAATTCTATCCACTCACAAAGAGCTTGTTTATGGACTTTTTACCTGTATTTATGCAATTACAGGGCAGAAATTGCCTTATTGTTGGCGGCGGTGACGTTGCGACACGCAAAACATCACTGTTGCTTGATGCCGGTGCAAAAGTGTTGGTGGTTGCCCCTGAAATAAGCTCTTTATTAACTGAATGGGCTGGAGAAGGTCGTTTAGAACATCAGGCGCGTGAATTTGCCACCGCTGATGTTGATGGCATGAACCTAGTTATTGCCGGGACCAACAATCGTCAGGTTAATGAGTCGGTGCATGAGGCGGCAGTTGCGCTACAGACGCCAGTTAATGTCGTCGATAATCCTGATTTATGTACCTTTATCATGCCATCGATTGTGGATCGCTCACCTGTGGTCGCGGCTGTCTCGACTGGTGGCGCATCACCCGTGTTAGCACGAATGATACGTTCGCGGCTGGAAACAATTATCCCGAGCGCCTATGGCCGATTGGCAAGTATGACAGCGGAGTTTCGTGATCGCGTGAAAGCGCGTTTTAACCGCCCGGAAGACCGACGCTTGTTTTGGGAACGCATCTTACAAGGTCCTATCGCTGAAATGGTTTTCTCTGGTCAGGATGCCAAAGCTGTACAAGCTATTTCAGATGCGTTAGACGAAGATGATAGCGCCCATGATAATTATATTGGTGAAGTTTATTTAATCGGCGCAGGCCCGGGTGATCCTGATTTATTAACTTTCCGAGCGCTACGCTTAATGCAACAAGCGGACGTGATTGTGCATGACCGTCTGGTATCTAAAGAAATTATGGATTTGGCGCGTCGTGATGCTGATAGAATTTATGTTGGCAAAGAACGTTCTAACCATGCTGTACCGCAAGAAGATATTAATCACTTATTAGTACGTTTAGCCAAGGAAGGTAAACGTGTTTGTCGCTTGAAAGGTGGCGACCCGTTCATCTTTGGTCGAGGCGGTGAAGAAATTGATACGCTGGCTGAAGAGGGGGTTGCCTTCCAAGTTGTGCCGGGTATTACGGCGGCTGCGGGTGCAGCCTCTTATGTTGGTATTCCTTTAACCCATCGTGATTACTCACAGTCAGTTGTTTTCGCCACGGGTCATTTGAAAAATGACACAATGGATTTAAATTGGTCTGGCTTAGTACAGAAAAACCAGACTATTGTGTTTTATATGGGACTTGTTGGTATTAAGAAAATCTGTGAACAGCTTATTGCACATGGTATGTCTGCTGACATGCCGATTGCCTTGGTGCAGAAAGCGACGACACCTGAGCAACGCTTATTTACAGGTACGTTAACGACTATGCCTGAGATTGTTGATCGTGAAGAGATTAAGCCACCGACGATGATTATTGTAGGTGAGGTGGTTAAATTGCATGATCGCTTGAATTGGTATGCTGAGAAAAATACTTAGTCTATTTTCTTATTCTTTTAAGTCAAGCTTGTGATAGTCTTTTACGTATTTCTCGAATTCATTTGCAGGTAAGGGCGGGCTATAAATAAAGCCTTGTATCGATTCGCAATTATGAGCACGCATGAAATCATGTTGGGCAATTGTTTCGACACCTTCAGCGATAATTCCCATATGAAGACTGTGCGCCATGGCTATAATAGCTTTGGCTAGGCCTCCATCATCATCTACACCGATATCTTTCACAAAGGTTCGATCGATTTTAATAATATCCAATGGTAGTTCACGTAACAGACTCAGTGCCGAATAACCGGTACCAAAATCGTCTATGGATAGAGTGATTCCATTTTCTTTAAACTTTTTAAGGGCAGGTATGACATTATCCATTCCGTGCACTGCCATGCTCTCTGTAATTTCAAGATCAAGCTGACTAGTAGGTAACCCTGTTTTTTCTAAGACGTTAAACACTTCTTTAACAATATTATTATTGGAGAATTGTTTGGCTGATAAATTAACACCAACACAAAGATCGCCAAGACCTTGTTCAGCCCATAATTTAGTTTGCTGGCAGGCTTCATGCAAAATGCATGATCCGACTTGGACAATGAGGCCATTTTGCTCAGCAATGGGAATGAACTCGAAGGGAGGGATAAGTCCTCTTTCGGGGTGTAACCAACGAGCTAATGCTTCCATTCCCGTAATGCGACCCGTTTGAATATTTACTTGCGGTTGGTAGTAAGCAATTATGTCGCCATTTTCAACCGCGATACGTAATTCTTGGTCTATTCTTAAACGCTGTTGAGATTTTTTGTTCATTTCCTCACTGTAAAATTGATATTGGTTAGCGCCTTCTTCATTGGCGCGTAACATAGCATTCTCAGCGCCTTTGATAATTGAGTTTATATCCTCGTTATCAATTGGGTACATGCTAACGCCAATACTTAAAGATATGTATACGTCCTGGTTAGCTACAGATATGGTGTCTGAATTTAGGGCGAATATTTCATCTAATAAGTTGCTAACATCAGTGACACCATCAATTTCTCTAGTGACAATTGAAAATGTATCATCATTAAAACGGGCTATAAAAATATTTGGCCGATCAATTTTTCTCAATCGTTCTGCTAAAATCAAACTAATAGTATCAACAGAATTATGTCCCAATGTTTCTGAGAGAACTTTATAGTTTTCGATCATCATCATATAGATAACGGTTAACTTCTTATCATCATTATCTGATTGGATAACCTTTAACGTATGTTCGGTAAACATCCTCCGGTTAGGTAAGTCAGTGACTGTATCGTAATATCGTTGGTGATGAATAAGTGCTTCAGCAGATTTCAATTCGGTAATGTCTTGTAAGGCTCCAATGACCCCTATTGGCTGGTTGTCTGCATCAAGTATGATTTCAGCTTGCTGCTGCACGTAAAGTTCTTTCCCTCCGGGGAGTATTAAACGATGCTCTATTTGGTAAGGATTGTTGTTATTGATGGTGTTATTGAGCATACGGGTGAAACTATCTTGATCTTCTAAAGGTATGTAGGTAACGAAGTCATCTAAATCTTTATATTGGTGTGATTCATCAAGTTCTAACAATGCTAGTAGTTCATTGGAAAGTTCAATACCACCATTGTCAGCCTGTAGCTGCCACGATCCAATACGCGCCAAGCGTTGTGCCTGGCTTAAACGCGCTTCTTGGCCCTTAAGTGACTTATGCATATCAAATGAGCGTAATGCGTAGCGCACTCGTTGCTCGAGTAATGACCAGTTGACGGGTTTAGTGATGAAGTCAGTAGCACCTACGTCAAGTGCTTTATCAATGGAAGGAACATCGTTTAAACCAGTCAGAATAAGAATTGGCAGCTCAATGAATTGTTTTGCTTCACGTAGTTGCCTACAGGTTTCATATCCATCCATACCGGGCATGATGAGGTCGAGTAAAATAATATCCGGCGTATATTCACTGCAATACGCAAGTGCTTCTTTGCCATCACCCGCTTCGTGTGTGCAATAACCAGAATGTTGAAGTATTTTGGCGAGCATTTGCCGCGTGACAATATCATCGTCAACGATCAGTACATGACGCTGATTGCTGAGTAACTCGTTACGATCGGCTTTATTCGTAGGTGGCATTAGATCTCAGCTTTTATTGCTTGCATGTTATCAAATTCAGAACGTAATGCTGATAAATACGAAGCAGGATTATCTAAAGCCTCATTCCTTCCCTGATTTTCTAGTATTTCACAAATGGATGAAAATTTTGCAAAACCCATATTTCCGCTACTTGATTTAAGCATGTGGCAGGTATGAAATAAGGCCGCGGCATCAGCATGCTTGATTGCCGCTTCTATTTCGTCAAGCGCAACCGGTACGCGAGTGAATAGATCCGCGATAAGTTCATCTAGATCAGCACCAAGGATTTCTCTTAATACTTTTGATTGATCTATATCTAAGGTAGGTATATCGCTACCCATCTTTTAGGCCCCATTTCAATAAGTTCTGTTTATATCACTCTTTGCTGTATCGGCTAAAAGACACATTAATTGAGTGTTCATTAATAAACAACTGTGAAGAGGCTTAAAACCGCAGAGCTAGAAGGGTTTAGCTCTGTATCTGCTCTGGGAGAAGCGGGGGATTAAGCATTTCATCAGCATCGTCTACATCAACAGTAATATTATTATTATCGACGACAGGCTGTTCATAATCATTCCAGCCCTTCATACCGGTCTTTAGAGAAGAGACATTGGTGTAGCCCATCTGCTGCATAACATAAGCGGCGAGAACGCTTCGGCTGCCGGAGCGGCAGATGAGAACAACTTCTTTATCTCTTGCATCAGCAAGTTCAGGAATCGTTTCGTCATAATTGTATTCACAAGCGGTTTCGAGGATACCACGGGGAGCATTGATGGCACCTTGAATACGAGTGAGTTCGTATTCGTAAGGCTCACGTATATCAACTAGTAGTGGTGCTGACTCCTCTAGTTTCTCTTCCAGATCCCAAGGTAGGATCTCAGTGATGTCAGCAAGACAGTCTTCGATTAAATTATTAAAAGTTTTCATAATTTAGAATAAGGCAAAGTTTAATTAGGATTTATTTAAGTCGCGTTGACGTTGGTTATGTTCAACAGCAATAACGGCAGCTTCTACGCGGGAATGAACGCCGAGTTTACGTAATATCGCTTTAACATGAAGTTTTACTGTGCCATCAGAAATGCCCAGATGACGAGCAATAACTTTGTTGCTTTGCCCTTCTGCGATATGGCTGAGAATTTCTTGTTCACGAGGGGTTAATTCGGAAAGCGGGGTAGCAGACTGAATAGTTTCCTGTTCCAACGGTTTTCCCTGGATGATATTCGTGAGTGAACCAATGAGTTCTTTGGCGACGACATTGTTTCCACTGAGCGCATCATTTAGCGCGGGAAGAAGTTCATCGGGTTCCATGTCTTTTAGTAAATAACCTTGCGCACCTTCACGAAGTGCTTGTGCAAGATCTGCTTCGTCACGGCTCATCGTTAACATCAATACAGCGATATCAATATTTTCGGCTCGTAGTTTACAGAGGGTTTCGAGGCCACTAAGCCCCGGCATACGAATATCAAGTAAAATAATGTCAGGTTGATGCGCTTTAGCAAACTCAATACCTTCTTCGCCACTTCCTGCAGAGCCGATGACTTCAACGCCGCGACTGGTTAACAGTTCTTCCAGTCCTTTTCTGACTAAGGCGTGGTCATCAATTAATAAAACTCGCAATGCATGTTCTCCCTGGTTTTTGCTCTCAATTTAATTTGGCTTACTTGCCGGGGCTGGAACTTGTAAGTTTACACGAGTTCCTTCGCCAATTTCACTTTCAACATCTAATGTGCCGTTTAGTGCCGCAGCTCGTTCATGCATAATAGATAAACCAATATGTTCACCGGGTTGCCCGTCTGTCGGTTCATCACTAATGCCTTCACCATCATCTTCAATCAACACACTGTAGCTGCCATCTTCTTGTTTGTTAATAAAGATGCGTACATTACATGCGTTACTATGTTTTTTGATATTGGTGAGCGCTTCTTGGATGATTCTAAAAACTTGAAATTCATGTGCTGGGCTTAAGGCGATGTGTTCTTGTTTGGTATCACAATGATAATAGGTGTTGATAGCTGTTTCTTGTCGGAAGCGGCTGAGAAATTCTTGAATTGAATAATCAAGCCCGCGTTCATCCATGCGAGTTCGGAAGTTAGTTAATAGCTCACGTAGGCTGGTGTGGGCATCACTAATAGATGTATTCAGACGAGAGACTTCATTTTGTGCAGAACGAATATCTTTTTTATAAAGTATTTCACCTAGCATTTTAACCTGCAAACGCATGCTGACCAGTGATTGTGCAAGAGAGTCGTGTAACTCATTACCAATCATATTTCGTTCTTCCATGATGGCTAGCATGCGAGCATTGTCATCAAGACGGGCTTTTTCAACGGCCAGGCCAAGGTGTTTACCAATTGAGTTTAAAAGATCGCGTGCATCTTTGCCGAGTTCTTTACTGGGGCGTTCTAGAAATAGATTGTATACACCTAAAATCTTATCACGATATTGTAAAGGCACTACGACCATTTCAAGGCAGTTGCCTTCAACGATGGAGCATGACAAAAATTGATTACAGGCATCGATGCCTTTTTGAATACCAAGGCCACCATGTTGGGTAATACGGCCACAGAGGCATCGGTTGATATCGACTAGTTTTTCTTCTTCCTTAATCTGGCTACCCATTCCACGACTGGCAACCAAACGAGTTTGTTGATTGTTTTCCAGTAGACGAACACTGGCTGCACGAGCGTCAACAAGAATCATTAAAGTATCAAGAAATTGTTCTAATAATTCATCGAGGCTATGAGCAGAACTAAGGCTAGTTGCAATATCATAAAGTATTTCGAGTGAACGAGACTTATCAGCAATGTGCTCGGTTTGTGCGCGAACGCGTAAATCCATTTCTTCTGTGAGTACATTAAGTTCTTCTGTTATGCCATTAACATCCTGAATAAGATTGGCAAATTCTCCTTTGGCTGGTAACGGAATATGGCTATCAAGACGGCCTGCGCGAATCCATTCGGACCATTCCTTCATGCTATCGAGTGGTTCTAATAGTTGTTCGCGTAGACGGTTTACAGTAAACGCAATGAGGAATAAACCGGCTAGTAACAGTAGTAATTGTAACACCAATAAAGACTGGCTTAATTGGGGCCAAAGATAGCTAACCAAAGTACTCGCTGCTAATAAGATCAAAACGCTAAGTATGCCGATGATAGGCAATAACAATCGGCTGCGTGCGAGCGTGCTACTAGTGCGTTGCACCGCGGCAAGTCCTAAGGCTGCGTTGTCTGTAATATAGTCGCTATTGTGAAGGGCTGATTTATTCACGAGGTTCCGAGTCTGTAAGCGGTGCTAAAATGGCTTAATCAATCGAGTTATTCTATCAGATTTCATTCCTTGATACTTAACCCAAGTTATTGAAATATAATTATCTTTTTAGGGAGTAGGTGGCTTTCTTGGTTTTTTTGGTCGTTTGCGCAGCTGGTAGCTTGAAATTGCTTGCACTAAGTTTGGATAGGGTAGGTGCTCGAGATCCTGAAAAGTAGTGATCGCTTGTTGTAATAGCTCGTTAACATCCACTGATACTGGCTCAGTCATTTTTAAAGACTGCAGTCCTTGCAAGCCGCCGCACTTGAGTTTCATCTCTTGTCCATGCGTTAATGTACAGTGAGCATCCTCAAGTTGAAGACTGAAGCGCGCATTCTTCTTCAGGTGTGCAACGAGCGTATTGCAGTTAAGTCTGGCCGGCGGGTTGGTACAAACTAAATTTTCTCTTTCCGCCTTGAGAACTTTTTGCGATTGCCTACATTGAAAAAATGATGTTTGTATTGCGCGTTCAAATGGACAGTCATTATGCTGCATGATGAAAGCGTATTAGTGATTTTCAGGTTCAGAATGGCTTGGGTCGTTCGGATTGATGAAAATGAAATGCATTTGATTATCGTCAAGTTCAACGTAATCGATGGTTGCACCCATTAGCAAATCTCGTGAACTGGCACCAATAACAACTTCAAAGCCGTCGAAGTCAACGCTGGCATCATCTTCGGCTTTGTTATCATCAAAGCCCATGCCGTAGTCGATGCTACCATCTTCTTTCTTGGCTGCTGCGATACGCAGAAACATATCTTTGATATCACTGTCGCGAGCGCCTTGTCTAATTTGGTCAAGTGCAGTTTCTGTAATTTTTAGCATAGTTTTGTTCCTGGTTTACAAATTCTGTGTATTACGAATAAAATTAATAAAGCGCTTAACCCATGGGTTGCTTTCGACGTGACGCTGATGAGTGTAGCAGGCCAACATGTTTTTATAAATTATACCATCATGCTTTCCATCGATGCCGTGACCGCGGAGTACGTCATAGGCAAATTGATAGTCGCTGTTTACTTTGAAATCATCAAGGCTGGAATAATGAAATTCATGTGCCTGATGTTGAGTACTTGTTTTGTCCTCAGGTGTTGGCCAGAGAAAGTCTTTCGTTTCTTTGATGCGAACATAGCCGCGGCCTTGCGGGCGTTCATGCATCATTGTCTTAGCCGGTATCACGCCAACCATTTCAGCCTGAAGATCTTGCCATTGTATTGAACGTGATAAATACATCATGCCACCACATTCTGCATAGGTGGGTAAGCCAGCTTCAATGGCACTGCGAATACTTTCACGCATACTGGTATTTTGAGAAAGCTCTGATAGCTTGCTTTCCGGAAAACCACCACCAATAAACAGACCATCAATGTTTTCAGGTAGTGCGGTGTCATTAATGGTATCGAACTCGACAACTTCTGCACCGGCATCTTGCATAGCTATCATGTCGCCAGAATAATAAAAGCCAAAGGCAGCGTCTTTTGCGACAGCGATTCTAATGTCAGCGATCGGCGCTTTTTCAGGCGCCGTAAATTTAACGGGTGAGGCAGCGAGTTCAGCCTTGCTGATAAGTTGCTCTAAATTAACGGAGTGTTCAACGTGGTGGCTAATGTTATTGATGTGTTGCATTGCCTGTTCAGATTCATTACTTGGCACCAGCCCTAAATGACGTTCAACAATCGCCATGTCAGGGTGTTGATGGACGGCACCAATCACAGATACATCAGTGTAGTGCTCAATGACATTACGCAACTTCGCTTCATGCCGCGAACCGCCAAGCTTGTTTAAGATCACGCCAGCGATATTGATATTTTCATCGAAGGCTTGATAACCCAAAATTAGTGGTGCGACGCCGCGAGTCATACCACGTGCGTCGAGCACTAGAATGACAGGTGCACCAAGCAGTGTTGCGAGTGCAGCATTACTGTTACTGCCATCCAGATCTAGACCATCATAAAGGCCTTTGTTGCCCTCGATTAGACTAATGTCTGCATTGGTATTATAACGATTGAAAACACCCTGAATCTCGTCATGATGCATGGTGTAAAAGTCGAGGTTATGACAGTCACGACCACTGGCAGCAGCTAACCACATTGGATCGATGTAGTCGGGACCTTTTTTAAAAGGTTGGACGTGTAAACCTTGTTTATTCAGCGCAGCACATAGTCCGATGCTAAGCGTGGTTTTACCAGAAGATTTATGGGCTGCAGAAACAAGAACGTGAGGCATTATGCATACCTCACGTTTTGATTAATCATAATCGCCACTGCTAAGCAGTGGTGATGTTTAGGCAGCTGCGTCTGGTTCAGCAGCGGCTTCTTCCTTTGCGACGTAGTGCGGGTCGGCAAGGGAATCCTCAAGACTGTCTGGTAAGAATGGCAGAATCTTAATAGCAAAAGTTACCATCGCAAGCACTAATGCAATACCGCCTAGACCTAATGCAATTTCATAGATGCTTGGTGTGTAGCTAGCAACTTCACCGTCGAAGAAACTACTAGACACTTCGTAACCTGGGAACATTTCAAGCGGATAGGCCTGACCACCAATAATGATGACATACATCGAAGCGATGGCGCCGGCAATGACCATGGCGCTGGCAATGCCAATCCAGGTACGTGATTTACCCATGCTTGGGTGGTAAACAATACCGATAGGCAGAACCATACCGATAACAACCCAACCCCACCAGAATAGCTGCGTGTAGATGCCACCATCTTGTAGAATGAAGGCTTCAATACCGTGGTTCTCAGTGCCGTAAAGGCTAGTCAGGTGGAACACAAATACGAAGTAAAACATCGCCGCAACGAAAACGCCGAGCAGGTTTTTAAGCTTGAAAAGAATCGCATCACCGAGAGGACGTTCAGTCCAGCGGTAGCTAGCCATTAACACTAGAATGTAGCAGGCAAGCCCGAAACCGAATGACATAATAATGAACATGGGTGCCATAATCGCGGCATCAAAACCGTTACGGGCAACGATAAAGCCGAAGATGGAACCAGTACCGGTGGTTAGCAACAGACGCCATACGAAAGCAAACAGGCCAATGTGATGGCTGTATTTGTTCATGCGACGCTCCATCATGAACCAGATGTAAACACCAACAGCACCAAAGAAACCCGGGTAGAGCAAGATGTTCCAGGCAAATACTGATTTAGGGTTTAAGTAAGTCGCAGCAATAATCAAACGATCAGGGCGTCCTAAATCAAGCATTAGCACCATCAAACCACCTGCTAATAGCGCAAAAGCGAGCAGGGCAGATAAGCGCGAAAGCGGTTTATACATCTTTTTACCAAACACAGACGCTATAGAAGCAACGTTAAGCGCGCCGGAAGCAGCGATAATCATGAAAACTGCAAACACGTGAGGCATGCCCCAAACGATTTGGTTGGTCATACCGGTAATATGATGGCCTTGATGTTCCATCTGGTATACCGCACCAAGACCTAATAAGAGTAATGCACCAAAAAAGCCAAGTAAGCCCCAAAATGCGAGGCTATTACCTTCAATGACACTGTAGTGAATAGTTGGTTTCATTATTATGCTTCCACCTTATTAAATACCACGGTATCGAACGCCGGTGTTCAGATTCAAGTCGGCGCGAATTTGTGTGGTGGCGTGTTTTTTGAGTTCTTTAGCAATATCGCTGTTCGGATCTTTCACGTCACCGAAGATAATCGCTTTATGACCCTCTTTGGCACAGGCTTCTGCACAAGCAGTAATACCATCGCCGCGGTCAATTTTATGCACACACAGCGTACAAGACTCAACAGTGCCTTTGCCGCGTGGTACATCAGGTACTTGATCGGTTAATTCTTCATGAATAAATGAACGGGCTTTGTAAGGACAAGCCATCATGCAGTAGCGACAACCAATACAGATATGTTTGTCGACAAGCACGATGCCATCAGCACGTTTGAATGAAGCACCGGTAGGGCAAACATCAACACAAGGTGGCTTCTCACAATGCTGACACATCATTGGCAGTTTATGCTCACTGCCAGTGAGCTTGTTCTTTAAGGTAACTTCACGAATCCATTGCGCGTCAGTCGACTTGCCATGAATACTGTTTAAACCGTTTTCGTCGTTGCAGGCATCAACACAAGCACTACAACCATCAGCACATTTGTTGGAATCAATGAGTAAACCCCAGCGTTTGTCACTGCTAGCAGCTTCGTTAAGTGGGCGGGCTTGCGCCTGGCCAACTTGCATGAATAACACACCGGGAGCAATAGCCCCTGTTGCCGCGGCAGTTGTCGATTTTGCGACAAAATCACGGCGGGTCAAATCTATGTTTTTATCACTCATTTCGCATCATCCTGGGCAGCAAGCTTGTTTAACAAGTCTTTAGTTGGCGCTGCTTCATGTTGCTCACGAAACGCATTCATTTTATCGCTAACGATAGGATGAAACGCTATATCTCGAGGTTTAGTGGCATGGCATTCAAAACAATCTAGTTTAACTGAGGCGTACTGATGGCAAGATTGACAGAATTCACCTTCCGCCGTAACGGGGATGAATTTGTTTTGCTCATCTTTGTTGGCGTGGCAATTAATACATTGCTTTAAGCTAAGTTCTTCAGTGCGGATGCCCTTGTTCATGGTTTCATCACGTTGGTGTAGCAAGTACTCCATGTGATTTTCACGCATGTCCTGAGTAGGTTTCACACATTGATCGCCATTAGCGCGATTAATTTTTAATACCGGACCAACTTCATCTGCACTAACTGGACTGCTGAGTATCAGCAGTCCGGTCAGAAGAATGAATAGATTTTTAATCTGCTTCACAGTAACACCCAGGTTAGTTGTTTTTAATGTTCGCCAAGACCCATTTTGATGTAACCCGTTGGGCAAACATCAGCACAGATGTGACAACCAATACAAAGATCATAGTCAGTGTAAACATAACGACCCATCGTAGCTTCATCTTTAGGTGTACGTTTGACTGCGTCTTGTGGGCAGTAGATGACACAGTTGTCACATTCGAAACACATGCCACAGCTCATGCAGCGTTTAGCTTCAGCAACGGTTTCTTCTTCGCTTAAACCATCCATGCGTTCATGGAAATGACCCAGTACTTCTTTTGAATCAGGCACATTTTCAGGACGGATATGACGATCTTCATGCTCGAAGTGGCCAAGGAACAGCTCTTCGTTAGCAACAATTTCATGTGTCGAACGGTCTTCGTAGTTATGAACAGCAATACCACCAACAGACTTACTGCCATCCTCAGCGGTGCCGCGCATACCGGCATCAATTGCACGTTCGTTCTCGATTGATTTGTATTCGCCAGGCGTTTTGCCTACTTCTTCAAGTTTCTCAGCTAGGCTGAAATGATGAACATCAACTTTTGGACGATTCTTCAAATCTTCATTTTTGAAGAAGTGATCAATTGTTTCAGCAGTGATTGAGCCTTGACCGATAACGGTTGTTAACAGGTGAGGGCGAACCACGTCACCACAAGCGAAGAAACCAGGCTTGTTAGGCATTTGGAAATGTTTGTCAGCATCAATAAGACCGCGGTCATTAGCAATGCCGTCCATGCCATCAAAACTACCAGATTGACCAATAGCAGAAACGATTAAGTCAGCTTCGATATCAAACTCGCTGCCTTCAACTACTTCTGGTTTACCGTTTGAGTAGTCAAGTTTAGCAACGCGCAGTGCGGTTGCACGGCCATTGGCATCACGCACAACACTCACTGGTGTAATGGCGCCTTGAATATCAATACCTTCACGTGTTGCATCATCAAGTTCATGTTGAGCAGCATTCATGTTTTCTAAAGGTTGGCGTGAAATCAATGTGACATCAGCACCTTCTTTAGCAGCAACGTCCATTACGTCATGGGCAGTGTGACCTAACACAACATACTCAGGACGGTCATTTTCATTACCGTTTTTAATGTGGCCAAGACGACGTGCAACTGAGGCAACATCGATCGAGGTATCACCACCGCCTACTACTACTACGCGACCTGATACAGCTTTTAAGCGACCATCGTTAAATGCTTCTAAGAAACCAACACCGCTAATGCAGTTTTCTGCTTCTTCGAAACCATCAATTGGCAGACCACGACCTGATTGTGCGCCAAGGGCGAACAGAACAGCGTCAAAGTCTTTTTCAATTTGGTCCATTGAAATATCTTTACCAATAGTGATGTCAGTTTTAACGTCAACACCCATATCTGTAATACGTTTGATTTCACCATCAAGTACGTCACGTGGCATACGGTAACCAGGGATACCGTAACGCATCATGCCGCCAAGCTCTGAATGGTTATCAAAAATAGCAGCGCCATGACCCATGCGGCGTAATTGGTAAGCTGCGGCTAAGCCAGCAGGACCACCACCGATGATAGCGACTTTCTTGCCACTTTCAGTGTCATTTGCTTTAAACGCGAAATTGTTTTGCAGCGCATTGTCACCAATGAACTGTTCAACCGCATTAATGCCAACAAAGTCTTCAACTTCGTTACGGTTACAACCGTCTTGACAAGGAGCAGGACAAACACGGCCCATTGTAGAAGGGAATGGGTTAGCGTCTGTTGAACGACGGAATGCGTATTCTTTCCAGTCCATCTCACCTGTTGGCTGTTCAATACCGCGAACGATATTTAACCAGCCACGGATGTCTTCGCCTGAAGGACAACTGCCCTGACAAGGAGGTGTTTTATGCACATAAGTAGGACATTTGTGCGTTTCGTCACCATCAAAAATAGCGTCGTAAGTAGTTGTCCACTTAGTGTCGCCGTCGTTATAACGACGTTTGGTGAAACCTTCGAGATCTTTTTCGATATCTTTTTTAGATGTAGCCATGCTCTGCTCCTAAAAAGAAAGCCTTTATTAAAATTTAGTCTTTGGTGCCAAGCTGAATCGCTTCACTCACCAGCCCATGCACACTACCGATCATATCCATCGGCATGTCGTAGTACGGTAATGTCTTGGTGAATTGACTCTTACAAATCGCACAAATTGCTGCGAGATAGTTAACGTCATATTCATCAACAACTTCTTTCAATGCCTGCATACGCGGCATTGCGCCTTTAACGCGTAGTTCTATTAAGTCGTCAGTCAGCAAACCGCCACCGCCGCCACAACAGAATGTTTTGTCGTGGATAGTTTCTGGTGCCATGTCGTAGAAGTGATTGACTGATGACTTAATCACTTCACGTGGCAGGATGAACTGTCCACCTGGAATGTTGCCCATGCGAGTCGCACGTGCAACGTTACAAGAATCATGGAATGTGACGCGTTTATCATCATTCGCTGAAGGGTCAAGATTTAACGCACCACGTTGAATGAGATCATAAGTGAGCTCAATAATGTGCTGCGGAATAGGGTAGTTAGGGTCTAAGAAGTCCCATGGACCTGCCAATGTATTCCAGAAAGCGTAAGCAACGCGCCAGGCGTGACCACACTCACCTAATACAATACGTTTTACACCGAGGTCTAAAGCGGCTTCACGAATACGCAGGGCAACACGCTTCATGTTGTCGTAACTACCGATAAACATACCGAAGTTACCAGCTTCAGAGGCGTGTGAACTGAGTGTCCAGCTAATACCTGCCTGATGTAATACTTTACCGTAACCGATGAGTCCATCAATGTGTGGTTCAGCAAAGAAATCAGCTGAAGGCGTAACAACTAAAACGTCAGCACCTTCGACGTCGAGCGGGTACTTCACTGCAACACCAGTTTCTTCCTCTACATCTTCTTCAAGGTCTTCCAGCGTCGCTTTCAAGGCTGGACCAGGTAAGCCAAGGTTGTTACCAATGACGTAGACCTTGCTAATAATTTCGTTACAGTATTTTTGACCAACGCCCACTTCATCAAGAATTTCACGCGCTGCCATTGAAATTTCAGCGGTATCAATGCCGTAAGGGCAGAAAACGCTACAGCGGCGACACTGTGAACACTGATGGAAATAGCTGTACCAGTCGTCGAGAACTTCTTTGGTCATGTCGACGGCGCCAACCAGTTTCGGGAAGAAACGACCAGCGAGAGTGTAATAACGACGGTACACTTTGCGCAGTAGATCTTGACGAGCGACTGGCATGTTTTTAGGGTCTGATGTACCGAGGAAGTAATGACACTTATCAGTACAGGCACCACACTTAACACAAGAGTCTAAAAAGACTTTGAGTGAGCGATATTTTTTAGTTAAGTCACCTAACTTCGCAACCGCAACATTTTCCCAGTCATCAACTAATTCGCCCGGGAAGCCTAATGGTGCGTTGTGATCAGGTTTGGCAATAAACGGAGAACTGTGTGCCATCGCACCTACTTTAATAGCAGGGACTTCTGGAATCTTTTTCAGTTCCGGTGTTTCAAATTTTGCTACGCCCACCTTAATCTCCTAAAACTTGTATCGTTATCATTATGGCGCTATTACTTAGCGTCTTTTGCCCAGGGAGTAACAAGACGTTGCTCACGTGGGTTATCAACTTGCGTACGAGTCGGGCTAAAGAAAACACCTGGCGCATGCAGCAACTTGCTGAATGGGAAGATGATCATTAGTAAGCCAACCAGACCAAGGTGAACGAGTAACAATGGACTTTCTGGCATAGGTTGAATATTGAACGTCATCAACCCAGTCATAAAATTCTTAACAGCAATGATGTCAGTGTGTGACACAAAACGCATCATTAAGCCGGTGCCGCCAATGGCAACTAACATCGCTAACATTAAGTGATCAGACGGTGCAGAAATGTAACGCACTCGGTCTACCAAAAAGCGACGAGCCCAAAGTCCAAGTAAACCCAAGACCATGGCATAGCCAGCGTACTTACCGAACGGTTGGATCATGTTTACCCAAAACCAGACCGGATCGGTGAAAAATCGTAAATGCCCTAATAGTGCGAGCAACATACCAAAGTGAAATGCCCAGCCGAATAACCAGGTCCACTTTGTTGCCTTAAACAGGCTTTCAAACAGGACGACTTCACGCCACATGCGATAAACCACACCAGTCCTGGTAGTCGGAGCGGGTGTCGTAGCAATATTCAGTGGTGAAGGCGTAGTAGCATAAGTGTAAATACGGAACGCTAAACCTATTACGAGAATAAGAGTGCCCGAATACAGCAATAAACTATAAGCCAATGTCACATTCGACATGGATAAAATTCCTCTTTGACCAAATTGTTAGAGCGGGGCACTAAGTGCCCCGATCCGACATTATGCAAACGTCTTATACACAGCCTGTTGGCTTAGGAAGACCTGCATATTTACAAGCTTGCTTAGCAGGACCGTAAGGGAATAGCTCGTACAAGTACTTGCTGTTACCTTTGTCTTTGCCTAATTTCTTGCCAATCGCTTTGGTCAAAACGCGAACTGCTGGTGCGATTTGGTATTCGTCGTAGTACTCACGCAGGAATTTGATAACTTCCCAGTGGTTGTCACTCAGTTCACAGTCGTCGATAACGGCCATGTGCGCGCCGATTTCTTCGTTCCATTCACTACGGTCAACTAAGTAACCTTCTTCGTCTACTTCTACTGATTTACCACCGACTTCGATGTTAGCCATTTTATATTCTCCTAAAAGTATTAAGTTCGTGCTTAATTAATTTAAAGCCAAGATTGAACGCAAGTGTATTCTGCCGCGAGATTTACAAAACCTGCGTAATCGACTTGCTCAATACCATCTATGACGCGACCTTCAACGCCGCGGGCTACTAAGTCTGGAGTCAGAGCAAAGATTTTGAACTTGCCCATCGCTTCCTTAACTTTTGCTGACGCACTTGTGTTGTCCATTGCAGAGTAAACACCATCTTCAATGAAGAGAATGGCACAACCTTCTTTGGCAGAACGTAAGCAGGCATCAAGTGAATTTTTATCAAATGCAGACTTGTTTATTGTATGTAAAATCATGTCAGCTCTCCTATTAAAAGCTCAGGATCACGTCCTGATCTTCCATCAGGTCAGCGATTTGATCATTACTCATTACTTCAACTTCAACGCATAAATCATCAGCGGTGAGGCCACGAGCATCCATAGACTCTTTATCAACGTAAAGCTTTTCGACGTCATACATCTCAAGCGCACGGTAAGTCTTCGTGAAGTTTTTGGTTTCAATTCCAGCAGTATCTTGATCAGACACTAATTGAAATACACCATCATCCATAAATACAAGACTTACATCTTGTTCAAAAGCAGCACCAATCAATACAACTTCTAGCGACTCAAGCGCATAAACTGTACCGTGTGGAGCTTTGCGGTTGACATACAAGAATTTCTTGATGACTCCGCCTTCCATCATTTCGTCACTCATTCTTTATCTCCTCGCCTTAATCGCCGAACACAACTAGACGTTCTGACTGAATACCGGCTTCGATGAGCTGACCAAGACCTGAAATTCGGAATCCTTCCTGAATGTTATCGGCATCCTTACCGTTTCGCTTGGACTCATCAGCATCTGCGATGCCACGGCGTTGAGCCGCGGCAACACAAATAACCAGATCCAGGTTATGTTCTTTCGCTAAATCAGACCAGCGATTAACAACGTGACGGTCGTCTTGTGGTGGCGTCGTTAAACGCGTGCCATTGTTGACGCCATCGTGGTAGAAGAATACGCGCATGATTTCATGACCGGCTTCAATTGCTGCCTTGGTAAACAAGAAAGCAGTATCAGAGGCCTGATGCGTGTAAGGACCTTCATTAACTTGAATCGCAAACTTCATGTGATTGCCTATACGAGTATCAGTGTTTAGAAACGGATGTGCGTTGAAGCGTTAAGACTATTACGCGCACCTTTCCAGTTATCAATGTGGTACTTAGTGAACGGCAGTTCAGTTAGCTCGAAGAAACGAGGCCAGCCGATACGTTCAACCCAATCACCAGTACGTTCCCAATCCAATGCATCTTTGCGGTAGGCTTCAAGAATCGTTTTCACGATTGCTGCAGCTTCAGGCCAGCGTGGTGGATTGTTTGGAACGCCAGCAGCAACCAATTTATGGAACATAGGTTTGCTACGTGCATTAGAGTGCTTACCACCAACCCAAATGGCTAGTTTAGAGTACTCTGCGTCATTGATTTGCATTGGCGGACAAGGAGGGAAACATGCACCACAACAGATACATTTCTTCTCATCAACTTCCAATGAAGGCATACCGTTAACCATCGCTGGGCGAATAGCCGCAACAGGACAACGCGCAACAACAGTAGGACGTTCACAGGCGTTAGCCACTAAGTCATGGTTAATCTTAGGTGGCTTAGTGTGCTGAACGTTAATCGCGATATCACCTTGACCACCACAGTTGATTTGACAACATGAAGTCGTGATGTGAACACGGTTAGGCATACGTTCGTTAGTGAAATCTTCGTACAACTCATCCATCAGTGCTTTAACAACACCTGATGCGTCAGTGCCTGGAATATCACAGTGCAACCAACCTTGAGTGTGCGAAATCATGGTGACAGAAGGACCTGTACCACCGATTGGGTAGCCAGCGTCTTCAATCGCAGCAATCATTGGTTCAACTTTAGCCGCATCAGAAACACAGAACTCCATGTTTGAGCGAATGGTAAAGTGAACGTAACCGTCTGCGAATTCATCAGCGATGTCACATAGCAGATTAATTTCGTATGGGCCTAATTGGCGCTGTGTACCAAAACGTACTGTCCAAATTTCATCACCGCTTTTTGCAACGTGACGAAGAACACCTGGACGTGGACGTTCATGGAAATCCCAGTTACCAAAATTCTTTTTCATTACCGGATGCAGATACTGGAACCCATCTGGGCAACCACTCTCTGTCGGAAAACGAGGTGCGTCTGACATAAAAACCTCCAAACCTTACTAAATTAGTTAAGTATTTCGTTACTATCTAATAATGAAGCCCGCTTGTTTCCAAGCGGGCTTCATAAACTCATCAGTGATTAACCGGCTTGACGCTGGTTCCACTTCTCGGCTTCTTCGTCCCATTCATCCATACGTACGTATGATGATTGGCGAGCAGAAGAGATCATGTTTGGATCAACTTCAACACCAATACCTTCGAGGAAGTTAACCAGACCGATGCGGTCAATCATTTCACCACAACGTTCATGCTCAAGACCATTTTCAGCCCAGAAGTCGATGATTTCTTCAGCAAGCTCACGGAGCTCTTCGAAGTCGTCGTCTGTTTCTAGTTTCTTGAATGGAACAAGAACGGTACCCATGAGGTCACCAATCTTCAATGTACGCTTACCACCAATAAGAATGGTAACGCCTTTGTCATCACCAGGAGCCAAAGCTTTGGTCATAACATTTAAGCAATGCATACAGCGAACACAGTTGCGGTTGTCAACGTTCAGCGTGTCGTCATCGTTTAATGACAATGCGTTAGTTGGGCAACGTGAAATAACGTTGTCGATAACTGATTTGCGACCTTTTTCAGCAACAAATGTTTTAACAGCATCTTGATCAACTTTCATGTCGTCGCGCCATGTACCGATGATAGCCATATCAGCACGTTGGATTGAGTTCATGCAGTCGTTAGGACAACCAGAAACTTTGAATTTGAATTTGTAAGGCAGAGCAGGGCGATGCATGTCGTCAATGAAGTTGTTCACGAGTTCACGGTGAATCTTCATTTCGTTTGTGCATGATTGCTCACAACGTGCGGCACCGATACATGACATACCTGTACGTACACATGGGCCAGCACCACCAAGGTCCCAACCGTAATCATTGATTTCATCAAAGAAGTGTTGAGTGTTGTCAGTGTCTGTACCGATGAACATGATGTTACCGGTTTGACCGTGGAATGCGACGAGGCCTGAACCCCATTTGCTCCACGAGTCAGACAGTTGGCGTAACATTGCTGTGCTGTAGTGGTTACCAGCAGGTGGCTGAACGCGCACTGTGTGGAATTCTTTACAAGCAGGGAACATAGGTTCGCCGTCAGCACCCATTAACTCGGTGAAGCGTGGAATGATACCGCCGCCGTAACCGAATACAGACACAGTACCACCTTTCCAGTAACCAAGGCGTGTGTTGTATGAATGCTCTAATTGACCAAGTAGGTCAACCATCATGTCGCCGAACTTTTCTTCCATTGCCAGGCGTTTGATGCCGGTAACGAATGAAGGCCAAGGACCTGATTCTAATGCGTCAAGATTAGGTGTGTCGTAAAAAGCCTTTGTAGATTTCTTCTCCGCAGGCAAGAACGTGTGATGGCGTTCTGGGTTTTTTGGTGTATCAGCCATTTTTCGATGTCCTCTCTGTCAAGCCTCTAGGGCTACAGTCGTATATAAACCAAAATGTATGGGTTGTTGATTTAACCTTCTAAACTTCAATGCGATAACTTGCATCTTGGTCTTCGTGCACGGATCAACACCCCGGTATCCGATGGCAAGCTAGTGTACGCGGATGGTAAAACAACAAAATCTGTCTTTGGGGGTGTATAAAAGCATTTATGACCCCCCCAAAGGGGATATATGAAGTGCACGGATTTTAGACGTGGTTGAGCTTTTAGGCAAATAAATTACATTAATAACTGCTATCTAAGTGCTATTACCGTGACTGAAATGCGGTATTACTCCTTTATATATAAAACTAATAATCCCCCTTTAGGGAGGTATGCTGGGACCAGATTTTACACTAGAGTGCACCACAGTGTTGATGGGTATGATTTTTCCTTGTGAACGGGTCTGGCCATTAAGTTAATTTACAGAGGATTTGATTCATCGATGAATGCACGAACCACTGAAAGCCAATTACAGGATTGCCCATTTTTGTTGGGTGATGAGGCTGAGTATGTGCGTTGGCGCGATGCAAAATTGGCAAGCCTACCAAGTTCGATAGCAGACTTGCAGCTTGATTTAGCGGATCCAAAGCATTTGACTGCGGCTGAAAAAGAGTCAGCAATCACATTAATAAATGCACACAACTTTTTGATTTATAAGAGTACTAGTGTTGAGGAAGATAAAGAAATTCCGCGCCAATTGGGTAAACAATTAGGGCTAGTTGATTTAGATCCAAATATGCTCGCTGACGATGACGGCATCACCTCACTCAGTGTGGTGGACGGCAAGTCGCTGCGCGGCTATATCCCGTATTCGGATAAGCGTCTGTCTTGGCACACGGATGGCTATTACAACGCGCCGGATAAGCAGATTCGCGCTTTTGTGCTGCATTGTGTTCGGCCGGCGACTGAAGGCGGCGAAAGTTGCGTACTTGACCCTGAATTACTTTATATTCAGCTTCGCGAACAGAATCCTGCGTACATTGAAGCCCTGATGCAACCACAGGCGATGACGATTCCCGCTAATATTGAATCCGGTGAAGAAACCCGCCCAGCACAAACAGGACCCGTGTTTGCCCTTGAACCAGAGACAAATCGCCTCCATATGCGTTATACGGCTCGCACGCGGAGCATTGAATGGGCGCAAGATAGCGTCACGCAGGCCGCGGTTAAAGCAATGGCTGAATTACTGACAGATGAAAACCCCTATGTGTGGCGTTTTCGTTTATCAGCGGGTGAAGGCGTGTTGTGTAATAACGTATTACACAGTCGCAGCAGCTTTAATCAAGGCAACGAATTGAATTCACAACGTTTATTGTATCGGGCGCGGTATTACCAACGAGTGACAACGCGCTAACAGGGGACGAATATGCTTTATCTCAGTGAAGTAATCATGCAAAACCATCATCTTGAGCATTTTGATGAGTTAATTAAGGTGATTGAAGAAAAGGCGACAAGTAGCGGTGAAATCCATTTTGATATGGACGTGAAACCAGCTTATCCAGACACCCCTGAGAACTGGGAAGATCGCCTTGAAGGCGCTTTTGCCGGTATTCATTCGGTTACCCGGTAAGATAAAACACATTAAGAGTGTAGTGTAAGACTATGAAATATATAAAATCTGAAGAAGTTCGTGATGCCGATGGTGCTGAAGATGCAGTGGTTGCGACCGCTGCACTGCAAGCGCGGATGGAAGAGCTGAACGACAAAATTATTGAATTACCAGCTGGCTTTGACCCACTCGAAAAAGCCGAGATACAGTTACAGATCTCGGCTATTCAGGTTGATCTTGAGCAAGGCGAAGATGCTTTTGAAACCGCGCGTCAGGCTTTTGATACGTTTTATGCCGCCGAATCCTGGGACGGGTTGGCCCAAGCTTGTAATAACATGTTCATGGCCGACCAGCCTGAGTCCTTACCAGCACTCGGTCAGGGTATCTGGGTGGCAGTGACGTTCCCGGAAGTTGATCCTGAACTGACGGTCGCTTTGCTACAGCACGTGGTGAATGACACACCGGCTGACTCTGATGGCGGCGCACTGGCTGCTGCCGTTGCGCATTACATTGCTGATATTCGCTGTGAAGGCAAAAAACACGAAGACTTAACCTTTTTCACTAATTCTCTCTTGGCCACGGTGGCCAGACGCCACAGTAATATTGAAGATCAAGATGCGTTTTCGGCCTGGTTTAAGCGTTTAGAGCTTGATGAACCTGAAAAATTTCTCGGTCGCATGCGCAACGTCGTCGACGTGTTGGTGCAAGATGAGTGGTGGATTGATCGCGACGCTATCTGGGCGAAGTTACCGGTAAACTAAGATGTACTGGACCGAAGACGAAGATGAGAAAGGCAAAGCTACTGATAAGGTAGTTGAACTGGTCTGCAGTATTCGTTGCCGTTCGCTGCCGGTTGATCATGTTTGGCCGTTGGCTGATGCGCTGGTATCAGCATTACCCTGGCTTGCCGAGGGGCAAGGTGCCGGTGTGCTACCCATTAGTATTCCAGAATCGGGAAATGGCTGGATGCGGCCTGAAGGCGCTGATGAGTTAATTCACTTATCACGTCGGACAAAATTAGTCTTACGCATACCTTCCACACGGTTTGATGAAGCGGATGCCTTAATGGGCAAACGCTTTGAAGTGGCCGGTAATGCGCTAGAAATCACCAAAATAGAAAAACGATCACTACAAGCAATGGAAACCTTGTTGTCGCACTTTATGGTGCATGGTGCCGATACTGCGGAACAAGACTTTCTTAAAAGCACTTTTGAGCAATTGAAAGGCATGGGCGTTGCTGTGCGTAAGATGTTGCCGGGTAAAGGTCGGGTTATTCGCACGCCTAATGGCGATTTGCATACTTCAAGTTTGATGTTGGCAGAACTGACACCTGAAGAGTCATTGATCGTGCAGGAATGCGGCTTAGGTGACCATCAGCACCTCGGTTGCGGTGTGTTTATTCCGCAAAAAGACATTAGCGAAGTATATGAAATTCACGAATAGGGGTAAAAACGTGGCTTTGGGGCTGGCGAAATTAATATTTTCCGGTACAATTCACGCAAATTTTTCTCCAAACATTAAATTTTAGACTTGATATTAGATATTGAAGAGGAAAGAAGCATGTCATATGAACTAGATGGAAAAACAATTGAAGCCGACGCAAACGGTTACTTAGTAGACGCTTTAGAGTGGTCTGAAGAACTGGTTGCTGTGATAGCCGCTGCTGATGGCGTTGACATGACAGATCGTCATATGGACGTTGTTAAGTACTTGCGTGATGAGCACATGAACAATGGTGGCAATGAGCCAAACGAACGCGGCATTTTGAAAGCCATCGGTAAAGTTTGGGGCGAAAAAGTCACTTCTAAAATCATGTACGAAATGTTTCCTGGTACACCTTCAAAGCAAGGCCGTAAATGGGCTGGCTTGCCACAAAGCACACGTAAAGGTGGTTACTAAAACAGTACTAAACTAATTGTCGCTTAAAATTTTAAGCGAGATTAATTGTAGTATTTCTGGAAAGGCTGTCATATGACGGCCTTTTCTGTTTAACGGATATTGATAACGCCCACATGACTGATACACCCTATAAATTACGCGAGCTAAAACCTCACACGTTTATCTATGAAGTCGACAATGCATTGTCGGATGAATTGTGTGACGACATGGTGGCACGTTTTGAAGCCAATGCTGAACAGCATCACGATGGGCGTATAGGTCAAGGTGAAGATTTAGCCCAGTCAGTGAAACGGTCTACCGATTTACGTATCAGTGGTCGTGATAACTGGACCGACGTTGATGGTCAGTTGTTTGCTTCATTAGGCAAAGCGCTGAATCAAATTGGCGCTGAGTTTCCATTTTTTGCGGTGAATAAATTTCGCGACATGGGTTATCAACTGCAGCGGACTGAAGAAGGCGAGTTCTATCATTGGCATGTTGATGGTGGCCCGGGCGAGTTTAGCCAACGTCAACTGGTTGCGATTTGGTATTTAAACGATGTAGAAGGGCCGGGTGGTACCACCGATTTTGCCTTGCAAGATGTCAGCGTGAAACCACAAAAAGGTAAGTTGGTTTTATTCCCCCCTTTCTGGACGCATATTCACCGTAATGCCACGTTGGAGAAAGGCGTTAAGTATATTGCTACGACGTGGCTGTGTTTCACGTAAACGCGAGGTGATGACACGCAAATGATCACAACCTCAATTATTATTTTGCTCACCGTGGTTTGCGTGGTGACTTACGCGTTTGAAATCACTTTTGGACTCGCTGGTACGATTATCATGCTGGCAGTGATGACGCCGTTTGTTGATCCAAAAATTTTAGTTATCTATTCCATATTGCCACAATTATTAGTCGCGACGATTGGTTTATCGCGCTCCCCAAAAACGGTTGATTTAAAGGTGCTGTTTGGCATGGTGGGTGTTGCGGCACTGGGATCGTTGTGCGGTTTCTATATTTTTTATGCTTTGCCATCGGATAGTTTTAAAATACTGCTTGCTGCAGCGATTACGTTGTCTGGACTTTACCTTGTTGCAAAACCTGGCAGGGTAAAACTAAATCAAACGATTGCTCGCGGTCTGGACTTTATTGGTGGCATATCACAGGCTGTGTTTGGTATTAGTGGCCCGATTGCGATGACGCGTTTAATGTCGACGCATACTGATAAAATGGTTATTCGTAACTACGCGCTGGCATTCTTTCTATCATTAAATTTATTCCGTGGTGGTAACTACATCATTTACGGTGATATCTCTGACGATATCTTAAAAATGATGTTGATTTCAGCCCCTGTTTTGGCGATCAGCTTGTGGTACTCGAATCACCTACACTTTAAAGTCAGTGACGGTATTTTTAAAACCGTTGTTTCATGGGTGATCTTGTTTGGCGGTGTGTCATTGTTCTTTACTGGTAATGCGGCGTAAAGACGAAAAATTGCGTATAATCACTCGATACTGATTTAGAACTGAGGGCATTATGTCTGATAATTACACTGCAGTGGCGATCATGAGTACCTTAGCAGTCGGTACCATGATGCGTATTGATCACAAAGGCACGCGTTACTTGTTAGCAAATGCTGATGGTACCGTTTACGCCTGTGATGAAATGTGCACGCACGAAGATGCCTCATTGTATTTAGGTGCTTTGCAAGGTGATTGTTTGAAATGTCCTTTGCATGGCAGCCGCTTTGATTTAAAAACCGGTAAGCCACTCGATGAGCCTGCCGATGAAGACTTAAAACTTTACCCTGTTAAAGTTGAGAACAACACAATTTATGTCGACTTCGGTTAATACCGGCGTTTAGGAGACAGCATGAGTAACACAAGCAGCACAGAACAAGCCGAAGCAAAAGCCTTAATGCATTCTATTATTCAGCGCGTTGCCACTGGCCCAGAGCTGAGTAAAGATATTTCTCAGGAAGAAGCGGCCGGCGGCATGAAAGCGATTATTGATGGACACATTGATCCTGTTCAATCTGCTATCTTTTTTATTGCCTTACGTATGAAACGAGAATCCCGAGAAGAAAACCTGGGTATTCTCGATGGCATTATTCAGTGTACCGATCGCGTGGTGGCAGATGTTGATGAACTTATCGACATTGCTGATCCATACGATGGTTATAACCGCAGTCTTCCTGCTTCACCATTTTTGCCAGCGGTGATGGCTGCCTGTGGCGTGCCGGCAGTAAGTCATGGCATGGAAACAGTGAGCCCTAAATTTGGCGTGACACATCGTCAAGTTATGCGTGCTGCGGGTAAAAATGATTCAATGAGTACGCAGCAAGCGGCTTCGCAGATTGAAGACAATAACGTCGGTTGGGCTTACGTTGATCAAAGCCAATATTGCCCGGGCTTAAATGATTTGCTCGACTTCAGAACACTGGTAATTAAACGCCCGACGATCACCACTGTTGAAACAGAAACCATGCCAATTAAAGCGCGCGGTAAAACCCATCACCTTTGTGGCTATGTGCACAAACCTTATCCACCCGTATACGCGATGTTGGCCGCGCATTCGGGTTTTGATAGTGCTTTGTTAGTGCGCGGTGTTGAAGGCGGGGTGATTCCTTCATTGCGTCAGACAGGTAAAATGATCAGTTACGCAGGTGAAGTCGAACAACGCAGTATGGAAGTTGATCCAAAATCCATGGGCATTGAGCAAGATGTGCGTGCGGTGCCTATTCCTGATAACTTACCACGCAAAGAATCCAGCACTGATGAAATTGAAGTACCGTTTGAAATTGGCGCGGTTGCCGAGGCTGCTTGCAAAGCGGGCATTGCTGCCTTGAGTGGTGAGAAAACCGCGACTTATGATGCGCTGGTTTATGCCGGTGCTAATGTACTGTGGCACCTTAATAAGTTTGATGAACTCGCCGACGCCGCCAACGCGGTGCGTACTGTGCTTGATGATGGCAGCGCCTTAGCACGCTTTAACGCAGCCGGTTAATTTATTATGTTACTTAACATTCCTAACGTACTAACCCCAGAAGAAGTCGTCGCTGTTAAACAACGCTTGCAGCAAGCCAAATTTGTTGATGGTAAGTTATCTGCAGGTTCTGCCGCACAGCGGGTAAAGCACAACGAAGAAGTGGATGTGCACAGCGCGGATGTTGAGCAATTAAATAGCTTAGTCATGGGTAAGCTGGTGCAAAATCCGGTTTACAGTGCTGCTGCATTGCCAATGCGAGTTGCCGCGCCTTATTACGCACGTTATACCACGGGTATGTCATACGGTGATCATGTCGATGATCCGATCATGCATGCACAAGGCCCATACCGCTCTGATATTTCGATAACTGTTTTTCTCAGTGATGAAAAAGATTACGATGGCGGCGAGTTAGTGATTAACACTCAATATGGCGAACACTCAGTAAAATTACCGGCAGGCCATGCAGTAATGTACCCCTCATCAAGTGTGCACCATGTCAATGAAGTCACTAGCGGTGAAAGGTTAGTCGCGGTTACCTGGTTACAAAGCTTAGTACGTGAACCGGCAAAGCGTGAATTACTTTATGATATGTATTTAGTCAAAGAAGGGTTACTAAAAAAAGCGCCTGATGCCGAAGACACCAAGCGCTTAGATCGCAGTTACGTTAATTTGATTCGCATGTGGGGCGATGTGTAACGATTGCTTACTATTTTGTTAACTCATCGTTTCTGATTTTTTATACCATTCTTGCGCTTTCGCGGCATCCTTCTCAACGCCCTGACCTTGTTCGTACATCATACCTAAAGTCATGGCTGCGCCTGCTAAGCCTTGATTAGCGGCTTTCTCAAACCACTTAACGGCTTCAGCATCATCTTTATCTAAACACTCACCGGTCATGTACATAAAGCCAAGGCCGTGCTCTGCATAGGCGTAGCCTTGCTCTGCCGCGGCGCGCATCCATTTCACAGCTGTTGCATCATCTTGCACAAGTCCAAGACCATTTTGGTACATAATCGCCATGCGGTGCTGTGCTTCAGCATTACCTTGTTCTGCAAAGGCGCCTAAAAATTGTTTTGCGCGGCTGAATTCTTTTGCTTCAAAGGCGGCCATGCCATTGGCAAAGTCAATGTTGTTTTCGTCAGACATGGGAGACTCCAAAATAGATCCAGTAAATATGGCGGCTATTTTGCCAGAGTCGGTGGCTGACGACCAGCACGTTATATCCATGCGTTCTATAGGCCCATTATAAATACCTGACTTGTTAAACAACTGACGGTATACTTTGCGGCCTTTTAAAGTATGACTGTGGAGCCAGCATGATTCTGACCGCCTATATTAATGACAAACCTTATGAGTTCGATATCCCACAGGATATGATCGATGAAGGTGAATCATTCTTTGCCAAGATTGATAAAGACATGGACAAAGGTTGGCAGATGAGTCGTGAATTTGTTGAAAGCCCCGGTCGTGTTGAACGTTGCCAAGTGGTTGCCGACAGAATCTTAGATGCGATGGCAAAAGATAATCGTACTTTAGCGTTGTTGCTTTCTGCCTACATTGTGGTGCGTATGCCAGGGGTGACCGTGGTTAATGTCGATACCGATGGCGATATGTTACTCACCAGTTTTTCAAACGAACAACCAGAATTTTCCTTGCCGTCACTGAGTGAAGAACAAGCAGTTGTGCAAGCTGAGAAAGATGTCAGTGCGGTCTATAAAGTCGGCCGGGTTTACCGTTTTTCTGTGAAAGATCCAACGACAGGTAGTTGGGAAGAATCACCGACAGTAAAAAGTGAAGACGAAGCTAATCAAATGCGCCAAGCATCGATTAAGAAACTGATTCATGATTTACAAGGGCGCCGCATTAGCCTCGACTAAAGACGTTCGACTTTAGTCTTAAAACTATTCAAACAGCGACTGGTAGTGTTGCATAATGTTATTAGTCGCTTGAGATGACTCTTTTGCATGCAAGGCTAACAATTGCTGTGATTGTTGTAGCCAATGCTCGGCAGATTCAAGGCAAATTGATTTTAGTTGACTGACATTATCAGTGTCTAACCACTGGTGATAGGCCTCAAGTGCATTGGGGAATAGCAGTTTTCGTAGACCGGTAAAATTGCCAAAGTAAAAATGTAACGCCGCTTCATTTTCAGGTTTGATAAGCCAGGGTAGGGTAGAGAGTGCATCGGCATAGTGATCGCGTACGGCACGGGCAATATGTTCTGCTTTACTGCCTGCGATACTGCTAATTAAATCTTCCCATTGAGCTGTTAATATTTTGCCTGCAGCGACTTCTCCAAACTCGTGTTGCAGTGCACTGTGGCTTTCTGTCTCAGTCATTTGATCGAGTAAGGATTCCATCTTTGCGTGACTCAAATCTTTTTTTCTGATATCAATGCCGTAACATAGGGCTGATTGAATAATCGGTGATTCTTTGAGTCGACGCCAGCGATTCTCTTCAATCTTTTCCCAGATAAAACGACGTATTGATTGGGTGCGAATAAAAATTTTGTCATCACGCAGCATTGCCGGCGGGGCCGTTAGGTCACGTGCATACTCTTTGCCTGAAAAATAAACATCGATACCATCATGTTGTTGATGTCGTAACAATTCGCCGATGAAAAAGTGTGGCTTGCTGAACAGCCCCTGACCGCTACTGTAGACATAGCCGGCATCAATGAGGTCTTGGTTAATGGCATCGGTGTCAAAAGGGTCTACGCAGGCACCATTGAGCGGTATACCGCCATAGTCACTGTCATCGAGCACGTCCCAATGTTGTTCATGGTTGACCAACCATTCGCCAACATCGTCTCTCTGTATCACTGAGGAGAGAGGAATATCCTTGCGCCAACGGTAGTATTCACGCATTTTTAACAGGAATGTGCACATGGAGTAGTTACCCGCGTGACGGGCGTCTGAAATATCGCAATTCTGCTGTACGTGTCCCACCAGCGTATCGAAATCAAACATAGCGTCTTGCCTCCTTTCTACTAGTGTAGCAGCATTATTTTTCTTTATGCGCTGCGCAATTCTAGGTAGGATCCGCTCATTGCTGGGTTAAGATGAAAATTAACCTACACTCTATAAGGTCAAGAGATAACAGGTAAGCAGTATGGCTATTCGAATGAAAACAAAATGGCACCGTTCTAAACGGAGCCAGCGCAACATGGAAGGATCAAAGAAAGAAAAGACAATTACTGATCTATCTTCTGTTATTTCTTTTAATATCTGGAAACTGACCAAAGAAGTTTACGCCAACATGGAAAAAGAAGGTTTTCATTTTGGTGAAGATGAACAAGTGATTGGTATCTTCTCTGAGATTATTGCCTTCATGATACAAGTCGCCGACAGAATGGTTTACGGCAAGTTGAGTGAAGAAGAACGCCGTGATTTTATCATCGGCATTGCTCAAGATATGGCGACCATGATGGACACCAACATGAAAGAGCTATTGGGTGATGCGGACTACCGGCAGACGTTTATTGATATGTTGAACCAGCGTTTTGCCGATTACTCTGAAGCCGGTTTTGATGATAAGGGGCCAAGCTTTGAGTTTACCCGCATACTGGGTCTTGCCATTTCTGAGTTTATGTCGAGCACCGATAACCGCTGGGTCATCGAACATGTGATGGACGTTGAAGTACCGCTGAGTTTGAAAAAACTAATGCGGATGATTACTGATGTGGTGGGGCTGAAAAAGCTAGCGAAAGCGGCCGCGAAAAAAGTCGAGCAAGAACAATCAGATTAGCCTGTGTAGTAAATGAGCTTTTTAACTACACAAGTTTAATCAGTATGAAGACAAATAAAACGACTGCAGCAAGGGGAATAATTGCTTTCATCCATGTTTGACTGTCGGCTTTCTCGGGGTTTTGCATAGATTGCTTAACAGCCGGGTAGATCCTATACATCATATACACGATAACAACCGCTGAAATAATTTTTAACCAATCCATCTTACGAGACCTTTTTTAATACACTAATCATATAAACGAAACCCCGATAATAATCGGGGCTCGTTATTCGTCATACTTGTAGACAGAGACTTAATCGTCGCCGCCTAATGCACCAAGCAGACTTAACAGGTGTACAAAGATATTGAAAATACTCATGTACAGTGAAACGGTTGCGTGCAGGTAGTTTGTTTCACCACCATGAATGATGTTGCTTGTGTCATAGAGAATAAAGCCACTCATGATCAAAATAATAGCGGCAGAAATAGCTAACTGCAGACCTGGAATATTGAAGAACAAGCTTAGTACGATTGCACCCAGGACGACAAAGAAACCAATAAAGAGGAAGCCGCCTAAGAAGCTAAAGTTTTGACGTGTTGTGAGTGCGTACCCGGATAAGCCTAAGAAAATAACCCCGGTACCACCAAGTGCCATACCAATAAGGCGAGGGCCATTTTCGAGTGCTAAGTATTGGTTAAGCATTGGGCCGAGTGCAAAGCCAAGCAGGCCAGTGAAGGCAAAGACAACAAAGATACCTGCGCTGGAGTTAGCGGTGCGTGGTAGCACAAACCAAACTAAGCCAATGGCAACAATAAATGAAATTAGCGAAACGCCTGATGAGACGTTGGCGACAACAGATAGTCCTGCTGTTAGCGCACTAAATAGTAGGGTCATGGATAACAACGAGTAGGTGTTACGAATAACCTTGTTAGTCGCTAAAATCGCTTCAGGTGCGCGCGAGATTGTACGTTCGTTCAGTTGCATAGTTTTCCTCAACAAATAGTTATATTTACAGCGTATAAGCTTATATACATCATTATATATGACTGCATAAAGCGCCAATTTGTTCCAAGCATACCCTTGCTAGGGTAAATATCAAGCATTCTGACAGCAAAATTTGCTGCCTTACATACGCATATAATGGAGGCGAGGTAGGTTAATTTCAAGGATTTTGAATAAAGTACCTAAAGGGGCTCGCCATCAGCGCCCAGTCGTGTAAAATACGCCCGCGCGAACAGGAGAGGTGGCTGAGCGGTTGAAAGCACTGGTCTTGAAAACCAGCGTGGGTTTATAGCCCACCCAGGGTTCGAATCCCTGCCTCTCCGCCATACATCAAGGCCACCCAACCGGGTGGCTTTTTTATTGCCAAAGAACTGAAGGATATTCGTTCGAAAACCACTAAACCGGAATACCTTATTACCAGTAGTTTATAGACAGAATCTAATCTGTGGACTAAAGTTCTGATTAATAAGGTTTTCATAAGAATTTGGGGATTGGGGAATGAGAGCACGAGCATTCATCTTTGCATTATTGATGTCTCTATCAGGGCTCAGTCATGCTGTGACAGTCGATTTTAGTGGCACGTTTGGTAATTTCGGTGGTTTTTTTGCCGGCAGCGACTTTAGCGGTTCTTTTGAGGCGGATGAGAGCGTTGTTACCTCAAATGGCCGGTTTGATGCGGCCGCCGACAATTTTTTACTCAACATCAATGGTAGTGAGTTTAGCGCTGAAAATGGCTCTATACGCCAGTCTAGCTCTCGTGGCGGCAGTGTTGACCAATATTTAGTCAGTTTCCTTGATGGTTTTGTCTTTCGTGGCGGAGAGTTTGTCCAACAAAATAACCCTGTCGGTAGCCTTAGCGGTAACGTAGGTGCTAGTGAATTAACAAGTCTGTTTTTAGCGTTTACTGGCTCAAATTTGTTCGATGATCGTAACCTGTTAGCGAGTGGCCTCAGTCGAATTGATTTTAGTAACACATTTATTGTGCTTGGCTTTTCTGAAATTACTGATAACGGCAATCGTAGACCCACACTGACGACGACGACTGAGCTAGCGACCAATTTTGCTACCGCAGATTTTGATTTACCAACGGTACCAGTACCGGCTGCGGCCTGGTTGTTTGGGACGGGGCTAATTGGTCTGTTCGGCTTAACCCGGATTAGAACTTGGAAAACCAGTCGTGCCTCCGCTACAGCCTGATATTCGTTTTTTATAGCGCTATATAGATAGCCACCTTTCGAGGTGGCTTTTTTGTTTGCGAGCGTGTAAAAAATAACATGTTAATACAAAGGTTTATAATAATATCCTCGAAAAGTTTTAATTTAAAACTGGTTTATATTTTTTAAACCGTTGATTTTTAAATATATATAAACTTTATTCAAATAACCCTCCCAAACTACGGGCATGATTGTAAGAATATTCTTACTTTTTCCTACACACAAACTGCCACATAGTTTATGATTTCAGCAAAATAATACTGTGGAACACCACGGTGGTACGTATAAGAAACAGGAGGTAGGTGTGGCTATCAAAGTGTTGTTAGTTGATGACCATGAGTTAGTTCGAACCGGTATTCGCCGGTTACTGGAAGACTTTGATGACATTGAAGTCATTGATGAAGCTGATTGCGGTGAAGACGCTATTCGCTTAGTACGCCAAAACAAACCAGATGTGGTGTTGATGGATGTCAATATGCCCGGTATTGGTGGCCTTGAAGCCACCCGTAAATTACTCCAGGTGCATGATGACATTCGCGTCATTGTGGTGACCATTCATGTTGATGAACCATTTCCAACCCGTTTATTAAAAGCCGGTGCAGCTGGTTACTTAACTAAAGGCTGTGCAGTTGACGAAATAGTCAATGCGATTCGTGCCGTATTTTTAGGCAAACGCTTTATAAGCAGTGACGTCGCACAACAATTGGCGCTGACGATGTTACCAGGCAGCGATAAATCTCCGTTTGATTCACTTTCACAGCGTGAACTGCAAGTGATGCTAATGGTTACCCAAGGACAAAAGATTCAGGAAATAGCCGATAAGCTTTGCTTGAGTCCTAAAACAGTTAGTACCTACCGATACCGATTATTTGATAAGTTGGCCGTAAAAAGTGATGTAGAACTCACTCACCTTGCGATGCGTCACGGCATGATTGAGGAAAGTAGTGCACCTGGTGAATAAGTGAAGCGTTAATATATTGATATTGATTGTTCGTGGTTCTTGCTAAGATACAGAGTATTGTCAGCACTCGCTGAATGGAATCGCCCGTGGGGGGCAGCATGAATGCACCAAGGATCCGCGCTCCGGAGTTACCGGAATCACTGACGTGGCACAATACTGATACACCTATCACACTTGCTGACCAGCGCGGCAAGGTTGTTATTCTTGATTTTTGGACGTCATGCTCTATTAATTGCATGCACACTCTTCCTGACTTGGCATGGTTAGAAAAACGCTATCCAGAAGAATTAACCGTCATTGGTGTTCACACGCCCAAGTTTGCTAATGAGCGTAATGGCGACACATTACAAAAATCGATTAACCGTTTTTATATTCGCCATCCTGTCGCGCATGATCCCGGTTTTAGTGTTTGGCAACGTTACGGCATTAAAGCCTGGCCAACACTTATCTATATTGATCCAGAAGGTTATATCGTTGGCAAGATGCGCGGTGAAGGTCGACGTGCGCAACTGGATTCGATGATTGCCAATTCTATTAAAGCCGCTAAAGCGAAAAATACCTTAGTGCGCTCTTCGATACGTATAAATGTTATTCCTGAACCGGTCTTAGAATTAAAATTTCCAGGTAAAATACTCGCCACGGATGGACGATTGTTTGTCAGTGATAGCGGACACAATCGTGTTTTGGAGTGCATGCCCAATGGCCGTATTGTTCGAGTTTATGGTTCGGGTGCGGCAGGGCACCTTGATGGAAACAGTGAAGAATCTGCCTTCGATAGTCCACAAGGATTAGCTAAAACAGAGAACGATCTCTATGTTGCGGATACGGGCAACCATGTTATTCGCAAAATAGATCTGGATAGCCGCGAAGTCACTACGGTGGCTGGCATGGGCAAACGAGGGCATGTGATAGGCGTAGAAGTGTACGATGATCCCTTGCAAGTGCCGCTTAACTCACCCTGGGATTTAGAGTACGACGACGGCCTTATTTATATTGCCATGGCTGGTGCGCATCAAATTTGGGTACTGGATATTAACAAAGATACGCTGCGCATTTTTTCAGGTACAGGACGTGAGAGCCTCACTGATGGCAGCGCCACCGAGGCTGAATTTGCACAACCCTCAGGACTTACTTTAGGTGAGGACATAGAAAAAACTTTGTTTGTATTAGATGCTGAGTCATCTGCTTTGCGTGCCATTCGATTACGTGACAACCATACACGTACTATTGTTGGAAAAGGCTTGTTTGAGTTTGGCCTCGAAGATGGCAAAGGAAAGGAAGCAAAACTACAGCATCCCTTGGGCTTGGTTTTTGACCCCGATAGAAAAGTGTTATGGGTCGCTGATAGTTACAATCACAAGCTGCGACATGTTAAAGTTAGTAACACAATGGTGACGACGGTTAAACTTGCCTCGGCGCTGAATGAACCTGGTGGTGTCAGCATAGATGATGGCATGCTATGGATCACCAACACCAATGAACATCGTGTGATTAAAGTTGAACTGAAGACCGGTAAACTTGAAGAAGTGGAAATTTTTGGCGTTGATGATTTTTAACCTTTTCGTATGAGTACTAAACTATCTTGTTTTGATCTTAAGTGCACGTTGTGTCCGAGGCTAAGCCAGTTCTTAACTGAGCAACGTGCAGAATATCCTGACTACCATGCGCTGCCGGTGCCGCCTTTTGGCGTCAATAAGCCGGGGTTATTGATTGTGGGGCTTGCCCCTGGTATGCATGGTGCTAATGCGACAGGACGACCCTTTACCGGTGATTATGCCGGGGTATTATTGTATGAAACCTTATATAAATATGGCTTCAGCAATAAAGCTGAATCAATTGCCAGTGATGATGGCTTGAAATTAAAAAAATGTCGCATCACGAATGCGGTGAAATGTTTACCTCCCCAAAACAAACCCACGACTGATGAAATTAAACAGTGCAATCACTTTTTAGTGGAAGAGCTAAAAACAGTACCGACTAAAGGTGTGATTTTGGTATTAGGTCTTATTGCACATAAAGCGGTGTTACGTGCCTGCAGTTTAAAAATCAAAGATTATCCTTTTGTGCATAATGCTTGTAAACAGCTTCCCAACGGACGTTGGCTGCTCAGCTCATATCATTGTAGTCGCTACAACACACAAACTAAGCGCTTAACAGAAAAAATGTTTCATGACGTTTTTGCTGTCGCGAAAAAGAAACTAGCAAAGCCTGCTTAGTGACTGGTGATGACTGACACTCCTGAAACATCCGATGTCGTTGAGTTTGATTCAAAGGAATTTCTTGCTAACCTGACTAGTCGCCCGGGCATCTATCGGATGCACGGCGAAGACGATAAAATTCTTTATGTGGGTAAGGCGCGTAATTTAAAAAAACGCGTCAGTAGTTATTTTCGACAGACTGGCTTGCCGCCAAAAACGCAAGCGTTAATGAAACAAATGCGTCATGTTACCGTCACCGTGACGCATACAGAAACAGAAGCGTTACTACTTGAAAATAATTTAATTAAAGAGTTTCTGCCGCGCTATAATATTTTATTGCGCGATGATAAAACTTATCCGCACTTGTATCTTTCAATCGAGCACCAATTTCCGCGACTTACTTCGCATCGTGGTGCTAAGCGAAATAAGGGGCGTTACTTTGGGCCTTATCCAAGCTCTGGTTCGGTACGTGAAACATTAAATTTATTACAAAAGCTATTCCCGATTCGACAATGCGAGGACAGCTTTTTTAATAATCGCTCAAGGCCTTGTTTACAGCATCAAATAAAACGATGCACCGCCCCATGTGTTGGTTATGTCACTGAACAAGATTATGCGCTAGACGTAAAAAACACCATCTTATTTCTAGAAGGTAAAGACGATGCAGTGATAGATGGTCTGGTGACGCGCATGGAACAGGCCGCGAAAGAGCACGACTACGAGCGTGCGGCTGTTTATCGTGATCAAATTGCGCGGCTACGCAGTTTGTCTGAAACGCAACACGTTAGTAAGGAGCACGGTGATCTAGATGTTATTTGTTTGGCGATGTCGGGTGGTAGCAGCTGTGTACAAGTATTTACGGTTCGTCATGGTCGCCAATTAGGTAATCGCGCTTACTTTCCGAAGCACACCAATGAAACCGACGCAGATGAAATTCTGTTTGGTTTTATTTCGCAATATTATTTACAAGATGCCGCTGCGGGTCATCCTAAGCGACCCATTCCTGCGCAGATTTTACTGCCCGTTAAATTGAATGAAGCTGATTGGTTACAAACTGCGTTAAGTGAACAAGCTGGGCACAAAGTGGTGTTTCATCACCAATTACGCGGTGAGCGTGCGCATTGGTTAAAAATGGCGACACAGAATGCCGAGCTAGCATTAGCCCAACATCTTAGTTCGCGCAGCAGTTTACACAAACGTTATGAAGCGCTGCAAAAAGCTATCAAGCTCGACAGCTTGCCAGAGCGGATGGAATGTTTTGACATTAGTCACACCATGGGCGAAGCGACGGTTGCTTCGTGTGTGGTATTTGATAGTCAGGGGCCATTAAAGTCTGATTACCGACGCTACAATATTACCGGTATCACCGGTGGCGATGACTACGCAGCGATGAAACAAGCGCTACTTAGGCGTTACACAAAGATCAAAAAAGGTGATGGTGCTATCCCTGATATATTGTTTATTGATGGTGGAAAAGGCCAATTAAGCCAGGCAGGTGAGGTGCTGAAAGAGTTACAAATTACTGATATTGTGGTGGTCGGCATCGCCAAAGGCCCTGAAAGACGTGCAGGTGAAGAAGACCTGTTCTTGTTAGGGCACAGCACGCCCTTTATACTGCCAGCTGATTCACCTGCCTTGCACTTGATTCAGCAAATCCGCGACGAGGCACATCGTTTTGCGATTACCGGTCACCGGCAGCGTCGAGCAAAGGCCCGTCAACGCTCAGTGTTAGAAGATATCAGCGGCCTTGGGGCCAAGCGCCGTCAAAGCTTGCTGAAGCAGTTTGGTGGCTTACAAGGTGTCAGCCGGGCGGGGGTGGATGACTTGGCGCGAGTGAACGGCATCAGCCGCGCGCTGGCAGAACGAATTTATGACGTTTTTCATAATGAGTCTGGATAGATTCAATAAGATATTAAAAGGTTGTTGCTAGACCCATGAAATTAAACACTCCTAACATATTAACGCTGATGCGAATCGCCGGCATTCCGGTGTTTGTACTGGCTTTTTACTTACCTTTTGAATGGGCCAACGCATTATCAGCTGGAATCTTCCTTTTGGCCGCGTTGACTGACTGGTTAGATGGTTATTTAGCCCGTAAATTAGGTCAAACCTCTCGTTTTGGTGCGTTTTTAGATCCCGTCGCTGATAAGCTACTGGTGGCTGTGGCGCTGATACTGTTGGTACAAGCTGAGCCTAGCCCATGGCTAGCGATTCCGGCAGCAGTGATTATTGGCCGAGAAATAGCAATTTCAGCGTTGCGTGAATGGATGGCCGAAAGCGGTGAAAGGGCGCAAGTGGCCGTCTCCTATATTGGTAAAATCAAAACCACTGCACAAATGAGTGCCATCTTATTATTGCTTTATCATGCGCCAGTTGGTGACTTTCCGACTGCCACGGTTGGCTTAATCCTTTTGTATGTAGCGTCAGCGTTAACACTCTGGTCAATGATGATCTATCTGCAGTCTGCCTGGCCAAGTCTGAGCAGTGAAAATAATGACAAAAATGACAAAGATAGTGCCGGAAACCCTTGACAGATCTGCTGTAATCTCTACAATGCGTGTTCGTTTCAAAGCGGGAATAGCTCAGCTGGTAGAGCGGTACCTTGCCAAGGTACAGGTCGGGAGTTCGAACCTCCTTTCCCGCTCCAAATGGTAAAATCGGGGAAGTGGTCACGCTATCACTTCCCCGTTTTTTTGAGTAAGCATGGCGGAATGGCAGAGTGGCTATGCAGCGGATTGCAAATCCGTGTACCTCGGTTCGACTCCGGGTTCCGCCTCCATTATTTGCAAATGTCATCAGTGTCATTGTGCAAGTTAAGTCGTTAAAGAAAGCGACTTCGTTCAGCCCAGGTGGCGAAATTGGTAGACGCAAGGGACTTAAAATCCCTCGGTGGCAACACCGTGCCGGTTCGATTCCGGCCCTGGGCACCATTTAAATCAATAAGTTATATCCATTCTGATATTCTCATTATTTTTCACCATCCTAATGTAGACGCTATGTAGACAACTTGCGATAAAAAAATTTTCACCTCCAGCATCAATCATCAGTGAAATTAGTCGAACGGCATTTAACTATGTACGATTAGGCTAAATGAAGAGAAACTGAGAATTTTACGACAAATGCCTACCCGAGATAAAAAACACCAGCTAGAAGATGTCTCAAGGGCAAAATTCCAACTCGTCTTACCTGAAAACTGGGTTTGCAGAGACAAAGATAAGGACTATGGAATTGATATAGAAGTAGAAATATTTGATGAGAATGGGGGCAGTACAGGGCTAGTTTTCTGGGGGCAGCTAAAGGCCACGAGCTCAGGTGACGATTATAAAAAAAAGAACGTAAGCATAAAAGTTGAAACCATCTCATATTATATGAGTCTCGAAATACCAGTTCTTATAATTAGATACTCTGCAGAAAAGAATGAATTTTATGTGAAGTGGGCGAGCGAAATAGACCTTTATTATGCCAAGGCTGGCGCTGAGAGCATTACTGTCAACTTTAATGATGATGAAAAGTGGCAGGCAAGTACTCCTGAGCACTTAAAATCTTTTCTTGAAAAAATTCGCAACATTAAAAATATGGGAATAACTTTCCCCGTTCCCTTCCATATAAAAATCGAAGACGAACTGGTTAATGGTATCAGTAAGGCAGTACTCTCCGCTGATATTCGATCATTTCTCAGAAATTTCTCAGATCTAATTGTAATCGAGCAAGATCGTTCTAAAGCGATCGTCGAGGTTACAATTACTAAAAATGACTTGGTTGTAAACTTTGCATCTATTAAATCGTGCACCTTCCATAAAATATCAAAATATAATAAAGATAAATTTGCAGAAGATTTGGCTGCAAATATGCTTATGGGGCTTGCAGTGAATTTTCTTTCACTTGGCAGGAGAGAGGATGCGGGAAGGGTGCTATTAGACGAAAGGATAAGGGAACATGTTTTACGAGACAGTAATTTTTTTGCAAATATGATTCCTGCGATACTTTCGACTTCACACTACGGTGAAATGCTTGATGCGACTTGCAGCATCATTCCGACCGAGAAAGATAATATAATAGAAATTATAACTTCTGCCAGCGGTGCAAAATACTTAGATTTCAATAATAGTGAGATGAAAAAAAAGTATAAAAATTTTTTAACTACATGCTTGGATAAATATGAAAAAATAGGCGAACCTTTGTTGATAGCAGTGTCTCTATATAATCTAGGAAAGTTTTTAAGTAGTTCTAAAGAATATACAGAATCGATCAGGTGTTATTTTAAGGCTAGGAGGTTCGACAAAGGGTATACTGCTAGATCATATTATTTTCATGAGCTTGGTGCGTCTTTTTTCAACATGGGGAAATATTTATTTTCCGCAAAAATGTATAAAAAGTGTCACGATATAGATGGCGACATATCGGTAATTCCCTTCTATGCCGACGCATTAATGCGCAGTGGGAAATACCAAAAAGCATTAAAATTTCACAAAATTGCTTTAGATGACAAGGCTACTAAGCAATCAGTATCATGGCATCTGATGGAAATATGCCTTGAGTCCTTGATTGATCATACCGGTATTAAAGAGCAAGCAAGAAAACCAGATGCAGCACTATCTACATTAGAAACCCTCAACCCAGATGAGGAAAATTTTGCTGAAAAATTAGATCAGGCTTTAAACGAAGATATGCTCTCAAAGGAAATATTGTTTAACTTAGGTGTGGCTAACAGCAAGATTAAGGATATGCAGGGTGCGACAATATGCTTTAGTATGGCGGCACTGCTTGGTGATAGTGATATTATTTCCTGGGTAAATGCAGCTCTTTCATCTTTTAACAAAGAGATGCCACCCGAGATTTTTTCACTTATTATCCAAGCCGCGTATGAAGCAAATGGCGACGATTTTTTAGCAAGCCTATATAAGGAAGTAGAGAAGCAACTAGACTTGCCATTAGCGAAAAAGCTTATAGAAGCTATCGAAGAATTTTTGCCTAAAGATAATAATCAACAAGATTTGCCGATTATTAGAATGGTTGGTGATGACGGTGAATACACTGTCCTTTCAGAATCTAAAACTTAATTTTGATTTGACGCTTATTTTGGATGGGTTGCAAGGTTAATGAGATGGTCGATAATGGCCTTTCCATTTTGTACCTGGTGCTAAAACTTAACAACACTAGTATTGTTATATTTCAAAGGATTGCTTGTGCCATATAAAGTATATGCGGCGTTATTTGAAGGTATTAACTCTGGGTGGGTTTGGATAGGAGGCTTTAGAGGTGAGCAAAGGACTATCGTCAAACTATGGAATAAGAAAACAAATAATCAAGGGGGCAGTACACTTGAAGTGCACCTAAGGAGCAATGAGGTCAGACTCGATTGAAAAGTCTGCTTTAGACCGAAGGCAGAAATGACAAGAAAAGTAAGGCTAGAATGGGTGCTGCGACTGTTCGCGACCCAAAGCAGACATTTAAAAATAAATACTAACGCCTTTAATGTTTTTTCAGCTAGCTTAATTTGGTATGGATATAGGTAAATAAATGTATTTTTCACAGTTGATAACAAAACGTTTAATTCGAATAATTCGATATTTTGTATTTGTTATAATCCCAATTTCAGTGTCAGTGGGTTGTACTTCTAGTGCTCACCAATTTTTTGATATACATGATGGAAACGTCCGCTATACAGATCTTTCTGGTAGGCATTACAAAGTTGCAAATTCCGACCCTAAAACTTTCAAACATCTTGGTGGAGTTCATGGCAAAGACAATAATTATGTTTTTTATGCTTATAATGTTATCGAGGGGGCAGATCCTAGAACGTTTGAAGCTATTGGAAAAATAGCAGGCCGTGATGCCAAGAGAGTTTATATTGCTGGAAAATATTGCTCATATTGCGATGTTGCTTCTTTTCGCTGGGTTGATGGTGACTATTTTGCCGACAAGAATAGTGTTTATAGAAGAGAGGTTGCTCTTCCTGGCGTTGAAGTCAGTTCATTTGAAAGGCTTAACCATACGTTCGCAAAGGATGCGAACAATGTTTTTGCTTTACATTGGCAAATTCCTGGTGCTGATGCTCCTTCATTTAAACTTAAGACCTGTGGTGTATGCGAAGTGTGCGCTGAGGATAAGAATCGTTGTTACTCTTGGTCAAATCCGGTTCCATGCGACTGCAAATCATATTCTGGACCTAAACTCTATGGGGTCACAGAGATTCCACAAGGAAAGGCACTGGTCCTTACACCGCACTTTGGTATTGATTTAGCACGTGCTGAAAATCATAAGGCCACTTACTTAGGGGTTTCCGGTCATTGGGGTATAGCATCTGGAACAAATACTTTTTCTTTGAACTGTAATGGTAAGCGAGGTAGCTTAACTCTCAAAGCCAAACGAGGCCATGTTTATCGCCTCGAGAAGCGACAAGATACGACATGTGATGCGGAAATTGTACGTCCGGCACTAGTTCAGGGTAGGGAAGATGGCCCAGTCATATACATTCGAGCAAATGGTATTAAAAAGGCGAGGTCGGAAATAGAACTGCAATCAGGGCCACAAACGATAACCGCGGTATGCCGAGACGTTAACCGAATAAAGGTCCGTGAGAGTTCAGTTGAACTCAACATGGTTTTGGAAGCAGGTAGAATCTATAAGCTCAATGCTGGTTTTTTACCCCCAGAAGACAAATGTGATATACGAGTTACCTTGGTGGAATGAAGGTAAAGTGACGAAGGGATTAAAAATCAAACAATCCTGAGTGACGGCTGTTGGCAGAAGGTGGTCAGAACAAGAAAAAAAATGGCCATACTGGGTAGCATGGCTGTGAACGACCCGAAGCGGACATTTGAGAAAGGGATAAAATGAAGATAGACAAAGGAAACTTCAATGTAGAAATACATGGAGATAACACAAACTTTACTGCTGAAGTTAAGTGTACTTACGATGATGATATTGAAACCTGCTCGATTAACCTTTCTTTCTTGGATAAGAACTTAGTGTCTTCAGGTTCTGATTTCTTTCAAACTTTCGAAGGAATTCGAGAACAATTAAAGGCATTAGGTTTTGCTCCGTATTGCTATGGTTCAAGCATTGGTGTCCTACCGTCAAGAATGGCAAGACAAAGTTCAAAAAAAGGACTTATATCCTATAGGCACTATTTGGGAGAAAAAGTTGACCGAGAGAATATGGTACACATTTTTGATTCTGAAGAAAATTTGAAAATTGTAGATGTAGCTGAACAAAATATATATATGGAAAACTGGATGAATTCATTGAAAGATGAATAATATTTTCAGCTTAGAAATGTCCATTTTTGGCCGTAAGATGACAATTAAGTACTTCATAACTGAGTTAGAATAAGGAAAAGGTCTGTTGGCGAACAAACGCTCAACCGTTAGGAAATCAAGATGAACATCATCGATAATTTAAAAAAATTCTCAGAAACTCACAATATGGATAGTATTGGCTTACATATGACAGAAGAGTTAATAGAAGAATGGTATGACAGCTCGCCTCTAAATTGTGTTGCGTTTGCGACAACTGGTGGTGATGGTGTTCATTTTAGTATTTTTAAAGATTATGATGTTGAAAATTCTCCGGTAGTAATGACCGTGCCTATGAATTTCGGTGAAGAAAACATGATAGTAACAAATTCTTTACATGATTTTTTACGATTGGGATGCAAGTTCGGTTATTTCAACCTAGAGCAACTTTCATACGATTATGAAGCTACTGTCCAAAAGATTGAAGACTGCAATAAACAGGAGGTAAAAAACCCAGAACTCTTGGCGCTATCTACAGAGTTCAAATTATCCCCCATTAACGAAATTGCAAATTATCTCAATGACTCAAACGAATCATATATTAGTAAACTTGAGCTTGAAGATACCTAATCGTTGAGTGTCCGCTATTGGCCGAACAGAGACAAAATAGCTAAAATATGACACCTTCAGAAACAGAGCTAAACTGTTAGAAAATAAAAGGTAAACCAATGTGAGATGTCAAGAATGCTTTTCTATATTTCCAAAACCAGACATTCTGGATAATGTGGCATATTTTGTATGTGAAAAGTGTGGCAATCTATTTGAAAAAGAAGGCTATGAGATTCTAAATGAATCTCAGCGTATTGAGCGTTTTGAGAAAGAAAATAACTTAAAATTTCCAAAAGAATTTATTTCTTTTCAAAATTCCGATCAAACATGGGTAACGAGGTTACCACCTGCCGACACTAAAGTTCTAAAGCATTATTTTGGCTCAGGATTTTATGTATTTAATAGTTTATTTAGATTTGAAGAAGATGAAACAAGTTCCGTTTTGTATTCTTTTTCTGACGCTAAAGAATGGGGGCTACCAGAGAGTATTTTACCTATCGATGGTGACGGTCATACATGGCTCGCTCTTGATTATCGATCGGATAGAATTATACCAACTGTTATAGTTATTGAATCAGATTTTTGTGAAAGTCTTGAAGTAGCCAAAAATTTTCGTGATTTCATTAATGGTGTTTTGCCGTATGAGAGCGTTTATAACTATGATGGCGAAGTTATTCTTGGTGAAGATGTCGACTAAGAGCAATAACATGTCATCTAAAAAACAGTGGCAGACTTGATCGAAATGAACGTCCGCTTTTGGCCGTAATGAGACGTCTCCATATTTTCACTATAAGATGAAGTACACCTATAGTAAGCATAGGTCTATGTATAAAAATGCTTCTCAGAATGCTCACAATGTAACAGCATCCAACAAAGCGTGATTCTGAGAGTTCTGAGGATGGATTCTTGGGTTAACTTTGTAACGTGGGCTAGGTCTCTGGCCTATGCCTTGATATTCCTCTGGTATCGAAATGATGTAGTGATGGTTATGTAGAAGTTGAAGACCATCCTTTATGTCAGTTACGGCTTTAATACTTCCCTTTAGGCCCTGATGTGCATCACGTGCTGTAAAAATTTCTTTCCGATTGTGAGTTACCCACTCCAAGATACGCTTAGCAACGTATAGTTCTTTATTGCCGCCCATATAGTCAAAAGCAATCAGGGCATGTTCAGCAAAATATTGACCTAAAGTAATCGCTGAGCGCATTGTTTCGGTCAATACGGTGTTTGAGAACGTGTCACCCGGTTTAAAAGTGACCATATGCAAAATGGTGGCAATACGGGCAACAGTTCCGGCTAACTTCCCGGCCCAGTCTTGAATGTTTTCGTATTTGGCACCTACCGCTAGTTTGCTTTCAATGTCATGCCTAAAAGCGACAAATTGGGCTTTAGCCTCAGGTGCAAGTATCAGTGTAAGATGCGAGGGTAGTTCACCAAAGGACTCCATGTTAAATAAACGATTAAATAGCTGCATGTAGTGGGCTCTGTACATCGGTGGAACATCACTCGTTTCAATCTTTCTTCTTCCAATGTTGGAGCTTGGTAAAATATAAATGAAGCGACCAAGAAGCCCACGCCCCCGTAAGCTTGGTTTAAGGGCTAGGTCTTTAATGACATCTGGTTGAATTGTTACGCCAATAGTCAGGGCAGGGGAATTGACCATTTCAGAGTCACGATTAATTCGGTCAACACGTAAAGTGTCGCCAGCATGACCCTTAAGATAGACCTCAAGGTTAGGGACACCACCAGAGTATTTGCCATTAATCATATCGAAGATGCCGCCTTCGGCGCTAAAGATAGCCATGCGTCCATTTTGTTCTGCTAAAAGGTTAGCGAGTTTTTCAGGGCTGATATCGTCTGCAATGATTCTAGTTTGGGGCGGGACTTCGGGTAGATCTTTGCGTAAATTATCGGCTTCTTTCATTAGATCGCGATAGTCATCACCATCGGCTTTAATAGCTTTCTTTTCAATTTCGCTAATTCTTCGTTTGATAATTGATTCTTCTTGCTTTTTACTTGAAATCACTTCATTCAAACGCTCAGCTTCATCGGCATCGTATTTTTCTAATGGTCTTGTGACTTCCTTAAAGATGGCACTTTTTCTGCTTGCTGGTGGTAAAACAATAGCGGCGTATAGATTGCAGGGCTCTATCCATTCTGGGCCGGGTTTTATCTGAACATGCTTAGCTAAGGGCACTGCACAGGACGTGATCATTAGCATGGCAGGGAGATCGACTGGGACTTGATAGGTCTCAGCAAGGGCTTTCGCATAGTTATGTAGTGGATCGGGTAGCGCCTCAATAGGGAACTTAGGACCAAACTCTTCATTTAATGGAATGATCGTTGGCCAGTTATTATTTTCCATGATTGCCACCCTGATCACTGGTTGATACACGAGTTTGTGATGTTAGGTAAGCATCTAGATCCGATAGCCGGTATCTGACAGCGCGTGTCCCAACCTTGATGAATGGAATGCGTGCGCCAGCCCATCGGTCTCGTTCAAGAAAGGCCATACTAAGGCCTATATATTCAGCTGCTTGTTTTGTATTGAGTAAATTTGATGACATGTGCATATATCCGCTTGTGTTTGAATGAGCACACAGTTTTGCGAAAAATAAGCATTTAAAAAATTAGCGTCTAGGTGAGAAAACACCTTTCTAGTGAGACGGTAGTTTATTATGTCGTCTTTTTTGGGCGTCCGCGTCTTTCTTCTGGGGAGCGTGGATCTAGCTCTTTTATCCAGCCTCGGATGGTTTTTTCTGTGTAGAGCTTGCCACTACAGCCGATCTGTATATCTGGGTGTTCAATAATCTGGACAATCGTGTAAGTTGGATGCTCATTCCATAGTGAGGCCGCTGTTTCCCTACAAGCACTCTTGTCTTCATTTGAGGCGGCATGACGACCACTGTTAGTTTTGGACTGAGAATTGTTCTGTTTACGAACCTCTTCATCAGTGAACCAAAATGAAGGTAAGGGGATATTAATGGCATCGCATAACTCAGAGATTTCATATTTATATAAATACACGTCTTCGAGTTCTTGTTTGTTGTAAATGCGAGAACGAAAACATTGTTCAAAGTTCTTGGTCTTTTCATTATGACGACGCGCACGTGCTGCTTTCATTCCTTCATAAGCATCATATTTAAGATCCTCAAGAGCATCTTCAGACAATGTTTTCAATTGTTCGTCACTAAAGTGAGGGTCAAATTTGTCGTAGCTAATGACGTCCTCATAGTTCTTATACCGTGTACCTTGTTCGCTGAAAGCCGATATCTGATGGTTGAACATCAGTTTGGTAATGGTCCGTAACATGTCTTGTACGTTAAGAGGCAGTTCACGTGGATCGGTCGTATTAGGGTCAGCATTGTAGTATCGGTGAGAAAACTCCCAGACACTGACTACATCAATAATAGTGCGCATAGTTATAAGTTAGAATTATTAGTGATTATTGTTATTAGTTTAAAGAGTTTTAGTTGAATATGTTCCGTAACGGGGCTGGCAAGTTCCGTAACTAATGCTATTTTGTTCCGGAACTAATGTCCATTGGTTCCGGACCTTATAGTAACGCGTTCCGGCTACAGTTCCAGCCCATTCCGGGACTTTATGCCTCTTTGTATTCTCTTGCTGCACTGTTAATAGGAACGATGTCAGCACCTTCATCCATACCTGAATGATTCTTTATGAAATCTGTTACTAACTGCATTGGGCCACGCAAGCGATCCACATTATTAATAATGTATCCAGCTGTTACATCATTGGGATCTTTATGATTGAGTAAGCGTTTCAAAGCATAGGCAGGGATATCTAAGCTTTCAGCTATCGTGATGAACGTGCGACGTAAATCATGCAAGGTAAAAGGGACACCTGATAAACCTGCTACACGCTCTACTGCGGTGCGGGGTTCGACTAAATAGCCACGCTCGGTTGGTGAGGGGAACACATATGGGGTTTTTTCATGACTACAGGCTTTTTTTCGTCGTTTAAACAATTCTAGCAAGAAGTCCGACATCGGTAGTACGTGCGTTAGCCCATTTTTTGTATCAGGGAAGGTAAGGGTGCTATCACCAAAATCAACGTGCTCCCAAGCTAATCGAGCTGCTTCTGAACGACGTAGGCCGGTGAACAGCAAGAAATGTAAATAATCACGTGTTACTTCATTGTTTAACTTTAAGGTGGCTTGGTACCAGCTTTTTAACTGGTGCGGCTTAATGAGCGTTTCTCTGCGTACCACTTTATACCAACCACGAGTTTGTTTGATGCGATCAGTCGGATTAACGGTGAGGATAGGATTCCCCTCAGCATCCTCATATTTACCGATAGCATGGTTAAATATGGCTCGCAGCACACGCATGGTGTTATTGGCTCTAGCATGTGACTTATCGCCCAATTCACGGTGCCGTAACTCCACCATGTCTTTCGTGATTTCTGTCAGGGGTTTGCTTAACCAGTTGGACAACGATTTCTCAATCGAGCGATGATAATCATGAACAGTTGAGGCTTTTAGATCTTTGCGAGAGAGAATGTAATCATCAAATGCTTCTTGCAGCGTTGTGCCTTTGGCATGCTCACTACGACGCTCAGCCTGTGGATCTTTACCGATAGCAACCTCACCGAGCAGCTTCATTGCTTCCTTTCGTGCTTGGGGTACGGTTAGGTTTCCATATCGACCAATCGTGACGCGTTTCACACGGCCCTTAATACGCTTTTCAATGATGAATGACTTTGCTCCACCGCTGGTAACGCGTAAACCAAATCCCGGAATAGAGGCATCTCGGTAGAAGGCTTGTGTTGCTTTGCCGCTTGCAGAAACGGGAGGTAACTTAATAGTGTCTACATAGGATTTTGTAATGCGTATTTTTTTCATAAGAATCCCTAAAATATCCCTTGCGTGTGTATTTTTTTATTAATGTAGACGTTATGTAGACACTTTATGTCAAATAATAGCCAATTTGAGCAAACTGTGTCAAACAGAGAATTCGGTGATATTGATGTTAGTGATTGATAATTAAAAGATAAACAAGATTATTCAAACAGGCTAAAAATAAGACACAAAAGTCTTAAAATCCCTCGGTGGCAACACCGTGCCGGTTCGATTCCGGCCCTGGGCACCATTCTTTAGTATTTATCTTAAAGCTTAATTAAGCTTTCAATCTTCGATAGTTCGAAAGGTTAAATTAATTCTCAGAGCACTTTGTTTTTTTGTTGTAGGCAACTGGTGTAACCAGTGAGTTTGAGTTGTGCCTTTCATGACTAGAAGGCTACTATTTTGTAAAATTAGCGAGACAGTTTCTTTGCTATTTTTATGTTTAAAAGAAAACTTTCGTTCTGCACCAAAGCTTAATGAACCAATTGCGCTATCTTTTTTTAAGTCTTTTTCCGCATCACTGTGCCAGATCATGCCTTCAGAACCGTTGTGATATAAATTAAGTAAACATGAGTTGAACATCTCGCCAGATTTTTGTTCGACAATCGTTTTTAATGCAAGAAGATCTTCAGTCCAGGATAATGCTGATTTAGTTGTGTTTGAGTAAGTGTATTTAAAAGGTTTGTCACCGTACCAGGCTACTTTCCGCTTAGTGATAATCCTTTTGCCAAAGATAATGACTTCATCCTTTTTCCATTCAATATTAGCTCGTAATTTTTCAAGATAATCGTTGGCTTGCTTTGATGACATTAAAGGGCCGTAGTAATTGCTAATACCATCCTTGGGCAGGATGTTTACTGGTGAATCAATGATATCAGTTAATAAGTCCATTTTTTGCTGAAATTCTCTTCAAGTTTATTCTAACAGTAGCATTGTTTTTTGATGATGAAAATATCGTGTGACAGTAATGTTGGCTACTCATTTTTTACCGTTTTCGGCAGAGGGCGCGTGAGTATAAGCGCTTCATCTTCAGCTAATAGTTCTTCAAACTGATTTGCAGGTAATGGGGGAGAAAATAGATAACCCTGCATCTCGTGGCAGCGTAAGGCGTGTAAGTAAGCATACTGTTCTTCTGTCTCAACGCCTTCTGCGATGATCTGCAGGTTCATACCGTGCGCAAGCGCTAACACAGCCGTGACGATAGCAGAGTTCTCTTTGTCGACAAGCATGGTTTGGACAAAGGATTGGTCGATCTTAATAGTGTCAATCGGGAAGCGTCTTAAGTAGGTCAAGGATGAAAAACCAACACCAAAGTCATCTATCGCAATTTTCACACCGATTTCTTTTAAATCATATAATATTTTTAATGAGTTTTTATCATCTTTAAGAAGAATGTTTTCAGTCACTTCAAATTCGAGGTGTTGGGCCAATATGTCATAGCGTTGTACTATTCCTTGGATATGGTTGGCAAAAGACTGATCGGCAAATTGGCGTAATGATAAATTAATCGAAAGATTTATTTTTCTTAAGCCTTTTTCTTGCCATGCTTTTAGTTGTTGGCAAGATTCTTCTATTACCCAACTTCCAACACTACGCATTAACCCACTATCTTCTAACATGGATAGGAACATGGCTGGTTGTAATAAACCCATTTCAGGATGATTCCATCGTAGCAATGCTTCGACACCGCTGACATGGCCTGTTTGGAAGTTTAGTTTTGGCTGGTAGTAAATCTCAAATTGTTCGCGTTCTAATGCATGACGCAATTCATCACGGAGCAATTTTTTCTCTCTATTGCGCTTATCAAGAGGCGTGTCATATAAACGGAATTGATTTTTTCCTTCATCCTTTGCAGCATACATAGCGGCGTCGGCATTCGCTAACACATGATTGATGTCTTCACTATCAAGTGGATAAATAGAGATGCCGACACTTGTGGTCACTGAGGCTTGTATTCCCTCTAATATATAAGGTTCAGCAATGGAACAAACAATTCTTTCTGCGCATATAGTTATTTCCTCAATATCGTTAACGTCACCCAGCACCACAGTAAATTCATCACCGCCTAAGCGACAGACTAGATCAGAACCACGAACAGATTTTGTTAACCTATCTGCAACTGTTTTTAGTAATAGGTCGCCAGCATGATGACCAAGGTTATCATTGATTGCTTTAAAACCATCTAAATCGAGGAACATAACAGCGATTAATGTTTTATTTCGTTTAGCTCGTGGTAATGTATGAGTCAAATGCTCATCCATCATAGAACGGTTAGGCAAGTTAGTTAATTGATCGTGATTAGCCTGATGAGTAATTTCATCTTGGTAAATAAGTCGTTCAATCTCTTGTGACTTGAGAGTGCGCGATGCACGTAAGACAATAATAAATAATAAAGCGTATAAAGCAATGAAGAAGACGAATAGACCGGTGGCTAAAATCCATTGTGTTCTATTGACACGCTGCAGATATTCTGTGATATCGGAATATAATTCTAATACCCCCTCAATGCGACCTTCTTGATCTAATACAGGGACATAACTAGTGATTAAGTCACGTTCGGACAACACACCCTCAAGCGAGTAAATGGAGTCTTTGTGCACTAACTCACTAACAACTTCTCCGTCATGAGCACGGATAAAACCACTACTACCACTTTTATCGTTGCCAATTTGTTCAGGATCGGTTGAAAAGATGGTAATACCGTTTAGGGCATATATTTTTACTTTTATAATTGACTGACCGGCAATTTGGGACTCAACTGAGTTGTGTAAAAAGATGTACATAGGGTGTTCACGTAGAGCTTGAGGATCCTGACTAGCTTGTTTAATTAGGGGCTTGGCGTTCTCCCATAGACCATTAGCGAGTGATGTAGCCAATGCAACATTGCGGGATTCTTCAGCGGCAACAAGGTCTTCTAAAGATGTATGTCTGTATAACTCCCACAGTGAAATAGTGGCAATACTCATGACGAGTAAGCTAGTAATAGAAAAGTAGCGCAATAAAGGAAACATGCGCGATGACTTATTTGTATTCATTAAGTTTGTATCGGTCAAAGGGGCGAAAACTATTGTAAAAACCTTTGATAATTGATGTTATTCTTTTGGCGAGTTTTTATTCAACCCTTTTATACTAGAAATGAAATGATTTATTCGGCGAGGATTTTTTTTATTCTTAGCTCTATTTCTTTTTCAATCTTCCGTTTCATATAGGCAGATAGGTTTTTTTCAGTTAATTCATCTAGATCGCTTTCGCTGATTTCTTGTCCGGCATATTTAAACTTTTGGTCTGTGATAAGCTCTCGATTCATGGCTTGTCTTGCAAAAGCACAGAACTCATTCATTGAAAAATCACTAGCACTTTTAATTTTTGCTTTTTGGATTTCAATTAATTTGTTGTCACTAGCCTCGAGCAGGCCACAACCGTCTGGAAGTTCATCATTTTTAATTATTCCCTGAGGTGCCACAAAGTAGAATTGATTGCTCATTTCTAATGCCCATTGACGTTTATCAGGTGATTTTAGCTCTTTCAGAAAATCGGCTCGAGAAATCTTAATTTCGTAGGCGATGCGGCGGTGGTTCTTACTAGGCCATAGGTTAATGGCAAAAGCATCGATGTAGCGGTGTGGGTCTAATTTTCTAATGGCTTTTTTTTTGCGGCCGGTGCCATTTCTGAGTTCAAAAAATAGTGCCCATTCATTTCGCTTTCTTTTGTCTTTACTATCCAGGTTATGTCTGTCGACTAACATTGCGCGGAGACGATTGGTTTCAGTCGTCACATTCCGAGTCAGTTTAGTGAGTGTTTTGCGGTGAGTGGTCATTTGTTTCTCTATTTCGTGTGTTTTGTGGTCATTTTCTAGGCTATTATAGATACAATTTTAGTTGTTCTAATTGGTATTTGATGAGTAATAAAGCACTTCAAGATGATATTCAAGCACTATTACGACGTGGTGAGTATTTAGCCGCCTACGATCTAGCTTCGAATCTCGTGATAGAGCACCCTCAAGATCCTTCCTTTCAGTATTTGGCCGTTCTGACGCTGGCTCGTTCAGGGGCCATAAAGCGTGCAATGAAGCTCTACGAAGAGTACCAATTAAATAGGCTGGATAATGAAGATTACTCTGCGCTTGAAGCACGATTGTTAAAAGACCGAGCGATGAACAGTGAGGGTGATGAGCGTGGTTGGCTAATCATTGCAGCTGCAGACTGTTATGCCGCTGTTTATGAGCGAACTAAGGGCTACTATCCAGCGGTTAATGCGGCAACATTGTATTATCTTGCAGGAAAGAAGGAAAAGGCAACATTGTTTGCCAGTGACGCTTATCAGCTATGCATAGATGAAGCAGTGGGAGAGGGGCTTGGCGAGTATTATAGGCTCGCGACTATTGCCGAAACTTGTTTATTACTTGATCGTGGGGATGAAGCACATCAAACACTGAAGAAAGCAGCTAAGTATATTAAAGGTGATTTTTCGGCATTAGCCACTACACGGCGACAATTGTCACTGCTTATTCCTGAGCAGGAAGTTAGTCAATTTTTAAGTCCTATCTCTGCACCCTCCGTAATCCATTTTGCTGGGCATATGATTTCTAATAATGATGAGCAAGGTCGTTTCAGGCCGAATGCTGAAGAATGTGTTAGAAAAAGTATCGTTGAACAAATATCGAGCGATGATATTGGCTTTGGTTATGGTTCATTGGCCTCGGGCGCCGATATCTTATTTGCCGAGGCGTTACTAGCATCAAAGGCAAGCTTACATATCGTTTTGCCGTTTAATATTGACGAATTTATTGAAGTGTCTGTTAGACCAGCCGGAGAAAACTGGGTTGAACGTTTCAACTACTGCATTGAACATGCAGCAGTAGTCACTTACTCAACAGAAGATAGTTTTTTAGGTGACACGAGTTTATTTCACTATGCATCACGACTGGCAATGGGCTTGGCAATTGAAAAAAGCCGCTACCTACAAACATCGATAAAGCAAATTACCGTTTGGGATGGTGAGTTGACTGAAAGCGTTGCCGGAACAGCCGCCGATATTCGTTTGTGGCAGTCACAAAAGTATCCATCCACGTCGATTAACTCGAAAACAGGTGAGATGTTTAATAACGCTATACCATCAAAACCTAACAAAGAAACTGAAAGCACGACAAATAGCGGCCGACATACTTGTGCAATGATATTTGGTGATATTAAAGGCTTCAGCAAGTTATGTGATAAACAAATTCCTGCCTTTGTTAACGATATCTTAGGTGGTATTGGTGAAACATTGGCGCGCTATGATGATAAAGTTCTGATGCGAAACACTTGGGGAGATGGTGTTTTTATCGTGTTCCGTGATGCCGTTACCGCCGCGGAATGCGCATTAGCACTACAAGAAACAATGAGTGGGATCGATTTAGCGGAGGCGGGGTTACCTGAACACATTGCACTGAGATTGAGCGTGCATTTTGGCCCTGTTTATCAAATGAAAGATCCGGTATTAAACAGTACAAACTACTTTGGCAGTCATGTTAGCAAGGCAGCGCGTATTGAACCCGTTACCCCTGAAGGTGAGGTCTATACTACACGTCAATTTGTTGCTGAGTTAGCGCTTATTGGTGACACAATTTACTCGGGTGAATATGTCGGTATTATGCCAGCGGCAAAAAAATATGGTGAAATGCCAATGTATTTACTAAAGAAGCGATATTCACAGTGATTATTAAGCTGATCGATAAAGCTAACTTATGACGACAGTGTCTTCTGATTCCAATCTTGTTGTTTTTAGTGACGATTCAATCATTGTCTTGAATAAGCCCGCTGAATTACTTTCTGTACCGGGATTAGGTGCCGACAAACAAGATTGTCTTGCATCACGAGTACAAGCTATTTTTGATGATGCGCTGATTGTGCACCGTTTAGATATGTCGACCTCAGGATTGATTGTAATGGCACGTGGCAAGGATGTTCATCGACAAATGAGTAAACAATTTCGAGATCGGCAAGTGAAGAAACGTTACGTTGCTGTTGTTGATGGTCTGATAGATAAGGAATCAGGTGTTATTGAGTTACCAATTATTACAGATTGGCCGAATAGGCCTAGACAAATGATGGATCATGAAACCGGTAAAGCCTCCACAACAAATTATCAGGTTATCACTCGTGACGAAAAGAATAGTACTACTCGTGTTGAGTTAGAACCTGTTACCGGACGCACTCACCAATTGCGAGTGCACATGATGTCGATTGGTTACCCAATTTTGGGCGATCGCCTTTATGCCAATGAAGTTATTCAAGCTAAATCATCGCGCCTATTACTACACGCAGTTTTATTAGAGTTTCCGCACCCGGTAAATGGCGAGTTAATGAACTTTAATAGCGATATCCCATTTTGATTAGCGTAATCGCCGTGTTTTAAAAATACGGCCCTTGATCTTCCCAGTCGTGAGAATTTTTAATGCCTGTTTGGCAATTGGACGTTCTATGGCGACAAATGAACGAAAATCAAAAATATCAATTTTACCGATTTGTTTGCCTGGTAAATCAGTTTTGCTGGTTAATGCACCAAGAATATCACCTGCTCTGACTTTACTCTTTCGACCACCATTAATGCATAGGGTTACCATTGAAGGTACTAATTTGAAATTATCACGTCGTTTAAGTGTTGATGTTTTTTCAATTTTAATCGGGCTTTTTTGGTATTCTTCAATCGCTTCAAGTCTGAATTTTTCAGAAGGCATGAATAAACTGAGTGCCAGTCCTTCTTTGCCGGCGCGGCCAGTACGGCCAACACGATGGGTATGTATCTCTGGGTCTGGAGACAAATCATAGTTAATAACTGCAGCGAGGTCTTTGATGTCTAAACCACGCGCTGCCACATCAGTCGCCACTAGTATTGAGCTGCTTTTATTTGAAAATTGAACCAGCACTTGATCGCGTTCATTTTGTTCAAGATCACCATGCAGCGCGAGAGCGTGGTAGCCCTTGCTCCATAAATCATCTGCTAGTTCTTGGCATTGTTGCTTACGATTACAAAAGATGACCGTTGATTCAGGACGATAGTGTTCCAGTAAGCCTAACAGTGTGTCAGCACGTTGTCCTTTTTGAATTTCATAGAAAACTTGTTTTAGTTTTTTGTGATCATGGCTGGTTTCTACGCGAATATCGATTGGATCATTTTGTATCGTGTGACTAATATCGGTGATCGCATCGGGGTAGGTAGCCGAAAAAAGCAGCGTTTGCCTACGACGTGGCATATTATCGATAATAAGCATAATATCTTCTTGAAAACCCATGTCTAACATTCGGTCGGCTTCATCTAACACTAACGTCGTTAATGACTCGAGCTTAAGTGAACCCTTAATCAAGTGTTTGAGTATGCGTCCAGGTGTGCCAACAACGATATGCGGACTGCGTTCTAAAGAGGCTAACTGCGGGCCAATAGATTTTCCACCACAGAGGGTTAGGATTTTTGTGTTGGCTATGCTGCGGGCTAAACGGCGAATTTCTTTGCTGACCTGATCGGCCAGTTCCCGAGTAGGGCAAAGCACCAATGATTGAGTTCGGTAGTGCTGTGAGTCGAGTTTGTTCAATAAACCAATGGCGAAGGCGGCTGTTTTACCGCTACCCGTCTTGGCCTGAGCAAGGATGTCTTTACCTTCAATAATTGCTGGCAAGCTTTTCGCCTGAATTGGTGTCATTTTTTCATATTGAAGCGAGGCAATATTCGCTAAAAAGTCGGCGTCTAACGGTAAAGCAGAGAATGAGCTTGTGTTCACAGGAGTTGTCTTCAATTGATTACGGAGAAAGCTGATTCTAACAGATTATGCCGGTGCAGGTTGACTAAAAGGCTACTAGCCAAGCGCACTCAGTAAATGTTGCTTCAGTTGTTGCAATTGCGCAGCGGGATCATCAGGCTGTTTACCATAGCGCAGCCTATCAAGCTGACTTAGGTCGATAATTGGGTATCTGTCAGATATATGGCTGGCGAGTATTGATGTGGTGGTTAGGGCTGGGTGTTTATCTGCGTAAAAGTAATGGACTAAAGCATTATGAATTTGGGTTGGCAACGTTGCAGTTGATAAGGCTTGAAGGGCTAATTTTCTTTGATGATGATGCTTAATCTTTTCGCTAATTGCTGAGCCTATTCTTATACTGATGAAAATAGTTAGAATGACGGTTATCAATGTTAAAAGGATGAGTAACGGAGTGTTAAGTGCAAATGCTGATTCGAGCGGTAGGGTGCGAGATATTAATTTACCCATTTCAGGATCGAAATACTGATACTTGATTGGCGAGTGAGTCGTAAAACCACTGCCATCCACAGAGTAAGTAATCGTGTATTTATTTTGGCCAATAATATTATTGTTAGTAAATAAATTTTGCTTTGCTGAGCGTACGTTGTGTATAGTCATCCCGGGCTGGTATTCGAGTGTATCAGTAATAACTGGTAACCAGATTGCGGGTACATTGCCTTGTACAAGCACTTCTCGAGTAATAATTTTATCTATAATTGGTAATGTCGGTTTTTCATTGCGGAGAAGCTCTGTGATATTGATTTTTCCAATCGGAATAGTTGGTGGGATATAAGTTGGTAATGGCTTTATCCTGAGCATATGAACTGGTGTAGAGAATAAAAAATTAGTTTCACCATTTTTTAAATAGGCAATATCCGGTAGATTTATAGTATATTGACCACTTTTAAGACCGAATAGTGCCCACCGAAGACGATGAATGTATTTGGGTTTATTTATTCCAGAAATAACGACTGTTTTTGTTTTAAGTTGATATGCCTTAATTTCTTTGTGGCGAAAGCGATCGGAGTTGAAGCTAACAAATTTCTCAGAGGTTGCTATTTCTGCTTCGATAATGATTTCTTGTCTTTCCCATGCCGAAGAAGCTGAAACATTTGTTTTAACTTCTATTACGTCCTTCGTTTCAATCGCCAGAGCAGGCAGTATTGTGACATTGATAGATTCAGTGCTGAGGATACCTAGACGTAGTTCTGGAATCGTTATCTCACCAACATACCTTGGTGATAGACTTACTAACCAAGTTTCGCTTTCAGCAGTAAGGGTTTTATCTAATATACTGTATGAAAAATGGTCGTTTAATTGTATTAGCATTCTGTTGCTGAATTTAGGCGCTAATAAAGAACGGCTTAGTGTATAGATGATTTCTTTACCATAAACTTGTGATTGCTTATCCACGCTAGCGCTGAGTAATAACTTTTCTTCACTAGCAAAAGCTGTGCTGGCCATAATCGTTAGTAATATGGCAATAATAATTCGGTTTGTACAAGTCACCATGGCTTCACGCCATCGATGATACGTGGTTTATCTTCCGGGGCAGGGTAGCCAGTTTCAATTTCGAAGAGTCGTTTCCATAATTTATGTTCGTTATTTATGTTGTAGGCTTGATCATTACCTGAGCTAATTAACCGGTAACGCCAATCATCATTAGTATTTAATATGGTTTGGTTTGCTGATAAAGTTGAAAACTCTATACCTCTTGAGATGAGCGCGAAGTTATTGGATATAAAAATGTCGCTGGCGTTATTAGGTCTCGATTTTTTTATCTCGTCTTCATCGCTGATAGACACTTTTGATCCGGTTGTATCAGTGCCATCTTTAAGTTTTGCTTTTCGAGGTCCTTTTCCTGCGCGATTGATAGATATCTTACGTATTTCAACTTCTACTTGTTTCTTTAATATTATCGCCAGGGATAAGTTGGTGTCGGTGGCTTTATCATTGGGCCGATAAACAAGGCTATCTTTATAGGTTTCTGCTGCAGTGGCGTAATCGCCAATTTTATAATAGGTGTTAGCGAGATTAAATAATGCGTCGGCACGTAATGTATCAGTGCTTGCTTCTAATGCAGCTTGAATGTATAGATTAATCGCTTGGTTGAAAAGGCTATGTTTGTAAACAGCGCTAGCCTGTCCCATTAATGCTGGGTATCCACTTTGCTGACGATAAAGTGAAGCCGCTAGACGATAGTCACCTTGTTGATAGGCAATATACGCTGAACTCATTTCTGAGTTGGCATAACTTTTTTGAGAAGGAATAGTTAGTAATGCGCTAAAAACGATAAAAAAAACTGTTACGACGCTATTAGTTTTTTTTGGTAGAAAGCGATATTTTCCCAGCAAAAATAATAAACAAGCGACTATGAAGAAATAGAGGTAATACTCATCCCACAATGTTATCGAGTTGTTTGATTCTGATATTGGGTTGCTATTGCCGGCACGATCGTTATTAATTTCCGTGATTAGGGATTCAATATTATAACGATTTAGTTTGCTATATTTCCCGCCGGTGATGTTGGAAAGTACTTTATGTAAAGAGTCGGTATAGGATGAGAGTACTTTTTTATTGTCATCAGTTATCCAACCACCTTGTTCAGCGGGAATACCGCCGCCTTCACGAGTGCCTATCCCCCAGATGTAGACTTTTACATTATCTTTTTTTAAACGGGCGATGACGCGCTTCCAGCTACCGGATTGATAAAGTGTATTATCTTTATCACCGCCGCCGTCGCTGACGAGCAATATTTTTTTGTTTTTTGAGTCAGTGTTTTTTAATTCTTCCATACCTAATGCTAATGCGGCAGGTGTTTTAGTGCCTTCATTGGGCAACATGTCTGCCCGAATGCTATTTAAATAATGTGATAGAGCCTTTTTGTCACTTGTTAGTGGTACTAGCGTGTGCGCTGTAGAAGAAAATAGGACGATTGAAACTCGTGATTTCTCGAGTTTAGCGATGAGCTGGCTTATTGCGGTTGTTGCGGCTGAAAAACGACTAGGTTTTACGTCGGTAACCTGCATAGAACGTGATAGGTCTAAGGCGATAACAATGTCACTATTAGTATTATCTTTATCACCTAGTATTTGATTAATGGTTCGCGGGCCTGAAAGACTTATACAGAGACACACCCAGGCAATGACAGGTAAGTTAATAAAGCTTAATGATTTACTAATAGTGTGATTCTTTGTCGAGACAGTCGCCCAGTTTAATAGGTGCGTGTCGGCATAAACGCTTTTTGACGGCAGAAATTTTTCAGCGATTAGCTTTAGCATCGGGGCTAAAATAAGCAGTAGCCACAATGGTTCTTTAAATTGTATGGAATCGATCATGTTAGTAAGCCTCTTACCATTAAGGCCTTTCTTATGTTCACGCCGAGGACTAGCAGCGTGATAAGTAATATTGGCCATTGGTAGAGCAGTATTTTTTCGTAAACAGGCTCGGCATTGATTTTTTGTTTATCAGATTTCTGTATTTCGTCTATCGCGGTTCTTAATGAACGTGTGTTTTGGGCTTTGTAAAACTGACCATTCCCAGCTGTTGATATTTGTTTTAGCAGTTCATAATTGGCCGGTTCATAAATGAGCGTGCTAATGTTCTCTTGTCTGGCTTTATAGGTGTTCGCACCAATGGCAATGACATGTAGCTTGTAGCCTTTGGCCGAAATTTGTTCAGCGATCACGCGTGGGTCAATATCGCGTGGGGTACGGTTAACGGCGGTAATAAGCACAAGAGTGGGGGGATTGATGTTCTGATTATATTCAGTTGAAAATCTGGACAGCGTGTATTGCAATGCTTTAGCAGGATCACTGACACGACCGGTCATCGTTAACTCAACTCGACGAATCATTTTTTTAAGAAGATTTGTATCGAGTGTCAATGGCGCTAATGTGTATGCATTTTCAGAGAAGGCAATGATACTCATTCGGTTGCCACGCAACTTTTCAGTGAGGTGGGTGAGAGTGCTCTTAACCATAGTAAGCCGATCAACACGTTGACCGTCAACTATATAGTCTTTGAGAACCATACTCACCTCATTATCAACAATGAAGACGATGTCTCTATATTCCGCGGGTGGCGGCAGTGATTTGCCGTTGTAATAGGGACCGGCCAGAGTTGTCAGAGCAAGCACTAATAGCAAGGATGAGTAAACAAGGGTCAGCCATATCCTGGTTGTTGGAACCAGCGAACTTTTCCCGTTTTTAATCTCCAGCAAGGTGGCGTGCATAGGGTGTATGTAAGTTGTTGTATGGGTTACTTCCGTTTGGGTGATGTTTTTAGGCGCGTATTTTACGAGAAAAATAACCAGTGCAGTAACAGCATAAGGCATTGCCTGGAGGAACACAGGGTGCAAGAAGTTAAGTGATTCTATGTATGCCATCACATTTCACCCAGTATATTGCTTCGTCGATTAATTCATTGACTTTGCAATCATTAGGCACTGTTTTCGAATAACAATGCTTAATCATTATTTCCCTATATGAAATCCACTTCTCAGGATTACTTCCTGGAATAGGTATTTGATGCATGCTGGATACATTTAAGTTGCCTGCAAGGCAGTTAGATGCATCAAGTAATTTTTGTTTACGGTCATGCTGTGTCGTTGCTTGACGACGCTTTATGTTTTTAAGTTGGCGTAGTTTTTTTTGTTTATTATTAAGCGCGTAATATAAGGCAATGCTAATGAGTGTTGTTATGAAAAATACGACTAATAGATATATTTCAGCCGAACTTGTTTGGACCGGCGCCGGTGGGATAATGTCTACCCAGACACTGCTACTTAAATTTGAAGGAGAGTCTGATTTATTCATTATTAAACAGCTTGTCTTCAGTAGAAATGTTGACGCAATTAATCCCGCAACTGGAAAAAACTTGATTTAATTCAGCCGTTTTTTTTGACATTAAGGCTTTGTAGTGACCTTTAATGCTTGCATCATTGCAGTTTATGTTAATAGCGGGTTTGTTGATGCCAGCATAGATTTTGAAGTAACCTTTTTTCGGGAGTTGGTGCTCAATAGGGTCAGAAACAGAGTAGGCGATAATGTTGTATTTTTCAGCGCACTGGTAAAGCAATGACTGATAATTATTGCCGGTATCTATAAAGTCGCTTATTAAAATTATATTGCTGCCTGCCTGACAGTTTTTATTGATGTAAGATAAGGTTTGTTCGCTGGATATTTGCTCGCTATCCTGCGTGGGTGGACATGATTGATTAATCGCATTGAGTAAATGCGTGTGTGATGCAGAAGCATTGCTTTCGGCATGCCAATCAATCTTATCGTCGATGACTACTGCGCCTATTGGTAGGTGTTGCAATGTACAAAGGTAAAAGTGGTAGTTTGCTATTCTTGCTGCTTGTTTGACTTTTAGGCTTTCGCGCGTGCCAAAACGCATTGATGCGCCTCTGTTGATAACAATGTAAGTGCTTGGTTGTTTATCTTCATGATAAATATTGACGTGTAGCTTTTCAGTTCTAGCATAAACGCGCCAATTTATGAGCCGGCTATCGTCACCAGTTTGATATCGTCTGTATTGATCGAAGTCGCTTCCTGAACCGATATTACGAGAAGCAAGATCGCCTAGCAGCGTGGTATTTAATTCTTTATTATGGGTTTGCTGCTGAATATTTTGCAATGCGTATTGCTTTATTAGTTCAGATTCTTCCGGACTGATGAGTGGTGCTAAGGTATTAGTGTCATCGACGAGGCTAAACCCCTGACGAATTTTCATGGCGACATTGTTAATAATATTTGGCATGAGACTAGGAAATGGGCGTTAGCTCAATTATTTTTGCAACGATCATGTCCACGTTAATGTTTTGACTTTTCGCTGCAAAACTTAATAGTACTCGATGTCGAAGTACATCAGCGGCTATTTCAATAACATCATCAGGGGTGACGTAGTTGCGATCTTGTAAATAGGCGTATGCGCTGGCAGCACGAAGAAGGGCAATGGTTGCGCGAGGTGATGCTCCTATATCAACGTGGTTTGCCCATTCGGGAACAACAGCGCTCAATTGACGAGTTGCCTGAACAATGGCGACGACATAACTTTCTACTACGGGCTCAATGTGCATTTCAGCGACTTCACGTCTAGCGAGCAGTACAGTTTCTGGTTTTAACGGTGAAGTTGGTGGGGTTTCGTCATCACCAAAATGAAGACTTCTGTCGCGTTGTAGTATTTTTAATTCTTCGTCGGCAGAAGGGTAACTAATCACCACGTGTAATAGAAACCGGTCTAGTTGCGCTTCCGGTAAAGGGTATGTTCCTGCTTGTTCAATTGGGTTTTGAGTTGCCATGACAAAAAATAATTCTGGTAATGGGTGTGTCGTCGCACCAACAGTGACTTGGTGTTCTTCCATAGCTTCAAGTAATGCTGATTGTACTTTTGGAGGGGCTCGGTTTATTTCATCTGCCAGCAGCATTTCGTTGAATAGAGGGCCTGGGACAAAATTAAAATCACCTGTTTTAGGTGAAAAAACTTCACTGCCGGTGATATCGCTGGGCATTAGATCAGGGGTGAACTGTATACGCTGAAAGGCTGCATGCACGCCACTGGCTAAGGCTTTAACCGCTGTTGTTTTGGCTACCCCTGGCGGGCCTTCGAGTAGTAAATGGCCTCCGGTCAGTAAGCCGATCATTAATCGGTCAAGTAATCGTGTTTGCCCGACGATGTATTGTTGTAAATGCGTGCGAAGTGCATGAAACTCATGTTGGGTTTGCATAGTTTGTCCAAAAAAAGTGTTTTCCGGTTGTTACAGTCTAAGAATGCGTAATTAGCCTTCTAAAATCCACTGAATATATAGTCAGAATAGCGACTTAATCTGGCTATTTTGAATAGGGTTAAGATGAATTTGGAATATTCATTACACTAAATAAATCTGGCTTTGATCCGATAACGATGTAAATGGTTAGTTTCATGTTTATTAACATAAAAATAGTAGGCTAAATTTAATGTCTTCACGGATACTTGCTGTTGATGATGACACAAGCAACTTAAACCTCATTCGTCTCTATCTCGAAGATACTGATTTTGAGATTATCACTGCAATGGATGGCTTAGATGCGTGGGAAATTCTGCAAAAAGAACATAAGAATATTGATGTTCTTCTGCTCGATAGAATGATGCCGAATATGGATGGAATGGAGCTGAACGCTAAGCTCAAAGCAGACCCAGAAATGGAACATATACCCGTCATTATGCAGACGGGTGCCGCCTTAAAACATCAAGTAGTCGAGGGTATTAATGCGGGAGTTTATTACTATTTAACTAAACCGTATAACAAAGATATGCTCGTTAGCTTGGTCAGTGCTGCTACTTATGAGGCGGTTGCTCGAAAAGTAGCGTCGGATGAACTCGCTAACTACCAACGTGTTACTAATATGATTAGCCGTGTTGATTTTTCTTTTTCAACAATTTCAGAGGCGCGTCAACTAGGACTATATTTATCATCACTCTATCCAAATCCATTTAAAGTTTTATTTGGCATTCACGAAATGTTAATTAATGCGGTTGAACATGGAAATTTAAACATTGGTTATGATGAAAAAACAGCGTTAAATGATCAAGGGCTATGGCAGGCAGAGATCGAAAAAAGACTACAATTACCTGAATATAAAGATAAAAGGGTGACAGTCAACCTTCAAAAGTCTCAAGAGCGGGTAACGCTCACTATTGCTGATGAAGGCAATGGTTTTGATTGGACCCAATATATGCAAATCGAGCCCGATCGGGCTACTCATAATCATGGTCGAGGCATTGCGCTAGCCGGGATGTCTAGTTTTGACGATATCCAATTCCTCAATAATGGTTGTGAAGTAAAATGTTACATTTTTCTATAGTTTTTCTTTTAAAATTCTAATCAAAAATACCGCTGCGTATGTAGGATCGTTTTAAACGCTCTAATTAAGCGCTGTCCAAAGCCGTTTGTCGACTCTCTATTGGTTATCGAGTAAATGTACTATAAAATAATGGTATTCACACTGGTTTATGATGTGTGTTGTTTACGTCGTACGATGGTTTCTCAAGGATAATACACTAGATAATCATGAAAAGTGGTTCAGCAAGATTCACAACTATTCTGCCTACGCTGGTGTCTCTCACGCAAAGGTTTATAGATCCCTTTCTAACGATTGGGGTATTGTTTTACCTGATTGACTATTACTCGATTACATTATCAGGGCAGTATGCCGCCTTACTTGTGGTGATATTTTTACTGTCAGTGTTGATTTCTAACTCTGTTAATTTAACTGAATCATGGGCATCTTGCGATCTTTGGACTCAGGGTAGTAACTTACTCATTTCCTGGGCCTTCATGATCTTTGTATTGATCTTCTTAGGCTATATCACACAAAGTACGGACACCTTTGAACCTTCAGTGTTATATGCGTGGGCATTGATAACACCATTAGTCATTTTCCTGGTGCATGCGGTGATACAGTTTCTGTTATTAATGATTTTACGCGCTGATGCTAATAGACGCTCAGTGGTTATTGTTGGCGTTAATAAAGAGTCGAAAAGTCTATCAGACAGCATTACTAGCGATTTAAGGTTTGGTTTAACACTCAAAGGCTATTTTGATGATCGAGCTGAAGAAAGGCTGGAAGAGCATAGTCATGCGCCACTATTAGGTAAAATGACTGATCTACCCGAATATATTAAAAAATTCGGTATCGATCTTATTTATATTACTTTGCCTGTTAGTCACCAGCAACGAGTATTGGATTTGCTTGATAGCCTTCATGACACGACAGCATCTATTTACTTTACCCCTGATATTTTTGTTTATGATTTGATTCAATCTCGCATGGATGTGATTGATGGCACGCCGCTAGTTGCCCTCTGTGAAACGCCGTTTAGGGGCGTCAATGGCATGTTAAAGCGTCTTGCAGATATTGTGTTTTCAATTTCTATATTGATACTTATTTCACCACTATTGGTCTTGATTGCGGTGGCGGTGAAATTAAGCTCTAAAGGCCCTGTGTTATTCATGCAAAAACGCTATGGCTTAGATGGCAACGAGATTAGGGTTTATAAATTCCGTTCGATGACAGTCTGTGAAGATGGCGACACGGTTGTTCAGGCTAAAAAGGGCGATAGTCGGGTGACGGCACTCGGGGCCATTTTGCGTAAATATTCACTTGATGAGTTGCCCCAGTTCTTTAACTCGCTGGGGGGCAGTATGAGTGTTGTCGGGCCCCGGCCTCATGCTGTTGCGCATAATGAAAGGTATCGCGGCATGATAAAAGGCTACATGATCAGGCATAAAGTGAAGCCAGGCATCACCGGTTTGGCGCAAGTTAATGGCTATCGAGGTGAGACCAATACAATTGAAAAAATGCAGCACCGAGTTGAGTATGATCTAGAGTATTTAAGGCACTGGAGCTTAGGTTTAGATATCAAGATCATTTTTATGACTATTTTTGCTGTGTTTCAGAATGAAGATACTTATTAATTAGGCAATGTTTTACTATAGATTAGTTCTTTAAATCATTGATTTTAATAAGAATGAGATGTACTCTATAACATTAGGTAGCATTGAAAATACAAATACCCTGTGATTTTAAGCTATAATCTAGATAAATAAGGCTAATAACCTACAGACAAGCCCAGCGTTATAAGTATAATTGCCCCTAATTGGGGTAAAGCTGGCTTGCATCTCTGCAGGTTGGTATATAGCTGAAAATAAGGGGTAGTTCTGTCCATATTGTTTAGATGGGCAGTCAATAGGGGAAAGATCATGATTGCAATTATGCGGGTTATCATTGCTGCGTGCTTATTAGGGGCATCATCACTCAGTGTTGCATCGCCTATACAGATTTTTGATACTGCTGGTAACGCATCGCTAGGCTCACTTTTCTTAGCAAATGGTGATTCGAATGTTATTTCGGGCAGTTTTCCAGACATCGCTGGTGATAGCACATCGCTCTCAAGTGTGTTTTACGATTTTAGATTACAAAGTTCGGTGGGTGTTAACGCCGGTGCGCGTAATATTGTTTTAGCGCAAGAAGCGCTTGCGCTACTAGCTGTTGGTGAGATAACGCTTTCTATATTTGAAGACAATGGGTTTTTTGTTAATGTCTTTGATCCCATTGATGAGCTTTTGTATACAGGGGTAAATAGTGTTTCTGCGTTGTTAAGTTCTGATACGCTTTATTTTTTACAGTTAACCGGTATTAATGGTACTGATTTTACTGGCGAAATCTCTGCAGTGCCTGTTCCTGCGGCAGGGATTCTATTTGCATCAGTGTTACTTGGCCTAGGCGCAATAGGTCGACGCAAGAAAAAAATAGCTAAAACAGCATTAGTGAGTGTGTTTGCTCGCTCAGCAAAATAAGCATCGCTTCGATTTTATTTATCCTCGATGATAAATAACAAAAGGGGGCATAATGCCCCCTTTTTTATTCGTTAAATCGATTACGTAAAGGAACACACGAGTAGATAATACATTACTAATGTATCTGCAGATTTAATATCATGAAAGATAAAAGTAGCAACACTGTTTGGCACAATGCCACCGTCACTCGGGAACGACGTGAAACGTTAAACTCCCACCGAAGCGCAATTTTATGGTTCACAGGCCTTTCTGGTTCAGGGAAATCCACATTGGCGCATAGCATCGAAGAAACATTGCATCAAATGGGATGTAAAACATTCGTTTTTGATGGTGACAATGTTAGACACGGCCTGTGTGGCGATCTTGGCTTTAGCGACAATGATCGTAAAGAAAATCTGAGACGTGTCGGCGAAATGGTAAAACTCTTCCTCGAGGCGGGCACTATCTCACTCACCGCTTTTATCTCACCTTTTAAAGAGGACCGACAAAAAATCCGCTCCATGGTGCCGCACGGTGACTTTATTGAAATATATTGCCGTTGCCCGATCAGTATCTGCGAAGAACGTGACGTAAAAGGCTTGTATAAAAAAGCCCGAGCGGGGGAAATACCGCACTTCACCGGTATTAGCTCACCCTATGAAGAACCAGAAAAAGCAGAACTCGTCGTCGATACCGACGGGAGCATTAGTCTAGAAGAAACCATCGACAAAGTATTGGCCGTATTAAAATCAAAAGGCATCACGCCATGAATAATACTGGACCACTCTCCCACAATTCCTGCGTATACCAGAACGCAGCACCTTATTGCCGTAGGTACACCGCCAGATGAAGATGGTTCGGCCGATCTTCAATATGTAGTTAATGCTACAGCAATTATCGCAACACACATGACAGAAGATAAAATTATTGTAATCAAAGTAATGGCGCTATTAAAATGTAAAAGGCATCCTCTCATAATTAACTGCTTTGTTATTACGCTAAATAAGATTGATGAAGCGATCTATTAGAAATTAGACAGGAATATCATGAATAAAAAAATTGCAGTTATTGGTCTTGGTTACGTAGGACTGCCGTTAGCATCGTTATGCGCTGTTAAAGGGCACCAAGTTATTGGGTTTGAATCCAATAAATCAATAGTTGATCTTCTCTCTAATGGCAAGTCTCATATCGTAGATGATACCGTTGAAGAATTACTAGCTCGAGCAAATAAAACGAGTAATTTAAAGCCAACAGTAGAGACAAATGAACTCTCCGATTGCAGTATTTATTTAATTTGCGTGCCAACCCCAATAAATAGTAACAATGAACCTGATTTAACACCTCTTATAAGCGCCTTAGATGCAATTGCACCACATATAAATAACAATAATTTAATCGTTATTGAATCAACCGTATTCCCAGGAACTTGTGAAGATATTGTCTTACCGTATATTGAAAATAAAACCGGCAAAAAAGCAGGAACAGATTTTCAACTTGCCCACTGTCCAGAACGAGTTAGTCCGGGTGATGAGTTTTGGACAACAGAAAACATCCCCCGTGTTGTTGGAGCAACAACACAAAAGGGCGTTAAAGCGGCCGCTGATTTTTATGTGTCAATATTAGGTGGCGAACTCTATGACATTAGAGGCATACGTAAAAAGATGCGCCCAAAAGTATTCGGAACGGATTCTAAAAGTGGGTATGAAACTTCAAAGATTCCTTTGGGTAGCGTCACTATGATGCGTTCAATTCGAGATGCTGAAGCTGTTAAAGCAATGGAAAACACCGTGCGTGACGTTAATATCGCATTTGTGAATGAACTGGCAAAGATTAGCGATGTTTTAAATTTAGACGTAGTGGATGTTATTGATGGCATGTCAACCAAACCATTTGGTAAAGGGCCATTTTTCCCTGGCGCGGGTGTGGGAGGGCACTGTATTGCTGTCGACCCTGAATGGCTCAAAGATGCTGCGAAAAAAGCGGGTTATATGCCCGAGATCATTCAGCTTGCTCGCAATACAAATAATGGCATGCCAGAATATGCGGTTTCTTTATTACAAGATTCCCTAAATGAAAAGAGCCTGCCAATAAAGGGAACAAAAATAGCCGTATTAGGCGTTGCATATAAAAAGAATGTTGATGATGCTAGAGAATCACCTTTCTTTGAAATAAGGAAGCTATTAGAAGATAAAGGCGCGGAGCTTAGTATCTATGACAGTTGGGTGAGCAAAGAAAATACCGCTGATACGTTAGAAACTGTGTTAAATGGCTGTAAAGCAATATTTATCGTAACGGATCATGATGACTTCATTGATCAACTTAAGAAATTAGATATTGCCAAGTTGGGTATAGAAGTTGTTATTGATGGCCGAAATTGTTTAGACAGTAGCTTGTTTACAGATCAGTCTGTTTTATATCGCGGGATTGGGCGGCGCTAATGATGGACTTATTAAGTAATGTTAGAGGTATAGCGATTAAAGCAGGTGATGCCATCATGGTTGTTTACAACAGCGATGATTTTAATGTAGAACTAAAAAATGACGATTCTCCCTTAACGCGTGCCGATATAGCCGCGAATGAGGTTATCGTCGCTGCGCTCACAAAACTCACACCCGATATTCCAATTCTGTCAGAGGAATCAGCCAAAGCCCCTTACGAAACACGTAAGGAATGGACAAAGTTCTGGTTGGTAGATCCATTGGATGGCACAAAAGAATTTATAAAACGTAATGGTGAATTTACCGTTAATATCGCTCTTATCGAAGATGGCAAACCCATACTCGGCGTTGTTTACGCACCCGTATTGAAACACACTTACTCAGGGGCGGAAGGCTTGGGAGCATTCAAACACGAAGAAGACAATCAAGCAAAAGAAATTAAAGTAGCCGATCATCGAAATCAAAAACTCAAAGTAGTTGCAAGTCGTTCACATGCAGGTCCAGATCTACAAGCCTTTTTAGATAACCTCGGTGACTATGACGTTATTAGCATGGGAAGCTCACTAAAGTTATGTTTAGTTGCAGAAGGTAAAGCACACCTATACCCAAGACTAGGGCCAACTATGGAATGGGACACGGCAGCGGCGCACGCTGTAGTGAATGCAGCCGGAGGTCAAGTAACCAACCTAGACAAAGAACCCCTGCAATACAATAAAGCGAATCTTTTGAACTCATATTTCATGGTAGTAGGTAAACCAGCCTATAATTTTAAAGCCAATGGCTAATAACTTCGCCTATCTCACCTTAATATTATGGCCCTTTTTCGCCTTAATATTTTACAAGAAATTACCGGTAGTTCATGCAACTTTCTGGACTATTGTCGGTGGATTTTTAGTATTACCTGTTAGGTTATACATTGATTTCCCGCTTATCCCACCCTTAGGTAAAGAATCAATAACTGTAATTTCAGCTTTGATTGGTTGTGTTTATATAAAAAAAATAAAAATAAAGCTACTTCCTAAAAAAGGCATAGAAAGATGGTTAGTCATCATTTTGCTGATTAGCCCTTTAATAACTGTGGTGAATAATCAAGAGGTATATAATTTTATACCAGGATTGACATTTCACGATGCATTTTCATCTATCGTAAATCAGTATATTAAATTATTACCCTTCATCTTGGGAATGCAGTTAATTAAAACCTATGAGGATCAATTAGTTTTATTTAAGCTTTTAGCTGCTTCAGCAGTATTTTATTCACTATTGATTCTATTTGAAATCAGAATGAGCCCGCAATTACATACGTGGGTTTATGGTTATTTTCCGCATAGTTGGGGGCAGCAATTTAGATTTGATGGTTTTCGTTCTGTGGCTTTCATGGGGCATGGCTTAATCGTTTCGATGTACCTTGCAATTGTTTTAGGGGCTACATCAATTTTAATGAAGCAAAAAGTTAAAATATTAGGGGTCTCTACTATTTGGCCATTTATATTGTATTTTACTATTTTGTTGTTATTAAACAAAACAGTAAGTGGTTTTGTTTTAGGGGTGGTGCTTCTTGTTGCAATAGTATTTTTGTCGCAAAATATGATTAGGTATTTAGCGATAGGGCTTATTGGTATTGTATTACTATATCCCGCCTTATTGATTTTTGATTTATTTCCACACCGGTACTTAATTGAATTAGCAACTAACTTTGACGTAGATAGAGGGTCGTCATTGGAGTTTCGTTTTTATCATGAAGGTTTATTGCTGGATCATGCAAGAGATAAGTTGTTTTTTGGTTGGGGAGGGTGGAGTAGAAATCGGGTAGTTGATTCAGTTAAAGATGGATATTGGATAGGTGTATTGGGAGTGCACGGTTTAGTTGGTTTCATGTCACTTTTTGGCCTAGCAGTATTGAGTGTTTGGCGGTCATTGAAATTTAACTATTTATTAAACAATCTGAATGAACGGCATTTGTTAGCGAGTCACGCATTAATTGTTTCCATAATAATGGTTGACCAATTACCAAATTCTTCTTTTTATGCGTGGGTGATATTCATAATAGGCGCGTTACTAGGAAGAAGTAACAGCATAAAAAACACACCAGTGCCGATTTGTAGAAAGCAAAAAACCGCAGATAATCAACTCAGGGAAAAGACAAAAGAATGAACAGTATTCCCTTGCGTAATCGGATTGTGCATGCGGCATCATGGACAACGGGTGGGCATGTTTTAGGCCAATTTTTACGACTGGCTAGCAATCTTATTATGACAAGGATTCTAGTGCCCGAAATGTTCGGGGTTATGGCGATAGCTAATGTGGTTATGATTGGTCTTGCCTTGATGTCGGATGTGGGGATTAGACAGCATATAATACAGAGCAAGAACAGTGATTCTGAGGATTTTCTTAACACTGCATGGGTAACTCAGATTGCAAGGGGTGGGGTGCTATGGATTATCGCATTAATAATTAGTTTAATTTTGATTAATTTTACCGGCAGCAATTGGTGGCTAGCCGATAGTGTTTATTCTGATCCAATACTACCTTATGTTATTGCTGTTTTATCATTTTCTGCAGTTATAAGAGGGCTAGAGTCTACAAAGGTAGCACTTGCAAATCGTAACCTTGCTATGAAGCAAGTAGTAAAAATTGAATTGATATCACAAGCTTCTGGTATTGCGTTAATGATAGCGTGGACATTTGTTGACAGATCAATATGGGCGCTTGTTGCCGGGGCACTGGCATCCAGTATATTGAAAACAATCCTTAGCCATGCTTTTTTGCTTGGCCATAATAATAGAATACACTTCGATCAAGAATCCTTCCTTGAAATATTTCATTTTGGTAAGTGGGTGTTCATTACTTCAATCCTAGGCTTTTTATCGGTAAATGGTGATAGGTTGCTTTTAGGTGGTTTGGTAAATTCGGCTACATTAGGTGTTTATGTAATTGCCTTTTTTATATTGAATTCTTTTCAACAAATAATTACTAAACTCATCGGCAATGTGGCGTTCCCTGTTTTTAGTGAAGTGGTTAGAGAACGGCCAGAAACACTCAAAAGAACGTACTATAAATTTCGATTGGTCTTTGATCTGGTAATACTTTTAACTACAGGATTTCTTTTCGCTGCGGGACATTTGATTATTCAAGTTCTTTATGATGACCGGTATATAACATCTGGTCATATGCTAGAAATACTATGTATTAGTCTATTTACATTGAGGTATTCATTAGCGGGCCAATGTTTTATGGCGATGGGGAAACCAAAATTGCTTGCGCCAATTATTTTAATACGAGTGATTATTTTATTTGTTTTTGTTCCCATAGGATTTGATTTGTGGGGGCTTGATGGGGCTCTATGGGTTATTGGTAGCAGTGTTCTATTTCCATTACCTTTAACACTTTATTTTAAAATAAAATTTGGTTTGTTTGATATAGGACGTGAGCTTATGGTGTTGCCTTCGTTAGTTGTTGGTTATGGTTTGGGTACTATTTTAAATAGTGGAGTAACAGCTATGGGATGGATAGCGTGATTTTAAAACAAAGACAGTGGTTATGAGTCCTGTTCAGAACATACCAAAAGCCAGCGTTCTCATGCCAGTTTATAATGCGGGAAAGTATTTGGATAGTGCGATTGAGTCTGTTCTTGAGCAAAGTTTTACGGATTTTGAGTTGCTCCTATTGAATGATGGAAGCACTGATGGCTCGTTAGGATGTATGGAACATTACGCTGCACTTGATGCTCGTTGTAAAGTACATACTTGGTCGAACCGTGGAATAATTAAGACCTTGAACAGAGGTATAAGTCTATCACGAGGCGACATAATATTTCGTATGGATGCGGATGACATTTGTCACCCTGAACGTTTCGAAAAACAAATGGCTTATCTGAAAATAAATCCAGGTTGTGTCGTTGTCGGTTCGCGTGTAATGCTCATCGATCCAGAAGGCCTTCCGATATGTCTATTAAATAATGAAGTTAGTCACAAAGCGATTGATGCGGCACACCTATCAGGAAAAGGCGGAGCAGTAATTACACATCCATCTGCAGCTATGCGCCAGTCGGCAGTAGTCGAAATTGGAGGTTATCATGGCGAGTTCCCCCACGCTGAAGATATAGATCTTTTTTTACGTCTTGCTGAAATAGGCGAGCTTGCCAATTTACCTGATGTGCTGCTTGATTATCGGCAGCATCTTGGCAGTATTGGTTATCAACATCGAGAAGCGCAAAAAAAATCAGTAAAAAGAGCTGTTGAGGTGACTTTAAAACGACGTCAATTGGATGAGTATTCATTACCTGAAATCGAGAATAAGGAAATACAGGCGCCTAGTTTGGCCGATGTACACTGTAAATGGGGATGGTGGGCACTTTCTGGAAAAAATTTGGCTACAGCGAGGAAACATGCATTAAAAGCGATTATAAAAAAACCTTTTGATCTTGGTAATCTCAAGCTACTCGCTTGTGTTCTGAGAGGGTATTGAGTTAAATGTATAGGCCGGTCATATCCTATTTAAAGGCTGCAAATATAGTTATAATGCCCATATAACCTGATAGATAAACATTCTATCTCAGTCTAATGAGAAAAAAACACAACATGATTTCAAGTATTCGTTTTTTAATAACGAAGATTATTCTGAAAATGAATTATCTGCTTAACAATTACAAGGATGTGGTTTGGCTGATTGGGGATGGGCGAAGCGGCACAACATGGGTAGCTAGTATCATAAATCATGATAATAGATACCGAGAAATGTTTGAACCATTCCATCCTAAATTGATAGACGATATGAAGCCATTATTGCCTCATCAGTATTTGAGGGTTGATGCTAGTGATGAGTGTATTCAAAAAATTTCACATGATGTATTTACTGGAAAATTCACCCATTCGCGCGTTGATTCACAAAATAATTCATTAACTTACAAAGGCCTTCTTATTAAGGATATATTTGCGAATCTATTTGCTTTTTGGGCTACCAATAACTTTTCACAATTAAAAACTATTTTACTAATACGTAATCCATTTGCTGTTGCACTATCCAAGCAAAAAAAGAAGCACTGGTTATGGACAAATGACCCTATGGAACTATTAAATCAGCGTGAGCTGTTTGAGGATTATTTGCATCCTTTTGAAGATCAAATAAGAGAGATATGTGGTAAAAATAATTATATATTATCTCAAATTCTAATTTGGTCAATCATTAACTACGTACCCTTGCGTCAATTTAATAGCAAGCAGCTTCACGTGGTCTTTTACGAAGATATGTTTGCCAGCCCACATGAAGAGCTCACCAAAATATTACGGTTTATTGATCCGGGTAAATTAAATTCCTCACTAACTCTAGATTCAGAGGTTGTCGATCAGCCTAGTCGTGTTTGTGGCGATGATAGCAATATCTTATCAGGAACATCCCCAGTCACGACATGGAGAACAGAGTTAAAAGAAGATGAGATTGATGCAGGCATGGAAATTTTGAAAATTTTTGGGCTTGAGGAATTATATGATGAATCAGGAATTCCTGATCGAAATGTGGTTAATAAGTTTCTAGTATAAAGCAAGTAATATACAATTTATTATAAATCATAATATATAAAAACAGATGTTGAGCTTTGTTTAAAATATATTAAAGTGAGGACACCCATGATAAACCGACTTCGATATTGCTATTCACGATTTGGCTTGAATGGTGTTGGGGATATTATAAAGGCTAGGTTTTTAGCAGCAAATAGCTTGATACAAGTTAAAAGAGATGACATCAGGTTTCCTTTTTATTTGAGGTATAAAACCAGCGATATCCCAACGTATGATCAGGTTTTTTTGCATAATGAATATGACTTCATTGCAAACCCTCCCCCTAAAACTATAATTGATGCGGGAGCCAACATTGGGCTTGCCTAAATTTATTTCGCGAACAGATATCCAGACGCAAATATTATTGCGATCGAGCCGGAGCTATCTAACTTTAAATTGCTTTCGTCAAACGTAAAGCCATATAAGAATATTACACCTCTTAATGTGGCTCTATGGAATAAAAACGAGAAGATTAACCTTATGGATCCTGGTCTTGGCAAGTGGGGTTTTATGACTCAAGAAAATAATAGCGAAGAAGAATATGGTGATATATTTCATATAGTCCAAGGTATAACAATTGATAAAATTATGGATGATTATGGGCTTGATCGAATTTCAATACTAAAGGTTGATATCGAAGGTGCTGAACGTGAAGTATTTATGGATTCATCACAATGGCTAGATAAAGTAGACGCATTAATTGTGGAACTTCATGGGCGTATGAAACTGGGCTGTAATCGGGTTTTTTATAATGGTACTAATGGCTTTGATACTGAGTGACAGCTTGGGGGAAATGTTTATTTAAGCCGCGGGAGTTTGCTTACAAAGCAATCTGCTAAATTTTAATTACAGTAAATAACCAAGTTAAGGTTAAAAATTAATATAGACGTTTTATAATTATGAAAATTTCATTCATTTTACCAACAGCTAGTATGGCAGGCGGCATTCGTGTTGTAGCGATATATGCTAAAGCTCTCTGTGAAATGGGGCATGAGGTGGTGCTTGTTTCACCTCCACCGCGGATATTGCCATTTAAGGATAAGCTTAAATCCATTATCAAAGGGAAAGGCTGGCCTACACCACGAGGCACTAAATCACATCTAGATGATATATCTGTAACCCACCTGATTTTAGATGAATGGCGACCAGTAGTTGATGATGATGTTCCTGATGCCGATGTAATTATTGCTACCTGGTGGGAAACTGCAGAATGGATTATGGCTTTGTCCGATAAAAAAGGCGCTAAGGTATATTTTGTTCAACATCATGAGGTTCATCCATATTTACCTATCGAAAGATGTAAAGCAACATATAGATTTCCAATGCATAAGATAGTTATTGCAAAATGGCTTGAAAATACAATGGATTGTGATTATAACGATACGGAAGTTGATCTGGTTTCAAATAGTGTTGACCATGAACAATTTTTTGCACCAGTTAGAGGTAAACAAAATATACCGACTGTTGGGTTTTTATATAGCAAATCATCGTACAAGGGCGTAGACATAACATTAGAGGTTATAAATAAATTACGCAATAAATTTCCAGAACTTCGTGTAATTTCGTTTGGATCAGTAAAGCCAGTTGACATGAATGAACTTGGTGAAAGAATAGAATTTCATCATTCGCCAGAACAAGATGAAATCAGGGATATATATAGTAAATGCGATATTTGGATTACCGCCAGCAAAACAGAAGGGTTTAACCTTCCAGCTATGGAGGCAATGGCGTGTAGAACACCAGTGGCCTCGACAAAGGCTGGGTGGCCTGAAGAAGTAATAGAAGAAGGTGTAAATGGTGTATTAGTTAATGTTGATGACGTTGATGCGCTATCTAACGGAATAGCATCAATTTTGTCCCTTTCAGACGAGGAATGGATGAAAATATCAGAAGGAGCTTACCAGACGACTGCTGAAAGCTCTTGGGACGTATCTGCTGAATTATTTGAGGACGCATTAAAAAATGCGTGCGTACGCTCATCCCGTGGTGAAATTTCTGGCATGTGTCGTGGGAATATAGATGAGCAATAAAATCTATATAAAACTCGTGTACTTCAACATTATATTTATTTCAAATAAAGGTTCATTGAATGAGTGGAATTAATCCTGTTTTTATTTGCGGGGCATTACGTTCAGGCTCAACGCTTTTTCATTTGATGTTAAATTCACATCCCAGCATTGTAAATTCGGGTGAGTTTGATTTTTTATTTGAATGTGTTTCCGATGGTGGTGAATACCCTGATGTACAGACATACATTGATTATTTATCTTTAAACAGAATATTTAATTCAAAAAAACTGGTGGTGGATGATTCATTAAGTTATCCGGAATTAATCCAGTCGTTTGTAGAACAGTCAGCAGGTGAGAATGAAATTATATCGCAGAATATTCACCGTCACTTCGATCGTATATACTTTTTGTACCCTAATGCCAAGTATATACATTTGCTTCGGGATCCAAGGGATGTGGCAAGGTCGAGCATTGGTATGAATTGGGCGGGAAATGTTTACTATGGCGTGGATCACTGGATTGATACAGAGATGTCATGGGATAAGCTTGAGTTGAAGTTGAACAAGCAGCAATACCTTGAAGTTAAGTTTGAGGATCTTGTCGCTGACACTGAGAATGTTCTAAGAAATGTTTGTGAATTTATTGGAGTAAGTTACAGTGACAAGATGTTTGACTACCAGCATTCTTCAACTTATAGCAAGCCAGATTCAACTCTTATTAATCAGTGGGAAAGAAAGTTATCTTCACGTGAATTGCAGAACGTTGAATCCAAGGTGGCTGAGATGATGTTAGCTAAAAAATACAAGCTTAGTGGCAACCACCTGGAGTACCCAAGCCTAATTGAGCGGTTAAAACTCAGTTTTCAGAATAGATTTTTTGTAATGTCAAAAGGTATTCAGCGCTACGGTTTTTCTCTATATTGTTTATACAAAATATCTACGAAACTAGGCGTGAAATCATGGCGTGATTCTTTGTTTCTGAAAATATCTGAAATAAATAAAAAGCATCTTAAATAAATTTCATTTTAAAAAGACAATAATGAATAAGTTAACAGTTGTTATAATTAATTATCGTACAGCAGACATGGTGATTGATTGCTTAAAGACACTGCTTCCTGAGCTTGATGGGATATCTTCTCGTGTTGTTATAGTAGACAACTTATCACAAGATGGCTCTTATGAACGCATCAAAAGCTGGGTTTCGGGTAACGACGACAGTTCAAGAATTGAATTAATGGCTTCAGGTTCTAATAGTGGCTTTTCAGGCGGTAATAATTCTGGCATCAAATGCGAAAAATCTGAGTATTATCTATTGCTTAATAGCGACACTTTGATTCGAAAAATGGCTGTTAAAAAACTATTAAATGTTGCATCGAAAACGCCAGATGTTGGTTTGATAACGCCAAGACTTGAGTGGGAGAACGGCTTGCCACAGGAGAGTTGCTTTCTATTCCATTCGCCAATCAGTGAATTCATATCCGTAGCACAGACGGGATTTATTACTAGGTTGCTTTCAAAATACAATGTTCCCCTTTCGGTTGTTAGCAAACCAAGAAATCCGGATTGGAGTAGTTTTGCTTGCGTTCTTATCAGGAAAGAAGTTTTTGATGACGTAGGGCTTATGGACGATGGTTATTTTATGTATTTCGAGGATGCTGAATTTTGTCACCGTGCTCGGAAAGCAGGCTGGAAAGTATTAAATGAGCCTTCTGCGCATGTTGTGCATCTGCGTGGTGGCAGCTCGCCCGTTAAAGAAAATACTAAGTTGAAGAAAAGATTGCCTCGCTATTATTATGAGTCGCGAACACGTTTTTTTTATCAAACCTATGGCTGGTTAGGACTCACATTGGCCAACATTCTTTGGAGCGCTGGGCGAATTATATCAAAGACCAGACAAATTCTTGGTCGTAGCGATAAGGCCATTAGCGAAAAACAATGGCTAGATATCTGGACTAATTGGCTTAATCCACTTAAGTCATATGTTCATCCAGAGAATTACAAGTAAATTTTGAATACAATGTCTAAATTACCTAGCTTTATGATTATCGGCGCGATGAAATCGGCTACAACCACCTTGCAAGATCAATTGGTTCAGCAGCCAGGGATATTTATGTGCGATCCAAAGGAGCCGAACTTCTTTAGTGATGATTCTGAATATAGTAAAAGTATGGATTGGTATCTTAATCTGTTTGAATCGGCGCCTGTCGATTCATTACTTGGAGAGGCCAGCACTCACTATACGAAACTTCCGACATACCCTGAAACTGTTGCTAGGATAAAACAGCATTGTCCTAATACTCGGTTTATTTATGTCATGCGCCATCCTATTGATAGGCTGGTATCTCATTATATTCACGAGTGGAGCATGGGTGTGTATAAATGCGGTATTAATGAGGCTATTGACATATACCCAGAGCTTATTTCGTATAGCAGCTACGCTGCACAGTTAAAGCCATATATTGATAGCTATGGTAAAGAAAAGCTATTGCCAGTGTTTTTTGATCGCTTAATACAAACCCCGCAAGCTGAATTAGAACGAGTTTGTAAATTTATTGGCTACAAACAACATCCTGTCTGGCATGAGTCTCTAAAAGCAAAGAATGTTTCCAATAAACGGATTAAGAAGTTTCCATTATATAGTCTATTAATTGAGTCTAGTATTGCAAAAACTATTAGAAGGAACCTGATCCCTAAAAGTATTCGCAATTTAGTGAAATCAAAGCTCAGAATGCAACAACGTCCTGTTATCTCTGACGAAAACATTAAGAAATTGGAATATATCTTTAATAAAGACTTGGTCATATTAAGTACTTGGTTAGGCTGCGAAATTAACTGCCAAAACTTTAAAGAAGTGAATTTATCTGGACATTCAGAATGGGTTGACAATAATGACTGAAAAAACAGGTGTAGTGGTCATTGGTCGTAATGAAGGGGTAAGACTAAAAGTTTGTTTGAAATCGGTTATAGAAGCGGGCCGGGTTGTTTATGTAGATTCTGGTTCAACAGATGATTCGATAAATATTGCCAAACAGCTGAGTGTAGAAGTGGTTAATTTAGATATTTCCATTCCTTTTACTGCAGCTAGAGCGAGAAATGAGGGTTTTCAGCGCTTACGTGAACTTGAGCCTGATTTAGCCTTTGTGCAGTTTGTTGATGGTGACTGCGAGGTAGAAACAGCTTGGTTTGAGCAGGCGTTGACGCATTTAGAACAGTATAAAGATGTTGCAGTCGTCTGTGGACGGCGACGAGAGCGTTATCCTCATGCAAGTGTCTATAACATGCTCTGTGATATAGAATGGAATACAGCGATAGGTGAAACCAAATCCTGTGGTGGTGATGCCCTGATGAGAGCCAATGTGTTTGAACAGGTAGGGGGGTATAACCCGGATGTGATTGCAGGTGAAGAACCTGAATTGTGCGTACGTATTCGCCAAAATAATTGGAAAATTTGGCGTATTGATTCAGAAATGACCCTGCATGATGCAAATATCACTCGCTTTAGCCAATGGTGGATGCGTAATGTCAGAGCAGGATATGCATTTGCTCTTGGTGCACAGATGCATGGGGCAATACCTGAATGCCATAAGGTTAATGAAGTAAAGCGTACTCGCATATGGGGAGGCGTGATCCCTCTCGTTGTTATGTTGGCATCCACAATTAATATTGTGTTTTTGCTCGGCATGATTATTTACCCGCTACAAGTAATACGTATTGCTTTGGTGAAAAAACAGATTGTTAAAGCTCATTGGCGCTATGCTTTTTTTGTTACATTGGGGAAATTTCCTGAGATGCAAGGACAAGTTAAATTCTATTTGAATAAAATATTCAATTCTCGCAGTAAAATAATTGAGTATAAAAATTAATGCGTAAGTTTTTATGTGAAAGGGATGTTAAATGAAGAGTAATGCTATTAATCGACGTAGTTTTCTAAAGTTGGTGGCAACATGCTGTTTGATAACACCGCATGTTATTACTGCCTCTTTTGATATAAATATCGACGATGACACTAGTGATGTTCTTGCTGTAGATCCTGAGTTTGTAATTATCAATGGCTGGGTTTTGTTGAAGTCAGATGCACACCTAAAAGATGGCATATAAAAATGATATTTGATCTTAATAAGAATGAGAGAAAATCTAGCTATTTATATGATATTTGCATTATTGGGGCAGGCGTGGCCGGGATCACGCTTGCAATAGAATTATCTAAACAAGGTAAGAAAATAGCGCTTCTTGAAGGTGGGGGTGAACAGTATAGTGAGATTTCACAAGATATTTATAAAGCAGAAAACACAGGCTCAACATATTACGGTGTGTCTGCTTGCAGGCTCAGATATTTAGGAGGCACGTCTAATCATTGGGCGGGGCGAACTATGTTATTGCAACCTGTTGACTTTAAAGAAAGAGATTTCTTTTCTCTGACAGGTTGGCCAATTAAAATACAGGAATTAGATAGACATCGAGATGAAGCATTTAATATATTGGGGTTGAAGAAAGATAGCCTAGATGCGCTTGATATGCCTGAGCTCGTATCATCTTCAATGAAATCAGTGGGGCATGGTTCTACGCCACCTGTCCGGTTTAGGGAGAAATATTACCGCGATCTTGTGAAATCAAAAAATATTGATCTTTTTATTAACGCTAATCTTACTGATATGAAATTAAATGATTCTTTTAACCATATTAGCAAGTTAGAAGTTAAAAACTACAATGATACTACGTATGATTTTTCGGGGAAGAAAATCATTTTAGCCATGGGGGCGATTGAAAATGCAAGGTTACTGTTAAATTGTAATTCCCAATTGCCAGCGGGGGTTGGGAATCATTCTGATTTTGTTGGGCGCTGTTTTATGGAGCATTTTCAGATTCAAATGGGGCGGTATACAATAAATTCTAGTCATCCGATATGGTCGAAAGACACTTACCTAGAGTTTTTCCCTACTGATAAATTTGTATTAAAAAACAAAATTGGAACATCGGTGATTTCTTTTGGCAAGGCAACTTCAAAATCATACGGACGATTAAAAGCCATTAGGAAATTTCTTAAAGAGAGTGTTTGTACGTCAGAAAGTCTGACTGATTTTTCTAGAAATATGTTTAATTTTAACTGTTCGGGTGATGGTATTATTACTACTTTATGTGAACAGTCTCCTAATAAAAAGAGTCGTATCACTTTAAGCAATGAAAAAGACTCATTAGGACTCCAGCGCGCAGTACTCAATTGGGATATAAATGAGCTTGATAAACGCACAATACGGTTATTAGCGATAGAAACAGCAAAAGAGTTTGCGCGACTTGACTTTGGACGAGTGCAGTTACCTGATTATATTCTATCCGATGATGTTGAACTCGTACCTAACGGTCATTGTCATCAAATGGGAACGACTAGAATGGCTAAATCGTCAGAAGATGGAGTTGTTGATGTGAATTGTAAGGTTTTTGGTATTGATAATTTATATGTAGCAGGAAGCAGTGTTTTCTCTACTGGTGGCGGCGTAAATCCTACTTTATCAATTGTTCAATTGTCATTACGGCTTGCTGAACATTTGTCCGATATCAATATAGTTAAATCATAAGATAGTTGTATTATGAATAAGAATACTATTTCAGAAAAAAAAGCAGATTGGAGCCGAGAAAAAGTTACTCGTGGCAAATATGAACCATGGAAAAAATTGCTACATACAATTCGTCATTACCAAGCACTGACAACTAAAGGGACGGTCACGATATTTTTTTATAAGCCATTTCTTATTTTGTGGCATCGTTATTGGAGTGCTGTATGTGGCGCAGATATACAGCTTAATTCCAATTTAGGTGGGGGATTAATGATTCCTCATCCCAATGGCATAGTTATTCATCCAAAGGCAATAATTGGTCCAAATTGCCTTATCTTCCAACAGGTAACGATTGGAGCAGGCAGCAAGCCTGGTATCCCTCGAATTGGAGGGCATGTTGATATCGGTGCAGGAGCGAAAATACTTGGTGGCATCACTATCGGTGATCATGTGAAGGTTGGTGCAAATAGTGTTGTTATTGCCGATGTTCCAGATAATTGTACGGTGGTTGGCATTCCTGCAAGAATTATAGAATAGCGATGACTAAACACACTATCGATATGAATAGAGATGTATGGTGCATACTCGGTTTGCCGTTTGATGTATTTAACATGGATGGTGTTATTGATAAGGTTTCTCAGTGCGCAAACAACCGCACCCCATGCTTTATATCAACCCCGAATTTAAACTTCCTTATTGCGAGTCAAAATAATACTGATTTTAAAAACTCAGTCATTAATAGCGATCTAAGTGTTGCCGATGGTAAACCTTTAATTTGGATTGCTCGATTACTTAATATCCCGTTACCTGAGAGAATTGCAGGATCTGATATTATTGAAGAGCTTATTGAAAATAGGAAAGGAAATAAGCCGTTAAAAGTTTTCTTTTTCGGGGGCCAAGATGGTGTTTCAGAACAAGCTTGTAAAAAACTTAATTTAAGTTCGAAAGGTTTAAGCTGTGTTGGGTTTTATAACCCTGGTTTTGGTACGCTTGATGAAATGAGCACACCCAATATCATCGATGCTATTAATCAATCCGATACTGATTTTGTCATAGTTTCACTAGGCGCAAAAAAAGGGCAAGCATGGATCGAAGAAAATAAAGACAAACTTAATGCGCCTGTAATAAGTCATCTTGGTGCGGTAGTAAATTTTATCGCAGGAACTGTTAAAAGATCGCCTAAAATATTGCAAAAAACAGGTTTAGAGTGGTTGTGGCGTATAAAAGAAGAGCCTGCTCTATGGAAACGCTATTTCAGAGATGGGCTTTCATTTTTGTATTTGTTGATTTTTCGAATCTTACCACTGTCGATTTTGGTTTTCCGCAAAAAACCTAAAAAAGAAAATCGTATAGGTCAAATAGAAATCACCTCTTGTGATGGCGTAACTAATATAAAGTTAAACGGGTTTTGGGGTATTGATAATATACAAGAAACCAATAAAGCGTTTGTGGCAGTGCTAGAGCTAACTGATGATATTCATATCAATATAACCGATACTAGTTATATTGATGGTGCTTTTATTGCAAAAATTATGCTTTTAAAGAAAAAACTAAATAATGATAGCAGAGGCTTAAAAATAAAATCAGAATCAAGGTTGGTTACTAATGTACTTCGCTACAACTGCTGTGATTACTTGCTGAACTAACGGGATAACTAAAAGTGTTTTCATGAAGAATTATTTAATAATATCACCCTGCAGGAATGAAGAGTCCTTTATGAAAGAGACTTTGGACTCTGTATGTGCTCAGAGTATCTTGCCTGATAAATGGATAATAGTTGATGATGGGTCAACAGATTTAACACCCAGTATTCTTCAGGAATATGCTAGCAAATATGATTTTATTGATGTTGTAACAAGAGAGAACCGAGGGCATAGAAAGGTAGGTGGCGGTGTAATAGATGCCTTCTACAGTGGCATGTCATCAATAAATATCGATGATTATGAATATATTTGTAAGCTTGATCTTGATCTTAATCTTCCTGAAAAATATTTTGAATATATTATAAATAAAATGGAAGAGAATCCTCGTATAGGTAATGCGAGTGGCAAGCCTTATTACATAGATAAAAGAACGGGTGATCTAATTAGTGAAGGTTGTGGTGATGAAAATGCCATTGGTGCAACTAAGTTTTATAGAGTCCAGTGCTTTAAGCAAATTGGTGGTTTTGTTAGGCAGGTAATGTGGGATGGCATCGATGGACACAGATGTAGAATGCTTGGTTGGATTGCTGTTAGTTGGGATGATAATGAAATTCGATTTATACACTTGAGGCCAATGGGTTCAAGCCAGAAAAGTTTATTAACGGGTAGAGTGCGACATGGATTTGGCCAGTATTTTATGGGCTCGAGTTTTATATATATGACTGTTGCAGCTAGTTATCGCATGCTATTTCATAGACCATTCATTATTGGTGGAATGGCAATGTGGTGGGGCTTCGTGAAAAGTGCTGTTCAAGGTGTAGAGCGTCTTGAAGATCCTGATTTCCGGAAATTCTTGCGAAAATTTCAATGGAATTGTTTAATTATGGGTAAGAAGGGAGCAATAGAGCAGATTAACCGCCAACAAGAAAAGCTCTGGAACCCTGATAAAGCAAGTATTTCTTTTCCTGAGCTTTAAGTCTCAATTATTATTGTTTAATTTATGAGTATTTATTTTGGCTGATTGTGAAAATATAAAAGACGATGTAAAGATCGCATACTTAGCTCCAGAGATGCCGGCGCTAAGCGCTACATTTGTTTATCAGGAAATATTACAGTTAAAAAAAATGGGGCTTTGCATAATCCCGATATCTGTTCATAGGCCTGTTGATTCTGCTCAGAGCGACAAGCTCAAAGAATTAGAGCAAGAGAGCTTTTATCTATATGAGCAGTCGCGCGTAAGTACTCTCCTGCGGAATATCTTTTTAGCCGTTTCCTCGCCAGTAAAATATCTTTCCGCATTTTTCCTTGCAATATCTGACTCTCTTAATGTAGGCATAATGAACCATATTGGTAAGGGTTTGTTGTACAGGTTTTTTATGGCTGCCAGTCTTGTTCATTATTTAAGAAAAAAAGATATCACACATATTCATTCGAATTTTGCACATATACCAACAGATATTGCCATGTATGCGGCCGCACTGCATGGTGTTACATTTAGTTTTCAATCTCATGCTAATGATTTGTTTGAAAGGGGATGGTTATTGAGAGAAAAGGTTGCTAGAGCAAAATTTGCTGTAACTATTTCTGAGTACAATAAGCAATTTCTTTTAAATAAAGGCGCAACTGAAAAAAAGGTACACGTTATTCATTGTGGCGTGGACACAAATGACTTTAGCTGCCGAGAACCCCATGAATTTGCTAATCCACCATTATTGGGTGCACTTGGTAGAATGGTTGAAAAGAAAGGTTTTGATGTGCTTATTAAGGCATGCGATCTCCTAAGAAAAGATGGTGTTATGTTTAAGCTCCAAATTGCAGGTGGTGGGCCATTAAAATCAGATCTTGAGAAATTAGCTAGTAGCCTAGAATTATCTGAATCTATTGAGTTTATTGATTCCATTTCTCATAAGAATGTACCCGATTGGATTAAGTCATTAGATGTTTTTGTTCTGCCATGCAAGAAAGACAAACAAGGTGACATGGATGGGATCCCTGTTGTGTTAATGGAAGCAATGCTGTCGGGTGTTCCTGTCGTTACTTCTCGTATATCAGGTATACCGGAATTAGTAATTGATGGTGTGACTGGCTTATTGTGTGATGAAAATGATGCTATTAGTTTGGCTGGCAAAATTAAAACAATGATTACAAATGTTGAATTAAGGGATGACTTGTGTAAAAAAGCTGTTGTGAAAGTAAGATCTGAGTTTGAATTACAGAGTAATGTGAAGATGCTTGCTGAGAAGTTTTTGAAATGAATAGATTTCAATCGCTAGATGGATGGCGGGGTTTAAGTATTTTATTTGTTTTAGCTGGTCATCTTTTCCCTCTTAGCGCGAAATCATGGCAAATGAATGGAGCAGTAGCTGCAACGGGAATGGTGTTGTTTTTCATTCTGTCTGGCTTCTTAATAACCAATATTTTGTTACGCGATCAAAATATATTTCGTTTTTTAGTGAGACGTTTTTTAAGAATAATTCCACTTGCATGGCTAGTGCTTGCTATTACTTTAATGTTGTTGGCGGCTAACCAAGATGCTTATTTTTCACACTTTTTGTTTTATGCTAATTGGCCGCCAATGAGTTTAACTGAAGCGACAAGTCATTTTTGGAGCCTATGTGTTGAAATGCAGTTTTATGTAGCAATTATCTTTTTAGTTGCCAGCTTGAAATCGCGTGTTTTTATTGTTGTGCCCGCGTTGTGTATTATGGTTACATTATATCGCTACGCTAATGGTGTTGAAATGGCGATTAACACTTATTTTCGTATTGATGAAATTCTCGCGGGATGCATTTTAGCGTTGTTGTATAATAGCAAATCATATTCAACGTCCATTACTAGTTTTTTTAACTCATTAAATCCGGTTTATATTTTTCCGTTTTTGATTTTATCTGCACATCCTGAAGGCGGCGGGTTAAATTATTTTCGCCCGTATATAGCAATGCTTTTGATTGGTAGTACTTTGTTTGGTGAAAATAAATTATGGATGAATAGGGTGTTGTCAAGTAAATTCTTGTTTTATATTGCCAGCATATCTTTTGCACTATATGTGATTCATGGAGGGCTTCGTGTAACGTGGTTAGCAGAAGGCGACACTCTTGAAAAATACATTAAGCGCCCTTTGTTTTTAGCAGTTACTTTTTTACTTGCTCACTTATCAACGTTCTATTATGAAAGTTATTGGATTAAACTTGGAAAGAAAATTACAAAATAATAGTTCAATTGTTTGGATGTATTAACTGTTTTTGGATTAAGGGAATATGGGGTTAACCAATCTAATTATGTTTAAAATGATCACAAGGTTTCTTGTGCTGAATTCAAAATATATTATTTTATTTCTTGTGATGTCAGCGCTGGTAATTAATAGTAGCTCTGTTTTTTCGGATATTTACATTAATACCTCTGAGGGCAGTTATGTCAAAAAGATTAATAATAACAAAGCTGAATGTAATGATGGCAAGGATAATGACGGTGATGGGTTAACTGATTGGCAACTTGATCTCGGTTGCTTCGGGCCTAACGACTCTTCTGAAGGGGGCAAGTCAAATATAGTTGAAGGTGGGTGGACAGTATTTGAGGCTGCTTCAGAAACACGAATTGTCTATGTCAGCAGCTCAACAGGTAATGACCAGTGGTCAGGGTTAGCACCTTCTTGGAATGGAGTTGATGGCCCAAAAAAATCAGTCAAATCTGGACTTAGCGTTATCCGTGAAGATTCTTCTGATTGGTTGCTTTTTAAAAGAGGTGATGTATGGAAAAATGAAGTCATTGGTAACTTACGTATCTCTGGTCGCTCACTGAGTGAGCCATTTATTATTGCTAGCTATGGGGAATCATCTGTACGTCCACGCTTTGAAGTAAATAAAACATGGTTAATCACTTTAGGTAGTGGAGGAGCAAGTGAAAATCGCTCGCATGTCCGTATATTAGGTGTGCATATTTATATGTACCCCAAAGACCCGCTCCATAATGATTTTACAGGAACAACAAAAAAAGATTCGCGTTGCATACAATGGTTGCGAGATGGTGGTGATGTTTTATTAGAGGATATTAAATGTGAATATGCTCAAATAAGTTTACAATCAAATCCAACAATGCCATTTACACTCCGGCGCAGTGTTCTTACTGGAAATTATTCACTTACTTCCCACGCACAATTACTGTTTTCAAGTATCAGCTCGGGCCTTACGCTTGAAGAAAATATATTCAATCATGGCGGCTGGAATAATGAATTTCGATTAGCATTTTGGGATCCCGAATCAAGTCACCAGCAGTGGTCAAAGGTATCAAATGGTTGCTTTAATATTAGGCTGGAGAATGATACGTTTTCCATCGATGGTTTGGATTTAACGAGCTCGGAAAATATGTTTAATGTAGCCGCCATTATTGAATCTTCTCTTAATAAAATAAATCCGAAAAAAGTTATCAGCTTTGTATATACAAATGGCGGTGCATTTAAATTAAGTTCTGATGATTATCTATCTAATACTAAGTATAAAATAGCCTCATACACAGGGTCTGATAAGTGTATTGATATTACTGATCTTCTAAATCCAGCCAAGTCAGGCACACCTGCATCTACAGTTTTTAATCGGAATGTTTATATAGCATACGGATTTGGTAAAACTTTTGTTCGCAACAATATAGATGCTAATGGTGCTTCAGGGGGCATTCAACAAAGGATGGGGGGCGTTAATGAAGGTAATTTATATTTGCAAAATCCAATATCGATTTCTTATGGGGCTAATGAAAACCCTGGTGGTGTTTACGTGGGTGGAATTATTAGAAATAATGTGATTCTAGGAGGGCGAAATATTGATAGTCAATCACAAGCAACAGGTATCTCTATACAGTCAAGCCTTAAGTCAAGAGGAAAGCTAAAAGGAAAAAAAATTTACGGTCATTCACAAATTAAGAACCTCGATATTTATGGGAATATTATCGCTAATAATAAGTTGGGTACAGGAAATGTTAAAGGAGTATCTTTATCTGGTGGAGCACCCATTAAACAAATGAAGGTATATGACAATATTATTTACAATTGGGCTAATAATGATTTAGATAAACGAAAAGATGGATTTCCTATGGTTATCGGTATTGGATCAGGTTCTATGAATGTTGGAATTTACGATAATATTTTCCAGCAATTGACCGCCGGTTATCTAGGTAAGCTAAAAAGAAGAAATTTAGATATTGAGCTACATAACAATACATATTGGCATGGTGATTTTCGTAGTTCTAGTTCGAAAAAGAAAAGTAATGCATTCTATTTTAAACGGGTAGTTGATTTTAATAAATGGAAGCTTTACTCGGGTGAACGGTTTTCGACTATTAAGGAAACCCATTTTCATTCTCCAAATCGTTCTATAGAGTCCTATATGAGCTCGCTAGGGCAACCGCCTAGTTTCACAGTATTTATGAAAAAAGCTATAGAACAGTCCAAATATAATTGGGATCCGGTATTTACTTCAACAGCTGTGAATAAGTATATTCGTGAAGGTTTTGTATATTCTGATTAACTATGGGTTGTAATAATCGATTCTAGATTATTTATCATCGTTGAAAATATTTAAGTATCTGTTGTGAATTTTAACGCTATTTACAACACTCTATTTCACTTAATATCGCTGAAAGAGTTTTTCCTGCAGTCGAGTCTGAAAGATTTTCTTTAACGTAGGCTCTAGCTGATGCGCCTAGTTTTGAACGTTTCTCCGGATCTTCCCATAATGACTGTATTGCTTGTTTCATTTGATTTTTCTCATATGGGTCAATGAGTAGTGCTGTTTCTCCATCTTCCACATAATCTATTGTACCTATTGTTTTTGTGACTACAGTTGGTCGAGCATACATCATTGACTCAATTAACGTCACCTGACCTGATGCAGTAGCTGGGTTATCAATAGGCACAACATTTACACGAGCTTTTTGTGCAAGTTCGTGGCATTGCTGAATAGTTAAATTGTTTAATATGGTTATATTATCAGGTTTTTTTAAATCACTTATGGAATGATTAGATGCTACTACAATAGTTGGATAACCAAGTTCTGACATTACATCGAAAAATAATTTGTAATCACGTCTTGCAGTTCCCATAGATAAGACGAATGGTTTTAATTGGTCTTCATTGTATTCTATGGGACGTACAGGCCTTTGTAATGGAACAAATCGAAACTTTTCAGGTGGAAAATGAAGCCACTGACTGTAAGAATCTATTTCATGTTTTGAATGTACTATGAATAGATCAACACTGCTTAGGGCAAATTGTGATAGTTTTTTCTTAGGGCCTTCGTAAAGTTTGCCTAAATTAAAAGTCCAAGCCACTAGAGGAGTGTTCTTGCAGGAGAGTCTTTTATGTAGACCAGTTGTAATAGCTAGTTGAGGAAAGGACGTTATGATGCCTGTTTTTTTTTGTAAATGATTACTGGTAGCCCAAGTTTTCTGGCCATGCTTAAAGTAATCAAACCACTGAGACAAGTTGGTTTGTTGCCTGGAACGATCGTGGGTATATGGTGCAGGTATGGTTTGAAAAGTGTGCTTCATATCCGGCACAAATGGTTGTAGCCAAGTGTCATTACCAGGACGTTTGATAAACGGTGCAGATATTAGCCAGTGCATATTGGATATATTTTAAATGAATTAGTCTATTTCAAGCAAGCTTATCTTAATTGTTATTAATATTTTATGAGTGCTTGTTTCATATTCGTTAGTGTATTATCGAAGTGCGATTCCGGTAATACACTTATTGAGAGGCTATGTTAAATGAAAGTATTAGTTGTAGGCGGCGCAGGGTATATCGGCTCACACATGGTAGTGCGTTTGCTAGATGAAGGCGTAGATGTAACCACGTTTGATAATCTTTCCGGTGGTTATCGTGATGCTGTACTTGGCGGTGCGTTTATTGAAGGTGATCTGGCTGATACTGATTTGTTAGATAAAGTATTCAGTGAAAATAATTTTGATGCCGTAATGCATTTTGCTTCATATATAGAAGTGGGGGAGTCAATTCATTCCCCAGCCAAGTATTATCGTAATAACGTGACCAATACCCAGAACTTACTGGATGCCATGGTTAAACATGGTGTGTTGCATTTCATTTTCTCATCGACGGCTGCAACTTTTGGTGAGCCCGAGTACATTCCCATTGATGAAAAACACCCAATGATGCCGATTAACCCCTATGGTCGCACTAAGTTGATGGTAGAGCAGATGTTGGCTGATTATGATCAGGCTTATGGTCTTAAATCGGTATCGTTGCGTTATTTTAATGCGGCTGGGTCTGATCCTGAAACGAGACTTGGTGAACGTCATGAACCTGAAACACATTTGATCCCTTTAGTGTTGCAAGCCGCATCGGGGCGTCGGGAAAGTATTTCAATTTTTGGTCAAGATTACGATACGCCAGATGGTACATGTATTCGTGACTATATCCACATTGTTGACCTCTGTGAGGCACACTTGTTGGCGGTAAAGGCATTACAGAAAAATAATCGAAGTGCTGCGTATAACCTTGGTAATGGCTGCGGGTTTTCCGTTAAAGAGGTTATCGATACGGCTTGCAAGGTTACCGGTGTCGATATTCCAGTTATTATCGCTGAGCGCAGGGAAGGTGATCCAGCGCGGTTGGTGGCAGATTCTACGTTAATCAGGAAGCAACTCGCCTGGCAGCCTGTTCACATCAAATTGGACTCGATTATTTCACATGCCTGGAATTGGGAGCAAAAGCTCCTTGGTATGCTGGCTGACTAATAAATGTCGCGATTACGCTGTAAAAATACGATTAATATCAATGTGTTAAAAGGTTTTTTTTGCTGTAAATTTGATCGACTAAATATACCGTGTAGCGGTGTGAAAATGGTTTATTTTTCCCCCTAAACATTACTCACTAAATATAGGTGATTGCTTACAGACAAGTTGATTTCAACTACCGTATAATCTCCACAATACCTACTATAATAAGCTGTAGCGGGTACGGGGCAAGGGAACTGTAAGAACATCGAGTTTGGGGTAAGGGGAAATGCAAGACTTGGATAGAAGACCAGATTTGAATGGGCTGTTTGACGCCATTCAAAATTCGCACGCTATAAAGAAACATGTCGATTTTTTTGTCTGGCTGCAAAATGACATATGCCCGTTTATTCCCCATGATGTTTTGATAGCCAGCTGGGGAGATTTTTCGAATCGAAAAATAGATTCTGATGTTTCCTCATGTATTCCTGATATTCATACTCAGCAAGTTGCTCAAGGCCACAATGACATTGAGCCTTTGATGCAAGCATTATTTAAAAAGTGGGAAGAAAATGGCGATCGTTGGTACTTTTTTGAAGAATTCGACGAATCAGGTTTGAGCGCTGAGTCCTCTGAGACGGATAGTATGCTCGGCAAGCTGCAGAAGATGAAGTCTGTCTTGGTCTATGGCTATCGCGATAAACGCGGTGAAAATGACATACTTTATGCCTTTTTTAGAGGCTGTGAGCGAGCTGAGACCCAAACATCTGTTTTAAGTATGATTATGCCGCATATTGATGCTGCACTGCGCAGTATAGAGTGCCTTACACCTCCCAAAAAGGCAGTGGGCGATGCGGTTAGTAGCATTAGTGAGCGTGAATGTGAGGTGATGAATCTAGTGTTACAGGGTAAAACCAATACTGAAATTGGTGAAGTTTTATTTATTAGCCTAAATACGGTTAAAAATCACCTCAAAGCTATTTACCGAAAAATGGAAGTATCCAGTCGAGCTGAAGCGGTTGCCCGCTATATGGTCGATGCTGATCATGAAAAGGATGGCTCGGAGCTGACTAGTTGTGGATGGCTGGAAACTCATTGAACGAAATTTGTTACCAATTGTTACAAAATAGCCTGATCGGGTCATAGTTAAAGTACCCCGATATAGGTAATATAATATCCAAAGAGCCTGATATAAGCTTTTTTAATTGGGCCGATAAATTTATTTATTAAGCATTTAAGAAATTTAAGAAATTTAAGAAATTTAAGAAATTTAAGAAATTTAAGAAATTTAAGAAACTAGGGGAATAGGGAATATGAAAACTTTACGCATACTGATGCTTTTAGCATCTTTTGCAGTGGCTGGTTCTGCATCAGCAACGACTGTAACACTTTCATCGACTGGAACATTATCTCAAGCCGATGCTGTTGACTTTCTTTTTATTGAAGTAACTGGGCCTACCATTTTTAGCGCTATCACATTTGGATATGCCGGCGGCACCCAAGCTGACGGGAACATCGTTGCGGATGGCGGATTTGACCCAATTTTATCGCTTTTTTCACCAAGTGGCTCATTGATTACTTCAAATGATGATGGTGGTTTAGCAGTGAATGCGGATCCAGTAAGTGGCGCGAGATTTGATTCATTTATTAGCGACACACTTTTAACTACAGGTAACTACCTTTTAGCAATCTCACAATTCTCGAATTTTGCAATCGGTCCAGAATTTTTTAATGGTTTTGATGGTTCTGGTAGAACCGAGTTTATTGATGTTTTTCAAAACCTACGTACAAGCGCTTATGCTATTGACGTAACACTATCAACTGTTCCAGTGCCAGCAGCAGGTATTTTGTTTGCTTCAGCATTACTAGGCGCCGGTGTTTTTGGTCGTCGTAAGAAAAAAGCCGCTAAATCAGAAATGGTTGGTGCTTTTGCTCGCGTTAGCTAATTAAAACTTGTTAGTATTTAAAAAGGGGCTTTATAGCCCCTTTTTTTTCATTTAATTAAAGCGAACTTGAATATGAATATTCCTAAGACTCTGATTATACTATTGATAATGTGTGTAGCACCGCTGAACAGTGCTTTTGCTGACGGCTATCAAATTCGCCAAGGTGACGTGTTAGATGTCTCTGTTTGGGGTGATGACACATTAAACAAAGAAATACGGGTCTTACCTGATGGCAGTATTAGTTTCCCACTGGCAGGACAAATCTCTGTTGCAGGTCAGTCACCTAGTGAAGTCGCTTCTGTCATTACGACCAAGCTAAAGACTTATTTATCTGATCCTGAAGTGACTGTTATTGTACAAAGTACTAACGGTAATCGAATCTACATTTTAGGTAAAGTGAACACGCCGGGCTCAATTTTATTACAAGGGCCAATGACGGTATTGCAAGCGCTGAGTATTTCAGGTGGGTTTGATCGATTTGCAGATTTAGACGAAATAAAGATACTTCGAGGCAAAAAAGTGCTGGAAGTGAACTACCCAGATCTAATTCAAGGCAAAAACCTCGATTCAAATTTCAATTTAGTCGCTGACGACACTATTTTAGTCCCGTAGTCGTATATATATAGATGAATTTGGGCACAATTTGTGTAGAATTAAGAACTTATGCGACCAAGTTCACCAACAATAGATATGAAACACGTTATCAAGCAATGGGGTAAGAATTCACTCATTTTATTAGCAATACTACCCGCTAATACATTTGCAATGACCTTTCAGCAATCAATAAGATTGCCGTTCTCTGTTGAATACGACTCGAATCCTCGTCTGGTTGAAAATAATGAACGTTCTGTCCAGCGATTCACTCTCGCACCAGACTACTCGCTCATGGCGACTAAGGGTAATGAACAGTTTTTTGCCAATCTTAGATTAAGACTAGAAAAGTCCTCTAACGAGTCGGTAAGCGCCGATCGTGAAGATCCCGCTGTGGATCTTGGTTGGACACATAACTATGAAACGGGCCAGTTTGGTATCACCGCAAGCCTGGCTGAACAATCGACTAGAACTAGCGAATTTGCTGAAACAGGGCAAATTGACAATGATAATACGCGCCAAAACCGTTCGTTTGGTATTAACTGGTCTAGCGCGCTCAGTGCACGTTACACATTGTCTGCGGATGCAGAAATAAGAAAAGTGACTTTTGATAGAGAAGCAACGAATCAAAATGAATTTGACAATGAAGCAATCAATGCACAATTGGGGTATAGCGTTAATGAGCAACTAGAAGCGTTTACCCGGTTATCTTTTTCTCGCTTTGATCCGTCCAACAACAACCGTGACACGCGTTCTAAGAGTCTGGTAGTGGGGGCGACGTTGACGGTTAGTGACACACTAACACTGTCTGGTAATGCGGGTATTAACACCACGAGTGGCGCAGAGAGAGACTCGGGTTGGCAAGCCATGTTTAGTGCAGATTACACAACGGAAAGAACAAGATCTAACCTTGATATTTCAAGATCTCGGGATCCGAGTAGTTCGGGTATTGTCCGTGAAAATAATCAGTTTAATGTTGGTTTTACTTACAGCTTAAGTGAACGAAAATCAGTAGGCTTCGATCTCAGTTATCGCGAAAACCTAGATGATAACGACAATGAGACGATGACTTTGTCAGGGAACTACACGCAACAGATTACGCCCGAATGGGATTTTCGTCTTGTTGCTTCGCACCGTAACAGAGACGACGGTAGTATAGATGCGACGAGTAACAGTGTTACCGCAACAATTATTTATAAACTTTCGGATTTCTAAGGAATATGATTAATAGTAATATCAATGCAGAATACGAACTGACTCTGCAGGATTATTTCGATATTGTACGTAGGCGTGCCATATTAATGGTGGCTATATTTGCCGTTGTTATTGTTAGTGCATCAGCAGTCGCTTTTCTTTTACCGCCGGTGTATCAGTCATCGGGTACAATTCTAATTGAATCCCAGCAAATTTCATCAAAATTCATTTCTAATTCTGTGACTGGTTTTGCTAGTGAGCGAATTGAAGTCATTAAGCAAAGAGTAATGACGCGAGAAAATTTGCTGCGAATGATGAAAAAGTACGGACTATTTAGTTCAAAAAATGAATCTCGTGTTACTTCAGAACTTATTGCCAATTTACGAAACCGTATTTCCATACAACTTCTCAATACCCGTATCGGTGGCAATAAAAGAAGAAAAGCAACGATTGCTTTTAGTATCTCCTTTGAAGACCGTTATGCGCAATCAGCTTATGAGGTAACTAATGAATTAGTGACATTGTTTCTGGATGAGAATGTTAAGTCACGAGTAGAACGTGCAACAGAAACGACTGAGTTCTTAAGTCAGGAAGCTCGAAGACTTAAAGCTGATTTAGAAAAAACAGAAGCGTTAGTAGCTGCCTATAAACAGGAGAATGCTAATTCTCTACCTGAACACCTCGCATTAAAGGTCGATATTCTTCAACGCACAGAAATAAGACTTGCTGATTTAAATCGTAATGTTAAAGCGCAAGAAAGCGAAATCTCAAGACTGGATCTAGAGTTAACAGCGGCAAAATCGGGTGAAAATGATAATGGCTCGAGGTCGGAACTGGCGAGATTAAAAACAGAGTATAGTCAGGCGCGTGTGCGTTTTAATGATACACACCCCACGCTACGCACTTTGAAGCGACGAATAGAACTGTTAGAAGAAGCGAAGGCTACTGGTCAAGGTGGTGCTGAAAGTAGTGATAGCACAGTTAATACTCAGTTGGTATTAAAGATAGAATCCTTATTGTCTACCGCTAACTCTCGACTGAATTCTTTTAAAGAACAGCTAACACCAATGCGCAGAAAAATTGCCGATCTTGAGCAACAAATAATTCTAACACCTCAAGTTGAATTAGGTTTGTCATCATTGCTGCGAGATTATAATACGGCTATTAACAAATATGAAGAGATTCAGGCTAAACAGCTTGGTGCTCAGATAGCAGAAAACCTCGAAGGTGAAAATAAATCAGAACGCTTTAGTTTGATCGATCCACCACTATTAGCTGATAAACCAATTAAACCTAATCGCCTTAAAATTGTTTTACTTGGGGTGTTCTTAGCCTTTGCCGCTGCAATTGGTATCGTCGTAATATTAGAGGTGTTGAACCAACGAATTCGAGGCAAGGGGGCATTAACAACCGTATTAGGGCAAGGACCTTTAGTAGAAATCCCTTATATTATGGTTGCCAAGGAACAGGTGCAGCGAAAAGGTTTGCTCCTAAAGGCTGGCATCGCCATAACAGTATTATTTATTGTATCGTTAGTTGTTGTTCATTTCGCCTATATGGAACTGGACCTGCTGTTCTATAAAATTCTGGCAAAACTCGGATAGTGATGTGAAGTATGGAAAAGATTAAAAAAGCAATTGAAGAGTCGAAACGCAGTCGCTCTAGTGCTCAGGCTTCTGAAAATAACCCAGGTGCTCCATCGGCAAAAGAAAATGGCCCTTCAATAAATTCAACGGAAGTGGTTTATGACCAGACTAGAGTTATTAAACTTGATCCTGAGCATTTAGCTGAACACCGCATTGTTGCCTTTGATAAGGATGATTATCGGTCTTTGGGCTTTGATATTCTGCGCACTCAAGTCATCAATAAAATGTTGGAAAATGGTTGGCGAACGATTGCAATAACATCACCAACACCATCATGCGGCAAGTCGGTAGTTTCTATTAATCTTGCAATGAGTATTGCTCATCACACTGATAGAACGGCTATGCTAGTTGATTTTGATTTACGTAAACCTTCTATCGCAAAGTATTTAGGCTTGCCTCACGGACCTTCTTTGAATGATGTGTTATCTGGGGATGCAACAGTAGCCGAAGCACTAGTTAACCCTGGTCTGGATAGGTTTGTTGTCTTACCAACGGCGATGCCTATTTCTCATTCATCCGAAATGCTATCGTCTCGAAAAGTAGGTAATCTGGTTGAAGAGCTTCGAGACCGATATGAAGAGCGCATCGTTTTATTTGATCTAACCCCAATACTGGGGAGTGATGATGCAATGATTATGTTGTCACAAGTCGATTGTGTATTAGTTGTTGTTGGTAATGGCATGGTTGGTAAAGGTGAATTAGAAGAAAGTATGCTGCATATTGATGAAGCTAAATTAATAGGTACAGTGCTTAATAAGTCTGAAAGCAAACAATCTCAATATAGGTATTATGGCTATTAACAACACTGAAATAGTATCAGGTATCAATAATAAAACATTATTGGTGTTTGGCTTAATGCTGCTTGGTTTTGGCTGGTTGATGTATCAGTCAGGTTTGTTATTAACCTGGATTGATGACGAAGAGTACGGACATGGCTTAATGGTGATAGCGGTATTAGGTTACGTGCTATACCGTAATCGTTTGTCGCTAATGACCTCGAGAACTCACTTTAGATGGCTAGGCGCATTAATTTCACTTTCAGCGTTTTTGATGTTCTTTCTCGGAGAGCTCTCAGGAATTGCACCAATTCGAATGTATAGTGTTTGGTTGTTTGCATTAGGGGCGACTTTTTCGATTGGTGGTTGGCCACTATTTAGAAAGTTACTAGTTCCTTTATGTATTATTTTTTTACTGATCCCTCTGCCTAATGTTCTTGGACCATTACTGACATCACAATTACAACTTATTTCTTCCAAGCTTGGTGTTTGGGTGATTCGTTTGTTCGGTGGCATTGTTTACCTTGAAGGTAATGTTATTGATATGGGCAGTGCCAAACTATTAGTGGCTGAAGCATGTGCAGGCTTGCGTTATTTATTCCCCTTAATGAGTATTGGCGCGATTGCCGGTTATTTGATGCGAGCCCCCGTGTGGATGCGCTGGGCAGTTTTTCTTAGTACTATCCCAGTGACCATTCTAATGAATAGTTTCCGAATTGGTGTCACCGGTTTGCTCGTCGATGCTTATGGAATGAGTCACACTGAAGGCTTCTTGCACTTCTTCGAAGGCTGGGTTGTTTTTGTTGCCTCGTTGATAATAGTGATTATTTTTGCCTGGTTACTGGTCAAAACCGTGCCTGGATCGCCTGCGTTTTCAACCGTATTTACATTCGAAAAATTATTTGATGCACAGCAGGCAAGTGAGTTGAATGCAACACATCAATGGCAGTCAAGGCCGGTAGTGATTACGATGTTAGTGTGTTTGATTGCTGCGGGGGCTGTTTCGAGTCCATTACTGGTTCGAAATGATGCACAAGTTGTTAGCAAGCCTTTGTCTGAGTTTCCTTCAAGGCTAGGAGACTGGACTGCTAAAGAATCGAGGCTACCTATTTCAATTGAAGTATCCGCAGGCGCATCAGATTATTATCACGCTAATTTTCAGTCTCCACTTGGGAAAAGAGCGAATCTATATATTGCTTATTATTTAGATCAAAAGAAAGGCCCTGCGCCGCATTCTCCCACGCTCTGCATTCCGGGTGATGGCTGGGTTGTTAAAAGCAATGATTTAGTCACCTTAACGGCTAAGAATGGTTCGACTATAAATGTTAGTCGTTTATTAATAACAAAAGGCGATAGAACTAGTATCGCCTACTATTGGCTAAAGCAAGGCGACCGGATTTTTAGCCAACAATTTATGGCAAGACTAGATTTAATACGCTTTGCGATAGCGGAAAATCGCGCGGATGCTGCACTAATAAGATTAACCACAAACGTTATTGGCAATGAAAAAATTGAAGATGCAGATACAAGACTTCAATTACTCGCAACGGAATTATTGTCGGTTATTTCTGATTATGTGCCAGATTAACATGGAAAATTCAACTTTGATGCATTCTGAGGTGCAGCTTTGAAAACGTTTATATTATCTAACATGAAACGATTGGGCATCTGTGCCATTTTTACATTTAGCATACTAAGTTTGTCAGCATGTGGTTCAGCTGAGGATAAAGCGAATAGCTATTTTGAAAATGGTATGAAGCTACTTGAACAAGAAGAGTTAGCCAAAGCTAATGTCGAGTTCAGAAACGCGTTGCAGATCGATCGCAAGATGACAAAAGCTTTGTGGGGCCAATTACTTGTTGCTGAGAAGCAAGGTAAAACGATTCGTAGTTACAAATTATTGAACGCTGTGCTTAATAATGAACCTGAGCATTTGCAAGCTCTTATCAAAATAGGCCGAATATTACTCATCGCAGGTCAATATGATAAGGCGCTTGAGAAAAGCGATGTAGCGATGCGCGTTAATAATAAAGATTCAGAAGTTTTATCATTGCGGGCATCTATACTGCTTAAACTAAATGATAACGAAGGCGCCGTTAAACTGGCGAGCCAAGTTATTGATAATGATCCTGCGTTTGTAGATGCATTGGTTGTGTTAGCCTCTGAACGTCTCGCCGCAGATGATGCGGTTAAGGCATTGGAGTTCTTGAATCAGGGGCTTAAAACGAGTGATAAAAATATTGCTTTACGGCTAATCAAGATTAAAGCATTAGAGAAATTAGCAAGAACAGATGAAGCAGAAAAAGTTCTTAAGGAATTAATTGCCTATTACCCTGAAGTTTCTGATTTTCACTACGTATTAGCCCAGTTCTATCTGCAACAGAAAAGAAATGATGAAGCTGAAAAGCAATTTAGAGCGGTCGTCGAGGTTAAGCCAGAAAGCGTCCAGGCTAAATTAAAACTAGTGCAGTTGCTTAGTGCGCTGAAAGGAACAGATGTTGGTAGGGAACAATTACTGACGTTCTCTCGAAACGAACCTAAAAACTATGATCTTAAATTTGCATTAGTTGCCTTTTATATTGCTATCAAGAATGCTGATCTAGCCAATAATTTATTAACCAGTATCGAAACAAGTGCGACAGATAACGACATTATCCTCAGAGCTAAAGGTATAAAGGCCGGGCTTCTTATTGGAGAAAATGATAAAAAATCCGCTGAGAAAGTAGTGAATGAAATACTGGCATTAGATAAAGACAATGCTAATGGTTTGGTTCTTAAGGCTAGTATTGATATTGATCGGCAACAATATGAAACCGCGATTAATGATTTACGTGTGGTGCTTCGTGGTGAACCAAACTCAAGTAGAGCGATGTTCTTCCTGGCGAAAGCACATCATTTATCAGGTTCAATTGAGCTTGCTGATCAGCAATATTTTAAGGCGTTTAAAGCAAGCAAATACAATGCTAGCTATGGGGTAGCCTACGCGCAATTCTTGTTAAAACGTAAATTGGTTAGTCGTGCTGAAAAAATTCTTCTTAATGTGCTCGATGCAAATAAAAATAATCTTTCAGCGATGAATTTATTAGCGAAAACCAGATTAGCATTAGGTGACTGGGTTGGCGCACAAGAAGTTGCTGATAATATCAAACGTATTGGCGACAAAGAGAAAACAGCAGATCAGATTTTTAATGCAATCTTAGTGGGTAAAAAAGACTATTCACAAAGCATCGAGTTATTGAAAAAAAGCTATGCATCTGCGCCAAGCAATGTTCAGCCTGTCGTTTCATTAGTGCGAACATATTTATTAGCAGGTAAAGCTGCTGAAGCGGGCCGGTTCCTAGATGCGATCATTAATACTAACCCTGATGATTTCAATGCGCGCATATTACGAGCCCAAGTTTACTCAGCACAAGGCAAGAACACGCAGGCAATTGCTACGTATGAAAAAGCAATACAACAAAATCCAAATAATGCGGCAAGTTACTACAACTTGGGTATTGTTTACTTGCGCACTAAGCAGGTTGTAAAAGCGGCTAAAGCTGTCGATAAAGGTTTGTCTGTGTCACCAGATAGTTTTGCTTTATTGTTAACGCGTGCAGGTTTGTATGAACAGCAAAACCAGCCAGATGAAGCAATAAAAATATATGAAAAACTTTTAATTGATAAACCTGACGCTGATATTGTTGTCAATAATCTGGCGAGTTTACTCACTGATTATAGAACCGATGAAGAAAGTTTTAATAGAGCATATACATTGGCACAACGTTTTAAACGTTCTCAATTACCTCAGTTTAAGGACACTATTGGCTGGGCGAGCTATCGCGTTGGAAAATATGCTGATGCAGCAACTTTGCTCGAAACAGCAATCAAAGAATTACCCGGTATTCCTGTTTTTCACTACCATTTGGGGATGAACCACTTAGCCAGAAAAGATAAGGTTGCTGCAAAAGTTGAATTAGAAAAAGCATTGCAACTTGCCGGTGATAACTCATTTGCGCAGGCAAGCGAAATCAGTGAAATATTGAAGGGTTTGTAAAAGAATTTGCTATTCTCTTTTATAAATAGGTTAACAAGATATGTATGAGCATTATTATGGGCTGACTGAAAAACCATTTACTATTCAGCCAGATCCTGATTTTCTGTTTTTAGGAAAACGGCACAGCATGGCTTATACAATGCTTGAATATGGTATTCAAAATCGAGCAGCATTTTCTGTTATATGCGGCGAAATAGGCAGTGGCAAAACCACCCTGATTCGTTATTTATTAAATAATTTAAGCATCGAGTTTTCTATTGGCATCGTTTATAACACCAGTAAATCGATCGATGATTTACTTGATTGGATTATGTTGGCATTTGATCTTCCTTTTGAAAACATGTCCGAAGCTGCTACTTATGAACAATTTCAAAAATTTCTGATCAGTAATTACGCAAAGAATAAGCGAACGGTTTTAATCGTTGATGAAGCGCAGAACTTAAACCCGTTAGCACTTGAGTCTTTGCGTATGCTTTCGAATATTAATGTTGATAAGTTTCAGCTACTACAAATAATTCTCGTCGGACAACCTGAACTGAGAGAAATGTTGCGCCAGCCCGAATTGACCCAATTTGCGCAACGGGTATCAGTCGATTATTTCATTCCGGCATTAGCAGCGAATGAGGTTCAGTCTTATATAGAACATCGTTTAGAGGTTGCAGGCAGGAAGAGCCCATTATTCACGCACAATGCGTATCAGGCAATCGCCAAGATTACGAAAGGTATTCCCCGAAGTATTAATATACTTTGTGATACAGCGTTAATATATGGTTTTTCATCTGACGCTGAACTGGTTGATGAGGACTTAGTGAATGAAGTTATTCAAGATAAGGAAGACTATGGGGTGTTCTCAGAAGCTAAATAAAGTAATGTCCTCTGATTATGCCTCGTTATTTTCGCGATTAAAGAAATAATTTGTCGCTTCAACAAAGCCATTGGTACTGCCACAATCAAAACGTTGACCTTTAAAGCGATAGGCGAGCACTTTACCATCTTTCGCTTGTGCGTTTAATGCATCAGTAAGTTGTAATTCACCATTACGGCCGAGTGCTGTGTTCTGCAAAATATCAAAAATATCAGGTGTTAATATATAACGGCCAATGATACCTAGCGTTGATTTAGTGTCATTTGGAGATGGTTTTTCAACCATATTGGTTACTTGATAAAGTCCTTCCTCTATTAAATCACCTTCTATGATACCGTAGCTACTAACTTTATCTTCGGGCACGTCTTCGATGGCAATGATTGAGCACTGGTGTTTGTTAAACAATGCAACCATTTGCTCAAGTACTGAGGAACCGTCATTAGTGCATAAGTCATCCGCTAGAATGAGGCCAAAAGGTTCGTTGCCAATTAGAGTTTTACCTTCCAGGATAGCATCGCCAAGACCTCGCATTGAAACCTGACGAGTGTAAGAAAACGAACACCGGTCAATCAAATTCCTGATTTCAGTCAGGTATCGCTCTTTTGTGGTGCCATTAATCTGGTGTTCAAGTTCATAGCTGACATCAAAGTGGTCTTCAATAGCACGTTTGCCACGTCCGGTGACAAATGCAATTTCGTGCATCCCAGCCGATAGTGCTTCTTCTACACCATACTGGATGAGCGGTTTCGTTAGGATTGGCAACATTTCTTTCGGCATTGCTTTTGTTGCGGGTAAGAACCGTGTTCCATAGCCAGCAGCTGGAAAGAGGCATTTTTTGATTGCTAGAGTACTCATAATGGCCTGTATTAGGAGATTTTAGTCATGTTAATTAGATTGTTTTCAGATCATAACAAATAATTTATGTATATGTTGTTACTATATGTATTGTTTATGAAAAAGACTACATGGATTTACTGTAACCTTAAGGCTGAGAGATGATTTATTGAATGCTATTCTAAGTGTATGCTTAGAAAAGCGACTTTTAAGGAATATTGTTAGAAAAATGAGTAGAAACTCGACGCGAAATGATACGCTTCTAGAATGCCTTATTTGGCTAACTGAAAGCGAGCATAGACCCTTTTCGGCAGATTCTTTACGAGCAGGGCTGCCTTTGGTCAATAATTTATTTACCCCTGAGCTGCTAGTTAGAGCAGCTAGTCGTGCTGGGTTTGTTTCCCGTATTGTTGATAGAGAGTTATTATCAATCCCCAAACAAGTACTGCCTGCCATTGTCTTATTAAAGGATGATAGTGCTTGCGTCTTAATATCAACAGATAGTCGTCGAGGTAGTGCAGAAATATACCAACCGGCTAGTCGCACCGTTAAATCAATAGCGTTTGATGAATTAGCCTTGTTGCAGAGCGGTAAAGTTATCTTTATCAAACGAGAACATAGTTTCGATGAACGATCACCAGAAGTGATCAGTGTGCGCTCACGACATTGGTTTTGGGGAGCAATATTAGATGCTTGGCCTATCTACCGGGATGTATTACTCGCTTCATTTGTTATTAACTTGTTTGTATTAGTGTCACCTTTATTTATCATGAATGTTTATGATCGCGTTGTGCCTAATAACGCGATTGAGACATTATGGGTGCTTACTATTGGTGTTGCTATTGTTCTGATTTTTGACTTTATTATTAAGTCATTACGCAGTTATTTTATTGATCTTGCGGGTAAGAAAATTGATATCAGTTTATCTGCGAAAATCTATGAAAAGGTAATGGGTTTAAAAATGAATGTTAGGCCGCCATCAGTGGGTGGTTTTGCAAATAATCTACGTTCATTTGAAGGTGTTAGAGACTTTATTACCTCTATCACTATTTCTACTTTGGTTGATTTTCCATTCGTTATTTTATTTCTAATTGTAATTGCTTTAATAGGCGGCCCTTTAGTTATTATTCCTATCGTGGCAATCCCTATTGTTATTTTATATTCATTTTTTATACAAGGCTCCTTGCGTGAAGCTGTTGACCATACTTTTAGGGGTGCTGCTCAAAAAGATGCCATGTTAATTGAGAGTCTATCCTCAATTGAAACACTGAAGTCGCTGGGTGCGGAAGGGGTCATGCAGCGCAAGTGGGAAGAGTCAATTGGTTATATCTCAACCTGGAGCCTACGTGCGCGGATGTTATCAACCTCTATGATTAATGTGGCGGGGCTAATACAGCAAGCATCCATGATCGCGATTGTTGTTTATGGCGTCTATTTAATTGGCGATCATGAACTCAGTATTGGTGCCTTGATAGCCAGTGTCATTTTAACGGGGCGAGCACTGGCGCCGGCGGCACAAATTGCTAACCTTGCAGCACAATATCATCAATCTAAAGTAGGTTTGCAATCACTTGATGAGGTGATGAAATTGCCTGTTGAAAGGCCGTTAAATACTGATTTTATTAACCGAGAAAATTTAGAGGGTGCTGTATCATTTCATCAGGTTGATTTTACATATCCAAAAGGAGCCCGGAAATCCCTGACTCAGGTTTCTTTTTCACTGAAGAAAAATGAACATATTGCGTTGGTTGGTCGCATTGGTTCAGGAAAGACGACAATTGAAAAATTGATTATGGGTTTTTATGCCCCTGATAGTGGTGCTATTCGGGTTGATGGTATTGATATAGGTCAAATTGACCCGATTAATCTACGTCGGAATATTGGTTATATTCCTCAAGAGATTACACTTTTTTATGGAAGTGTTCGAGATAACATCGTATACGGCACTCCTAATGCAACAGATGAGGCAGTTATTAAAGCAGCTCGCATTGCAGGTGTTAATGAGTTTGTTGATCGTCATCCTCTTGGTTTTGGAATGCCTGTTGGGGAAGGCGGCGGTGGTCTTTCAGGAGGGCAGAAGCAAGCGATAGCAATAGCCCGTGCGCTTCTTTCTGATCCACCAATACTGTTAATGGATGAACCGACAAACTCTATGGATAACACCACTGAGGAAGCATTTAAACATCGTCTTGCAGAAATTGTGAAAGATAAAACATTAATTCTTGTTACTCATCGAGCACCGTTACTCGATTTTGTTAACCGACTACTGGTGTTAGACAATGGACGGATAGTGGCTGATGGCACCAAAGATGAGGTTCTTGAAGCACTTAAAAAGGGCAGTTTGCGTTCAGTGCAGGATTAACGATTAAGATATCAGAAATTATGCAATCTAAAAATACAAATAAGCACGGCCAGAATGATGATCCTATCTTTGATGCGGATGATGTTAATTATATGTCATCGACACATGCGGTTATGGTGCAAACGTCACCTTCATCTGCGCGCGCTATTATTTGGGCTATTCTAATTTTCATCATTATAGCGATTGTCTGGGCAAGTTTTGCGACACTTGATGAAGTGACTCGTGGTGCTGGAAAAATTGTACCATCAAGCCAAGTCCAAATTATTCAAAATCTGGAAGGGGGGATCGTTGCAGAGCTAGCTATTCGTGAAGGACAAGTTGTCAATAAAGGCGACGTTTTATTGCGTATTGATAACACTCGTTTCATGTCTTCTTTGCGCGAAAACACGCAGCACTACCTTTCTCTTGTGGCAAAGCATTCTCGTTTAAAAGCAGAAGCTGAAGGAGGGAGTTTTTCCGCGCCAACAGAGGTGCTGTCTAAGCAACCGAGATTGGTTAAGCAGGAAAAAATATTATTTCAATCAAGGCAAAAAGAGTTAACGACTAATCAGGAAATTCTTAAGCAAAAAATTGCACAACGTAAGCAAGATCTTGCTGAGTTTGTTGCTAAATTATCGCAAAACAAGCGTAGCTACGATTTATTAGAAAAAGAATTAACAATGACTCGGCCACTTGTTTCAAGCGGGGTCATGTCTGAAGTAGAATTATTACGCCTTGAACGAGAAGCGAATGATGTGCTTGGCGGCATCAGTGTGGCAGAGATTTCGATATTACGAGAGAAATCTAAACTCAAAGAAGCGAGGAAAAAATTTGAAGAAGTTGGTATTAATTTCAAAAATACGGCTCGCATTGAATTAAATGAAGTTGATTCTGAGTTGCGTCGCTTAGCCGAAACTAGTCGAACACTAGAAGATCGCGTGCTGCGAACGGCGGTTACATCACCAGTGCGGGGCACTATTAAACAACTGCTTGTTAATACTATTGGTGGTGTCGTACAGCCCGGCATGGATTTAGTTGAGATTGTACCGTTGGAAGATAACTTACTTGTTGAAGCGAAGATAAGGCCTTCTGACATTGCTTTTTTACGACCCGGTCTCAAGACGATTGTTAAAGTATCTGCCTACGATTTTGCTATTTATGGTGGTTTAGATGCTGTGGTTGAACAAATCAGTGCTGATACGATCACTGATGATAACGGCGATAGTTACTATGTTGTCAGGGTGCGTACCAATGCCTCTCAAATAGTGACTGAGGCCGCTGCATTACCTATTATTCCGGGAATGTTGGCTGAAGTGGATATTTTGACCGGTAAAAAGACTGTGCTCGAATATTTGCTAAAACCCATCTTTCGAGCTCAACAGCGTGCAATGCGTGAGCGCTGAGTCATAATAAGGATGACTTTATGCCTCTTAATTTATAACAAAATCAATTGCTTGTAGTCTTTTGACTTACCGAAACTCAAAGTTCTAGGCCCTATCAAGTATTTTGCAAATTATCAACGTACTATTGCCTTATAAGCTTTTATATTAAGATGATATAATGCCCCTGTATAGCTAGATGACAGCGCAAGTAGTAGCGTATTTTGCTTATAAATCAATGATTTATTAGGGTTATAAGCAAACACTGAAGTGAATCATATAGTGTTTTAAGCGTGGGGCTTTTAATAAAACTATACAACTAAAGTGGTATTTAGCGAGCAAGCCTTAAACATTCTGTATTGAGCGTTAAGGTTAATTTGGGGGGAGATATGGCTAATTCAGCCATTGGTTACGTATTGCAAATAGGGGCTAACGGGATAGCGTCGAGTGATAGCGGCATTGTTCGCAAATTACTTGCTGGTGATCCTGTGTTTGCCAATGATGTTGTCACAAACAGTGGGCAAAGTGACGTTTTAATTGATCTTGTTGATGGAACGCAATTAGCGATTGCGCCTAATACTAGTGCATCACTTAACGTCAGCGATGCAAATCAAACTTTAAGTGGCATCGGAACAACTGATACCTCTCTTTCTCCAAATGCCATTCAAGAAAGACTACTTGCCGGTGAAGATCCCGATTTAATTGCGGCAGCGACTGCTGCCGGTGAAGAAGAAGGTGATAATGGTGGTATCTCTATATTACCCACGGTGGCTTTATCCGGACTAGAGACAATTCCTGATAGCGGTTTTGAAACAACCGGTATCAATTTCCAGTTTAACGAAGTACTAGATGAACTACTGTTCAATCCTAATAATAACCCAGAAGATGGCATTGCAGCACTGGGTGGTGAATTGGCAGACACAGGTCTGGAAAGCCTTTCAAGCCTACCTTCAATAGCAAGTGTAGATGAGGCAGCACTGTCAACCGGTTCATTACCTGCTAGTAATAATGAATCAACTACTGGCAGCTTAGAATTTACGAGTATCAATCCCGCTGTAGTGAGTAGTGTTAATGGCGTCGACGTTAGCAGTGTAGGGCTAACCACCATTAATGGTCTCTATGGTGACTTATTAATAGATGCTAATGGCAATTATACTTATACGTTACTAACGACAGCCTCTCATGCAAACCCGAGCGCCGTTGCACAAGCCGATATTGAACTTGATTTATTTACCTTCAACGTTACCGATTCAACTGGACTAACCGTAGCTAACGCGCTGACTATTCAGGTTCTCGATGATGGACCATCGGTGACACCGAATACCAACAGTGTTGATGACTTCACACTAGGCACGACGACTAATCTTGTTATCGGTTTTGATCGATCTGCCAGTTTCGATGTAGACCCTGGTATTGACGGTTTTGCTCAGCGTATTGATTTAGCGCGTGCCGCTTTAGCCGATTTGTTTGAAGGCTATGACTTACTCGGTGATGTAAATATCTTGATCGTTGATTTTGCTAATACGGCCACTAACTCCGGCTGGTTAACGGGGCCAGCTTCGGCAAATAATTATTTAGATGCGTTAATAGCAGATGGCAACACCAACTATCAAGCAGCGATTGATGAGATACAGGCGAGTTATAATACTGGTTTGCCTGCTGGTGCTGACCAGACGTTATTGTATTTTCTATCCGATGGTGATCCGAATTTAGGTGATTTTCCCGCTGTAGGGGTACCTGAGTATGAATCGTTTTTAACCAATAACAATATTGATGTCGCTTTTGGCATTGGCGTTGGCGACATTTTGACTACAGACGGTTTTGATGCACTCGATGCCGTTGCATTTCCCAATGGAAACGACAGCAATCCCTTTATTGTGACTAATGAAGTAGATCTTTCTGCACAATTAATTAGCACCGTTAGCAGCTCCGTTGTTACCGGCACGATTGGTGATGGCATGTCCGGCACGGTTGGTGCTGAAACTGGCGCTGATGGTGGCTACCTACAGTCCATTGAAATAGATGGCGCTTTGTACACTTTTACGCCGGACAATATAACTGCACCAACGACTGGACAAATTTCAGTGTCGGGTATTGCGGGCAGTATTTCCGGTACTGTGTTTACCATGACCACTGATCTTGGTGGCCAATTTACATTTGATTTTTTAACGGGTGATTATTCTTATCGGCCGACACAAGTTGATGGTCAACAAAATGAGTTGTTTACTTATACTATTGTTGATGGCGATCAAGATCAAAATAGTTCTACGCTTACAATCACCGTTAACGATATCACTTTTGCACCGACAGCGGTCGGCAATACTGTTTTAACCAATATCGTTGATGGTTCGACTATCAATATTCCCGATGCAAGTTTACTCGACAATGATCTTGATGTTTTGAATACAGCTTTAAGTATAACGGACATGTTTACAAATGTTGTTGGTGGCTCGGTTGCCCATGATGCTGTCAATAATAACGTCCAATTTACCGCTTCAGCACCAGGTGCTTTTTCAGCTAATTTTGACTACCAGGCGACGACGGCAAATGCACAAACCAGTTCGGCCACTGTTTCAATTAATTCAGTCGCAGGAACTGCCATTAATGGTGGTGCAACCGATGAAATTATTATTGGCCGTGATGATGCGAATAACACTTTATTAGGCAACGCTGGTAACGACCAAATTTTCTCAGGTGCTGGTAATGATACGTTACGTGGCGGCTCTGGAAACGATGAGCTTACTGCCGGTGCTGGTAACGATAATTTATTCGGCGACAGTGGTGCAGACAGATTAAACGGTGATGTTGGCGATGACGTGCTTGATGGTGGTGCTGGTAACGACTTCCTCAATGGTGGTACTGGAAGCGATAGCTTACTGGGTGGTGACGGTAAAGATACACTCAATGGTGGTGACGGAAACGATACGCTAAGAGCCGGCAGTGGAAACGATACACTTATCGGCGGTGCGGGTAATGATGAACTAGTGAGTGACGGAGGTGTTAATAGTCTATTAGGTGGAAGTGGCGATGATATTCTTATTGGTAATAACACCGGTCTCTTTAGTGATAACACACTAGCAGGGGGCGCCGGCTCAGATACTCTTGTTGATGCCGTTTTATCCAGCAACACTATCGTGATTAATTTTGATGATGTTGGCACAGGTGTAGATCAGGCCTACGGCTTTGATAATGTTGCCAGCTTATTTGCAAGCTTTCCTGAACTACAAGATAGCATTGATATCAGTGATGTATTAGTTGGCGCTGGTTTTGATTCAATGACTGACCTTATTGAAGATTACGTACAAGTGACTTTTAATGAAGGCGGCGATAATGATCTACATCTCAGTGTTGACACTGATGGCCTAGCCAATGGCGCTAATTTTCAAGAAGTACTCGTGTTGCACGATGAAAGTACAACACTAAATACAAATACTTTCGGCAATGGTTTTGTTACCGCAACGTCTGATAGCTTGAGTAATTTCACGACATTACAGCAATTACTCGATAACAATATCTTAATTACTTAGTTTAGTGTTTGCCCTTTACTTAGAGTCACGACACACCGCCTGTTCGTCTTAAGTTTATTCAAAGAAGAAATTGTTAGCTAAACCGTTACGATTGAATATAATGGTGAAGCGACTGACTGTTTCCGCATCATAATCATAAAGTAACTTGTTAAGTTCTTATTATAAATTATTGAAAAGTTAACATCCTAATATAAATAATTCATAAAGTTCACAAAACTGCTTATAAATTGTACAAGCCGTCCTCAGCTGTTATATTGGTAATACTAAATATCCACATAAAAATAATACGGCGTCTCAGCGATTTAAATTAGTGGTAATGAAATGATAAACAAACCTAACAAGCATTTATCTAAACGGCTTTTACTATCAAGCATACTGTTTGCGAGTTTTACTTTTGTCTCAATGGCGAACGCTATCGAACCAATTACTGATTACAGACAAAAAACAAGCCTTGAAGAAAGAATTAACCAAGCACAAAAGCTAATCGACACCGACTTTGGCCACCATACTGACATCGTGAAAGCGACAAAAATATTAACCGCTGTCATCAAACAAGATAGAACCTATGCACCTGCGTATGTACAAATGGCAAAAGTCGTTTTAGCAAGTCGCGATCAAATTGAGGAAAAACATCAGCAGAAAATATTAGAAACGGCGGGGGAGTTTGTTAACACCGCGATTGATCTTGATCCTGACTATGCAGAAACTTATGTGCAAGCAGTGCGCTTGCATATTCTAAGTGGAAATTATGAGCTTGCTCTGGCAACAGTAAACAAAGCCAAGCTATTAGGTAGCACCAACCCCTGGCTTGAAAGCTATGTGGCGAAAATTCATTATGCAACTAGTCGCTACAGTGAGGCAGATAATGCATACCAGTTGATAAGTGATAAAGGACGCGGCAATACCGCTATGCAGTACAAAGTTTATATGACTGCTGTGACACAACAAATGAATATTGCCTACCTCACCTCTAATTTAGAACGTATGCAAGCACTTGCCACAAAACTGGTTGAATCAGCGAACCCACAAGATGCCAAACCATGGGCTAATGCAGGTGGGGTGCTATGTCGAGAAGGCCTCTATGATAAAGGCATAGAATACACACAAAATTCCATCGCCATATTGAAAGGTAAGCACGCTCAGAAAAACCTGGCATTATGCCACTACGGAAAATGGGCTGAACTCAGATCAAAAGGTAATGTTAAAGTGGCTGAACAACACTTTTCAACAGCTTATGCGTTAAACAGCGATTTGGTGCAAGTTATCAATGCCTTTAGCACATCAGGGAAAGCCCTGAGAGAACTAACACCTTTATTGAAAAACAGACTCAAAAAACTGAGTAAAGATGAGTGGAAATCTCATATCAAAGTCTAATCGCTATTGATTATCCACAGTTAGTACTAAAGTGCCATAATTTACTGTAAATGCAATCATAGCCTTTGATTAGCGTTTGAAAATAGTGAAAACCTTCCATCCGTGGACAGAAAAAGTTTATTTTATGTTCATTAAATGGTGGGGCATATATTTTACTTTATTTAATTTGCCCATAAGAATATAGTTAAAATTAGCAATATAAAATATTGTTTTAGGCAGTGTCAATCTCTCTACTTGGTACAAATAATATTCCAAGCACGTTTTAGTCTTTGCACATAATCGGGATTAAAGAATGAAGGCTAGAAGATAGCTCCTTTCATTCGTTTAACAAAAAAAATATCACAAGGAGTGAAACGCAAATGAACTGGCTAAATAGTATTGGTGATACCTCGGCTGACCTCAGTTCCGATGAAGGAATATTGTCTCTTATTGCGGGACTCGCAAAGTGGCTTGAGCATGGCGATGATGTTAAAGGAAAAGACAATCCCTTAAGTTTGCTTAAAGATATCGCCGACGGAGAGGCTCCCCCAAAAGGACTTAAAGACTTACCTAATAATTCAGACCAACTGGCTAAAAAGTTGCTGGAGTTTATAGGCGATAAAATACCCGAATCCTACCAATCTCTCACCTGCCACCTCAGTAAAGTGGGTAGCACAGAATGCGCGGGCACTAAGACCATTCAATGGTCGCCGTTAGATAAGTCAGGCTCATCCGCTAAAAAACTTGATCCGCTGAGCTTCAAACTCAAAGCGGGTGTAAAACAGTCGTTTGCGTTCGAAGCACACCCAGAACTTCCCGAGGATATTTCGTCGGTGACAGGCAGCCAATTTGTCAGAATGGGATTAAAAGGCAGTCTCAATGCTAATGCCAGTGCCGACTTACCAGTGCGATTTGCCAAGTTTGGGTTTGGTGCGAAAGGCGCTGGTGATATCGCCTTAAACTATTACTTCCGCCACGATGTCGATCGTATCTTTGCCCGTGCATTGGCCAATAATTTGCGTGAGCTCACATCACCCTTTGATTTAGCAACGCTACAAACAGCCATTTATGATCGGCGCTTGCACGCGATAACGTTGTCAACAGAAGGGCAGATGGGTTATAGCGGCAGTATTGACTTTGGTAAAGCATTCGATATTGTGCAATCGGTTGGTGCAGCCATTAAATTTAGTTACAAGTTCTCAGCAACGCGTAGTGGTATGTTTCATTACAGCGTTACACAGCATAGCGATGGCAAACGACTCAAGGTCAAGATTCGTCGTGGACCGAGTTTTACCCAGACCGAACAACTTGGTGTGGGGATAGGTATAGATTTTACAGAGTTATTCACTAGCTATAAGCAAGAACTGCTTAGTCACCTCAAAGAATTTGAGGGAGTATTCAAAGAGCTTGATGACTTTATTCCCGCTGGGCTGTTGATCCGCGACAGACTAAAAAAACAGGTTGATAAACTACTAAAAGATGATGAGACGCAGCGTATTGTATTTGCGGCTTTAGGGCTATCTGGTAATCAGCGCGTAGGGGCACTGTTACAACAAAAGTTAGAAACAGTAATTATGACCAACGCGGGTATTTGGCAACAAGAGGCTAAAACTTCTGTGGTGTCGATAATGGATGAGTTACTGGAAAGTATTTCAATCACAGACGCATCAAACGTTGCCAAATTACGCGAGAAGCTAACCCCGGCGGTCACTGACGCCATTGATGATCTAAGCACAAAATTTGATAAAAAAGTAAAAGAACTTGTTACCGGTAACAGCTTTAAGAAAGTCGCGACTGCGCTCGATAAGGCGGGTGTCAAAATCGATGCGACGATTACCGGTGCTGATAACCGCATCAAGGCTGTCACTGCGCCTTTAAAACAAGCACTGACTAAATATCAAGGTATGCTCAAGAAGTTCACGACAGCAATTGAGAAGGCGACTGAAGTAAAACTAGCACTATCATGGACGCATCAAGAAACGCGCTCAGGTGGTAGTAGCATCGATGCCGAATTACTGTTTGATCCCTCTAAACCAAATGCAGAACAAGCTTTCAAAGAAATTATGGTAGGGTCATTGGATAAGGCCTTTGATGTCGCCAGTAATGCAAAAGATGCCTCAGTTGAATTGATCGATGGTGAATATCGTCGTTATGCCTCGTTAGATAGAAGTAGCGGATTTGAAGCTGTGTTGCTTGATTTCAGCCTACTGAAAACCACCTCAATTCTAAACGCCGATGTGGAAATCACCAACGATAACTCAGGCAATATTCGCGTTATGCTGCGTAGCGAAAGTGCCTATAAAACCAATCTCTTTGGTGAAAAACGGGATATTAATTTCGTTAACGCCTATGAACTGGCATTGGCTAGCAAGACACAACATGGGTTGTTGAAAATGACCGTTTCCCATGATGAAGAAAATCTTGATGACAAAGAAGTTAAACAGTTTTTTAGCCACTTAGAAAAAAGCACGCAATTACTACCAGCCGGCACAACAAATAAAGCTATTGGTTTACTGAATAATCTTTCACAATCAGAAGCTGACAGTAAGCGCCGTGCCATCTTGCGTATTTGGGTGAACCTTGATAACGATGACTTCAAAAAGCTGTTGGACAGCGCCGCTAAACAAGGTGGAGATGAAAGTGTTTATCGAACAGCTGTGCGCTGTATCGCCAGAGGCAACAAAATAGCAGGCCCTGCGACTGATTGGAAAAACGTAGAAACTCTTGTTAAGAACGAAGATCTCGCTAGTAGCGTGACTGATCTACTATTAAATTCATTCGAGTCAGCTGATTTTAATGTCAATGCTAATGATATTGATACGTTTGATGAAAAAACGCTCGAAGAGATTGGGCGTATGCGAGAGCGAGCATTACAGTTTTATAATATGCTATCTTTAATGCGCCAAATCTATCATTCAGCAGATAAAGCATGGGATGAAGAAACTTATTTAGAAAAACAACAAGAAATTGATCAAAATGTGAAATTTTGGATTAAGGGTGAAGTTTCCGATTTTCTAATGGGGCTGTTTGGTGACGAGATAAGGCCTTACACATTATCTTTACTGCTAGTGTTAAAAGAACTAGTCGGTGACTCTATGCAGTTACAGGCAGGGCTGTTCATAAAAGAAGGAGATAGTATAACAAGTCATATGCTTACTTGAATGGTGTTTTATAGGTTTGTGGTAGAAAATTGCCGTACTAAAAGTTAGTACGGCGTTGAGTTAAATTCCATATCTCAATTTAGCTTCAGAACGAAAACCTGCATTTAAAAATGCAAATTGATCTGAAACAATCCTGCCCGAGTTAACTAAATATAGCCACTCAAATAGGTTAGGGCGGTAGGGGACAAATAATAATTCACGTCCCCACTTCTCAGGCAGCTGATCACCTTTAATGCGGTTGCAGCGTGCACAGCAGGAAACTATATTCTCCCATTTTGTTAAGCCACCTTTAGATGTTGGGATAATATGATCTAGTGTTACATCGCTGTAACGTAGCTGCTTTCCACACCAACCACACTGACATTGATCTCGTGATGCAATAGTTCGTCGTGTAAGTTTAGGAGTAAAGGTCTTATCCATGCGACGATCATATTTACCTCCCTTTACCATAAGAATTGAACCAATTTCTGCACGAGAAACGTTACCGGTTTTAGCATTAATGCCACCGGTAAAGACAAACCTTGTATCACCAAGTGTGTGGATGATGCGATCGGTTGCTAATAAAACAATTGCCCGTTCGTGATCAATCCATTTAACCGGTTGTCTCATTTTGTTTGTTTGTAATATTAATGCTCTCATTGCACTACTCCAATTAAATACTTCCAACAATTTGGAGCACAACATATTGGCAGCCCCTGCAGGATTTGAACCCGCGACCCCCTGGTTCGAAGCCAGGTGCTCTTGATCCACTGAGCTAAGGGGCTATAAATTGGTACACCGTAGGAGAGTCGAACTCCTGTGTCCGGACTGAAAACCCGGAGTCCTAACCATTGGACGAACGGTGCTAAAGTGGCGGACGTGACGGGTTTCGATCCCACTACCTCTGACTTGACAGGCCAGTGCTCTCCCAATTGAGCTACACGTCCAATTAGTGAATCAACGCAACACGAAAATCGGGATCATGATCGCGATGAACCCAGTGTCTCTCTGACAGGGGTGACCGAATTAAAAGCCATGGTCCCTGAATGGGTGAAAAGTTTACCGTGCTTGTTTCACAGATAACTTCACAAGTACCACTATGATTACTGATACGCTGTTTTGCTTTCTGTGTTTTAGGTGAGAGTATGACTTTCATGGTGACCTCCATGAGGTTTATCCGTTTTAAAAAACAATAAAAGATGAAGCCAGCTAGAATTGACATGCTGGTCTCAATCTTTGCTAAAGTGGAAGGAGCACCAGGATTCGAACCTGGGTAAACGCAGTCAAAGTGCGTTGTCTAGCCGCTCGACCATACTCCTAGTTCCACCTGTTCATTACAGGCGGCTTTTAAGCTACCGCGCCTTACCAGACTGAGCTACGGATAGATTAACCTTTGACGTTAACGATTTGTCGAAGGGTGTGGACCACTTCAACAAGATCGGATTGGTTGTCCATAACCACGTCAATGGACTTGTATGCAGCAGGAATCTCATCGACTCTTGCGGCATCTTTAGGGCACTCGATACCTTTTGTTTGTTCAGCAAGATCGTCAGCGGTGTATCGACGTTTAGCTTCTTTACGGCCAAGTTTTCTGCCAGCACCATGTGAACAAGAACAGAATGAATCTTTATTGCCTTTACCGCGGACAATGAATGACTTAGCCCCCATTGAGCCTGGAATAATTCCCATGTCACCTTCTCTGGCTCGTATTGCGCCTTTTCGAGTAACTATCACATTCTCGCCATAATGACGTTCTTTAGCGATATAGTTGTGATGACAGTTAATAGCGGTCTCATCGATTTCAAAGTCACCGAAATGCTGATGCATTACTTTTAACACTGACTGCATCATTGCTTTACGATTTTCTTCGGCAAAGTCTTGTGCCCACATAACAGCATTACAATAGTCATCAAAGACTTCTGTATGCTCAACAAAGTAAGACAAGTCTTTATCAGGTAAGTAATTGGTAATGTGGTATCGCTCCATTTCCCGTTTTGCTTTTTCAATAAAATAGCTACCTATTTTATTACCAGCGCCACGTGAGCCAGAGTGAAGCATTACCCATACTCGATCATTTTCATCGAGACACACTTCAATAAAGTGATTACCTGTCCCTAAAGTCCCCATGTGATTGGCATTGTTCATCCCTTTAGCTTTTGGGTGCTTGCTGATAATTTCATCATATCGGCTTGCTAAAGGCTGCCATCGATGTTGAACGCTGTCAGGAAGATTAGACCAACCACCGCGATCATTTTTTCCACCGTTATTAGTACGACCATGAGGGACAGCCTGTTCAATGTCACAACGAAGAGTGTGTAAATTGTCAGGTAAGTGATTCGCAAGCAGTGAAGTTTGAACGGCCATCATTCCACAGCCTAAGTCGACGCCTACGGCTGCAGGGATAACGGCTCCTTTGCTTGGAATTACTGAGCCGATAGTTGCACCCATTCCCCAATGCACATCAGGCATTGCGGCGACATGCTTATGGATAAATGGCATGCGGGAGATGTTCTCAAGCTGACCAATCGCATTCTCATCGATATCATTTGTCCAGATTTTTACAGGTTTACCTTTATTGATAACAAGTTTGACGGTCATTTTTTATTCTCCTATGTGTGTTGTAAATATCGTTTTCTCCATTTGTCCCCTCGGCCGGAGTCGAACCGGCATGATCAATGATCCGCTGATTTTAAGTCAGCTGCGTATACCTGCTCCGCCACAAGGGGTGTAATAAAACAAAATTGGTGCGCGATCTCGGAGTCGAACCGAGAAGCCACTGTTTCTAAAACAGTGAGGTATGCCTGTTCCCATCAATCGCGCAGTAAGTAGGTTCACCCGAAAAAAGACCAAGTGAACCCGTTGCTGATCGTTAAATCAGCAAAAAAGTTGTGCTCCAAATTGTTAAAGATCACATCCCTGCAAAGTAAGACTTAACAGGTGACTACACTGTGCAGCAGGCAATAAAAAACCCCGCTGGTTTGATACCTGGCGGGGTTTAGTTTCCCTGAAAGGTATCTTGTTTCTAATGACACCTTCCCGTTATTTATCTAGAAGTGTCAGAACATGTTGCTGCTTTGTATACGTAAATGATTATTGTCAATGGGAGATATCTCTTTCCCATAGGCCAACGCGATCACTGCTTTTGTCAAATCGCAAGCAAGCGGTCCCATGGTCGGTGACCAGAGCAAATAGTTATCGTGTTGTTGTCTTAGCATTTCTTAAATCCATACTGCGGGCATAAAAAAACCCGGAAGCTTTTACGCCTATCCGGGTTTTATGATCCGTGTTAGGCGTCTTGTGACACCTATTTTACAGGTGTCGTTAGGTCAGTTGGGGTAACTCATATCCGTTACGACGAACATTATTGATGATCGTTATGAGCACGCGCACTGAGCCACTGGTCAATGACCATGGTTGTCTTAGTTGTGTTTGTTTATGTGCGTGGTTCATAATGGTTCCTGTAAAGTTGTGCGTAATATAACAGCTGATTATTAAACCGCAAGTATTTTTTTATATTATTTTTAAATTTTATTTATTTTTAATGGTTAGCATAATCTAATATACATGTTCCAGAGCATGTGCGAGAGTCAGCGCAATTTGTACAAGCTGTTTTTTTCTTCTTGCATCGAAATGAGCGATCACGTCATGTGCGATGGAACACCCCGGGCCCGACTTTACTGGTACGGACCAGTCCTGTCTGACGTAAATGTTGTAGGGCTTAAGTACCCCAATCCTACATTAAATAGTTTCTATCTATGTAGAAAAGGGGCGCTTTTAAAATCTACAGAATGTAGATACTAAGCAGGGATAGCAGATGATTTACGTCCTTTCATAAACCCAAAAAGACCAATCAACCCAGAACCAAACAACCAAAATGCAGCGGGGAGGGGGACAGCTGATATGTTTTCAGTAGAACCAAAAGTTCCAGAAAAATCATCAATGATAAACCGAGTTGCCTCATTAGCTGAGAAATCAAATAATGCATAAGATGCAAGACCAAGGAAGCTTAGATCCACTAACCCTTCTGGAAAAGTACTAGGGTTTACGCCGTTAGGCAAAGTAAAATCAGCTAACACTAAAATCGAGTCAAGTAACATATCATTACTATCAAATACACTGAATCCTACGCTATCAACACCTCCAGTAAACCCGCTAACCGCGAAACCAAAGCTTAAACTTGTTACCGCACCATTTAAAAAATCCACTCTTAAGTCCGGTGAAAGTAACGTTGTTCCTTCAAGCCCTGGCTCACTAATAAAGGATTGATTTGAACCTGGTCCAGCAGTATTAAAGCCTGAAGGATCGGTTGTAGAGAAGATGACATCATCAATAAAATCACCATCACCATCAACGCTAAATGACGTAGAACCTGAGGTGAGAGTATTAAAATCAACAACAGCAGAAAGTGCAGTATTACTAATCAACATAGTCGTACTAAAAAAAGTAACTAATAAAATATTAACTATTTTCATGCTTGCCTCCAATATCCATTTGTTTATTTATTGTGTGTAGCATTGGTAAGTCGATGACAATAATACATAATGACTGTGTCTATCAGTCATTTATTCTATAGGACTTTTTCACGCTCTCATTGATCCAGGTCATAGTTTTATTAACGATGAACTGACTATTGAACTCAGATGTTTATGGTATTGCTAGGAACGTTAGTAACCGGGCCGTTACGTCGAATTCGGTACCATTACCGGTACTTTACATAATATATATTATACGCATAAGCATAAATACGAAAAAAGCTCCGAGTGATTTAAGTAATCTTTAGGTATAACTTCATATTTATGTGATTACTTATTGATTTTAAAGGTATGTTGTATGATTTGTATACTCTTGTGTGCCACGGTTTATGCTGTAAAAGATACCTTTAGAGTATGCCACTCATTAATTTTTCACTTTGTTTGTCTGAGTGATGACACCAGAACAAGTTATATTGGAACATCATATTTACTCCTATGTAGTAAGTTTCTTGTCAAAGCTTAAGCCATTGATCCACATGCTAACTATCAGTAGACTAAGTAAAAAAGCGCGGGTCTTTTGTGCACCTGACAATAAATTGGAAGCTCGTGTTATTGCGACATATAATTATTCTATTTATACCTTTAGCAGCCTTTTGGTTGGCTAACTCCGGTCATTACACGCCCTTCTTATTACTACTCGGCTTATTATCAATTGTTTTTGTTTTATATGTGGCCCACCGAATGGATGTCGTTGACCACGAATCTCAACCCGTACATCTCACCCTGAAAATTCCCGTTTACTATGCTTGGTTGGCTAAAGAGATTGTGCTTGCCAATATAGCGGTTGTAAAACACATATGGCTAGGCAATAAGTCAATTTCACCAGGGTTTTCGACCATTACAGCTAGCCAGAAAACGGAAATTGGCAAAGTTATTTATGCAAACTCGATTACGTTGACTCCTGGTACCGTGACGGTGAATTTAGATGGCGATCAATTTCTCGTTCACGCGCTAACGCAGGAATCAATTAAAGACCTGGAATCTGGTGAAATGGATCGCCGGGTTACCCGACTGGAAGATTAATGTTAATAGCTGCAACCATCGCCATTCTAGTTGTCATGATCATGGCAGTCACTCGCGGAATTATGGGGCCTACGCTTTATGACCGCGTGCTTGCGGTTAATATGTTTGGCACTAAGACGGTGCTACTTATTTCATTATTAGGTTTTGTGATGGGACGTCCTGAGTTTCTGGATATTGCTATCGTCTACGCCCTGATTAATTTTATCAGTGTGATTGGTGTGCTACGTTATTCCGATATTTTTATGTTGAAACGTGACGGGCAATAGAAAGACTAATGGATACTTTGATTCAAGTTAGTAGCGGGTTTTTTTTACTGGTAGGCAGTTTCTTATTCATATCAGGCGGAATTGGCATTCTGCGCTTCCCCGATTTTTATACACGAATGCATGCGGTAGGCGTCACTGAAACGCTGGCAACTACAATGATTTTAATCGGATTAATATTGTATAACCCAGATTTTTTGGTCGATATTAAGCTTATGATTATCTTGGCCATGACTTTATTTATTAGCCCTACGGCAAGCCACGCATTAGCCAATGCAGCAATGCGCAATGATAGATTGCAAGCGAAACAAAACAAACCGGATAGTGAACAGGTGACGTCATCGAATCCCTGATTGATATCGTCTTATTGGCCTTTCTGGTGGGTGTTGCCTTTGCCATTGTCTGGATGAAAGATTTGTTAGCAGTGACGATGCTGTTAGGTATTTACGGCCTGTTATCCGCCAGTTTTTTTGTCGCGATGGATGCTGTGGATGTCGCGTTTACAGAAGCATCCGTGGGTGCGGGTATCTCCACCCTGCTTATGCTGGTGGCGATCACCATGACAGGGCGTTCAGAGCATCACGTGCGCCATAAACCTTTATTAGCTTTAGCGGTGGTTATATTTACCGGTGGCCTGCTGATCTACGGCACCCTGGATATGCCGTATTTTGGTCTGGCAGAAGCGCCTATTCACCAACATGTTGCACCTCGATATATTAACGATTCAATGCAAGAAATTGGTGTACCTAATATTGTAACGTCGGTGCTCGCTAGTTATAGGGCGTTCGATACTTTTGGTGAGGTGGTGGTCATCTTTACTGCAGGCATGGGGGTATTGGCACTTTTGTCGGTGGCACGTCGTCGCGAAGATGTTTCAAAAATCGACTCACTTGATGTGTCCATGCATGAGCAGCATTTAATCCTGCGTATTATAACCAAAATGCTGATTCCATTTATTTTGCTATTTGCATTTTATGTGCAGTTTCACGGTGACTTCGGACCTGGCGGTGGGTTTCAGGCAGGCGTGATCTTCGCCTCCGCCATTTTCCTGTATACCATGTTGTTCGGTATGAGCACCGCACGTCGAGTGATTAATCAGTCTTTTATTCAACTGCTAGCTGCTACCGGTATCCTGCTATATGGCAGCGTCGGCGTGGTTTCTTTGTTGAATGGCAAAGAATTCTTAGATTACAGCGCGTTATCTGCTGACCCGATTGCGGGTCAACATCTGGGTATCCTTTTAATTGAACTAGGTGTGGGCATCACGGTTGCATCGGTAATGATCATTATCTTTTTCAACTTTGCAGGCCGCAAAGAAAGTTTACCGCGCACGGAAAACAAGGATTCATAATGTTACTGGGACTTTATAATTACTGGATTGTGGTGGTGCTGATGATGGTCGGATTTTACATCGTTATCGCCCACGGCAACCTGATCAAAAAAATAGTTGGCCTGATTATATTCCAAACGTCCGTTTTTATTTTTTATATCAGTATGGCCAAAGTCGATGGCGGCACGGCCCCCATTCTGACCGATGGAATCAAACAATACTCGAACCCCCTACCTCACGTTTTAATTCTTACCGCCATTGTCGTCGGTATTGCCACGACGGCCTTAGCGCTGGCGCTGGCCGTACGTATTAAAGAAGCCTATGGGAGCATTGAAGAAGAAGAAATACAAAACAAGGATAATCTGGATTGTTAGCGCATTTACCGATCCTGCAAGTCATCGTTCCACTGATGGCAGCACCTTTATGCCTGTTCCTAACACGGCCACGCCTGGTATGGCTATTCACGCTAATCGTCAGTGGTTTAGCTTTTCTGATCAGCTGCCTGCTGCTGCAACAGGTAATGGCATCGGGTACAGTTATTTACGAACTGGGTGGCTGGGATGCGCCCTGGGGTATTGAATACCGAATTGATCGGCTCAATGCCTTCCTGTTACTGATTATTACAGCCATCAGCACAGTGGTACTGTTTGCCGCTCACACCAGCATAGGTAAAGAGATCCCCGCAGACCGGCATACACTTTTTTACATTTTGTACCTGTTATCCCTGGCTGGCATGCTTGGCATCGTGGCAACGGGCGATGCATTTAATGTCTTCGTTTTCCTGGAGATATCCTCTTTGTCGGCCTATGCACTGATAGCGCTGGGTAAAGACAGGCGTGCTCTTTGGGCCTCTTATCAATATTTACTTATGGGCACCATCGGCGCGACTTTTATTTTGATCGGCATAGGTCTGATGTACCAGATGACCGGCACCCTGAATATGGATGATCTCTCCAGACGCCTGCCAGAAGTCGAGCAAACACGAACGGTGTTTACTGCCTTTGCATTTGTGATCGTTGGCATCTGCCTGAAATTAGCCATGTTCCCACTGCACCTATGGTTGCCGAATGCCTATGCTTATGCCCCTTCGATAGTCACGGCTTTCCTTGCAGCCACCGCGACAAAAGTTGCCATTTATTTACTGATCCGCTTTACCTTCACGGTATTTGGTCTCTCCTTTTCCTTTACCCATTTGCCCTTACAGTTACTGTTTGTGGTGCTTGGCCTACTGGGAATCTTCGTGGCTTCAACGGCAGCAATCTATCAAACGAATGTTAAACATTTGTTTGCCTACTCAAGCATCGCGCAGATTGGCTACATGATAGTGGGTTTCAGTGTAAGTACCGTAGCGGGTTTAACCGCAACGTTATTGCATGTGTTTAATCATGCTTTAATGAAAGGCGCCTTATTTTTAGCATTGGGTGCCGTAATGTACCGTATCGGTACCACTCGATTGGATCATTTTCAGGGCTTAGGCCGTCAAATGCCTCTCACCATGGCGGCGATTGTAATAGGCGGCTTAAGCTTAATTGGCGTACCACTCACTGTTGGTTTTGTCAGCAAGTGGTATCTGGTTTTGGCCCTGATTGAAAATGGCTGGTGGCCGGTTGCGGTGCTCATCCTGTTAGGTTCGCTATTGGCTGTTGTTTACATCTGGCGGATTGTTGAAACCGCGTATTTCAAACCCGCCTTAGCCGATACCGATACCATTAAAGAAGCGCCGCTTTCATTCCTGATTCCGGTTTGGACTCTGGTATTGGCAAACATCTATTTTGGTATCGACACGCGTCTTAGTGTGCAAGTCGCACAAGCCGCTGCGCAGAGTCTGTTTGGAGTAAGTCCATGAGCATGGCTCTGGAATCCATGCTACAGCTCAGCATCATTTTGCCCTTGTTAGCGACGCTTGGCATTGTGGCGACGAGGCGCAAACCTGATTTGCGTGAAGCCGTGACCATTGTCACTTCTTTACTGCTTCTCTATTTTGTGATCAATCTCTATCAAGGCCTTAAACAAGGCGCGAACATAAGTGTGCATTGGGGAGAACTTTTACCCGGATTAAACATTAGCTTTACCGTCGAACCATTGGGAATGTTATTTGCGTTAATCGCCAGTTTCCTTTGGCTGATCACAACTGTTTATGCCATCGGTTATATGCGCAGTCACCACGAAAAAAATCAAACCCGATTCTATGTCTGTTTTGCTATCGCCATTAGCAGCGTGATGGGAATTGCATTTGCCGACAACCTGTTCACCTTGTTTATCTTTTACGAAGTGTTAACGCTGTCCACCTATCCATTAGTCACTCATTCAGGAACTGAAGAGGCAAAAAAAGGCGGCCGGATTTATCTCGGGCTATTGCTCAGTACTTCAATTGTCTTTTTCCTGTTAGCCATTATCGGCACTTGGTTTGTCGCCGGCACTCTGGATTTTAAACCGGGCGGCGTATTTGACGCTGATGTTAATAAAGTGGTTGCAGGTGCGTTGCTGGTGCTATTTATTTTTGGTATTGGCAAGGCCGCTATTATGCCCTTTCATCGCTGGTTACCTGCCGCTATGGTCGCACCCACACCAGTAAGTGCATTGTTGCATGCTGTTGCCGTGGTAAAAGCCGGCGTATTTACCATATTGAAAGTATGTACCTTTATCTTTGGCATAGATTTATTGGCAGAACTGCCAAGCACGCAATTTTTGCTCTACCTGGCAGGTGCCTCAATATTACTGGCCTCGCTGGTCGCAATACGTCAAGACAATTTAAAAGCAAGACTGGCCTACTCAACTGTGAGCCAACTGGGCTATATCACCATGGGTGCATTACTGGCCACTTCATCTGGTGTTATCGGTAGCTCGATGCATATTGCCACGCACGCATTCGGTAAAATCACCCTGTTTTTCTGTGCCGGAGCCATTCTGGTCGCAGCCCATAAATCAAAAATAAGTGAAATGCGTGGCCTTGGCCGACAGATGCCGATCACCATGACCGCCTTTTTTATTGCCAGCCTCAGTATCATCGGTGTACCACCCACTGGGGGAACCTGGAGTAAATGGTTTCTGTTAATGGGTACTATAGAGACTGAGCAGTTTATTCTTATGGGCATACTTATGATTAGTTCTTTGCTGAACATTGCCTATCTATTACCGATACCTTTTCACGCATTTTTCTCCGCAGACAAAATATCTTCTTCTGGAGCCGGGATTAAAGAAGCGCCGCTACCGTCATTAATTGCCTTGTGCGTGACGACGGTTGGCTGCGTAATCCTTTTTGTCTATCCACAACCGTTATATGAACTGGCTAAGGCCATTTTGGCAACATAGAGATTAGCGAATGGAAACTGAGAAAAAATATTTTTTTGATAAGCCCAAAAATATAAAACGTGTTTTATATGTTCTCTACGTATGTTGCGCACTTCTTTTTTTGCTGGACTTTGTGATTCATCGTCACGTCATACACAATTGGGAAAACCTTTGGGGTTTCTATCCTGTTTATGGTTTTGTTGGCTGTGTTGTCCTGGTGCTCGTCGCCACATGGATGCGAACTTTTCTGATGCGTTCAGAAAACTACTATTCAGAAAACGACGACGAAGATAAAACAGACGCTAATAAAAATAATGCAGAACCAGGCGGTCACGATGTGGATGCTTGAAATACCTGCTTTTCTGCCTTTCTTTATCGGTGCATTGATTGCCGCAGTCAGTCGTGGAACGTTGCGCAATGTCATCATGCTAGCAACCCCTATCGTCAGTGCCCTTCATCTCTGGATGGTGCCTGAAGGTATTCATTTACAATTTGCTTTTCTCGATTATCAGCTCATCCCTTATCGCGTTGATAAACTCAGCCTCATGTTCGGCTATGTATTTCACATCGCCGCGTTTATTGCCATTATCTACTCACTGCATGTGCGCGACACCGTGCAACAAGTGGCGGCGATGATGTATGCCGGTAGTGGTCTCGGCGCTGTTTTTGCTGGTGACTTATTAACTTTATTTGTCTTCTGGGAATTGCTGGCCTTTACCTCAGTATTTCTTATCTGGGCGCGGCGAACCCAGCGCTCCTATGCCGCCGGCATGCGTTATCTCATTATTCAAGTTTTATCCGGTGTCATTCTTCTTATCGGCGCGCTGTTTTATGCGGCCGAAAACGGCACGTTAGCGTTCGGCTTTATTGGTTTAGACGGTATCGCCGGCTGGTTGATTTTTATCGCCTTCGGCATTAAGTGTGCTTTTCCGATGTTTCACAACTGGCTCACAGATGCCTATCCTGAAGCCACTGTCACGGGCACCGTTTTTCTCAGTGCGTTTACCACCAAAGTAGCCGTTTACGCATTAGCCCGTGGATATCCAGGCACTGAGCTGTTGGTTTACATTGGCGCGGCGATGACTTGTTTTCCGATCTTTTTTGCGGTGATCGAAAATGATCTTCGCCGTGTGTTGGCCTATAGCCTGATCAATCAGGTAGGGTTTATGGTCGTCGGTATTGGTATTGGTACAGCACTCGCCATCAATGGCGCTGTTTCACATGCCTTTAATGATGTCATCTTTAAAGGTCTGCTGTTTATGTCTATGGGTGCCGTGCTGCATATGACGGGGCGTATAAACGGCTCCGATCTGGGCGGGCTATATAAAACCATGCCCAAAACCACTGTGTTATGTATTGTGGGTGCCGCCTCTATTTCAGCATTCCCCCTGTTCAGCGGTTTCGTCAGCAAATCGATGGTGATGTCGGCCGCGCTTGAAAATGGCTACGACTGGATATGGCTAATGCTATTATTTGCCTCTGCAGGCGTTTTCCATCATGCGGGGATTAAGATTCCCTATTTTGCTTTCTTCGCCCATGACTCAGGTATTCGCGCAAGTGATCCGCCCAACAACATGTTGCTGGCAATGTTGATTGCGGCGGTTCTCTGTATTGCGATTGGTATCTACCCTTCAGCATTGTACGCTTTGCTACCCTACGATACGGGTTACAACCCTTACGATGCCACTCATGTATTGGCACAGACTCAGTTACTGTTCTTTTCAGCATTGGCCTTTGTCTGGCTTAACCTCAGAGGCATGTATCCCCCTGAATTACGCTCCACCAATCTGGATGTTGACTGGATTTATCGCCGCGTCGTTCCAAACGCATTACAAAGCATGTTTGCTGTTATATGGAAGGCAGACAATGCACTACGTCAGGCGTTTCTCGTAAAACTGAATCAGTCTCTGGCTTTTCTTTCGCGAAGACACGAGGGAACCAGTCGTTTACTTTCTCACACTTATCCTGCCGGTAGTATGGTGATGTGGGTTGCAGTGATTCTTGCTACTTATTTATTTCTTAGCTTTATTCATTAAGCGTTTTTGATGTAAGAAGAAATTATATTTTAATAAAGGTTACTTTATCCTGCTCTTTGCGTACTGTAATAAAATCGCCATTATCGGTAGCAAACCGACGACAGATACAACGGTAGCGCCAACGGGAAGATCAGCAGTAAAGGATAACCATAGTCCACTAGCCGCACCCACTAATCCCAATCCCCAACCAATGAGTAGCCGCATTACTAATGAGTTGGCTAACAATGAGGCACTAAATGCGGGAATGATTAGAAATGCAAACACAAGTAACACCCCGGCGACATTGACGGCAAGGGTGATGATAGTCGCAAAGGATGCAAAGAACAGAAATTCCCACAGAAATCCTGGGCACGGGCCCGTTTCTTTTGTTGCAAACGACAATTTATAAAAACGCTTACGGTAAATTAAATGCACAATGGCAAGCAATGCGGTTGCTCCGGCCATAAGGGCTATCTCCTGCCAGCGTACCCACAATATGCTGCCATTGAATAACGATTTAAGTTCTTCCATACCCTGGCTTGAACGACTGAGGATAACGATAGAAAGCGCGGTTGTTACAACATAAACGCAACCAATGATAACCTCACGTGTGGTTTTGTCTGGCACACGTCGCAACGCAGCAAACGCAAATGCAGCGGTTAATGTTGCAGCGAAGGCATACAGTTGTGCATTGACACCATGCGATTCCTCACCTAATAAAAATGCCACACTCACACCTAACGCAGCCACTTGTGCCAACGCTAGATCAACAAAAATAATGCCGCGCGCCAGTACATGCAATCCCAGATAGGTATGGCTGACGATCATCAAGGCACTCATGGCAAACGCAGGTAACAAAATTAACCAGGCTTCCATGTTATTTTTCTCCGATGCGTTGCAGCGTTTCGACAATGGCATCAAACAGATCAAAATAGCTGTTGATGTCGGCTAGTGCTCCCACTGATTGGGGTAACACTGCTATGTTGATCCCGGTTTGTTCGTTTAAATAGTTTGCAGAACGGCGTTCATAATAAGGTTCCATAATGAGCAAATTAATCTTATCATTTTGTATTCGTGCTACTAATGCATTCAACGATGCTGCACTGGGGGCAATACCTGGTTTAGGTTCCACTTCATCAACGATACGAAAGTCAAAAATATCAGCCAGGTAAATAAATGAATTGTGATAAGCCACTACCGGTTTACCTTTGAGTTGCACTAACCTACCCTGCCAGATAGTTAATTTTTCTTGTAAAGTTTTTGCAAAGGTTTTGAAGCGGCGTTGATAATTATCTTTATTATCGGGGTCCAGTGCGGCTAAACGATCGGCAATGGCTCGTGCCATGCGCAAGCCGTTACGTGGGTCTAACCAGTAATGCGGGTTACCATTGGCGTGCACATCCCCCATGGTGCGAGACACTGGGCCATTAATTCTGCCCAGTAATGGCACTACGCTAGAGAGGTCCAGGTAACCATCATTACCCGGTTGCACACGGGCATTACGTGCCGATTGTAATAAAGGCGGTAGCCAACCAATTTCCATGTCGGCACCCACCACTAGTAACAAGTCAGCGCGAAAGACTTTACGAATCATACTGGGTTTGGCCGCCGCAAAGTGTGGGTCACGCGTGCCCCGCGTCAAACTTTGCACTTGCACTTGTTCACCGCCGATAGCGGATGTAATCGCGGCTAGATCCTGAGTGGTTGTCACCACACGTAAAGCCGCCTGGCTAGTAAAAGAAACCAGTAATAATAGCGCTGCTAATAAAATTTTAATGTTAATCATCACAAACGCCTAAAAAGTATGAGCAGAATGACTGCCAAGATTGAATTCCACTTGTAGGAAAAGTGAGTCAGCTGTTTCTTCGGTCAGGTGTTCAGTCCAGTCTCGGTTATATTGCAGCCGCACTTTGCTGTACTCAGAGGTGTGCCAGGTCAAGTTAGGAGATAAACGCCGGCGAGTGTCACGCAGTGGATCCGTTGAGGTATTACCATCTGCGCTGGCATATTCAGCACGCAACCCCGCTACCCACCCTGGACTAAAGCCCCATAATGCCTGAGTGAAGAAACCTGTGTCCTTAAGTGTGTCACGGCCGTTGCCTTGATCACCGGCTTCATACCAGCGTTTTAATACTTCGGTGTGTGACGAAACAAAAGGAAACCCTCGTTGTGAATATTCAGGTTGCCATTTGATGTATAAATCAGCGCCAAGAATTTGGGTGTCTGTTGTCAGTCCACTGGCATTGGGTCCCCAAACGCCGGAGACACCGAGATTCATGCTTAATGTATCGGAAACATCAAAACCATTTAGCCAGCGTGCAGAATAAAGTAAATCATTAAAGTCTCTAGCGTCTCGATCAAGTAAGGTACGACCACCAATTTCCTCTCCCTGCGCATTCAGAAAACTGGTTGCCGTTTCGCCCTTGGCATTTTGGATACCAAAATAAACTTCTGAATACCAATCAGTTGGCGTTAACCAGGAAACGCGTGCGCCCTGGCTGCGCAACCCGTCACCGCCGAAGAAACGCGATAACACCACAGGTGTATCAACAAATGACCAGCTATGTGGGTGCAGTACATTATGCCGACCAAATTCGGTGTAATACTGGCCACCTTTCACCTGTAGTCCGTAGGGCAAACTACGAGTGACAAAAAAGGCTTCTTCCAGTTCAACAACCGTTTCACCTTCAGCATCGATTTGATAGATAATATTGGCTTGGGCATCAAAGTAAGGCCCCACAGTACCCGCGATTGTTAACTCCACGTTCTGCACAGTAAAACCATTTTGATTCGGGTCGTGAGCGCCTGCTTGTAAACCTTCCAACGCGCCGTTATCGACACTCGAACCACCCGCGGCAAACAGGCCTGATAGGCTAATTCGAAAATCATTATTTTTCGCAGCAGTGACTGATTGTACCGGTGCTGCAGGTTTGGTAGGTAAGGCAATGGCTACCGGGGCATTTGATTTTGCTTCCAGTCCACCTAATCGCTGCTCCAGCGCATTGATTTGTTGTTCATAACTGTGTTGCAAGCGCTGCATTTGTTGTTTTATTTCGGTTAATTGGCGGCGTAAAGCATCCGTCTCATCACTCGCCAACGCAGTAGCCGAAGGCAACAGTAATGCAGCCATAACGGCCGCTAGCCGTTTAATACGGCAGTTTGAATAGCCCATAATGGACTCCTGATCTATTTAGTTATTAATGGCCGGCAACCACGGGCAAAAAATGCAACGCACGTTTAGTTGTTAGCGGATTTAAAAGGAACTAGATCAGAACAGGTGGAGCACGCGCACGTTGGCTTTGGAATAGTGGTAATAATTGATAATCAGACGCGGCTATGGGGAACACATAGAGCAAAAGCGGTTGCGGGTCTGGTAAAGAAAAAACAGCCAAATCGGCCATGGGTACATTGTTAAGACGGCAAGTTTGACATTCACTGTGGCCACTCACCTCACCGCTGGCTGCTTCATCATGCAACGCAACGTGTGCCGAGGCGAAAACCAGTGCGAAGACTAATAACAGTCTGACGACTCGGTTTTGCCCAGTGCGAGGATTAAGTACGTTTCTTAACATGCGTACATGATCGCATAATTTTATTACTCCTGAAAGCTGGCACATCTCTTAAGCTATTATCGCGGCGCTATTTAGTGGGGAGATTATTCTAAGAAAAAACAGAGTATCTAGCCAAATCAATGCGTTATAAGAGTTTATGATGGTTTGATCTCGAATATACCAAACCGAACCATTTGTAGAGCATGTTCATTAGCGAAAACCGTTTCGCGCTATGGGGTGACGACAAATGTAATATTGTATTATTTTACCGATAACAAACTAATCAAGAAGCTAGAAACTTAATAGGCCTAGAGTCAAGTAAAGTCTCCTGCTCTGCTCGATATTAAAATATGTGATGTATGTTTTTTAGAATATTATCAAAAATTCTTAAGTTTATTTCTTTTCTATTTTAGTGATAGGTAAGCTAATAAAGAAATATGTGTGACCCTTAGTGGAGTGGTAGCCGATACTGCCATTGTGCTCGTCCATTATGTTTTTTGATATATTTAGTCCTAATCCATTTCCTTCAATATTGCTGTTAACATGTTTCTCAGATCGTGCGAATTTATCAAACAAGGTTGTTTCCAAATCTTCAGGCACGCCGTCACCATGATCAATGATCTTGATCATGACGCTACCTTTAATTTTCTTTAAATCGATCTCAATGATATCTCTGTCTGCGCCATATTTCGTACTATTAGATAACAAGTTAACAAGTACTTGTATAACTCTGTTCTCATCAGCATTAACGTAAATATTGAAATTATCAAACGCGTCTGATGATGTCATGGGGGCGAAACTAACATTATGCTGTTCAGAAAACTGCTTGCTAGCATCGATGGCCGTTGAAACAACATCATAAATAATTATTTCTTTTTTATCATAGTGCATCTTCCCTGCTTCAACCTTATTGAGATCAAGTAGGTCAGTAATAAGATGTATTAAGCGTGCGCAGTTACCTTGAGCGATATTAATAATTTCCTGGGTTTTATCTGTTATTTCTCCTGTAACACCATTGGCAACTAAACTTATTGAGCCACTAATAGCGGTTAAGGGAGTTCTTAGCTCATGGCCAATTGATAAGATAAATTCCTGCTTATGCCTTTCCGCAAATATTCGTCTATTTTCTTCGCGCTTAAGCACAATTAGCATCACCACACACGCTATAATGAAGAGGATATAAATAAGGGAAAACTCGGTCACAATATTATTACGTTGTGTTGCATATAAACTAGGTAGGTAAAAGTCTTCAGCGTACCAGGAAGTTCCTGCAATCTTGCTTTTAATTATTGATCGACTTGCTTCTAGATCAGTTAAAATAAAGTTATCTCTTTGTAAGATATTTCTTGGTCCTTTAGCTGTTATTTCAATTAGACCATTACCAGCAGGGTATGTCAGCAGCAACTGATGTCCGGAGACTTGTGCTGCGTAAACTGATTTAGCAAGTAAGTCGGCATGAAAGCTAATAAAAAGGATGATTTCCTTATTTCCCACCTTGATTTTGGACATGATATCGAAATGATAGGCATCTAAATGTGGGTGTACACGTGGAGAATTTTTAAAGTTTTTTGCGTAGGCGCGTATATCAGCTATACACATCCCTCCCATCAAACCATCAAAATCTTCTAAATAACGATTACCTTTCTCATCAGCAATGGAAAGTGAAAAGTAGCTAGGAAAAAAATGCTTCGCTTCTGCTCGCAACTTTTCCTCGGAAGATTCGTCATGTGGGTTGGTGATGATTTTTTCAATTAGATCGTAGTTGCTTTCACCAAACAAGGTAACTAAACGTTCTCTTTCAATAATGAAATTAGTAATGTCGTGACTCAGACTTTTTACGGATTCTTGTGCGATGACTTCATGGTATTGAACAAAGTCTTTATATCGAGACACACCTATTACCGATATCAAGACGCTAACCGTTAAAATTAGCATAATGATAAATAGTGTGTGTTTATTCATAGGTTTTAGTTTTGGCTTATCACTCAGTCCTCAGTTTATCGGCAAAATAGTTTATGCCTTTAATACTAGTCTTACGCTATTAGTCATTGGATTTAAGGAAAACCTCAATACAACCAACTATTTAGAATATTTAGTGTCGTATTAATATTGATATCATATAATAGCTTGCTTATATGAGTACCGTATCCGGGCTGATCTTTAAAATCAGCTTAAATTTCATTAACTTATACTGATTATACTATGCGCTTACTACCTATTTTGGCAATTCTAATCGCTTCATTTCAATGTGCGATTTTAGCTTCTGCCGCTCAGCCGACCTTAACACTCGCAGATGAACAAGAAATCCTTAAAAAGTACCCTAAAAGCGATGTTTTGATGCCGCTTAAACAAGTTTCAGAGCACGTTTACTATGTACATGGTATTGCCGGCACGGCGACTGAAAATGAGGGTTTTATCTCTGATTCAGGCTTTGTCGTGACTAAAGAAGGCGTTGTTGTCTTTGATGCACTGGGCAGCCCTTCTCTCGCTGTGCGTCTGTATGAAAATATTCGTACTGTGACAGACTTACCAATTAAAAAGGTATTCGTCAGCCACTATCACGCTGATCATATCTATGGTTTGCAAGTTTTTAAAGAACTTGGTGCAGAGGTTTATGCCCCGGCAGGTGCTGACACTTATCTTATTTCGCCACAAGCGGAAACTCGCTTAAAAGAGCGTCGCGTGTCACTTAAACCTTGGGTGAATGAAGATACCTATGTTGTTAAACCTGATGTCTACCTTGAAAAAGATACTAAATTCTCATTAGGTGGTTTTGATTTTGAGATTAACTTATTAGGTGAAGCGCATTCCGATGGCGACTTAACCATGTATGTGGTGAATGAACGAGTTTTATTCTCAGGCGATATTATTTTTGAGGGGCGTGTCCCCTTTGTTGGCGATGCCAATACTAAGAATTGGCTTGAGACACTACAAAAACTTGAAGTCTCTAAAGTAGTCGCTCTGATTCCAGGTCATGGCCCTGCTGCAACTAACCCTAATGAAGCCATTAGTGCCACACGCAGTTATTTAGAAGTTTTACGTAGCAATATGTCTGCTGCCGTGGATGACTTGGTGCCATTTTCTGAAGCCTATGCGGCAATAGATTGGTCGAAGTTTTCTTCGCTACCTGCTTTTAAAGCCGCTAACCGACGCAATGCTTATCAAGTCTATTTATCGATTGAAGCAGAACAAATAAATTAGCCTATTACCAGGGACATCAAATGGCCATTATGCAGAACGAATTCCCGCAAGATAGTTCGTTGATTTACCTTAATCATGCGGCTGTCGGCCCCTGGCCACAGCGTACGCGTGATGCAGTGATGGCCTTTGCTGATGAAAACCTTACTCGTGGTGCGCAGCACTATCCCAAATGGGTCGACGTTGAAACCGCCTTACGTCAGCAGTTTGTACAATTACTAAATGCACAATCGATCGATGATATCGCTCTGGTTAAAAACACCTCTGAAGCATTATCAATGGTTGCCCACGGTATTGAATGGCAAGCCGGTGATAATGTTGTTGTGCCCGATAGCGAATTTCCTTCCAACCGCATTGTTTGGCAATCGCTTGCTCGTTATGGCGTTGAAGTGCGTTGGGTAGACGTAAGTGATGCCGAAGATGCAGCGGCGGCCATTATTGCCCGCATGGATAACAAAACCCGGTTACTTTCTACTAGCTCAGTGCAATATGACACGGGTTTGCGAGTTGATTTGAAAACCTTGGGTGAAGCCTGCCAGCAGCGAAATATTTTATTTTGTATTGATGCTATTCAGAGCATCGGTGTCGTGCCTTTTGATGTTGACGACATTCACGCAGATTTTGTGATGGCTGATGGACATAAGTGGATGTTAGGCCCGGAAGGTTTGGCGGTATTTTATAGCCGCCCCGCTGCGCGAGAAAAATTACAATTGCACGAATACGGTTGGCACATGGTTGAAGAACTCTATGAGTTTAACAATCGTGACTGGCAAGTTGCTAGCAGCGCCCGTCGATTTGAGTGCGGTAGTTCCAATATGTTGGCTGCGCATGCCTTGCAGGCGAGTTTGTCGCTGTTGCTGGAAGTTGGTATTGAAAAAATTTATGCCAATGTGCTGAATAATACTCAGCGCCTAATAAATGAAATTAATAACTCTTCATCACTAAAATTAATAACCAATCCTGACAAAAGCTCACATGCTGGTATTGTTACATTCAAAATTAACAATTCAAATACCGATGATATTTTCAATACATTAACCGCCCAAAACATCGTCTGTGCCAAGCGTGGCGGGGGTATCCGCTTTTCTCCTCACTTTTATACCCCAACTGAAAAAATCGACAACGCCGTCAAGATCCTTAAACAAACTGTGGAATAAGAACCCTCGTCAGCTTTTTAGGTCTAAACTGTTAAGTGAGTATCATAATAATTGATGTGCACCATGGCAGTTTACTAATAGCCGTCCATAATTAGAGTAGATAACACATCACTGCCATATTTTTAGCAATATGGAGATGAAATGAGTTTACGAAGTTGGCTTGGGCAACATATTTCAGATTGGTTAGGACGAGATCGCCCTGCCATGGGTACCCCGTTGTGCGATTTCGACAGGCTCAGTGTTGACTTAAGACCCGGTGATGTATTGTTGGTCGAAGGCCGTAGTCGCGTCAGTGAAGTGATTAAAGTGATTACCCAAAGTCCCTGGTCACATTCGGCACTTTATATTGGGCGTATTCACGATATTGTTGATCCAAAATATCGTGAACTAGTAATGCAACATACTGATGCGCAACCGGATGAGCAGTTATTAGTTGAATCGTTGATTGGCAAGGGCGCGATAGTGACCCCGCTAAGAGATTACATTGATGATCATTTGCGTATTTGCCGACCTCATGGGCTTTCACCCGAACATGCGCAGAAAATCACTAATTCAGTTATTGAAAGTCTGGGCAGTCAATACGATGTCAGGCATTTACTTGATTTAGCGCGGTTTATATTTCCGTATGGAATTTTACCCAGGCGTTGGCGTTCGACACTGTTCGAACATAATGCTGGCATACCAACCCACACGGTTTGTTCTACTGTTATTGCTGAGGCATTCATGGCAGTAAACTTTCCGATTTTGCCATTTATTCAACATAACGGCACGGATAAAATGCGCTTGTATCAACGTAATCCGCGCCGGTTCACACCAAGAGATTTCGATTACTCCCCTTATTTCGATATCCTCAAATATCCCAGTATTAGCCTTGAAGCAACGACGCTCTATGAAAAATTACCATGGAATGATGATGGCGTTGTCTGCAATAGCGAAGGCGACTGCTTTGTTCCAAACGGGCACCCTCTTTCAGAAAAAAATGATGAAGAATTAAATGAAAACAGTGAAAAAGATAACGAGCTGGTATCAGTAGTACGACGTTTTAATTTGTTGAAACACCATTTCAACATCCAGTCTAAGGACAAGGAGGCCGTTTAATGACAACAAGCCTGGTCTGGGCATTAATACCAATAATATCTATTTACATTCTTTTTACACGAAGCTCAATTCTATTCTGGGCTTTGGCCGTTAGCGGCCTCGTTGGCTTAATGCTGTATAGCGAACCTTTCACCCTTGGCGTGTTGGTAACGACAGTACTCGTTGCCGCAGCAATTATTTTATTGCTGGTAAGACCGCTTCGTATTGCGCTTATTTCAAGTTACGTTATGTCAATAATGGCAAAAGTCATTCCGCCTATTTCAACCACTGAGAGAGAAGCGCTCGAAGCCGGCAGCGTTTGGTGGGAAGCCGAATTATTTAACGGTAAGCCTGATTGGGCGAAGTTGTTTGCTATCAGGAAAAGTGCCTTAAGTGATGCTGAGCAAGCCTTTATAGATGGCCCGGTTGAAACCTTATGTGAAATGATTGATGACTGGAAAATCACCCATGAACAATGTGATTTACCTGAACCTATTTGGCAGTATATTCGTGAACAAGGTTTTTTCGGCTTAATCATTCCTAAGAAATATGGTGGTCTGGAGTTCTCTGCTTTAGCGCATTCTAGTATTGTGGTTAAAATTGCTAGTCGTAGTATTAGCGCAGCGGTAACAGTGATGGTGCCGAACTCATTGGGGCCGGCTGAATTATTGTTGCGCTATGGTAGCGATACGCAGCGAAATTATTACTTGCCTCGACAAGCAAGTGGTGAAGATATTCCCTGTTTTGCCTTAACGGAGCCCAAGGCTGGCAGTGATGCAGCAAGTTTAAGTGCTCATGGTCGGGTTTGTTATCAGCAAGTCAATGGTAAAAAAACATTAGGTGTCCTACTTAATTGGCAAAAACGTTATATCACCCTCGGTCCTTGTGCAACGTTACTAGGTTTGGCGTTTAGACTTTATGATCCAGATTCTTTACTGAGTAACGAAGAAGATCGGGGTATCACCTTAGCCTTAATACCCACGGACACTAAAGGAGTCGAGATTGGCTTACGTCATTATCCAATGAATCTTGCCTTTAAAAATGGCCCCAATACCGGTAAAGATGTTTTTATTGCGATGGATAAAATCATCGGTGGTCCTGAATATATTGGTCAAGGTTGGCAGATGCTAATGGATTGCTTATCTGTTGGACGATCAATTTCATTACCAGCGTTATCAACTGGTGCAGGAAAATTAGCAACGAGGTTAACCGGTGCTTATTGCCATATTCGCCAACAATTTAAACGACCACTCGGTGAGTTTGAAGGTATACAACAGCCATTAGCAAGAATCGCAGGCTATACCTATATGCTGGATGCAGCGCGAAAGTTAACCACTTCAGGCCTTGATAATGGTGAGCAACCGGCAGTTGTGTCAGCGATAGTCAAATATCAATTTACCGAGCATATGCGTCATCTAGTAAATGATGCGATGGATATCCATGCTGGCAATGGCATTTGTCTTGGGCCAAAAAACACACTGGCCAGAATTTATCAGGCTATCCCGATTAGTATCACTGTTGAAGGTGCAAATATATTAACACGCTCATTAATTATTTATGGTCAAGGAGCGTTACGTTGCCACCCACACCTTTATCCGTTAATGAAATCTTGCCAATCAAATAATGTAAAAAGCTTTGATAAGGCCTTTATGGGATTGCTGGCAGATATCTTGAGTAAAATGATTCGTGCGCCATTACTGGCCATGGGTGTGGGTCGATTATTAACATCACCCTACCCGTCGTCTATCGCCAAACACATTAGCAAGTTAAACCATCTCAGTGCTGCCTTTGCATTGATATCTGATACATCCGTGCTCGTGTTAGGCAGCGGCTTGAAGAGTAAGGAATCGTTAAGTGGTCGTATGGCTGACGCGATTGGCTATTTATACCTCGGGTCAGCTTGTTTAAAACAATTTAATGATGATGAGTGCCCTGATTCAATGCAAGAGATGCTCGATTGGGTAATGACCTATTGTTTACATAACATCAATAAGTCGCTAAATGATGTGATTGATAATTTCCCAAATCGTACGATTGCTGTGATGTTACGACGTTTTTGTTTTATGCCGGGTCGTCATTATCCAGAACCTAAGGATGTATTGACTCGACGTATATCCAAGTTGATTACTTCGCCCGGTGTCGTTCGTGATGCGTTGACTGAAGGTATGTTTATTCCTAAAGATCCAGACGAAACATTGGCGAAAATTGAAGATGCATTACTCAAATCTATTGAAGCCGAAGTAATCGAAAAAAGAATTTACAAAGCAATTAAGTCTGGAGAAATAGCTCATTTATCAGGACAGCAGTTATACGCAGAAGCCGTTAAGTGCGGAGTTATTACTGCTTCTGAACTTGACAGTATCGTTGTTGCAAACCAGGCACGCGATGAGGTGATTGCCGTTGATGCTTTGACAGAACAAGAATTAACACCAACTCAAGGGAGAGTCGAGGATGACCAAGAGCACGCTCGCGCGGCCAGTATATCTGGTTGATGGAAGTCGCACACCCTTTATCAAGGCAAAAGGAAAACCTGGGCCAATCTCGGCCTCAGATCTTGCTGTTGCGACTTCAAAGGCGCTTTTACTGAAACAGGATTTTGATACTGAACTTATCGATCAAGTCATTTTTGGTTGTGTGATGCCAAGTCCTGATGAAGTGAACATTGCACGAATTATTGCGTTGCGATTAGGTTTAGGCGAACAAATACCCGCTTGGACAGTACAACGTAATTGCGCTTCTGGAATGCAAGCTATTGACAGTGCTGCCCATGATATTGCCTGTGGTCGCAGTGAGATTGTGTTGGCGGGTGGTACTGAAGCGATGAGCCGTGCACCTGTGCTCTGGAGTCAACTGTTTGTTGAGTGGCTGTCTGCATGGATGAGTGCCAAAACTATGACTCGCAGAGCGAGAGTATTAACAACGCTTAGGCCTTACCATTTAAAACCAGTCATCGGTTTACTAAAAGGCTTAACGGATCCGATTGTAGGCATGTCTATGGGGCAAACCGCTGAGAATCTCTCTTACCACTTTGGTATTAGCCGTGAGGCCATGGATGCTTATGCGGTACAAAGCCATCAACGTTTAGCCTTTGCACAAGATAATCACTACTTAGATGAAATTGAACCCTTGTATGTTGATAAGGGTAAAGTCATTGCAATGGATGATGGCTTACGTCGTGACAGTTCAGTTGAAAATTTGGCGAAGCTACGTGCTGTATTTGATAAACACGACGGTAAGGTCACCGCTGGCAATAGTGCACAAATATCAGATGGTGCTGCCGTGGTTCTACTCGCCTCTGAGAAAGCGGTGGAAAAACACAACTTACCAATATTAGCCAAAATAGTTGATAGCCAATGGGCAGGACTTGATCCTGCTGAAATGGGCTTAGGCCCTATTCATGCCATGACTCCGATAATGAAGCGACACAAACTGCAAACCGATGCAGTTGATTATTGGGAAATCAATGAAGCCTTTTCAACGCAAGTGTTAGCCTGTCAACAAGCCTGGCAAGAAAACAAATACTGTCGTGAGCATTTGCACAGTCGCCAGGCGATAGGTGAAATTGATATGAACCACTTAAATATTGATGGTGGAGGCGTTAGTATGGGGCATCCAGTTGGTGCGAGCGGTGCAAGGATTGTACTGCATCTTGCAAAAGTGCTGGAAAGAAATAATGCAAAACGTGGCATGGCCAGTCTTTGCATCGGTGGTGGCCAGGGTGGCGCCATTTTAATAGAACGAGTACAAGGAGGTAGTAATGAGTAAGCAGTTTTGGACGCTTGAACAAGATAGTGGTGGCATCGTCTGGTTGCATGCCAATAATGTTGAAGCGTCAACCAATGTGCTGAGTGTGGCTTCATTGCATGAGCTTGATGCGTTGTTGGATAAAGTGGTGACACTGGATCCAAAAGGTATCGTGCTTCTGTCTGACAAAGCAGCTGGATTCATCGCCGGTGCTGATGTTAAAGAGTTTGTCGGTTTAACAGATTACGATCGTGCCATTTCGCATGTAAATTTTTCTCAAGCAATCTTTATGAAATTAGATACGATGCACTGCCCCACGGTTGCGCTTATTAATGGCTTCTGTTTGGGCGGAGGATTAGAGCTAGCGCTATGTTGTGATTATATATTGCTTAATGGTGATGACGTTAGTATCGGCTTGCCTGAGGTTAAGCTAGGTATTCATCCCGGTTTTGGTGGTACCGTACGTTTGATTCGCAAGATAGGACCTTTTGCTGCATTACCATTGATTGTAGCGGGTCGACTTCTTTCTGCACGTGCAGCACGTAAAATTGGTTTAGCGGATGAAATTACCAACGTCCGGCATCAGTACTCTGCGGCGATAAGAGTGATCCATAAACATGCCGCAGTCAGAAAACCGCCATTTTGGTCTAAATTATTTTCTTTTTCTATTTTTAGGTTACTACTAGCCAAAATAATGTCTAAGCGCGTTGCTGAAAAAGTAAATATTAAACACTACCCTGCTCCATTTGCATTAATTGATATTTGGCAAAAACATGGTGGTAATCTGGATAGAATGTATCAGTACGAGGCAGAGTCTTCGGCAAGGCTGATTATTAGTGACACAGCACAAAATCTAATTCGACTCTTTATGCTAAAAGATAGACTTAAAAAATTTGGCAAAATAGCCAATAAAGAAAAAGTCATCCATGTACATGTTGTGGGTGGTGGCATAATGGGCGGTGATATTGCCGCCTGGTGTGCAGCGCAAGGCTATCAAGTTAGTTTACAAGATCAAGATATCGAAGCCATTGGTCGGGCGATGGGTCGGGCAGCAAAGACATTTAAACGAAAACTGAAACGGCCGCGTTTAATTCAGCAGGCAATGGACAGATTAACACCCGACACGCTGGGGCATGGCATCAAGAAAGCGGATGTTATTATCGAAGCTATTTTTGAAAATTTACAAGTTAAACAAGAACTATTTACACAACTTGAAGCTGATGCGCATGAACATTGCATCCTGGCGACCAATACATCGAGTTTACCTTTGGATGATATTTCACAGGTTTTACAAAACCCTCAACGTCTGGTTGGACTACATTTTTTTAACCCTGTGGCAAAAATGCCGCTAGTAGAAATTGTTCATAGTGAGATAACAGCTAAAGATGTTGTCGAACGTGCTAGTGCTTTTGCCAGTTCAATTGGCAAATTACCACTACCAGTCAAGAGTGCGCCAGGATTCTTGGTTAACCGCTTACTCATGCCTTATTTACTTGAAGCTGTGACGATTCTTTCTGAAGGCATCGATAAAGAGGTCATTGATAAAGCAGCGTTAGATTTTGGCATGCCAATGGGTCCAATACATTTGGCTGATTATGTTGGGCTCGATATCTGTTCATCAGTGGCCACAATTTTAGCTGAGAAATTGGGTTTCAATGTGCCCAAAATGTTAGGCCAAACTGTTGAAGCTGGTAATTTAGGGGTTAAATCAGGACAGGGGTTTTATCAGTATAAGAACGGTCAACCGATTAAATCAAAGCACCATTCTAGTCAGCGCTCATCATCAATAACGGCTTCTGATATTACCGATCGACTGTTATGCAGTCTCTTTAATGAATCTTCCCGCTGTTTAAGTGAAGGTATCGTAGAAGACGCTGATCTTCTGGATGCAGGCGTTGTGTTTGGGACAGGCTTCGCACCACACACTGGCGGCCCAATGCACTATATGTCTAACAAAGGAAGTGAGATGTTGAAGACCTTAAATTTGTTAGAGCAACGGCATGGAGAGCGATTCCATGTAGACGAAAACATATCACAATGGGTGACAAACGCATGATAGAACCTCACGAGCATAAAATTGACGTAATTTCGGTTCTCCCTCATATGACATTGGATGGTCTTTATCGCGAACGGATTCAACGCAGCGCTAATAAAGTTGCGTATCAACATTACGATAATGAGAAAAATCGATGGCAAGATATTACCTGGGCAGAAATTGACGAACAAGTTTGCCGTTGGCGTGCCGCCTTCGCTGCCGAATCGTTAAAAGCTGGTGACCGCGTTGCGGTGATGATGCGAAACTGTTGTGAATGGGTAATCTTTGAGCAAGCAGCGCTATCATTAGGCTTGGTCACCGTACCACTATATCCAAACGATCGTGCCGACAATGCGGCATACATATTAAAAGATGCAGGTGTGAAACTATTATTAATTGAAAGCAATGAACAATGGATTGAAATACACGAGGCTGTTTCTAGTTGTGATGAGCTGCTATCTATCGTCATACTTAATGAAGTGGTGAGTAATGAAGGCGATGACCGATTAATTCATATTAATTCATGGTTAACCGACCATAGTGTCTCTTATGTTCACGATAATAAGAGAGATGATTTAGCAACGATTGTTTATACCTCGGGAACCACCGGCGCCTCTAAAGGCGTGATGTTGTCTCATTACAATATATTATGGAATTCCTGGAGTGGTATGAAATCAATTGCCGTTTATGAAGACGATCTATTTTTGTCATTTTTACCCCTTTCACATGCGCTTGAAAGGACAATTGGTATGTATCTACCAATGATGTCAGGTGCAATTGTCGCTTATGCGAGATCAATTCCTGAGTTGGCAGAAGATCTTTTGAGTATAAAACCGACAATAATGATTTCTGTGCCAAGAATTTTTGAACGTGTTTATGCGAAAATTTCGGCTCAGTTAGATAGTAAACCCGCATTGGCAAGAAAATTGTTTAATCTCACTATTGATGTTGGATGGCATCGATTCCAATTTCAACAACGCAGAAGAAGTTGGCATCTAAAATTATTATTGTGGCCATTACTTAATAAAATAATTGCTAGTAAGGTGATCAATAAGCTTGGTGGTAATATGCGTTTCGCCATTTGTGGAGGCGCTCCATTAGCGCCTCAAGTAGCACACGTGTTTATTAGTTTAGGTTTACAAATTGAGCAAGGCTATGGCTTAACGGAAACCAGTCCAGTATTGAGTGTTAATAAATTGATCGATAACGACCCTTCTAGTGTTGGTATACCACTTGAAGATGTTGAGTTGAAGTTAGGTGAAAATGCTGAGTTGCTTGCCAAAAGCCCCGGCATAATGATGGGATACTGGAAAAACAAAGTGGCCACCGATGAAATGATTGATAAAAACGGTTGGCTACATACAGGTGATATTGCTGAAATGCATGATGGCCATATTTACATAACCGGCCGCTTAAAAGATATTTTAGTCTTATCAAATGGTGAAAAAGTACCTCCAGAAGAAATGGAGGCGGCATTGATGGATGATGATTTGATCGATCAGGCGCTGGTGTTGGGCGAAGGTAAACCTTATTTAAGCGCCCTATTGGTACTAAACCCAGAGCGTTGGCAAATACTAGTTAAGCGCATTACCGGTAAAGCAGATAGTGATAATGCGCTCACTAATGAACAGATTAATAATGAAGTATTAAAGAAAATCGCCAGTGATTTACATAACTTTCCTGGTTATGCACAAGTGCGGCGAATTTCGATGACCCTGCAAGAGTGGAACATCGAGAATGGCATGATGACACCAACGCTGAAATTTCGGCGTAATCGCATTATGAAACGCCATAAAGAAGATATCGATAGACTCTATAAAGGCCATTAAGTTTGTATGCTTATATTCTACAGTCTGGGCAGTGTCTGCCGATATAGGTAAGAATGATAGAGGATATATACAATGAGCTTAGATACCATAAGTAATTACTACGAACGCTTTGTCGATAATACCATTAGAGATTTACTTGATCCTGATACTGAGAATGACCCCGATTTCATCGCTGATGTTGCTTGTGTGGCGCTTAATACCTTGCCACCGCGATACATTCGCCATCATGTCGATATGGCGTTTTACATGACAGCTGAGGAACGGAGCCGTATCCAGAAAGACGTGACAATGGCTGTGCAGGATGGGATTGCTTTTGTTCGTAGCCATGCAAGACAAAAACTGCAAGAAGCTTAATTAATAAAGATGAATGCTCGCTTGCAACCAGTTTTGCAGGCCGTAACCGGCATAGAGAAAGGTAGCAAAAACCGTAACGTACATAAGTGTGCTAATTCCCCAACGCCCTGTTGTTGCTTCTAGTTTCCGCAAACCCGGTACGGGTAATCGATTACTGATGACTAAACTGGCATAAGACAGTGCAAAGAAAAGAGTTAGTGTGCCGTAAATAAGATGATATAAATCACCCCGCAAGCCTAATAGTGGCGTAACAAGGAATGAAATACCGAGCAAGGCACCGATTATATTGATTTGTTTCATTACCACAATAGCGACAATGAGCAGTAATACTTTAGCCTTTAGCGGTATTGAATAAGTTGAAGAAATTCTCGGTGGTCGCAGCGCTAATCGTTTCGTAACTATCACCACGTAACTCAGCGATATATTCGGCGACAAACTTTACATAGGCAGGTTGGTTAGTTTTACCGCGATGCGGAACTGGTGCAAGCCAGGGAGAATCTGTTTCAACCAACATTCTGTCTAATGGTACGCGCTTAGCGACATCTTGCAGGGTTGTAGCACTTTTAAAAGTGACAATACCAGAAAAAGAAATATAGAAATTGAGATCCAATGCTTTCTTCGCCATTTTCCAGTCTTCAGCGAAACAGTGCATGACGCCACCGATATCTTCAGCATTCTCTTCAGCAAGCACTTTGATAGTATCTTCTCGTGCTTCCCGACTATGAATGATAAGCGGTTTTCGACATTGTTTTGCTGCTGCAATGTGCCGACGAAAGCGATCGCGTTGCCATTCTAAATCACCTTCACTGCGAAAATAGTCTAGACCGGTTTCACCAATAGCAACGACTTTTTCATTCTCTGCCAAAGCGAGCAACTCATCTACCGAGGGATCGAGACCTTCATTTTCATTTGGGTGAACACCCACCGATGCAAATACATTGGGCATTGAGTCAATGGTAGAAAGCATACCTGGATATTGTTCAAGATTGACTGAGACGCAGAGCATGTGACCGACGTCATTTTCTTGTGCAGTGTTAACAGCAAGTTCTGGGGTGCCGCCCAGCTTTTCATAATCCATAAGATCAATGTGGCAGTGTGAATCGACGAGCATAGAAATTGACAACTATTTAAAGGGTGTACGATTTAAAGTGAGTTACATAGTGTGTGTGGCGCGATCTGACTGCAGTGCACCGGCAAGATAAGTTTCAATCTTGTTGCGCGCAGCGCCGTTATCGAGATCACTGAACTGAACGCCAACGCCGGCAGCTCGGTTACCTTGTGCACCTTTTGGCGTAATCCAGATGATTTTACCCGCAACAGGAATCTTTTCAGTTTCGTCCATTAAGGTCAGAAGCATGAACACTTCGTCGCCGAGCTTGTAACTTTTATTAGTCGGAATAAACAGACCACCATTTTTAACAAACGGCATGTAGGCGGCGTAAAGCGCGCTTTTATCCTTAATGGTAAGTGACAGGATTCCCTGCCGACCTGGAATTTTTGGTGCTGCCATTGAGTCTATCCTTCGAACATCATTATTATGTTATACCTTATTCTTCGGCAGTGCCGCCCATCTAATGAGTATTTCTTCAAGTAATAGTAACGTATTTACCTGGGTAGTCGTAGCTAAACGTCTCGCTTCATATAAACGCTCTAAAAAATGGTGTAATGACTGACATTCTAGTTGTTTTGCCAGCGCTTGCAAATCTGGCCGCATAGCAGGGCTCGCTAAGTGTGGCGGCTGTTCTGAAGCTTTTAATCGAATAATGTCCATTACCCAGCCACTAAACCAGCCTAAAACCGACCCAACGTCCGACTTTTGCCAGCTATTGGCGACACTGAGAGGATTTTGGCTGCCATCAATAAGTGCCACAATATTACCTAATTGATCGCTATATTGGCTTGCAGAAGCATCAGTTTGGGAAAACTGGCTAGCTTTAAGCGGCGCGCTACCGGCCATTTCGAGTAGCATCGCTGCATCGCAACCTGGAATTTCGTCTTGCAGCCAGGTTGTTGCTTGCGTTGACGATGGAGCCGGAAAAAACACCTGCTGGCAACGACTACGTACTGTCGGCAATAGTTGCTGTGGAGAAGAACTGACTAACAGTAATATGGTCTGTGCAGAAGGTTCTTCCAATGTTTTGAGAAGACTATTGGCCGATGCCTTGTTCATGCTCTCTGCTGGGCAGATAACAATAACTTTGTAGCCATTGGAAAATGAACTGAGCGATGAAAATTCGGTAACTTGCCGCACTTGATCAACTTTAATTGCCTTACCGGCTTCTTCAGGTACGATTTCGAGTAGATCTGGGTGTGTGCCGGCATTAAGTAGCAGACAGCTTTTGCATTCACCACAAGCTTCGCCGTTATCTGCGGGTTGTTGGCAGAGCAAGCCTTGTGATAATTGACGGGCGAATTCTTGTTTACCAATTCCTTCAACACCGGTTAACAAAATAGCATGTGGCAAATTATTATCACGATAACGTTGAATCAGTGATGTCCATTGTGTTGATTGCCAGGGCAAAGTGCTCATAAAGAACCTGTGCTGTGATCACGAATAAAGTGGGTGATGGCCGTTCTAATTTGATATTGGACTTGCTCAAGTGGCAAGTTGGCATCAATAATAATATTACGTTTTAGGTCTTGTTTTGCACGATTGATATAAGTGGTGCGAACACGTTCAAAAAATTCTAACTTCTCAGACTCAAATCTATCCGGTTCACTGCGTTGATTCGCACGGCTAAGCCCCACTTCGACAGGTACATCCAATAACAATGTTAGATCTGGGCGCATACTGCCCTGTACCCAATTTTCCAATATAGCAATGTGGTCAGCATCAATGCCACGCCCGCCACCTTGATATGCATAACTAGCATCGGTAAAACGATCACATAATACCCATTGGCCTTTATCGAGTGCTGGCTGAATAATTTTATTGATGTGTTCAGCGCGTGAGGCGAACATCATTAATAACTCAGTATCATCACTCATGCCATGATGTTTGTGGCCCAGTAGTAGTTCGCGAATATCTTCGCCAAGTTGTGTGCCGCCAGGCTCACGAGTCAGCACTGTGCCTTTACCCGCTTCGGCTAAAAGTGATTCAATGTAATCTATGTTGGTGGTTTTACCCACGCCCTCGATACCTTCAACTGTGATAAAACAACCGTGCATTATTTTTTGTTCCGTTTATTTGGGAATGAAGAAAATGACTTGCGGCGACCTTTTAGTTGGTATTTTATAACCGCTTCATTGTGTTCAGTTAGTGTTGCCGAGAAGACATGACCACCATCACCACGGGCAACAAAATAAAGAGCCTTCTCATTATCTGGGTGCAACGTTGCTTTAATCGCAGCAAGACCAGGAAAAGCGATAGGTGTTGGCGGCAAGCCTGCTCGTGTGTATGTGTTGTACGGATTGTCTGCACGCAAATCGCGGCGACGGATATTACCTTTATACTTATCACCCATGCCGTAAATAATAGTTGGGTCAGTTTGCAAACGCATACCTTTTCTTAAACGGCGAACAAAGACACCTGAAATTTTTTCACGTTCACCTTTGTTGCCCGTTTCTTTCTCAATAATAGAAGCCATTATTAACATTTCATAAGAGGTTTTATAAGGCAGGCCACTATCGCGTTGCGCCCATTGTTCCTCTAAATGTTTTTGCATTGCCTGATAGGCGCGTTTTATTATACTGCTGTCTTTTGCATCACGAACATAATTATAGGTGTTCGGAAATAACTGCCCTTCAGCATTAGGAAAGTCATTAGCGATATCCAGCAAACTAAGTAAATTATTAGTGTCGGCTTTGGTTAAGGTGTGGGTCAGCATCGGTTGCTTCGCCAGCTCAGTGAGCAACTGCTTTACTGTCCAGCCTTCAATAATGGTGAAGCTATACTGCACTACCTTTCCTGAGGTGAGCATGGTCAGAAATTGAGCTGGATTAGTATTTTTGTTGATAATATATTCGCCGGCTTGAATTCTATTAGCATTGCCTTGTAATCGAACATACCATTCAAATAACCGTGGTTGGGTAATAAGCCCTTGTTCGGCTAACTGTCGGGCGATGCGTTTTAATGAACTACCTGATGTGACATTAATGCGAGCTTGATCTTGCTGAATAATTAAAGGTGATTCAATGAATTGTTTGAATTGCAGATAACCAGCTAACAGCACTGCGCCAATAATAATTAGCGCGATAAGTATTATTTTTTTACGCAAAACTAACACGAACCAAAGTAATCCTTTTTAAGGGCGTTTTGGCACTGGCGTGTAATTTCCCCTGGTGCAGCAAATTGATGCTGCGCCACTTCACGTATTGGCCAGATACCGACGATACTATTGCAAACAAATGCTTCATCCATATTAGCTAAGTCTTCAGGGAGTAATTGGGCTTCGGTCACGTTTATGTTCAAGCCGTTGGCTATTTCGAAGAGTAAATCACGAATAGTACCTAATACGCCGCAACCATCTAGCGAAGGTGTTATCAATTGGCCATCTTTAACGCAAAACAAGTTGCTCATAATGCCTTCAACAAGATAGCCTTCTTTGTTACACATCAGTCCTTCAGAGATAGTACTGTCAGACCATTCATTGCGAGCCAATATGTTTTCAAGTCGGTTTAAATGTTTGATGCCGGCTAGTATTGGGTTGCAGCCAAGTGGCGTTTCACAAAGATGTACACGTATGCCCTTTTCGAACAGTTCGACAGGATAATCTGGCCAGGCAGTGCGCATGATAATTCGATTTGGGGTGACATTGTCAGGCATGGCATAACCGCGTCCGGCGCTACCGCGGGTCAACAGTATTTTAATCACGGCTCGCTCAATACCTTCACACAATTGGTCTATTTCACTGAGCAGTAATTCACTATCAGGGATTGGCAGGGATAAACGTCGGCAACCACGTTCAAACCGCGCCAGATGTCGCGGCCAGTTTAGGCATTTGCCTTGCCAAACAGCTAATGTCTCAAAGATGCCATCACCGTAATTTAAGCCACGATCGTAGGCAGAAATGTCTTCACTCGCTTTGCCGTTGACTAAGATCATGTTATTCATGTGTTGCTTTCATTGGCGAGTGCATTTAATAAGCCTTTGGCTTTAGCACGTGTTTCATTGAGTTCATTTTCAGGGACAGAGTCGGCAACAATACCGGCTCCGGCGCGTAGACTTATCGTACCCTGATTCCGGGTCATGGTGCGAATAAGAATATTCAGATCCATGTTGCCATCACGGTTCAGATAGCCCATAGAGCCGGTGTAGGCACCACGAGGTGACTGCTCAAGCTCAGCAATGATTTCCATGCAGCGCACCTTGGGGCAGCCGGTAATGGTGCCGCCGGGAAAAACCGCGGCAATAACTTGCCCAGGTGTGGTGTCAGTGCATAACTCGCCTTGAACATTCGAGACAATATGATGCACATGTGCGTAGGACTCCAGCACCATGAGTTCATTAACGTTAATGCTGCCGGGCTGGCATATTCTGCCGAGATCATTGCGTTCTAGATCTATTAACATAATATGCTCAGCACATTCTTTCGGGTGGCTGAGTAATTCATCGGATAAAGCGCGATCAGATTCTTGTTTTGTGTCGCGCGGGCGTGTGCCAGCGATGGGACGAGTATCAACTTGTCCTTGGTGGACGTTGACTAACCGTTCTGGCGATGAACTAATAACACAATAGTCATTAAAAGTGACTAACCCTGCAAAAGGCGCCGGGTTGTTATCTTTGAGCGACTGATAAAGTTGCGTATTGGTAATATCAGTATTGATAGTCGCTTGCCACTGCCGTGACAAATTAACCTGAAACACATCCCCTTCTACAATGTAATCATGAATGCGTTCTATGGCCTGTAGATATTGTTGTTCTGCTTCTTCTGAGATGTCGGTATTGAGTACTGCTGAGTTTGTTGCAGAATCTTGAGGCGCATTAATATCGGTTCTTATTAGCTCAATATTATCACTATGTTCTACTTCGCTAATAATCCAACACTGTTGACTGCTATGATCACGAATAATGGCGCTCGGTATGCGCGTTGCAAAAGCATCCGGCATAGCGGAGGTATTTCGCGGTAGCTTTAACTTAGGCTCAACTTGCCGGGCTAATTCATACGCCAGATATAAAAACCAGCCGCCACTAAACGGTAAGGAATAATCAGATGTTGATGGAACTTGTTCTTTTTTCCACCAACTATCTAACTCATCAAGAAAATTATTTTGTTCGAGTGATTGGTTATTAAACTGCAGTGAATCATCACCATTGAGCTGTAATGTTTCACCCGGAAAGGCGAACAAAATATCATAGCGCGCGCTATGTCCGCGCGCGACACTTTCTAATAAGAATGGGTAACGTTCTGGAAACTGGTCATGCAGTGGCAGTAATTCAGGGAAACCATTAATGGATTCAATGAGTGTGGTATTTGTGTTGGTTGTGTCCAACTCACTGCAGGCGTTAAGTTTAGTCGACTTTACGTAAAACGACGGTGCCATTAGTACCACCAAAACCAAATGAGTTTGATACCGCAATATCAATTTTCATTTCGCGCGCAGTGTCAGGCACATAATCCAGATCGCAATCAGGGTCAGGGTTTTCGATATTAATAGTTGGTGGTGCAACTTGATCTCTAATTGACAGCGCGGTGAAGACTGCTTCAATACCACCTGCTGCACCTAATAAGTGACCGGTCATTGATTTGGTTGAGCTCATGGCTACTTTCTTAGCATGATCGCCTAATGCGGTTTTCACTGCCATTGTTTCAGCAATGTCACCGGCAGGTGTTGATGTGCCATGGGCGTTAATGTAATCAACTTGATCGGTGTTAATGCCACCATCGTTGAGTGCATTGATCATGCAACGCATCGCGCCTTCACCACCTTCTGACGGTGAGGTCATATGGTAGGCATCACCACTCATACCAAAGCCTGCAAGCTCAGCATAAATTTTTGCGCCGCGGGCTTTTGCATGTTCGTATTCTTCAAGCACTACTACGCCGGCACCATCACTTAAAATAAAACCGTCGCGATCACGATCCCAAGGACGACAGGCGGTTTCAGGACTGTCATTACGGGTTGATAATGCGCGGGCTGAAGCAAAGCCGCCTAAACCAGTCGGTGTAGTGGCCATTTCAGCCCCACCGGCAAACATCACGTCTGCATCACCATAGGCAATCATTCTGCCTGCCATGCCCATGCCATGGGTACCTGTTGTGCAAGCGGTTACTACGGCAAAGTTGGGACCCTTCATGCCATGCATGATGGAGAAGTTACCCGAGATCATATTAATGATATTGCTGGGAACAAAGAAAGGCGAAATCTTTTTTGGGCCTTTCTCTAAAAACGTCTGGAAGCCTTTTTCAATACCACCAACGCCGCCAATGCCTGAACCAATCGCCACACCAATGCGGTGCGCATTCTCATCAGTGACTTCAAGACCGGAATCTTCAAGCGCTTCATTACCGGCAGCAATACCGTAATGCATAAAAGGGTCCATGCGCCGGGCGTCTTTAGCAGACATGTAATTAGTGACATCAAAGTCATGCACACTGCCACCAAAGCGAGTGGTGAATGCTGACACATCAAAGTGAGTAATGGGTCGTATACCGCTTTTACCAGCCAGTACGTTTTCCCAAGAATCTTTAACGGTGAGTCCGACTGGTGAAACCATACCCAGTCCAGTGATGACGACACGTCTAGTCACGCGGTAGCTCCTATAGATAAATCGTGCGTTTTAGAAACGCAACGGCCGCCTGCCACGATGTGTGGAAGCGGCCATATCGCTGTACAACGCAAAAATTAGCCTGCGTTAGCTTTCACAAAATCGATAGCTTGTTGCACAGTGGTAATGTTCTCAGCTTGTTCGTCTGGAATTTCTGTTTCGAATTCTTCTTCCAGCGCCATAACAAGTTCTACAGTGTCGAGTGAATCAGCACCTAAATCATCAACAAATGATGCAGTTTGTGTGACGTCTTCTTCTTTGGCGCCAAGCTGTTCAACAACAATTTTCTTTACACGTTCTTCGATGTTACTCATAACTATAACTTCCTCCAGTCAATCGGCATTTCTTAGGCCGCGAGCGGTATTGTATTGAAAACCGTACGTTTATGCCAGAAATGATAACCTATTGATAATTAAAACAAAATAATAGACTAAATTAGTCCATCACCATGCCACCATTGACATTAATGGTTTCTCCGGTGATGTAGGACGCTGCAGGTGAGGCTAAAAAGCCCACTGCAGCGGCAATATCTTCGGCCTGACCCAACGTTCCTAGTGGAATTGTGCTGACGAGAGCGGCTTTCGCATCGTCTGGCAGGCCTCGTGTCATGTCGGTATCGATGAAACCAGGTGCAACAACGTTGACAGTAATACCACGGCTACCGACTTCGCGGGCCAGTGATTTTGAGAAACCAATCAGGCCGGCTTTCGCTGCAGCGTAATTGGTTTGCCCTGGATTACCACTGATACCAACCACTGACGAGATGCTGATGATGCGACCGGTGCGCGCCTTCATCATCGGGCGCAGTACTGCTTTTGATAAACGGTAGATCGAACTTAAATTAGTGTTGATGATGTCATCCCATTCATCCTCTTTCATGCGCATCAACAAGTTGTCACGAGTGATGCCGGCATTATTAACCAAAATACTGATGCCGCCATGATCGTCTTGAATAGTCTTAATAACCGCATCGACAGAGGCACTGTCAGATACGTTTAAAGCCATGCCTGCGCCACTAATGCCCGCTTCGCTTAAATACGTACTAATTGCTTCAGCGCCCTTTTCAGTTGTTGCCGTGCCGATAACAGTGGCACCGGCCTTGCCAAGGACCATAGCAATAGCCTGGCCTATGCCGCGGCTGGCACCGGTAACGAGCGCAATATTATTTTCTAAACTCATCTTCGTTCTCCTGAATATTATTATTGTAAACGGCTTAAGATTGAGTCGCCGCTAATGCCGCATCCAATGTGGCATCATCAAATAACGCTAAGGTTTGAATATCTTTATTAATGCGTTTATTTAAACCCACCAGTACTTTACCTGGGCCACATTCGATCATTGTCATGACTGATTCAGCAGACATTTTATTAATTGTTTCAACCCAACGCACAGGATGATCGAGTTGTTTGACTAATGCACTGCGAATCGCATCAACATTGGTAACCGCATCGACATCAACATTATTGATAACGGGTACAACGGGGGTAGTAATTGTGATTGTAGTTAGGCGTTCACGTAACTGCTCAGCCGCAGGTGCCATTAACGCGCAATGCGAAGGCACACTGACTGGTAATACCAGTGCTCGTTTAGCGCCGCGTTCTTTAGCTAACACGGTTGCACGTTCAATAGCTGATGTAGCGCCCGCGATAACAACTTGACCGGGTGAATTAAAATTCACGGCGGAAAGTACTTCACCTTCAGCGGCGTCATTGCAAACGCTGATCACGGCATCGTCTTCCATGCCTAATACTGCGGCCATGGCACCTTCACCCGCAGGCACGGCGGTTTGCATAAAACGACCGCGGTCTGCCACGAGGCTAGCTGCATCACTTAATGATAATGCTTCAGCACAAACTAGCGCAGTATATTCACCAAGACTGTGGCCAGCTAATACTGCAGGCATGTCGCCATTACTTTGTTGCCAGACTCGCCAGCAAGCAACGCCAGCTGTTAGCATTGCTGGTTGAGTGCGATCAGTTTGATTCAGATCTTCTTTCGGGCCATTTTGAACCAGTGACCATAAGTCATAATCCAGTGCATCAGAACTTTCAGCAAACGTTTTTTCTACGATGGGATGCTTAGCTGCTAGTTCGCTAAGCATGCCAACAGATTGAGAACCTTGACCGGGGAAAATAAAAGCTAAAGACATTGTTAAGGTATTACTCCGAGAATAAAACTAAAATTTAATCAGTGCAGAACCCCAGGTGAAACCACCACCAAAGGCTTCTAACAAACAGGTTTCACCACGCTTAATACGACCATCGCGCACAGCAACATCAAATGCCAATGGCACAGAGGCGGCAGAAGTGTTGCCGTGTTCATGTACGGTGACCACAACATGATCGGTATTCATTTGTAATTTTTTAGCGGTGGCATTAATAATGCGAATATTGGCCTGATGTGGCACTAACCAATCGATGTCACTTTTCTGCATGTCGTTAGCAGCTAATGTTTCATCAACAATGCGACCCAGGGTATTAACCGCCATCTTAAAGACTTCATTGCCTTTCATGCGTACAAAGGCAGTGCCGTTTTGTACCGCTTCATAATTTTGTGAAATGCCGGCATCAACGGTAAGTAAATCTTCGTACTGGCCATCAGCGTGCATGTGGGTTGATAAAATACCGGGTTCATCACTGGCTTCAACAACGACTGCCCCAGCACCGTCGCCAAATAAAATACAGGTGCCGCGGTCCGTCCAGTCAACAATACGTGACATCGTTTCAGCGCCAATCACAAGCGCACATTTATGCTGGCCGGCTTTAATGAATTTATCAGCAATACCGAGCGCATAAACAAAACCAGTACAAACGGCTTGAATATCAAATGCGGCGCAACCATGAATGCCAAGGCGTTGCTGCAATAAACAGGCTGTACTTGGAAAAACGCGATCCGGTGTGGTGGTGGCGAGAATAATTAAATCGATATCACTAGCGTCAATTCCGGCCATGTCGATAGCAGCCAGTGCGGCTTGTTCAGCAAGATCACAAGTGGTTTGTTCATCTGCTGCGATATGACGTTTTTTAATACCCGTACGGTCGAAGATCCATTCATCAGTAGTGTCGACAATTTTTTCCATGTCTTTATTGGTAAGGACTTTCTCTGGCAAATAACTGCCAGTGCCTTTAATACGTGAATAGATCAAGATTCGTTCCGCTCAGTGACGAGTAATGTTTCAAGTTGTTCGCTAATGCGTTCGGGTACTTTATTTTGTATTTCTAGCATGGCTTGTTTAATAGCGGTGTAAAAAGCTAAACGATCAGCACCGCCATGACTTTTTACCACAATCCCATTTAGGCCCAGCATGCTGGCGCCATTGTAACGACGTGGATCAATTGATTTACGAAAACGGTTTAACACCGGCAATGCGATCAGACCGCAAATCTTGGTTAGAATATTTTGCATAAATGATTCTTTAATTTTATGCGAAATCATTTTTGCCACGCCTTCACAGGTTTTTAATGCAATATTGCCATTAAAACCATCGCAAACGACGACTTTAGCTTTACCAAGATAAACGCCATCACCTTCAACGTAGCCGATGTAATTTAAGCCGCTTTCCTGTAACAAACGCGAGGCTTCTTTTATGCGTTCGTTGCCTTTAATTTCTTCTTCACCAATATTGAGCAAGCCAACCGTTGGCGCATCAATTTTATCTACCGCACTGGCCAGTACTGAACCCATGACGGCAAATTCAAATAAGTTATCTGAACTTGCATCAACATTGGCGCCCAGATCGAGCATGTGAGTAAAGCCCTTGGTGGTCGGCAAGATGGCACAAATAGCCGGCCGATCAACACCCGGTAACATTTTTAAAACAAAACGTGAGGTCGCCATTAAAGCACCGGTGTTACCGGCACTGACGCAGGCATCGGCACGCCCTTCTTTGACCATGTTAATGGCAACCCGCATGGATGAATCTTTTTTCATGCGCATGGCATGCGAAGGTTTGTCGTCCATTTCAACTTGCTGTGAGGCATGTTGTAAAATTAGACGATTATCAGGTTCGCGGTTGGCATCGCTAAGATGCTGACGAATGACTTCTTCGTCGCCAACTAAAATCAAGCTCAGCTCAGGATGTCGGTCTAATGCGTGTAAGGCGGCAGGAATAACAACGTCGGCGCCGTTATCGCCACCCATGGCATCGAGTGAAATAATTAAAGGTGAAGTTGATTCAGCAGAGCCCATTAGTTTTTCCTGATTTTTATTATCGGGCGCGTTTAAACGCGCAACACGGCCGAACCATTATAGCGGTTTCGGCCGTGCTGAGGGGCATTAAAAATTTTATCGCCGAAACTCGGCAAAAAATATTAGTCGTCTTTACCTGGTACGACTTTTTTGCCACGGTAGTAACCATCGTCACTGACGTGGTGGCGGCGATGTGTTTCACCGGTGTTTGGCTCAACAGATAGTGTTGGGCCAGTTAGCGCGTCGTGTGAACGGCGCATGTCGCGGCGTGATGAGGTTTTACGATTCTTTTGTACGGCCATGATCCGTAACTCCTATATATAGTAAATAATGTCGTTCAATCTTTGTGCTTTAAATCTTTCAAACCCGCCAGCACAGCAAACGGGTTTTCCTTTTCTGAAGGTACTTCTTCTTCAGCTTCGGCTAAGTCTTCAGTGTTTTCAGCGAGTATTTCTGTTGCTTCACACTCATCCAGCTCGTGGCTGGGAACAATTGGTAATACCAATAGTAGTTCATCTTCAAGCATTTCAACTAGTGAAAGCATCGAATCTTCTAGTATCAGCGGCTCGTAAGCCTCACCGAGCAGCTCAATTTCGCTCTCGGATTCGATAAAGGCCAGTGTAAAACTGGTGTCTATCGGCCAATCCATGGTCTGCATACAACGTTGGCAGATTAAGCGCAGCTGACAACGTATCCGACCGCGTACAATTGCCTGACCTTGCGAGTCTTGTGAAAACTCTAACTCAGCGTTTACAAAGCCTTTATCTGACTCTGTGGCGTCCACCAAGCGCGTAAAGCGAGCGAGCGGGAGTTGGCCCTGCAGCAGCCTTAAACTGCGTGCCAGCCGTAGCGGTTCGATATGCTCCGGCAAACGTTCAGACATAAGCCGCGCATCATAATGCCGAAGGCCCCATCTGTCAAAGGATTATTGGCTAAAATGCCTTATGAATCCGAATGTTCCGTCAAAACTGCTTATTTTTTAGCCAAACCACGCCCCGCTTGACTTTGAGGTCCCTATTCCCGTTCAATGTGGGTGCCCGAACGGATGCATAAAGGGTGTAGGTCACAGGTCTGTGGTGTGGAAAAGGAACTACATTTGATAAAAAAAATTCTGATTGCTAACCGCGGCGAGATTGCTGTCCGCATCGTGCGCGCCTGCGCCGAGATGGGCGTTAAGTCAGTCGCTATCTACGCTGACCCTGATCGTAACGGTTTGCACGTTAAAAAGGCTGATGAAGCCTACAATATTGGCCCTGATAGCATTGCCGGATATCTAAATGTGCACAGGTTGGTCAATCTAGCTGTTGCCACGGGTTGCGATGCCTTACACCCCGGATATGGCTTCTTATCTGAAAACCCTCAATTAGCGGAAGTCTGCCAACGTCGTGGCATTCGCTTCATTGGCCCTTCAGCCAAAGTCATTGCCACCATGGGCGACAAAACCGAAGCTAGGCGCTTAATGATAGACGCTGGCGTGCCGGTGAGCCCGGGTAGTGAAGGCAGTGTGGCTGATTTAGATGATGCTGTCTCTGTGGCTAATGATATTGGCTACCCGATTATGCTTAAGGCCAGTGCAGGTGGTGGTGGCCGCGGTATTCGCCGCTGTGAGTCTGAAAAAGATTTACGCCATCAATATGACCGGGTTATTTCAGAGGTGACGAAAGCCTTTGGCTCAGCCGCTGTGTTTGTTGAAAAATGCGTGGTCAACCCGCGTCATATCGAAGTGCAAATTCTTGGCGATAGTTTTGGCAGCGTGGTGCATTTGTTTGAGCGTGACTGCTCAGTGCAACGCCGACACCAAAAATTAATTGAGCTAGCTCCTTCACCACAACTAGATGAAGAAAAACGACAAAAACTTTGCACCATGGCCGTGCAAGCAGCCAAAGCAGTTGGTTATGAAAATGCCGGCACAGTTGAGTTTTTGATCGACCCGACGGATGAAGAATGTTACTTCATGGAAATGAACACCCGCTTGCAAGTGGAACATACTATTTCGGAGCAAATTACCGGCGTCGATATTGTGCGTGAACAGATTCGCATTGCTTCGGGTGAAGCGCTCGCATACAAGCAAGATGAAATTCAGCGCCGCGGTTTTGCCATGCAGCTTCGAATCAATGCTGAAGATCCTAAAAATGATTTCCTGCCATCATTTGGTCGCATTACCCGTTACTTCGCACCAGGTGGTCCCGGTGTGCGTATTGATGCTTCTATTTACACCGGCTACGAAATTCCGCCTTATTACGATTCAATGTGTGCCAAGTTAATTGTTTGGGCACTGGATTGGGAGTCATGCATGAATCGCGCGAGTCGTGCATTAAAAGATATGGGCGTTTACGGCGTGAAGACAACCATCCCCTATTACTTAGAAATTTTAAAGTCGCCTGATTTCCGCAGCGGTAAATTTGATACCAGTTTTGTTGAAACTCATATGCATTTAATTAATTACTCCATCAGACGTCCGCCACGAGAATTGGCGGTAGTGATCTCGGCAGCCGTTGCTGCACACTTAGGCGTTTAAAAAACAAATAAAATGGATAAGCAATGACACAAGTTCATATTACAGACACGATACTGCGTGATGCTCACCAATCATTGATTGCCACGCGGATGCGCACCGAAGATATGTTGCCTATTTGTGAACGACTGGATCGTGTTGGTTTCTGGTCATTAGAAGTCTGGGGTGGAGCAACCTTTGATGCTTGCCTACGGTTTTTAAAAGAAGATCCCTGGGAACGATTACGGCAACTGCGTGAAGCATTACCTAATACGCGACTACAAATGTTATTGCGCGGTCAAAATTTATTAGGTTACCGACATTATTCTGATGATGTGGTACGTGCTTTTGTTGAACGCGCGGCGTTTAATGGTATTGACGTGTTCCGTATCTTTGATGCGATGAATGATATGCGTAACTTGCGGGTGTCGGTTGAAGCGGTTAAAAAAGCCGGTAAACATGCGCAAGGGGTTATTTGTTACACCATTAGCCCAGTGCATGACACCTCGCAATTCGTCGCTCAGGCGATTGAACTGCAAAACATGGGTTGTGACAGTGTTGCGATTAAAGACATGGCGGGTTTGCTAACCCCCCACACCAGCGCTGAATTAACTAAACAAATTTCTGCTGCGGTATCTGTACCGGTGCATTTACACTCACATGACACCGCGGGAATGTCGACAATGAATCATTTGTCGGCAATTCAAAATGGTTGTCAGCATATTGATACGGCTATTTCTACTTTTGCCTGTGGTGCCAGTCATGCGCCAACAGAAACCATGGTAGCGGCGTTACGCAATACTGAATTTGATACCGGGCTGGATTTAGAGCTGTTACAAGAAATTGGTTTTTACTTTTTTGAAGTGCGTAAAAAATATCACCAGTTTGAGTCAGAAATGACCGGGCTCGATACCCGAGTGCAAGTGAATCAGGTACCGGGCGGGATGATTTCAAACTTATCATCTCAGCTAACTGAGCAAGGTGCGATGGATCGCATGAATGATGTGCTAGCTGAAATACCAAGGGTCAGAAAAGATTTAGGCTACCCGCCGCTTGTCACGCCAACATCGCAAATTGTTGGCACACAGGCTGTGCTTAATGTCATGACCGGTGAACGATATAAAACCATTACCAATGAAGTAAAGCTCTATTGTCAGGGCCGTTATGGTAAAGCTGCAGGTAGACTTGATCCTGATGTGGTGCGACAAGCAATTGGTAACGAAGATATTATCGACGTCCGCCCTGCTGACTTACTCAAAGCTGAAATGCAGCAGCTGCGTGATGATGTGGGTGAGCTCGCAAAAACTGAAGAAGATGTACTCAGTGTGGCCATGTTCCCAGAAATTGGTCGTGAATTTCTTGAGCTGCGCGCCGAAGATGCACTGGTACCCGAAGCATTGGAACCACCTGCCAGCAAGGATGGTCCGCATGCGGCACCCGTTGAGTTTAATGTCACCATGCATGGCGAAACCTATCATATTAATATGACCGGTACCGGTCACAAAGGTAAAGATCTGCGTCCCTTCTATGTCACTGTTGATGGGGTGCCCGAAGAAATTCTGATTGAAACACTGGACGAAGTTATTGTCGGTGCTGATGGTAGCGAGATGCCTGCTCCGAATCACCGTGGTAGTAAACGTCCACGTGCAACAGAACCTGGGCATGTCACCACCTCAATGCCTGGTACGATTGTCGACGTATTAGTCAGTGTCGGTGACATGGTTGCGGCTGGTGATGGCGTCTTAGTCACCGAAGCGATGAAAATGGAGACCGAAGTGCCCGCTCCGATCTCAGGTGAGGTCAAAGCGATACACATTGCAAAAGGAGAAAGCGTCAATCCAGATGAAGTTTTAATTGAGATTGAGTAGAATCCGCCTCTTGTTTTCATTTAAGATAGATAAGAGAAAGAAGAATGTCATCGAACGCTACAAAATTAGAACTTGTTTTAGCCTCTACTTCGCCCTTTCGTCGCGAAGTACTCGAAAAATTAGGCCTCCCTTTCACTGCTACGGCACCTGATGCTGACGAAACACCTGTTGCCAACGAAGAACCTATGCAATTAGTCGCACGTCTTGCTGAAGCGAAGGCTAAAGCAGTGGTCGTCGAACATCCTGCCGCACTAATTATTGGCTCTGATCAAGTTGCTGTCATTGATGATCAAATTGTCGGTAAACCAGCGGACCATGCCGCCGCCGTTGCACAATTAAAACGCGCTTCAGGGATGACCATTACTTTTTATACCGGCTTGTGTTTACTCAACAGTGAAACCGGCCATACTCAAACAGAAGTAGTGCCCTTTGATGTCGTGTTTCGTGATTTAACTGAACAGCAAATTGAAGCTTACTTAAAACGTGAACAACCGTATAACTGCGCCGGCAGCTTTAAATCAGAAGCTTTGGGTATCGTCTTGTTTGAACGTCTTTTAGGCGATGATCCTAATACCCTGATCGGTTTGCCACTGATTCGTTTAGTACGAATGCTTGAGAATGAAGGTGTTGAGATGCTCTAGAGAAAGTTGAGCTAACGGGTTCAGAGGGACTCCCCCCTGAACCAATGCCTAAGTTAGCTGGCGTTTTTTTGTGCGGCAGTGAAACCTTCAGGCAATGAACTACCTTGTGTATTCTGTTGTGGTGATAAACCAATATTTCTCGCACCAGCAATATGCAGTAACTTCCTGCGATAGACAGACATGCTATGCGAACTGACGGGAAAGAATAAGCTTGATGCCAAGTGTTGCCACATCCACATTATGCGATCGATGACAGGTGGGTTGCTGAGTACTCTTACCTGATGAAATTGATTTGCTGCCACGTCAGTAAGGTAGCGTAAATCGCCGACATGTCGATAACCATTTAACTTATCAAGAAATGTTTCAACTTTATCTAGGCCTTGTGAAACGACTGGTACTATTTTGCTTACCCATGACAAAAGTTTAACAATATTAACAATAACAGCCATTGATGCCCCGGGTGGTACGCGTGGGACGATATCGCTTGAGTTCACAATTCGGTAAACAGGTGTTTTTAACTTATCAAAGTATTCATAGTTAGCGATGCGAGGCCCACCAAATGTATAACAGGCACCTTTAATATCAGCGGCCAAAAGATTGGTTGCCATTAATGCTAATGCCCCACCTAATGAGTGACCAGTAATAAATAAAGGTAAAGTTTCGTCTTTGTCGTCTCTCACGGCTGCACTTTGCATGATTTGCATTACACGATCGGCGACGGTTCGTCCCTTCTTGTCTTTCTCTTTGGTAAAGGCTTCATAAAAACCAGTGTGGACTTTGCCTTCACCAAAAGTGGTGGGTATCGCTTTAATGTCTGTTAACCAGTCACTGATTTTCTTTTCGGTTCCTCGAAAAGCGATCACCACATAAGGTGTTTCTTCTGTGCCAGTGTATTTGCAGGCAAAGCCTTGTGTTTCAGCAACATCAATAGTGTCAATTAACTCAAAGTTTGAGGCTTGCAGAATCTTGGTAAGAAAACCGATGTTGAGCGCGCGATTACTCATCAGCCCTTCAGTAAAGGATTCGAGGAAGGTCTGTACTTCATCAATATTTTTCATGTTTAAGCGTTGAATGCGGTCAACCGCATCTATAATTGCGCCGCCAGAGCCCTCAAACTCGAAGTAAGCAAGGTCAGACATTTCTGCCATGACATAGGCCATTCTGTCGCTGTAAGCAGGACGTTTTGTAGGCGGTGTTAACAAACTGCTATCTTCAAAGTAGGCGGTTAACTTTTGCCGCGCGGGTTTTGGTCGGCGAAGGAATGAAAGTATTCCTGTACCGATGGCGCCTGAGCTTAGTGTGGCAAAAATGGCTGAAAGAATGAGATTATCTTTAATGGTGTCTTTAAAAGGGATTAGATCGATTAGAGCTTGTAGTGTATCCATGCTTTATACCTCCAACGTCATTGCTAAAGGGTGGGTTTGTTTTTTTTATCGTTTTACAAAAAACTGATGCTTTAGATTGTTATAATATTATTACTGGATGATGCGAGTAGTAAGCGACGTGCACATATTAATGATACACCCAAAGAGACATAAGTAGGTAACAAAACGTTACCTACTTATGTCTTGAATAGCCATAACTAAATAGTTGTAAAGATTCTATTGTGGAGGTTTTTTCTCAACTTGATCGATGTTGTTTTGGTGGCTGCGAAGCCACTTATCAAGTGTGTTAATTTTATTTGTTCTAGTTATTTAAGCAATACTTTCTGCGCGCTTTCCATGCCAAGTGAATTAGATAAAACGCTGCCAATCGACACGCCTAACTTTTCAGCAAAGCGATCAACAAAATTAGGCTTAACGGTGTAGTCGACAATCTTTTCAGCGCCAACCACATCACGTGCAACTAAGCTGCTACTGCCGAGTTTATCAACCAGACCGAGTTCAATGCCCTGCTCTCCGGTCCAGATGTAACCACTGAAAAGTTTTTCGTCATCTGCAAGACGATCGCCACGGCCATTGCGCACAACATCGATAAATTGTTTATGAATGCTGGCGAGTAGTTGTTTCGTATGCGTGACTTCTTCTTTGTTGACAGGAGAGAAAGGATCTAAGAAACCTTTGTGTTCACCTGCGGTGATTAAGCGACGCTCTACACCAAGTTTATTCATGGTTTCAGTGAAACCAAAGCCATTCATGATCACGCCAATCGAACCGACTAGTGTGGCTTTATCAGCATAAATTTCATCGGCTGCAGCGGCAATGTAGTACCCCCCTGAGGCACAGATATCAACGAGCACTGCATAAAGTTTTTTCTCTGGGTATTTATTTCTCAGGCGAATAATCTCGTCATTGATATAGCCTGCTTGCACAGGGCTACCGCCTGGACTATTGATACGCAAAATAACGGCTTTGGCTTTTTCATTTTTAAACGCTTTGCGCAATGCACCCACGATGTTGTCGGCATTAGCTTCGTCAGCTGCAGAAATAACCCCAGCAATTTCAATTAACGCGGTGTGTTCACTGCTCTCACTACGCGCCGATGCTTTGCCACCCGATAGCGCAATACTGCCGATGCTGACTAAAATACTGAACAACCAGATAACAATGAAGCCGCGGTATACGAATGTCCATTTTCTCGCAGTACGTTGTTCGTTAACCGCCGCAAAGGCAAGTTTGCTAAGTGTTTCGCGTTCCCAACTTTCAAGTTGGTTGTTGTTATCTGATGAATCTTGGTTATTCATAGTGGTTTCCGTGATGGTGACTGTCCGTAGAAATTAATAATAGCAGGATTTATGGGGTATGCGCGTGCAACCAGGCATCTAATTCTTCAATGGAGTGCACGCAATCCAGTGGTGAGAACTGACCCATGCGCTGACAGTCGTGGACACCATAACTAACGGCTAAGGATGAGGTGCCGGCATTGCTGGCCATCTCCATATCATAGGCGGTGTCGCCGATCATGATGGTTTTTTCTGGTGGGACGTCGAGCTCTTGCATGATTTCATGCAACATGTGCGGCTGTGGTTTAGAGCCAGATTCATCGGCGCAGCGGCTTGAGTGGAAAAAGTTTCCATAGCCAGTGTCGTCAAATACTCGCTGTAATCCAACGCGAGCCTTACCTGTGGCCACAGCGAGTTTCAGATCTTTGGTTTGCAGTCTTTGTAGCATTTGCTCAGCACCGCTAAACAGCGCTGATTGCACTGTGCTGGCTTCAACGAAATGATAACGATAACGATCACACAGATTACTGATCTCATTATCATTCATGTCAGGGTATAACCGCTCAAGTGCTTCGCTCAGGCCTAGGCCAATGATGTCACGCAGTTCAGTGTGATGACGCTCAGGCGCATTAATATCTTTGGCAGCGGCAATTAAGGCGGCAACGATGTGCTCAACGGAATCCATCAAGGTGCCGTCCCAGTCGAAAACTAGTAATTCAAATTTTGTCTGCATATTGGCTAACTATATATTGATGCTAATCGGGAAGCTTATTAATAAGGGTGAGTAATGCATCGTCAACCGGCGCCACAATGTCCATTTCATGTTCATCTTTTGGGTGTTTGAAAACGAGCCGGTAAGCATGCAAAAACATTCGATTCAGACCTTGTTTACGCAGCTGCTGGTTGCACTGTTTGTCACCGTATTTACCATCACCGGCAACCGGGTGACCCGCATGCGCGGCATGTACACGTATTTGATGGGTGCGACCAGTGTGTAATTCAATATCCATATAGCTGGCTAGCGGGTGCGCTTCAAGTAATCGAAAAGTGGTTTTGGCTGCTTTGCCATTTGGGTCGACTCGTACCACCCGCTCACCGGATTGCAGTGTGTTTTTGTGCAGGGCGGCTTTGACCGTGTGGGTACCCTGTTTCCAGCGGCCACATAACAGCGCCCGGTAAGTTTTGTTAATGCTATTTTCGCGAATTTGTTCATGCAGGTGGCGCAGTGCGCTGCGGCGTTTAGCGATCAGTAAACAACCCGAGGTATCTTTGTCGAGGCGATGCACCAATTCCAGATAGTGCGCATCAGGTCGTGAAGCGCGCAAGGCTTCGATGAGACCATAGCTCTGACCACTACCACCATGCACGGCCAGGCCGTGGGGTTTATTGAGCACCATTAATCGGTCATCTTCATGCAAGATGGACGATTCAATTTGTTTGACTATCCAGGCCTCAGGATTGGCCGCTGGCTTGGGTTCAGCCAACCGAACAGGTGGAACTCGGACTTCATCCCCACTGCTTAAACGGTATTCAGGCTTCACACGCTTCTTATTAACCCGCACTTCACCTTTGCGCATTATCCGATAAATACGGCTTTTAGGAACACCTTTCAGTATACGAATCAGGTAGTTATCTATCCTTTGACCGGCTTCATCTGGTTCTATTTGCACATGGCGGACGCCGTGTGAGGGCTGCTCGGGGTTTGTCGTCATGGTGCGATCTTAGCAGCTTATGAGGAATGATTGATGCTTTTGACGCAGACATGCTATATTAGTCGCTGTCTTGTTGGTGACAGGGTCAATATTTTCAGTGGCTTAGCCGCGATATTTAAAAACCTGTCAAAGAATGTTGCAGATTGTATAGCAGCGCGTTGCGCGCCAGTTGGCAACAGGTAAACAAGTTGCGCACCACTTTATTAACATCGTGCGGATGTTATGTGCGTCAAGATAGTTATTACCAATGAACAGAACAGTTACGCAGTCGGCATGTAGCCGATGCGAATGAAACTAAACTGCTCGGGCACAAATCGAGTGGTCAGGAATTTTTACTCCGGGATGCTTTTTTATTTCAGCCTCCCTTAACAACATAGTGCTGGCAACAGCAATTGAATAGCAACAAAGCACTATGGATCCGCACAGCAGCGATAACGCTGCCCTCCTGATCAGTCTTTTATGCGGCAAGGATTGCCCATGCCCGTGTACTTAAACGGGATTACAACATAATGAAAAGAATGCTAATTAACGCGACTCAGCAAGAAGAGTTGCGCGTGGCGTTAGTCGATGGACAGGCTCTGTATGATTTAGATATAGAGACACCTTCGAAAGAACAAAAAAAATCAAATATCTACAAGGGCAAAATCACTCGCATTGAGCCCAGCCTCGAAGCGGCATTCGTCAATTATGGTGCTGACCGCCATGGTTTTCTGCCGCTAAAAGAAATCTCACGTAGCTATTTTAAAACCAAACCTGAATCTGGCAAACGCGTCCGCATTAATGAAGTGCTGACCGAAGGTCAGGAAGTTATCATTCAGGTTGAGAAGGAAGAGCGTGGCAATAAAGGTGCCGCGTTAACGACCTTCATCAGTCTTGCTGGGCGCTACCTGGTTCTGATGCCCAATAACCCTCGTGCTGGCGGTGTTTCACGCCGCATTGAAGGTTCAGATCGTGGTGAAATCCGTGATGCTATGGCGGCATTGGAGATTCCAGAAGGCATGGGTCTGATTGTCCGCACCGCCGGTGTCGGCAAAAGTGCTGAAGAGCTGCAATGGGACTTAAACTACCTGCTACAGCTGTGGGGTGCGATTGATGACGCGTCCAAAGAACGTAGCGGCGCCTTCCTGATTTATCAGGAAAGTAACCTGATTATTCGCGCCATTCGTGACTATTTAGCAAAAGATATCACCGAAATCCTGATTGATGACGAGAAGGTTTACAAAAAAGCGCATGACTTTATTAGCATTGTTATGCCGAATAACCTCTCAAAAGTAAAACTCTACACCGACGAAATTCCACTCTTTAGTCGCTACCAGATTGAGAGTCAGATCGAATCTGCCTTCCAGCGTGAAGTTAGCTTGCCTTCAGGCGGCTCAATCGTGATTGACCATACGGAAGCCATGGTCGCTATCGACATTAACTCCGCGCGCGCTACCAAAGGTGCGAACATTGAAGACACTGCGCTTAATACCAACCTTGAATCCGCAGACGAAATTGCTCGCCAACTACGTTTACGTGACTTAGGTGGTCTGGTGGTGATTGATTTCATCGATATGATGCAGTCTCGCAACCAGCGTGAAGTTGAAAACCGAATGAAAGAAGCGTTGAAACAAGATCGCGCCCGCATTCAGGTCGGCCGTATCTCACGCTTTGGTTTGCTTGAGATGTCGCGTCAGCGCTTACGCCCATCTCTTGGTGAGTCGAGTCAAATTGTTTGTCCTCGTTGTACCGGGCACGGCACAATTCGCAGTGTTGAATCGTTAGCGTTGTCGATTTTGCGCATCGTTGAAGAAGAAGCAATGAAAGAAAAGTCAGGCCGTATTATTGCTCAAGTGCCTATTGATGTTGGCAGTTTCTTGCTTAATGAAAAACGTAGCATGATTCAGGAAGCTGAAGCACGGCTTAAGATTACGATTACCATCGTACCTAACACGGATATGCAAACGCCGCGTTACGAAATTCAACGTATTCGTGAATCTGATGTAAAGAATGAAGAATTCCAACATGCTAGCTACAACTTAGAGCCTGCCGAAGAGCCTGAAGCAGAGACGGTTATCTCTGATACCAAGCCTCGTCAAGAAGAGCCTGTTGTCAAAGATATTGTGCCAAAAGGTCCGGCCCCTGCTCTGACAACAACTGAAACAGTTAAAGAAGAAAGCGGCTTTATTAAGCGCTTATTCGGTAATTTGTTTGGTAATGGTCAGACTGAAGAAAAACAAGAAGTTAAACCTCAGCGCCCTAACCAAACTAACCGCAACCGTAATCGTAGTGGTAACCGAAACCAGCAAAACCGCAATCGTAACCAAAGCGGACAGCGTCAAGGTCAAAACCGCAATCGTAACCAAAACCAAAACCGCAATAGAAACCAGAATCCTAATCAGAAACAGGCTCAAGGGCAGAAGGAATCGGCTCAAGATCAGGAACAAAATCAAAATCAGAACCGCAACCAAAATCGTAATAGAAATCGTAACCAACAGCGTGATCAGGGCACTGCTCAGAAAACCGCTAATCAGACTGAGACAGCGAATGTGGAGCAAGCGGCAACAACACCCGCCGATGCTGTTCAAGCACCTCAAGTAGATGGCAATCAAGCTAATGCTACCGAGTCAGCTGAGCGCACAGGAAGAAGTCGTCGCCGTGGTCGCCGTGGTGGTCGTCGTCGTAACAACAATAACCGCGATGATAATAAGAACCAGCAGCAAGCTGAAACGCAAGCAACCGATACAGCCGCTACCGCACCGACTGATGCTCAAAGCTCACCTGCAGCCGCAACTACTAAAGCACCGGCTCCTGCACCAGTAGCGAAACAAGTGTCACCGGCACCCATTGAGAAAAAACCAGTGCCAGTATCAGCACCGCCTCAAGCGAAGGCGCCAGTCGCCACTGCTCCCAAGCCTGTGACAACTAGCCAGGAGTCGGCACCTAAACCGGCACCTGTTAAAAAAGCACCGCCTGTTAACAAAGCCCCAGCACCCGTGGCAGCTGCTGCTGAAGCACCTAAGCCAGTACAAGTGCAAACTAAACCGGCACCTGTGCCCGTTTCTCCAGCACCTGCGTCAGCACCACAACCTAAAGTAGCTGAGTCAAAGCCAGTTCCGCCAGTTGCCAAGCCTGTGCAAAAAGAAGCGCCAAAACCTGCTAGCAGCTTGCAACAAGTTCACACACGTAAAGCAACAACATCAACACCAACGCCTGCACCGGTTGCACCTAAGCCAGTCGCTAAACCAGCTGTGAGTCCTGCTCCAGTAACACCACCACCTGCATCGGCAAATGCCCCAGTTCAAGTGCATACCCGTAAGCCTGAGCAAGTCGTTACCAAGGCGTCACAAACACCACCTGCGCCAAAGCCGGTCGTCACGCCGGTTAAACCGGTTTCTTCTGACAATCCTTTTATTCCGGATAGTAGCCGTACAATAAAACAGCAACCGCCTAAGTCAATAGCGGAAAAAGATACTGATAAGTAACTAAGTTAGATTAATATTGAAAATGAAAACGCCCCAGTCGGGGCGTTTTTTTTGTGATGGCTTTAGTTAAAATCTTTACGAATATGTTTGAGTAAGCCAGCACTGGCATTCTCAACTAGGTCGAGTACATGGTCAAAACCTGTTCCCCCACCAAAATAAGGATCGGGTACTTCAGTTTCATTACACTGCTCGGCAAAATCCAAAAACAATGAAACACGATCCTTATATTTCTTTGGTGCCATAGAATGAAGGATCTCAAAATTATCCGCATCCATGGCTAAGATATAATCAAAGTACTCGAAGTCACTCATTTCGACTCTGCGTGCACGGATGTAACTAAGATCATAACCTCGTGATTTAGCAACTTCAGAGGATCGCGTATCCGGTGTTTCACCAACGTGATAAGCGTGTGTACCAGCAGAGTCAACTTCAAACTTTGCAACAAGATCATGTTCTCGAACTAAGTGTTCGAAGACACCATGAGCAGTTGGTGAGCGGCAAATATTGCCCATGCAAACAAATAAAATACGAATCATTGTGTTCTAATTTCCAGATGAAAACGCAGTCATTATACACATCAAATTAAACAACTTAAGGCATAAATCATTGTGGAGAGAGGGATTTAATCAAAAACTATAATTAAACGGCTTCTCGTGCACTAACAGTTTCAGGTATATCTTTTATTGATGATTCAAAAAATTCTAAGAAGAAACAGCAACCATGGTTTAGCTGGGAGCTGACACCAATATGACCACCCATCATTTCAACAATGCTCTTTGTTATTGTTAAACCAATCCCAGAACCTTGCACACTGGTGTCTTCAGCACCAAGTCGATTAAAGGGTTCAAACAACATTTTCTGTTGTTCTTCAGATAGCCCTTTTCCTGAATCAATAATTTCGATTCTGATCATGCTATCTTTGGTACGTATTTGGCGAATAACGACTTTACCGCCAACCTTATTATATTTAACAGCGTTAGAAAGCAAGTTGATAACGACTTCTTTGAAATAGGTAATATCAGCATTAATGTAAAAATCTTCTTCGTCTTCGATATAACGAATAATATCGATATGACGTGCCTCAGCAAGGTTATTCAACATTGCAATGGAATGCCTGATAACATCGGTGATAGACACTGGTTTTAAGTCAATGTACTCTTTTCCAGACTCGATTCTTGACAGATCAAGCAGATCATTAATCAAATCCAACAAATGTTTACTAGAATCACGAATAACACTGACATGGTAACGCTGGCTTTCAGTAAGCTGTTTATCCATATCAAGAATTTTCGAGTAACCAATGATGGCATTCATTGGTGTTCGTAGTTCATGACTGACATTAGAGACAAATTCTGATTTAGCGCTACTGGCACGAATGGCTTCTTCTTTCGCCTCCAGTAAGTGTACGGTCCTTTCCTTAACCCGCAGCTCGAGTTCATTATGTGCTCGACGTAAAGAATACTCGGCGGTTAAGCGTTCCATTTCAACCGCGGCACGTGCTGCGAAAATACGTAACACTTCCTTTATGTATTTTACATTTTTAAGCGGACTACTATTTAAAATATAAATAATACCAATTTTTTTCCCTTCTGCTGTTACTAAAGGAGTGCCCACATAACCACTGGCATTGAGCGATCTAAGTATGTCTGATTTTGGGAATAGATTTTTTACGTTTGACTCATAAGCTGTTGTGCCATGTTTAAGTACATACGAACAAGGCGTGTCGTCAATGTTATACGTTACATTGTCAACAATCTTCCCATGCGAATAGTGAGCATAAGAACGCAACGATTGACTGCTATCTTTAGTGACGATGGCAATAATAGCATCGTCAATCTTAAATAGTTTGGCAATATGTTCGACTAACTTTAAGAAGAAGCCTTCGCCTGTTTGAGTTGAAACGCCGGTTGCAATATCTTTAATTGCCTTATTAATTTGATTGTTTTGATCTTTCAGTTGGTTAATTTTATTTCCCAATGCTAGTGACATAAATAGCACCATCAAAATAAGACTTAACGTGATAGCATTGCTGGTAAATAAGTTGCTTTCTATTCTCCCATAACAAACTAGATTCCGAATAACCAGACTACAGATAAAGATAGCCCAGGCTGTGTTAAACATCTTCATTGGGAAGTTATGTTTAAAGGTGGCGTAAAGACCGTGGATAAAGACAAAAGCCGATGAAACCACCAGTAATGGAATCATTACCTTGATCACAGAAATGTACGGGGTGAAAGGTGTAAACACAACTAGCGTTGCCCATGCTACACATAAGCTAGTACTGATAATATTAAGTGCTGATAGCCGTCTTTCTCTTGGTAGGAAGTTTTTAATAAATTTCAGTAATGAAATAACGGCTAAGCCAAGAAACATTGGCATGCCTATCATTGACCATTCCAGATATTGATCAGGGAAAATTATTTGCGCATGACCATTGTAGAACGATAAGGCAAAAAACAGTGAGGCAATGAATAAGCTTAAGCGTAAATGACCTCTATCTCTAAAGGTGATAAATAAAAATATATTAAAGCCGAACATGACGAGTAGTACGCCATAGACCAACCCGGCCCAGAGCGTCTCAATCTTATCATCTGTTCCATAGGCACTAGGTTCCCATATAGTAAAATCCAGCGTCATTGCAGCGCTGTTTCGCATTTTTATGTAAATGGTTTTTGTTTCATTGGTTTCAATGGGAAGATGAAAGACAACTTTATTACTCGGATAGTCTCGGTCTCTGTAAGGTAATAGGTTGCCCGATTTTTTAACGCTGTATGATGCCCCATCCTTATTTGGTAAATACAAATCAATGTAATGACTATTGGCAAAGCCTTGCTCAAGTAGCCATTTAGTTCTTAGAGATGAAGCATTCTGTACTTTGATCTTCAACCAGTATGTGGAACTGGTGAAACCATAATTAGGGATTGCTGCCGTGGAGCGGATAAATTTTGCTTGAATTTCTGGTGACAGGATTTCTTTTATTGTGAGATAGCCACTTTGATCGGCAAAGATATCCATATGGTAGCCTAACGGATATTCGCCGCGAGTATCGTCTAGCACAAGACGTCCGTCCGCATTGGCAATTACCGCCAATGGCAACAACAAGGCACATAGCAACAGTTTTTTAATGACGCCAGACATAACTAAAGTATGAAATCCCCCCTATAGGGATACTAAAAATTACACTAAAATAAAAAAACGAAGCATCTATTATTAGTAGCGTTATAATGCAAAGAATTACTTTTTTTATTTAAATACGTTCCTTATAAGAACATATTAATCGTACTCTATATATTCTGCAAAGATTTATATTCAATCTAAAGGCGGAATATTAGCTTTTTCTTATATTTGGTTAAGCAACGGTCAGTTGTCGAGAGATGTTGACCGCTTTAATGACTTCTTCAGGGCTTATTGTGCCTTTTTTAGAACGAACTAATCCTTTAGAAGTCCCCGTTGCGACCATTTTATTGTTTTTACTGAATTCATGGGTCATGTAAAAGTATTTATCATCCCAGTGCGTCAGTGATGCAGTGACTGTGAAACGCTCAAATACCTTCAGTGGTCTCATATAAACCATAGTGTGTTCGGTTACCATCGGGATCCAGCGTTTTTGTAACATGACTTTGGCGAGACCCGTTCGAAAGAACATATCCATTCGATTTAAGTCACAAATAGTCAAAAACCGACCATTATTCATGTGCATATTGAGATCGAGATCATTAGGCAGGGTTATTAATTTGAGTAAACTCTGGCTTTTACCTACGGGTAGCTTTTCTCTGAATAGTGAAATAATGAAAACGTAGGTTAGTCGAAATATCAGGCTCATGTTCCAAGTCCATTTTGGTTGTATGTGAGGCTGTTCATAGCCTATTTGTTTTTTATACAGACATCAAATAGCGATAAATGTGCAATATTTAATGCTAAATAACGTTATTACCGTAAAAACCGCTATTTTGTGTTTTCTATAAGCTTTTATTCAATGGTTCCCTGCTTTTATTTACATTGCTATAGTATAATAGCCCTTAAAAGGGCTTTAAATCGCATAAATAGTCTTTAAGATTCATTTTTTTGGCTTTTAAAGTGCTTTTTCTTGATAATTGTATGTTTATTACTATAATAGTCTTAATACTAGCTGTTATTGTACTTATTTAGCAGTAAAGAACTCATTTGAGGCTTTTATGGACTTTTATACACTCTCAGACAAAGGCATTGAACAAGAATTAGGTGCTCGACTCAAAGCCCTTCGTCTTAACAAAAACATGACTCAAAAAACATTGGCAGAATCGAGCATGTTGTCCCTCAATGCGATTAAGTCTCTTGAATCAGGTCGGGGGAAAATTTCAACCCTACTGCCTGTGTTAAGGGAGCTTGGTGCGTTAGAACAGCTTGATAATTTTATTCCCCCTGCCCTCATCAGCCCCATTCAACTGTCTAAAATGCAGGGCAAAGTACGAGAACGCGCCTCGGGTATAAAAGAAGAAAGCGTGATGGAAGAACCTGAATGGTAAATAAAGTCGACACAGCTATCGTCTCGCTCTGGGGCGACACAGTAGGCGCCATTTCCTGGCTGGATGATCGCGCTTATGGCATTTTTGAATACGCGGAAGATTTTATTAGTAAAGGGCTGGATATATCGCCACTACATATGAGCATAGAAAGCGCCCGCAATAATGATGCTAAGTTTTTATTTCCTGCATTAAATAAAGATACCTTTTTAGGCTTGCCGGGCATGCTTGCAGATACGTTACCCGACAAGTTTGGTAACAGCATTATTGATGCATGGTTAGCGCGTAATGGTCGAGATGGTGGCACATTCAGCCCTGTCGAACGACTGTGCTACACCGGCAAACGCGGTATGGGGGCGCTGGAGTTCTCCCCTGCTATTATTGATAACTATGATGCCTCCGTACCTGTTGAAGTATCAGAACTAGTCGATCTCGCTCAAGTCGTTATCAGCGAACGGAATATGCTTGATTCAAAACTAACGACGTCGGATAAAGAATGTGCCGATGCGATATTAGATATATTACGTGTGGGCACATCAGCGGGCGGAGCAAGACCGAAAGCGGTCATCGCCATTGATAACGACGATAACATTATGTCGGGTCAGGCTGAGGCACCGGAAGGCTTTGATTATTGGGTGCTTAAATTTGATGGTGTGACAGATTTAGAACTTGGTGAACCTAAAGGCTATGGCCGGATTGAATATGCCTACCATTTAATGGCCATTGCCGCGGGCATTAATATGTCAGACTGTCGGTTGCTAGAAGAAAATGGTCGAGCACATTTCATGACTAAACGTTTTGATCGTGTTAATGGCAAAAAAATGCACATGCAATCACTCTGCGGCATTGCTCATTATGATTTTAATATGGCCGGTGCTTATAGTTACGAACAAGCTTTTACTGTTATGCGCCAGCTACGCCTAAGTAAATTAGAAGCCGCCGAGCAATATCGAAGAATGTTATTTAATGTTATTGCCCGTGATCAGGATGACCATACCAAGAATATTTCATTTTTGATGGACGCTACGGGCAAGTGGTCGCTTTCTCCTGCCTATGACGTTATTTATTCACATAATCCTGCTGGGAAATGGACGAATCAACATCAGATGAGTATTAACGGTAAGCGCGATGATTTTACGCGCGAAGATCTTATCACCGTTGGTGAATCAATTAGCCTTTCTAAACCCGAACAGATAATTGATGAAGTGACTGAGGCCGTTGGAAACTGGTCTGCTTATGCAAAGCAAGCCGGTGTCACTAAAAATATGGTTTCAGAAATAGAAAGTCATCATCGTCTAAAGCTTAAGCCTTGATCAAGTGGCTTTTTGCAAAATGATAGATGAGTTTGTACCACCAAAGGCAAAGCTATTAGACAACGCATAATTAAGTGATTCCTCTCTAGCCGAATTAGCAACGATGTTTAAGTTACAATTCTCATCAGGCTCATCGTAGTTAATGGTTGGCGGAATTATATTTTCACAAAGTGATTGAGAGGTTAGTATCGCCTCAAATGCTGCCGAAGCACCTAATGCATGACCATGAAAAGATTTTGTTGATGTCACCGCAACATCATGGTCAAAAACAGATTTAATAGCGATGGTCTCTGTTTTATCATTAAGCTGCGTACCGGTTCCGTGTGCAGAAACTAAATCAATATCGTTTGCAGAAAGGCCTGCACTGGATAAAGCCTTGTTCATAGCAGATATCATTCCATTCGAATCAGGAGCAACCATTTGTCCTGCATCAGAACTCATGCCACCGCCCAGAAAAAGCGAATGAATACGCGCGGAGCGTTTTTTTGCGTGCGCCAACGATTCCATAACAACAATACCAGCCCCTTCACTAAGAACCATTCCTGATCTGTTTTTAGAAAAAGGTCTGCAAGTATCTTTCGAAAGCACATATAGGTTTTGCCAGGCTTCATGAAACTCACGCGTTAACGACGCTTCGCAGCCACCGGTTATCACCACATCCGCTACGCCACTGCTAATTAAACTATAAGCATAAATCATCGCATGATTTGCGGAAGCGCAAGCAGTGCTGACTACCAGTGAAGGACCTGTAATGCCATGCTCCATACTGATGTTGGCTGCTGGGGCATTGGCCATAGATTTCATAATAGTGAGTGGAGGAATACGTTTATCACTCACATAGCGATCTCGTACTGTTTGGCAAACTGTGTCTATATTGGGGGCGCCACTGCCTAGGACGACTGCTGTGCGATCTCCTTGAGGGTCAATGCCGGCGTCTTCAATAGCCTCAACGGCAGCGACACAAGCATATTGAGAAACCCTGTCCATGTGAGAAGACTGTTTATCGGTAAAATAGTTACTGCTATTAAAATCTTTGACTTCACCTGTCGTGAGCGTAGAAAGCCCCTCATGCGAGTAACGTTCTAAAGTAGTCAGCCCACTAACGCCTTTGATGGCATTCGCCCAGTTTTGTTCTACTGTTAGACCTAACGGTGACACCATACCTAAGCCAGTAATGGCAACAGGTAGTGCCAATGCTTTATTTTGACTCATGATGATGCGCTTTATTGAACGCAGTTTTGAATTTTATTAATCACATCATCGACCTTGGTAATCATGTTGTACTCACTGTTTAGCTCGCCGTTTAGCTCAACATTAAACTCTTCTTCGAGCGCAAAAATTAGCTCGATTCTATCTAAAGAGTCGGCACCAAGATCATTTTCCAAGTCTGAATGTGGGGTGATGGTTTTATCACCAGTATTTAATGAGGTTGAAATAACAGATATAACGCGACGTTCAATATCTTCCATAATAAGTTCCTTTTATAAACCGCATATCCAAAGTCATTTTAATAACACACAAATAGTATGTTTATGACATGAGCGTTGAATGTTAGTTCAACATTATTAATATTTTATATAAATTAGACAGTCAAACCTAGATCTAAAACAAGGTTCTGTTTAGAACGATTCTTAACCCCCAGGTTTGAACTAAAATAATCTTAGTTTCCCTAAAGTTAACGCCACAGGTGTCGTTAATCCAGGTAGCCGCAAAAAATAGCAGTAATGATTATGCTCACCAAATCACGGTTAAAACCAACCGTTCACCTAATATGGAAGAGATTAAGTGAATAGTTTCTAATGGACTACTTTTAGTAGTGACTGTGCAGCCGATTGAAAATGATTAGGAGCACAAAGATGAAAACAATGTTTTCAATTCTAGTAGCAGCATTATTATCTTTGAGTTCATCCTTAGTTTTGGCGAAGGAGTATACCGTTGGCCAGAAGGACAAGAAATTTACAGAAAAAACACTAACTTTAAACGTTGGTGATGCGGTGAGATTTGAAAATCAAGATCCATTCTTTCATAGTATTTTCAGTCTATCGAAGTTAAAAACATTTAATTTAGGTTCATTTAAGAAAGGGAAATCTAAAGTAGTTGTTTTTGATAAAGTTGGTACTGTAGAAGTTGAATGCGCCATACATCCTAATATGTTTCTAACGGTGAATGTAAAATAAATCAATGAAAGTATCTAAAATACGTATTCCACACTAACTCTGCCAACGTTCCGTTAATAACTGACACCTAAACCAGCTAAGTCTTGCCGCCATTCTGCAAGTTACCCCCCATCTGGCAATACAGGTGCTAACCCGAAAGTACCAGCAGTATCACGATGCTGCACCACGAGATCCACAGAGCTGCATCAGTCATTGCACGTGCACCACTCTAGTCATAAAAAAGCCCTGTCACAAGACAGGGCTTTGAGAATCATATCTATATTAGTAAGTATTGAGAGCTGGCCCCGGCTTTTGGGTAACCTCGCCATGAATCATCCTTGATAGTGGTTTGTGTCGGTCAATGATCACTTGCACTAAGTAATTTTTCTAAGAGTTTTTACTCTGACCCCCATCTCGGTTTTTACCCTGCCCCCGATCTCGCGATCTTGCCGATCTTCCGATCCCGATCTTCATATTAGGTCAATTATTTATTATCATGACCTCGATCTTTAAAGTGGGAGTACCCTACTTTAAACTCTTTAAAATAGGATTTTCTTTCTCATCATATAGGTAACCGAAATTAATTGAGGTTAGAGCTCCAAGACAATATTGAAGTTCAACCCAATTATCCTTAAATGAATATGATTCAAACGAATCAAAGTCTTCGAATTCTATGGAATCATTTAGGTGTAATTGAAGGCCTTTTATTGTTTGGTCCTTACTAATTAACCATGGATTGATATCAAAAATTCTTGAAGCTGTATTTTTAACTTCAATCCAGCCAAGTTTGAAACCAATCTCTTCCTCAAGTTTTAAATTAAGTTTTAAATTATAATATTGAAGCTGCTTATTATCATTGTCAGTAAAATATACTTTATCTGGGTTTCCTATAGCGTTTAACACCTCATTTTCAGTCATTCCAAAACTCACAAGGTTATCAATTCCTTTTCCTATAATGATTTTCAAACAGTCACCTTCTTGTATTATTAGAACCTGAACCGGGAGGGTGAAATTCACCATTCCTTGCGTCAAATCCTTTTTGCTTCAGGTTCTTAATTAGTTTTCGTAGTTTATTCTTTTCTTTCTTAGACCCCTGGTTATCTTTTAGTTCTTGAAGTTTCCTTTCAGCTTCAGCAATACGTTCTTCGTTCCGTTTCTGTTCTCGACCACCGTCTCCGTGTGTTTCACTCTTTCCATTACCAGTTTTATCATCTTCAGGATTGTCTGCCTCAGGGCTATCACCACTTGCATTTTCTTTCTCAGACCCTTCATCATTTTCACCATCCTCACCATCAGCATTAATAGTACATACTATGCTATGAATAGCGACAGGTATTGCAACCCCGGTCAGAGCGACGGCGGCATATCCTGCACATGCTCTGGCTGCAGCAGGGGTCGCAGTACAGCTAGTTGGGAAGCCCCAACCTGTCGGTAACGTTAAAGTAAATAGCCCAGTCGCATCAATATTATTGTTTGGGTTTTGCTCTACATAAGAATATGTATTATTACCACCACTCAATCCAATTGGATCAGAAGTAATATACCTCCCAATCTCAGGGCTATAATATCGATTCCAGTTATAATGCAGTCCTGTCTCACTGTCAAAATATTGCCCCGGGAAGCGAAGATTAACAGTGGTTAATACGGCATCACCGTCCACATCTTCCTGTGCCAACGTCTCACCAAACGCCTGCCCTTCCCAACGCCAAACGATTGTGCCTTGCTGATTAGTGGCAAAGCGTGGTGTGGCAAGATGATCCATGTGCAGGAATAACACCCGATCTTGAGCATTTAAATTATCAATTTGAACGGCGGGCATGCCGTTGTCCCACAGGTAGTCTCTTATCAGTGTGCCCGTGCCTGTCGTTTCGGTTACAAGATTGCCGGCCAGGTCATAGTGGTAAATGATGGTACCGCTAGCAGTTATTTTTCGAGTGCGTTGGCCACGGGCATTGTGCACATAGGCAGCCAGTAATTGACTGTTTTCTGTTATCTGTGACAAGCGCCCAACATTGTTGTAGGTCATGCTGCGGGTGGGTAGGATTTCTTCTGTGATGTTGTTTAGTATTGTATCAATACTGTTTAACTGGTTGCTGGCGAGGTTATAGCTATAGCTGCTATCAAGTGTATCAGGCCGTGTACGGATTAAACGGTTGTCATTGAGATCGTAATTTAGGCCTAAGCTTGCGCCATCAACGTTGTCGTCAATGACTCTGTCCAGTGGGTCATATCGGTAGTCACTGGTTTGGGGTGTGGTGGTGCGGTTGAGTAAATTACTATTCTGGTCGTAGTCGTAGGTTCGGTTATCAATACTGCTGGTGCCTTGTGCCAAGTTTTGACTGCGAATACGACCTTGCAGGTCGTAGCTGCGAGTGTCTTGCAGACCATTTCCAAAGGTACAGGCGAGCATTTTGTTGTCTGCCCGGTAGGTGATGTTGTCGACTAGCGTGGTTGGCGTGCCATTGATTTGGGCGTTGATGGACTGCAAGCGGCGAATGCCATCACGGCCATAGGTAACTTGTCTGCCACTGGGTAAGGTCATGGCAATGATGTTATCGCCTTCGTCATAGGTGTAACTTGAGTTATAGGTGACACCAAGTTCGGTATGGCTAACGGTCACTACGTTGCCGAAGGCATCGTAGTTATACGACTCACTGCCGGATTCATCACTACGTGCACAGACATAACCGGTGCCGAATGCACAATTATCGTAGGTATACGTAACATTCTCTACGCTGTTGGCGTAAAGGCGCGTGTCCATGCGCTCGAGTTCGTCGTAGCTCATGGCAGTGATGATGCCGCGGCCATCAATTATTTGTACCAGATTATCGGCCAGATCATAGTCATAGCGGGTAATGCCGCGGTCGCGGCTGCTTTCAGTGAGTTTACGACCTAGTACATCATAAGTGTAATCTGTTACCACGCCATTGGGCGCACGAACACGCGTAATACGATCATTGGTGTCGTACTCATATTCGGTTATGCCATTCAATCGGTGGGTGTAGCGACTGAGTCGATTGGCAGGATCAAATTCATTGGTTGAGCTAGCACCATTGGGATCGGTCATGCCTATGATGTTGGAGTTTTCATCTAAGTCATAGAGAGTGGTTGATTCTAGCTGACCATCATGGGGTTGGGTCATGCTGATAAGACGATTGCGCCTGTCAAAGGCTTGGCTCATGGTGTAGACGAGTAAGCCGCTGGGATCGTTAACGTCTATATTTTCGACATTACCGTATTCATCGTAAGTACGAGTAATACTTTGGCCAAGATTATCAGTCACCGTCATCGGCCGACTACGAGGATCGTATGTTAACGTGAGCGTGATATTGTCTGGCGTAATAAGTTGGCGAAGTAAACCAACGGAGTCGTAGTCAAACTGGGTAACACGAATGCTACCTGGGCCTGCCGGTGGCGTTTGGGTCATGGTTTGTAGCAGACCACTTACGGGGAAGTAATCATAAGTTGTCACCAGACCCACTTGATCAACCATACGCTCAACCCGGCCACGGCTGTCGTAATCCATGATGGTGGTGTGACCAAGAGCATTAACAATACGAATTGGGTTACCACGAGTATCACGTGTAATAATCGTGGTGTGATCACGAGGGTTGGTGATCAAAGTTTTTAAGCTAAACGGATTATCATATTCATAGGTGTATGTCGCCGTGTTAAATTCTTCACGTCGGGTCCGTACGTTTCCACGATCATCATAGGTTCGCGTAATAACCGATTCGTTCGGCCTTGTGGTTTGGGTGGGGTTAGCATCAATGTCACGTTCAATTAGGTAACTACGATCGACTTCGTCAACTTTGCGGACGATTCGGTTAAAGGTATCGAGTTCGTAGGTATTAGGATTGCCTCGGCCATCAATAATAGTTGAACGTGAGTCAGAGGGTCTTGATAGTGGTGCAGGGTTGGTGCGAGTGCCAACACCAAATCGATCTGTAATCTCAATCATGCCTACTTGGTTTAGATTACTAGCATTACGCACGGTACCATCAGGCAAGGTTACCCTGAATAATTGCCCGGCAGTGTTGTATTCATATTGAGTAATGAACCCACGTTCGTCTGTATGAGTTTCCATTAAATGACGATCGTTATAACTATAAAGATCGAAGGTATCGTCAGGATAGGTTATGCGTGTTAGATTGCCTTGTGGGTCGTGTTCAAAAGTAGAGGTTCGATCGCCCGGATCAGTGACCGTTTCTATTAAGCCATCAGGCCCATAAACAAATACGCGCTCTAAGCCAACAGGATCAACAACACGTAAAAGACGACCCGCATCGTCGTACAGATAGTTTGTAGTATTATTATTTCGGTCGATCCATGCTGTTTGCCTACCTGTGCTGTCAAACTCTGTGCGTATGCCATGCTTGGTAGTATGGGTGAAACTACCATCTTGATTGGTTATCAGTGTTGAGAAATCACCATCTGGGGTTATAAAGGTTTCGGGTGTGGTTCCTGGCAAGTAAATAACATTATTACCATCTGACATGGTTAGCTGAGCACTGCCCTCTTCACCTAACACTAAGCGTTCCAGGTCTTCCAGCATCCAACCGACACCAAAGCTGCTCTCAATTTCATTGGCGATGACTAATCGATTGTTGACGACCGACGTAATGCGGGTGCCAGCATAGTTACTGGTGACCTCTAATTCGTATGGGTAACTTCCTGGCGCAAAGTCACGCGCATCAATGGCGATATTGCTCGTTACCGGCTCTGGCGGTGGTATCGCCCCTGATGGTATTGAACTGACATCAATAAAGACTTCCTGGCCTTGTTCAATACCTCCAACACTGAGTGAATAAGATATTAGTGGTGGAACAGAAGTTAAAATACTAAAACTCGAATCGAAGTTGATAACGGGAGATGGGTTTGCGCGGTTGGTCTGATAAATAAACCGCGTTTTTCGACTTGTCTCGAGAGAGCGGTATTTAGGTAACTCAAACATTGAGCTCATACGACCATCACGTAAACAAACTGATGATCCAATGCCTACCCGGCAGTTATTGTTAACGGGGTTTGCATTCGTGACCACATTTGTTGGGCCAGGTGTCAATGGGAACCAGGCGCTTTGTGGTAGTCCACCTGATATTGTTTCGACGGTTCGGCCATCTGCTGTAACACGACCGGTGCCAACGATATCGAATTCACCTGTATCAGGGTTTAATGAATAAATATCAAGTTCAGTATTAGCATCTAATTCATCAATATTTTGGAAAGTAAGGCGAACAGGTTGGCTGAAAATAACGCCAACGGGCTGAAGCGTTAGTAGTAATGCTGGGTCAAGAAAATCAGGCAATGCAGCCGGAGCAAAACCACGAGGTACTTCACTAATTGAAAGTTGGCCGACAAACTGACTGCCATCAATATTAAATGCTGTGTTAGGTGGTACGGTTACAGTAATACCAAGTTCAGGGTTACGTACAACGGTTGTTTGTGTTGGGATAACCTGGGTTAAGCTTGAAACGGCTATGCGCGGTAATGTAAATGGCCGCTCTTCTATGTTGTTTACATTTTGCAGTAATGTAACGACTTCATTAAACGATGCATAAGGTGCACCCCCTGGTGCTAAATTAGCGGTATTAGCATCAACACTAAATATGCGTGCCTCAGGCGGTAAGTTATTTAAGCTGAAGTTACCTTGTGCATCGGTAACCGTACTGACACTGGTGTTTAAGAATGTAATGGTCGCACCCACTATAGGAATAACCACACCTTCTGAAAGACTGGTAGCATCTAAAACGCGACCAGAGAATTGTGTAGGAGCAGCGGCATTTACCGCTGGTACAGTGATAGTAATCGTCTCTGATACGGCCTCTGTGTTAGTACGAGCATTAAAGGTAAGCGTTAGTTCACCCGCTTGGTCTGGCGCAGGGGTAAATTCAAATACTCCTGTGGCAATATTAAAATTAGCGTTAGCGGGTAGAGGTACTTGTCTAATGCCTAAGCTAACGCTGTCACCGGATGCGGCACTGGCTGTGACAGTAAAGCGCAGTGTTTGACCGAGCACTGCAACTTGATCACCAATCGGGTTAAGTATTAGGTTTGTTGCAGTTGGAGGGTTCAATGTAGCGGTTGCGCTATTATTACCGGCGGTGTCGATGGCTATTAAGGTAAAAACATCATCTGACAAAGCATTAATCGACGTCGTAAAACTACCGTCGCTCGCAGCGAGTACATTTTGACTAAGACTTGTTGTTAGGTTTGTTATTCGAACGGTAACACCCGCTTCTACACTACCAGGCTGACCCGCAACACTAACGCGGCCATTGACTGAACTACCACGTGATATTAATCCTATATCTGGGGTAGATGGAACAACACTGTCACGAGTAACGACTAATGAAGTTTGACTGGTATTTCCTGCTGCATCTTGCGCAACAAAGCTAAAGGAATTGATACCTTCGAGTAGAATGACTTGTGTAGAGAATGTGTTATTTCCAGCAAGGCTAATGGGTTGTGTGTTTACCGTTAGGCTCGCTTGCTCACTGATATTACCTGTTACCGTGATACTACTTTGGTTAGTCAGCGTGTTATTCGCGGGACTTGTAATCGTTACAACCGGTGAGACTACATCAAGAATAACGGTAACGACTTGTTGTGCCTGATTACCGGCAGAATCTGTTGCTGTTAACGTGAAGGTATTGGTTCCAGGCAATAAAACGATTGGAGAGCTACTAAATCCGTTGTTACCATCCAGTGTCAATGGAATGGTTGGACCACTTGTAGGGGCAAGTGTCAGTGTTGCATTTTCACTTAAACTTCCTATAAATATTTGTTCTGCATTATTAGTTTGTAAGCCATTGGTTGGGCTTAACAACGTAATAACAGGTGCTGTTGTGTCTAAGGTAACGCTAACCACCATAATGGCGGCATTACCCGCTACATCTAATGCGCGTAAAGTAAAGTTATTGAGCCCTTCTACTAATGTAATAGACCCAAAGCTGAAACTATTTGTTGCTGAAAGTAATACCGGCTGATCATTGATGGTTAAGTCAACTGTTTCAGAGACATTACCTATAATAAGCAGCTGTGATTCCTGGGTCACTAAACCATCTTGAGGATTGGTGACGGTAATAATTGGCGGTGTCGTGTCTAGCGTGATCAGGCGCGTTAAGGTCGACTGGTTGCCGGCAGTATCAACGGCCAAGAAGGTAAAGCTGTTGAGTCCTTCAACTAAGGGCTGATTAATTATGTTAAATGCATTGTTGGCATCTAGTGGTACGGGTACACCATTTAATGTCAGGGTAACGGATTCATTAACGCTACCGGTGAATGTTTGTAGGTTTTCACGAGTTGTAAAATCTTGTGCGGGTGTTGTCAGCAAAATAACTGGTGGGCCCGTATCAAGCGTCAATGTAACGGCTAGATCGCTGATATTAGAAAACGAATCTTCTGCCACTAACGTAAACAGGTTACTGCCTTCTTGCAGCGTTACTGGTCCAAAGTTAAATGCATTGTTGGCATCCAAAATCACAGGCTGGCTATTAATAGTCAAAGTAGCATCAACATCTAATTGGCCAACAAAAAACTGTTCGACTTGATTAGTGATAAGCCCGTCAATCGGGCTAATTAAGGTGATAACCGGTGCTTGATTATTGAGTGTAACGTTAACTGTTACACCGCTGCTATTGCCTGCTGCGTCAGTCGCAACCAGTAAGAAGGTATTGCGTCCTGGGATAAGTGTAATAGGTCCAACATTAAAACTGTTGTCTGCAGTCAGAGTAAACTCAAGCGGTGCTTGAGCACTGCCAACAACACTCAATGACAACGCCGCAGGTTCAGTTACACTACCAATGAAATTTAGCAAGGGGTCATTTGTTTGCAAACCATCGGTAGGACTAGCCAATATTATTTGCGGAAAGATACTATCAAGAGTAACGGTGATAGCTCGCTGGGCGGTGTTATCATTACTGTCAGTGGCATTGAAGGTCAGTACATTTTGCCCTTCTTGTAAGGTAATAGGACCAAACACGAAGCTGTTATCGGCTTGTAATACTATTGCTTGTCCATTTAAGGTTAATTCAGCTGAGCGATTTAAACTACCACTGATTGTTTGTAGTGGTTGATTAGTTAACAAGCCATCTTGCGGTACATCAATCGTTATTGCTAGAGCATCGCCAAGCACAGTAACCGTCACATCATCGGATACTCCAATATTGCCACGGTTATCTTCTATGCTTGCACCCAGCGTAACGCTGCCACTGGGTAAATTATTTGCCAGTAAACAATTGGCAATGAGTTCGTCATCATCGTCGCCGTCTTGTTGTTCAGCTGAGGTGAATTGGCAAGTAAATTCAACTGGAGCGCTGTTTACAAGTAACTGTAGACTGTCAGTGTTTATCCCAGCACCTTCATCGCTAATTTCAAGCGTGATATTGAGTGTATCTGGATTTAGCTCGGCGTTGTCTTCTGGTAAGGTGATTTCAATTTCAGGACCTTCAATATCTGCAAACAAGGCTAGATCAACGATCTCGGATTCTATTTGAATCTGTTGTAACGCACGACCATCACGATCAAACTGGCGAATAAGGCGCTTGCGTGCCACCCATGCATCTCCGTTAGCCGGATCTGCTACCAGTGCATCGATATCATCACGGTTGAATGCTTCAACATCCACTACAGCAGGACCATCGAGGAAAATGCGTAGCAGCTGTTTGTCAGTTGCTACCCATATATGATTATCGTCTGCAGTCGCGATATGCTGCAAATCATCGATAGGGATTTCATATGCCAGTGTGGCGAGTGGTGTCACAGGGTTGTTACTATCTATACTGTAGCGGCGTAGCCTATCTGAAAAACCAACCCATAAGTCGCCACTGTTTTGATCAACATCTAGTGCACGAATAGTAATATCGTTTTCATCATCGTCACTTTCTTTATCATCTTCGTCGTTATTTTTCTCCTCATCCTCATCTTTTTCGTCTTCAGACTCTTTCTGGTCGTCATCGGTATCATCATTTGACGATTCTAGATCAATGTCAGACAAATCAAGTGTATAAAAAGGACTTAATGCTGTACCGAGTGGCCCCGATTGAAATGCGGCAACCTGCTCCGAAGTAGCAACCCATAATCGAGATTGTGTTTCATCAGCAACAATACTGCGTATATCCTCTTCAGTGCGTGTTAATTGCTGAATCTCACCCTGTAAATTAAACCGTAGTAAATTATCTTCAATACTAAGCCAAACACTATTACTCGCCGCACTGACTTGTAAAATGGCATCACCCTCATCTAGTTCATCACTGAGGTTGTTAATGTCAGTTTGGCTGACCAACACGCCGGAGAAGTTGTAAGACAACAGTGTTGTTTTAGACAGGGCCCAGAGTCGGCCTGATGTTTCATCAACGGTAACCGCGCGCACATCATCTAAGTCTTCGATTTCAAATAAGACCGTACCTTGAGCAGTGGTTACTTTTAATACGCCTTCAGACTCAGCGATCCATAAAGCATTAGGATTGGTTCGAGGTATTTGTTCACTTGAATCATTTGTTGCCGCTTGTGATAAAAGTGGAATAAAGAGACAAAACATCAACAGCAATGCTAATAAAAAACTTGCTACTTTGGCCAAGATATTTCCTAACCATGCCATTACACTACGTTTAAACGAAGCCGGCATATAACATTCCATGTCTTGCTGCAAAGTCGCTGTATTCATGCTTTGTCTCTATTCAATCCATTTATAGTGCAGGGATATGACCGTTATAGGTGTATTGCTTGCCTGAGGTAGTAATCAAAATTGTTTGACTACCTGCACCTGGTGCTGATGCCAGAATCACACGCTCAACAGTTTCACCTTTAGCGAAAGTTGAGAGTGAATTACCTAATGATGCAACAACCGTGAAGCTGACTTGAGCAGATAAGACACTAGGTCCATCAGGTAAAGTAACACTGGCAACTGCTGAAGCATTTTCCACTGCACCGGTCAGTGCGGAACTAACGACTGAGATTGGGCTACCTGATGCAGGAGTGACAGTTAGCACGACTGTATTACCAATCGGGACCCCAGAAGTAACAAATAGCACATCGACAGGATTTGGTGAGCTTTGTGGCAAACTTATATCCGCGCTACCGGTTGGAATAGCTGGGGTAGAAACGCCTGCTACACTAGTTATGCGTAAAGCAGGAAGGCCAGCGACAAAGACTTCTTGAGGTTCGGCAAAACTAAGTGTGGGTGTAGTCCCTGAAACGCGGGTGATATTTTCGGATTCTAAACGAATACGGCCGACGCTACCTCGACCACCACGACCATCTTGTGAACCAGATAGAGGCGAACTGGCAGGAGCAAAACCACGCTCTCCACCTATCGCTGAGATATCTCCCTCACCTGTTATTGATGTAGCAATAATACGAATGGCACCGCCACTACCACCACCACCGCCTCCACCAAAAGCGCCGAACCCTCCACCGTCGGACTGTCCACCTGCACCACCATTAGCTTGAATATTACCAGTTACATTAATGGTGCCTGATGCTGCAATTAGGATGGCGCCACCGCCACCGCCACCGCCAGAACCATTAAAGGTAGTACCGTAAAATCCGCCACCGCCCCCAGAACCGCCAATAAGCGGTAGTAATGAACTAGAACCGTAGGCTAATCCTACTTGCGCAAATACCTCTGGAACAGTTCCATCTCCTAACCCGCAGCGACTACCACTATTTCGCTCTGCAGGATCTCCTACACTAGCGTATCCACCACCAGCACCACCGCAGGGTAAAACCACACTAAATGAATTAGCACCACGTGCTAAACCACCACCACCTGGACCGAGACCGCTGCTACCTAATATCTGTGTTAATGCCACACCACCACGGCCACCATCAAAACCACCCGGGCCACCTACTCCAGGAAGCCCATCATCACCGGTGTTTCCGTCACCTGCTGAACCTGAAGCAAACCCTGGTTGTCCACTAATATCTACTGTACCGGCTATATTCACATCACCGCTTACTAATAAGGTCACGGGGGTATTAGTCGTGTTACGTAGAAACGTGACTGTAACGCCAGATGGGATATTAATTGATGTGTAATTAAATATACCATCAGCGGGTAACTGCAATTGTGTGTTAACCGTTGGTGCAAGCACCCCGTCAACACCTGTACTACCACTAACAAATCCTGCATTTGCCTGCATTGGTACGCTTACTAACAATGCCAGCCCCAATATGCGTGGCATAAGTCCTGTTGAAGGTTTCATATTCTGGCTCCTTTTAATAAAATTTTGACTGTTGTCTGGTGTTTGACTTCTATCATTATTCATAATGTGTGCGCTCTGAATGTTCATGGGGTCGCTCCTATTACGGTGAAAGTATTGGCCGCATTCAAATCCACCGAAGTTGAGCCGGCCGGCGTAAAGACAGTAATTAATCGAGGCCCGATAGGGGCGTCAGCTGAAATAGTAATTTGTACTGATATCTCTGTGCCTGCGCTGTTAACGACAGGTGTCGATGAGAACGTAATGCCACTTGCTGAGTTAGCAGTGACCAATGATGCGTTAAATAAATTTAAGCCACGAATGATAAAGGCAAATGTTTGACCTTGTTCTTGTTGTATAGGGTCGATTGATAAAACTTCAGGTGTGCCGTCATTGATACGTAAGCGGCTGGCCTGAGCATCACTAAATATTAATTGACCAGTTGCTGTTTCTAGTACTACCTCACGCAGACCCGCAACGGCATTTGCAGCGAATGTCACCGGCACGGTCAGTTCTGTAGCAGTGCTGTTAATGACTAAGGGGCCACTTAAAGAAACACCTTCTGGTGGTATAAAACTTATTGTGTTGACGATGCCAAGCACTTCACCCCTTATGATTAAATCAATCGTAGAATCTGCACCGACAACGCTAGGCTCAAGAATATCTGCGAATGCACCAATTGTGACACCAATATTAGTGCTGAAAGTGTCGAAGTCTGTACTGGTAATGATAGGGGCTTGTTCACGCACAACACCGACTAATGGTGCGCCAAAGTCTCGAGTAATTTCAGGAATGACGATTGGTGTTTCTAGCACTACACCAACACTGTTGGCATGTAGCGGAGTTACTTCGTTAATAACCTGGTTAGCAAAACTCAATGTATTGGCAGATGATAATGCTAGTGAAGATGAACCGGCAGGAGCATCAACGATCACTAAACGTTGTCCTGCAATAGTACCTTCAGTTGATGAAACATTAAATGTTAGCAAAGTCCCATCATCGTTTACATTTGGTGTCCCAACAGATAACCCATCAGAAGGTAAGACACGCACTTGAGTTGCATTGGTCAGGAATTGCCCACGTACAGTCACTGATGATGGCAAGCTACCGATAACCATAAAGTTAGGGCTAAGCGAATCAACGATAGGTAGTAGGCCGGTAATTTGAAAGCGGTTGGCATTGGCTGGCGCTACAGGTAAGGGCTGCTCATTTCGTAAAACGAAAACAGTGCGAATATTGGTTTGCGCTGCTTCTGCAATAGTGACAGGTACTGAAATACTATTTCCATCCGCGGCAATTATTGGTGTCCCCACAATGACATCGTCATTAGGGAAGAAATCAACTAAGTCATTTTGTGCAAAACCGCTACCTTGAATTGTTAGGGTGAATTCAGAGCCAATTGTTTGTGCTGCAGGTGAAAGACCTGTCACTACTGGGCCAACTGTGAGACCAATATTACTAGCAACAATAGGCCCAATATCGGTTCTTATTTCAGGTGGTTGCCCGAGAATCACTCCAATATCAGGGCTTGCTAAAGATTCGAAGTCCTGGCCGGGTGCATTCACAACAGTGAGAGTATTGGCTGGGGTAAGTGCTTCCCCAGTGGTGCCACCTGGAGTCGTTACACTAATTTGGCGAGGACCTAATGGCACTGATTCAGGGATAGTGATAACAACTGTGACTACCGTGCCATCAGAATTCGCTTGTGGGGTTGAACTAACCATTCCCGTAGCCGGAGTAATATTTAGGTTTTGTACGTCTTGTAAATTTTCACCGCGAACAGTCATGGCTAGACTAGTTGTACCTCTAGCTACAATAATTGGATCGATAGAACGAATTTGTGGTGCTCGGAAAGCAATTTGCAAGCGATCTGAGGCCGGGCTAGATGCCGGTAACTGAGAGCTTGATGTCGATAAAACAAGTTGTCTAATGCCCGTCAGTGCATCATCAGAAATGGTAAGTTCAAGTGCTGCAGATAGCCCGTTCGACTCAGGTAAATAAGTTCCTAATGTTATTCCTTCCGGAGGAATTACTGATATTTCAGTGACAGCATCTAGTCCTGAGCCAGCAATGGTTAGTGTTTGAAGTCCACTCCCTATATTTAAACTGTTTGGCGTAATACTATTTAAAACTCTGCCTACGCTTACGCCGATAGAACTACTTACGATCGGGCTAATATTAGACTGCTGTTCTTCCGGTGCTTGTGGATTTAGAACACTAATTTGTGTCGTAAATGGACCTCGTGGCACCAGTGCCGGTGACTGAGTTTGCGGTGTTAAAAATACGCCTAGTGGAGCTGAATAAAATGTATTATCGCCCACAAAGGGTGAAAATGCTTCGGTAACAAAAATAGAAACATTAGTGCCAGTGAGCGTAGCTGAAGTAACCTCAAGTGATGTAGCACCTAACGTGAAGGCGTTAATACTAACCGCCGTCGTAGATTGGGTTTCACCCGCAAGAATGGTCACGCTACTCGCCGTTATATCTGCAATAGCGGGATTCGTAACAGCAAGGTTAATAGTGTGATCGATAGTATCAGCTGATGAGAGCTGGACAGATATTGGTACTAATTGTCCATTAGTGGTTAACGCTAAAGGCGATGGTCCAACCAGTAACCCCGGTAACTGCGCACCGACATTAATCTCAGCTGTTGTTTCACCTAATGGGGTTCGGAATGTAAGTGTATGTGCTCCGAGAGTAGAATCATTCAGTGCCGTTAAATCAAAAAGCACTTCAGTACTTGTAGCGCGAATATTTTGAACTCGTAAAAGTTCACTATCACTAAATATTTCGACTGCATCAAGATCCGCTCCTGTCGCAGTAACTTGTGTAACAAGGCCTATTCGGATTGCTGCTGGCGTCAGATTATTTACTTGTGGTGGTAGTTCACTTTGATTGCTTCTGATTTCAGTCAGGTTGCCAGCAGAATCATATTCAAATTCAGTGAAGTTTCGAGAAGTAGCCGCTGAAGCAGTATTTATAAATAATAGCAATGCAACGGCAATGAATATATTTGTGCACTGAAAAATACGGCTGCTTTTATTATAGACAGCATTTCTTATAGACAGCATTTCTTTTCAACGTGGCTTCCTGCCGCAGCATGTAACTTCCTTATTGTTAAGATGATATCTGGATAAGGGTAATCGTAATAATTGGCTACATTACTAGGCACTAACAATGTCGATGATTGACGCTACCCCCACCAGAGATATGGTAATAACATTAGCATAACTGTGATGAAAATCACGGTTTTTTTATTTTCAAATAAATACGTAATCGGTTCAAAGGTTTAGCTTGTAAATAGCGAGAAAAGCCTGGAGATGATTTTCTAAAAATATAAACTTTTTAGAACTTTTTAATTGCGAATTATAAAAGGTTTATAATGTTGATGATTTAAAAAAATTCAACCGCACTTCAATTTCTTGATTGGAGCAAGTGCGTAACGCGCTCAAGTTCTTCTTGTGTATCAACGCCGGGGGGTGGAATAGCTGATGCTTCACTAACATGGATACGTTCATCATTCCAAAGTACGCGCAGCTGTTCAAGCGACTCCATGATTTCCATATCGCATTGTGGCCAATTAACAAATCGATTCAAAAAGCCTGCTCGATAGGCATATAGACCGATATGTCTATAATGCATGTGATGCCCTGAGGGACGGAAACTGGATAGTCTGAAATGTTCGCGCTCCCAAGCAATCGGAGCCCGACTGAACGTTAACGCATAGCCTTTTTTACTAAACACGACTTTAACCACATTAGGATTGCTGACGTCATCACTACTGTGAATGGGAGTGTAAATAGTTGAAACACTGGCATCATCGTGTTCATGTAAGTCTTTAGCAACCTGACTTAATAGCACAGCAGGCATAAGCGGTTCATCGCCCTGTAAGTTAACGATAATGTCGTTGTCGTCACAGTTTAGCTTGTTAACCGTTTCGGCTAAGCGATCAGTCCCTGATTGGTGCTCACTTGAAGTCATAACGACTTCAGCACCGAAATCCTGGGCGACCTTTTGAATGCGTTCATCATCGGTGGCAATGACAACATGACTTGCACCACTCTCACAGGCACGCTCATAAACATGTTGTATCATTGGCTTGCCGGCAATGTCGAGCAACGGTTTTCCAGGTAACCGTTTTGAATTATGACGTGATGGAATGACTACCCGAAACTGCATTAGATTTCCTCTTTAAACTTCTTCTTCGGCATCAAGCAATCTAGCTTCATCTTCTAGCATGACAGGAATGTCATCGCGTATAGGAAAGGCTAGCCTATCCCCTTTACAAATCAACTCGGCTTTGGCTTTATCGTGTATAAGTGGGCCCTTACAATTGGGGCAAACTAAAATTTCAAGCAGTTTCTTGTCCATCTTGTTTCTCTTGTATTGTGTGTTGAAGCACTTTTTTGCGCTGTTCCAGCAATGTCAGTAACCGGGGGCCAAAATGTTTATTGAGTTCAGCACTAACAGGTACATACCAATGAAGATCTGATGCAAAGCGACTACATTTTACCGCATCTTTCTCCGTCATGAGAACCAGTAATGTGTCATCGAAGCAAATATCCTCAGGTTGATAACGGTGATGATCGACATAAATGTGGGAATCAAACTCAAGCGAGTATTGCCTTAAGTCATTCAAAAATCGCTCTGGATGGCCTATTCCACAAACTACGTGTAGTTTCTGCTTTTGAAAGTGTTCAAGACTGCGTGTTTCACCGCTAATAATGTTGCGCGCGAATTGGCCCTTCACAGACATTGCATATTCACCACGCCCCGCAATCCCGTTGGAAACGACAAAGTCGACTTCGTCTCGCCGAGAAATAGGTTCCCGCAATGGCCCCGCAGGGAGTAACCACTGATTGCCAAACCGTCTGACTGCATCAACAACTAATATTTCAATATCACGATCTAGCGCATAATGCTGTAAACCATCATCAGAAAGAATGACATTACAGTCAGTGTGTTCAAGTAAAGCCGTCACTGAGTCACTACGGTTAGGCCCCACTGCAATCGGACAATCACAATGACGTGCTAACATCACCGCTTCATCTCCCACAACATAAGGATCGCTATCTATTCTCACTTGCTGTGGCCAATTACGTGCCTTGCCGCCATAGCCTCGGCTGATAATCGCTGGCTTGAAACCGGCTTTGCGCAAGAAATCGACTAACCAGATAACCAGAGGTGTTTTGCCACTACCACCAACGGTGAGGTTACCGACAACAATAATAGGTACAGGAAACTGATGGATTTGCTTCCAGCCTTTTTCATAAGCATGCAGGCGAATTTTAATAATTGCGCTGTAGATAAACGTCAGCGGCAATAATACAAGTGCCTGCCAGCCCTTTTGGTACCAGATCTTATTTAATGCTTGAGACAATAGGCTACGCATGTGGCTTAGTGCTCTTTAAATTGCATTTTATGTAAGGCTGCGTAATGACCATTAAGTTTTAATAACTCACTGTGTGAACCTTGCTCAACAATGCGGCCATCATCTAATACCAGTATTCGATCTGCATTCTCGATAGTCGATAATCGATGCGCAATCACTAAGGTCGTACGATCAATAATTAACTTTTCTAGTGCAGACTGAATGTAGCGCTCTGACTCGGTGTCCAGTGCCGAGGTTGCCTCATCTAAAATAAGGATAGGTGCATCTTTTAACAAGGCGCGCGCAATCGCTAATCTTTGCCGCTGCCCACCTGATAATAAAACGCCATTCTCTCCAACGATGGTGTCCCAACCATCCGGCAAGCGATTAATGAACTCACTCGCATGTGCCATATCAGCTGCACGACGAATCTCCTCGTCACTGGCATCTTTTAAGCTGCCGTAAGCAATGTTATTTTTAATTGTGTCGTTAAACAATGTGACATGTTGGCTAACGAGTGAAATCTGGTTTCGTAAGGTGGTGAGTGTAACGTCCGAAATTGCATGCCCATCAATCAGTATTCGGCCCGTATCTAAATCATAGAACCGAGCTAACAAATTAACTAGCGTGGATTTACCACTGCCAGAACGTCCCACGAAGGCAAGGGTTTCGCCAGGCTCAGCAGTAAATCGAATATCAGTGAGTACATTCTTGTCCAAATTTTGATAGGTAAAACTGACATTTTCATAAACCACTTGGCCTTTAACATCTGCCAGGTGATGTTTACCAGTATCTTTTTCTTTACCAACATCGAGAAAGCTAAAGATGCTTAATGATGCTGCAATACCGCTTTGAAGCTTGGCATTAACGGTAGTAATTCGTTTGATTGGTCGCATCAACATTAACAACGCAACTAATATTGAAGTAAATGCACCGGGCGTAATGCTGTCACGCATAGCCTCTGAGGTTGCCAGCACAATGACGCCGGCTATACCGAAGGCGACAATAAGCTGAATAATATTAAGACTGAGTTCGCTTGTAAGCGCCATTTTGACCCGTTGTTTACGGTTGAACTCGTTTACTTTTTCGAAATTTTTTGTCTCGACGTCATGGCCGCCAAACGTCTTTACTACTCGATGCCCTTCTATCACTTCTTCTGAAATTCGAGTAATACCACCAATACTATCTTGTAATCTAAAACTGATCTTACGGAATTTCTTACTAACGTAACCAATGAGTATCGCTAAAAATGGCGCAATGATTAAAAATGCTAATGCCAATTGCCAGCTTTGATATAACATCAAACCAATCAGCGCCACGGCTGTTAATGTATCCTGGACTAAAATGATAATCACATTAGTGCTAGCCCTATTGACCTGATCAATGTCATAAACCATTTTCGATAACATGGTGCCCGAAGATGATTGATCATAATGAGCCGTTGGCAGTGTAAGAAAGTGATTAAACATTTCTTTTCGTAATACTTTAACGACTCTGCCGGATATCCAAGCTAATGAATAAGCTCTAAGGAATCCAACAATAACCCGAACAAGAAACAGACCAATTAGAACAATTGGCACATATTGAATGGCGACCAAATTTTGATCATTAATGGCATCATCGAGCAAAGGTTTCATTAGTGCCGCGAACCCTGCTTCAGTCGCAGAATAAATTGCCATACAAATGATGGCGAGTAGCAGCCTCTTCCAATAAGGGAAGACGTAAGTCAGTAAACGACGATAGGCTTTCGTCGCATCTAGTTGGCTAGTGGATTCAGGCATCTGTTAGTTTTCTTCCACCGCAAGCTTAGTCGCAAAAGTTAGGTGACTAAATCCAAGTTGTCGTGCAGCATCCATGGCAGTAATCACCGACTGGTGAGGCGTCTTACCGTCTGCGCTAATAATTAATGGTAACTCACGATCATCGCCAGCAATTTTTTTCATGGCGCGTTTAAGTGTGTCGAGTTTATTATTCAGCAAGCGTTGATTGTTAAGTGCGAAGTTACCTTTACTGTCAATAGCGACTTCCAATTTCTTTTTAACAACCTTTGCATCTTCGCCATTGGCGCTCGGCAATTCAATATTCAACTCGGTGTTTTTATTAAACGTGGTCGTGACCATGAAGAAAATCAATAACAAAAACACCACATCAATCAGTGGGGTTAAGTTTACGTCGGGTTCTTCAGCGCGGGTAGAGCGTAGATTCATGATTCTTGGGTCTCTTCTTCTAACGCACTTTGATCGCGTTGACCGTGAATCACTTCAATTAACTTCAAGGCTTCTTGTTCCATACCAATAATGAGCTCATTCACCATGCCGCGTAAGTAGCGATAGAATATTAGGCTTGGGATGGCAACGGTGAGACCTGCAGCAGTGGTAATCAACGCTTTCGAAATACCCGAAGCAAGTTCACCTGGATCACCAACACCTTGTTCGATAATCACGGTAAAGACGTCAATCATACCGATCACTGTACCGAGCAAACCCAACAAAGGTGTGACGGAAGCAATTGTGCCAAGCGTGTTTAGAAAACGTTCTAGTTCCGGCACGATGTGGCGGCCAGCATCTTCAATGCTTTCCTTCATGATTTCGCGCGGGTAATGACGGTTTAATAAGCCTGCAGCAATCACCTGCCCAAGCGGTGAGCTTTTGCGTAAATGAGTGATATGCGCTTCATCGAGCTCTTTGTTGCGAGCCCAATGCCAAACTTGAGCAACTAAATGCGGCGGGGTAATGCGCTTGCGTTGTAATGTCCATAGACGTTCAGCAATGATAGCGAGTGCAACTGCTGAGCAAAGTAAGATTGGCAGCATCGTCCAGCCACCCGATTTAATCAGTTCAAACACAGTAAAATGCCTTATTATTAATTGATTTTATTCATTTTTTTATTAATTGCGCATGTCTGGCACTGCCAAACCGCTGTTATGAGTAATGATTGTACCGCAAGCTAGAGACAATACATATATAGAGTAACAGCTCTTTATTGCACTGCCTCGGTTCGATGCCAGTATCGCTGATGGCTGTGTCGCCAAGATTGCACCTCAATAGGCTGGCCATCTTGAATGAAGACGCTTAAAGCACCTTCACGAGCTGTTTCGTGAATGCCAATGCCCAATTGTTGGTAACGACTGACCACCTGCTGGTGTGGAAAACGATAGCGATTTCGATAACCATTAGCAATTAAGGCCACTTCTGGCTGAACAACTTGTAAGAACTTAAGTGAGGATGATGTTTTGCTGCCATGATGTGGGGCAATAAGCACATTTGACTGTAACTGTTGCCCGTATCGTTTTGTAAGCTGACGCTCTACTGCTTTCTCAATGTCACCAGTTAACAATACTGATTGATCGCCGAGTCGAATCTGTAATACGCAGGAGCGGTTATTTCGTTTCTTAACAGTCTTTGTTTGTGGGTTTAACACTAAAAACTCAACACCGTCCCATTGCCAACGCTGACCTTGCAAACAACTTTCTGCGTTGGCATGTGTCCAACGCACTGGCATTGCACCGGTCATGATTTTATCAACGTCTGTACCTGCAAGCACACTGTTCGCGCCACCGCGGTGATCATTATCACCGTGACTGATAATCATTCGATCAATTTTGCTAATACCAAACTCACTTAAATACGGTAAAATTACAACTCGGCCGGTATCAAAATTGGCAGAATAAGATGGGCCCGCGTCATATAACAGCACATGGTTTTGAGTGCGCACAAGTACCGCCAAGCCTTGCCCGACATCAAGAAGGGTTACTGAGAGTTGCCCTGCTTCTGGCCCTTGGCGTGGTAGTAAAAACATCGGCAATATCCAGATGATACCTAACCACCTTGCAGGCATACCCCTTGGCAATAACAACCATAACGCACCAATAATAGCGGGTATCAATGTCCAGGTTTGTGGCACATGTCCCTGCCACACCGCAAACGATAATTGACTTAACCATTCAAGTAACCACCATAAAGCTTGCATACTTTTAACGGCAGCAAATAATAGAAACTCACCCGCTAATGGAAATAGTTCGACCAATGCCGAACCTGATAAACTTAATGGCACAGTAATAAAGCTTATCCACGGTACCGCTAGACTATTTGCAATAGGCGCAATAATACTGACACGCTGAAAAAGTAATAGCATTAACGGCAACATACCCAGCGCAATAACAATTTGTACCTGGCTCCATTGCCAGAGCTTATTACTAGACTTAATGCGCCCACTCACGGCATAAGCAATAATTGCAACAGCACTGAATGACAACCAAAAACCAATGTCCAGCACAGACAAAGGGTCATAAATAACCACAAGCAATAGCGCTAGCGCAAGAATATTGCTCGGCACAAACTTTCGTCGTAACACCACACCAAGCATAACGATAACAATCATAATTAAGGCGCGTTGGGTGGGAATGGTGAAGCCAGCAAGCAAGGCATAAAACAATGCGCCAGACATCGCAACATAAGCAGCAGGAACTTGTGCTGGAAATTGAGAAACCAGTTTAGGGATAAAACCTAGTAGAAATCGTACACAGAAAAAAATTAACCCTGCTACAAGGCCAATATGTAGACCTGAGATAGCAATTAGATGGTTTGTACCCGTGCGTGAAAGTACTTGCCACTCTTCTGCTGAAATATCACGTCGATCACCTAATGATAAAGCACGAATTAAACCATGATGAGGTTGTCTATTGATGACTGCTTTAATCTGCCTTGCTAGCTGGGAACGAATTAGTAATACAGGTGATGCCTGCGCATTTTGTGATGCAGTTTCAAGCCGCTCGTTAACCTCACCACTACGTACGTAACCACTGGCATTAATCCCTTGCCGAAACAAACTGCGCTCGTAATCGAACCCACCTGGGTTAGCATAACCATTTGGCTTTTTAAGTTTTATTCTTAATCGCCAGCGTTCCCCGGCTTTAGGTAGTAATTGGAACTGTTTTTTGCCACGGGTATACCGGTTAAGGCGCAATAAATACGATTTATTTTCAATTTTGGTGCGAAAATCAAACCGGTAACGTAGGTTTGATTTAATTGGCAAGCTGACAACATCACCTTCAAGTAATAAATCAGCGCCTTCATAAGCATCAGGCAAGCTATGAGCTAGTTGTGCACCAGCGTGAATACTTGCCCATGATGTACCACAGGCGATAAGTAGCAAAAACTGAAAAACAGGGATAACGTTACTGGTAAAAGAAAGCTTTTTAACCGCGATAACAAGACTAATAAACAGCAGCAACAAGCCAACAGACCAGCGAATGCCGGGCAAAATAGCCAGTTGTTGGGTCGCTAGGCAACCCAAAAGAAATGCGATCGTCCCTAAACGCATTTTAACCTCTTTCTCCAACCACCATTCGTGCCTTATGCGCTAAAATGATGGATAATGACATCCTTGTAACCACTACCTTAGCACAGAGCCAGATGCCCAAGAAGTTAATCCAACGTTTTATGCCAAAACACGAAACGATACGCAAGCAAAAAGCGTTACGGATGTTTGGCAATGTGCTTCAGGATCCGAATTTATTTCACATGAATCGTCGTTCAGTCGCCGGCGCGTTTGCGGTTGGCTTATTCTGCTGTTGGGTGCCTGTACCGTTTCAAATGGCGTTAGCCGCGGCATTAGCAATTGGCTTACGAGTTAATCTAACTTTATCAGTGGCGCTAGTCTGGATTTCTAACCCCTTTACGATGCCGCCACTATTCTATTTCGCTTATTTAGTCGGCACCTGGGTATTAGGTACACCATCAACAGAATTTGAGTTTGAGTTAACCTTGGACTGGTTAGGTAATGGTTTGCTGGCAATATGGCAGCCTTTCTTGCTCGGTTGCTTTATTATGGCAGTGAGCAGCTCTGTGCTCAGTTACAGCATCATACGCTTGCTGTGGCGTTGGCAGATTGTTAGCCACTGGAAAAAGAAAAAAATGGCTCGTAAAGCCAGAGCCCAGGCCAGAGCAAACAAAAAGTAAATCGGTTGCTGTTAAAAGTCTTTTAAGATCCCGTCTTCAAGCACTAAAATTCGATCCATCTTCTTTGCCAGGCTTTCATCATGAGTCACTGTAATGAAACTGATGTGCAAAGACTGATTTAACTCCAACATTAAGTCATGGATAAAATCCGCGTTCTTACTATCAAGGTTACCCGTTGGTTCATCCGCCAACACACATAATGGTTGCGTAACTAACGCTCGTGCAATCGCTGCCCGTTGGCGTTCACCGCCAGACAGTTCACCGGGTTTATGCGCTAAGCGATGATCAAGCCCAACTTTTTCAAGCATGGTTTGCGCTGCTTGCATGGCTTTATTAGGTTTCATGCCGCGTATAAACAACGGCATCGCGACATTTTCTACCGCGCTAAATTCCGGTAACAAATGATGGAACTGATAAACAAAGCCCAAGGCTCGATTGCGTAACAGACCACGTTTTGCTTCACCGAGTTTAGCCAAGTCAATATTATCAACAAAAACTGAACCAGCATTAGGCTTATCCAGGCCTCCTAGTAAATGCAATAAAGTGCTTTTACCCGCGCCTGAACGGCCAACAATGGCAATGCGTTCACCTTTTTCAACTCTCAGATTAACGTCTTTAATGACTTTAACGTGCATCTTGCCATCACCGTAATACTTAGCTAGATGACGGCATTCAATCACTGCTGGGGTCAGCGCATCATTCATAACTAAGCGCCTCAGCGGGTTGCACGTTGGCTGCACGCCACGCAGGGTATAACGAGGCAAGAATGGTAATAATAAAACCACTGACTGAAATAATAATCACATCATTCCAATGTAAATCAGAAGGTACTTCGCTAATCAAATAAACACCGGGATTGAGGGCTTTGAAACCAAATAATTGTTCAATAGCAGGCACGACTGTTTCAACATTTAATGATAAAGCAACGCCCAATATCACCCCGAGAATAATACCAAAACTACCCACCACTACACCTTGAGTAATAAACGTCAGCATGATTTTAAAGGGCGAACTACCGAGCGTGCGTAAAATAGCAATATCACTTTGTTTTTCAGTAACCGTCATCACCATCATAGAAACAATATTAAAAGCCGCAATAATAATAATTAATATCAAAATAATAAACATAATGCGTTTTTCAGTTTCGACTGCGGCAAAGAAATTACGGTGCACGCGTGTCCAGTCACTGACCAGATAACCACCAGATAATTTATCCACTAACTCAACGCTGACCTGAGGTGCCTTAAACAGATCTTTAAGTTTAATCCGCACACCGCTTACGGCATCGCCTAAACGCATTAACTTACGTGCATCGCGGATATGTACCACGGCAAGATTGCCGTCATATTGGGTATGACCGGTTTTAAACGTGCCGGCTACAGTGAAGCGTTTTAAGCGCGGTAAAATGCCAGCCGGTGTGACCGCTGCTTGTGGCGTGACCATGGTGATTTTATCGCCGAGTCGAACACCCAGGCTTTGTGCCAGATATTGACCCAGAAAAATATTGTAGCTGCGGGGCTTCAAGTCTTTAAAGCTACCTGAAGTGAGACTGTTCTGAATATCAGAAACCTCATCTTCCCTATCCGGATCAATGCCGCGAACAAAGCTCGGTTTTACATTGCCGCCGTTAGTCAGCATCGCCTCAGCACGCACAAATGGTGCCAGCCCGACAACTTGCGGATGGTCCCGAGATTTATCGATAACGTCTTGCCAATCCTGTAGACGGCCATCAATGCCACTAATAGTTGCATGTGACGTGGCACCTAAAAGCCGGTCACGGACCTCTTTCTGGAAGCCATTCATCACCGACAGTACGGTGATCATCACCAAAACGCCTAACGCGATGCCAATGATCGAGAATAACGATATAAAGGAAATAAAATGGTTACGGCGTCGAGCGCGGGTATAGCGCAGGCCGATATAGACTTCTATTGGTCGAAACATGGGGCAACATTAAACCACAAGCAGCAGCCTCAATATAGCGATATGGCGCAAGAGTTTGCGCTTAATGGGAACAAATTCACTTAAACAACCCTGATTTACTGATAATCTGGCTAAAATTGCACATCGACATGTTGTGCTTCCACCTTCTGTAAGCAAGTGATATAGTAATCAAAGTGTTACGAATGTTTTTTAACTTACAGACTGAATATTCCTGACAGGGAGTTTTTACCATGAAAATAACAAAATTAGCGATAGCGCCTTTATTTCTGCTTGGCGTATTGAGCACACCAAGCATTGTGTCGGCTGACACACTGAGCATCATCAATGAACCTGCCAATGATTCAAGTGGCGTTATTCGCCCAGTAAAAGGCATGGACAAAAATCAGGTTGAGTCACAGTTTGGTACCCCAAATGGCCGTAGTGGTCCAATTGGCGAGCCACCGATTAGCTACTGGACCTACCCGCAGTACACTGTTTATTTTGAATACGAGATTGTTCTTCACGCTGTTGCCCATCGATAAATAACGGAGCGCGTTCATGATTTTAATCCTGCACGCCAATATAGATAAACAGGGTGCGGCCTACCTTTCACTGTTAGACGAACTGGCCGCCCTGCCAGAGATTCAATTTCAACTTCATGATGTGCAAGGTCAGGAACAAACCCTGACCGAAGTCTATTTAGTTGGCAACACCAGCGCTTTATCAATCGATGACATGCAAAACTATGCCGCCGTCGAGCGCGTGGTTCGTATCTCAGCCGAATACCGCATCCTTGGTCGTCATGAAGACGAAAATCGCCCTACCTCCTTTGAATATAATGGCGTTAAATTTGGTCAAGACACATTAAATGTCTTCGCCGGCCTGTGTGCCGTCGACAATCCTAAACACGTAGAAATTATGATGCGGGCTTGTCAGGAAAACGGTCAGGTCTGTACCCGCATGGGCGCATACAAACCCCGAACCAACCCTTACTCTTTTCAAGGCCACGGTAAAGAATGCCTGCCTTGGGTATTTGAACTGGCTGGCAAATACGGCATTAAAGTCATCGCCATGGAAATCACCCACGAGTCGCAAATTGATGAAATCAATGAAGCCCTCGAAAGCACCGGCAACCCAACCGGTGTGATGCTACAAGTCGGCACCCGTAACACTCAAAACTTTGAATTGCTAAAAAGTATCGGCCGACAAAAAAAACATCCCGTGTTACTCAAACGCGGCTTTGGTATCACCCTCGAAGAATCTCTAAATGCTGCTGAGTATCTTGCCAGCGAAGGCAATAGCAACGTTATCTTTGGTTTACGCGGAATGAAAACCAATGCCGCTGATCCACATCGCAACTTTGTCGACTTCGCTCACGTGCCGGTTGTTAAACGCTTAACCAGGATGCCAGTTTGTATTGATCCATCACATTCTGTTGGTAGTCGTGATGTTTCACCTGACGGCATCATGGATGTGATGCACGTGACAGCACAAGGCATTATCGCTGGCGCTAATATGGTGTTAGTTGATTTTCATCCTGCGCCTACAAAAGCACTAGTTGATGGGCCGCAGGCTATGTTAATGAAAGAGCTACCCTACTTCCTGGAAGATGTCGCGATTGCGCGTGAGGCATATTTGAAGCGGTGTGAGCTTGTTAAGTCCAAAAGTTAAATATGCGCGGCATCTCGATGGATAATCATTCTTAATATAAAGCAGTGACACTCTCACTTTTAAATTGACAGGAAATGCGTTAGACACATTTTTAGAAGTTTATAATCAGCTATAAGACAAATAGGTTATTCTTCTTTTTCTCACGCAAACCATAACGTTATTTCTTACTACAGTCAGGTTAAGCCACACCAACACAATAATGTGTTTAGCACCCAATGCCGCAGAAGAAAAATGCTGGATTAAATATAAACTTATATCAAAAAACTTGACGGCCACAGCCAGAAAAGATAGTGTCAAAATTGAATTGAATCTTAAAAACTACAATATATGGATATAAAATGTATTATAAACTAATTACTACTGTCAGCTTATTAATCATTAGCTTCAGCGCCTCAGCAGGTACAATTTCAGCGACTCCATCAGCAGCTATTGATCAAGTAAACTTCTTTGAATCTATCGGGCAAAGCTTTGAGGCTATCGATACAAATGTTGAGGCCGGGTTAGCATTTAGGTGTATAAATTGTTCGAGCCTAAATGATGATAATTTATTATATTCATTGTATGAAGGAGTCGGAACTGCAGGCACTTTACTCGATACACAGGAGTTTTCGTTAGCTGATAATTTTTCAGGTTTCTTTTTAGCTGATTTTAGTGATATTGATTTGGTTATCGGTGACCTCTACTCACTAGTAGTAGATGTTATAGGTGAATCACCTTTCTGGGGTCTGAGCAGAGCTAGCAGAAATAGTGAGCTTAGTCCCTTTTTAGGCGATGCTATTAGGCAAGGTACTGCATTCCCAGACGACACTTTTGCAATTCAAGTTACAGGTGTCTCTGTAGTACCAGTGCCTGCTGCTGCATGGCTCTTTGGTTCAGCTATGTTAGGTTTACTCGGTTTTTCTCGGCGCAAAAAAGCGTGATTCGTCGAGTATCTCGCCAATGAAGGTAACAGCAACGTTATCTTTGGTTTACGAGGCATGAAAACTAATGGCGGCCGATCCGCACCGCAACTTTTTCGATTTTTCCCACGAGCCGGTTGTTAAGCCTTAACAAGAATGCCGGTCTATACTGACCCTTCTCACTCGATTGGTAGTCGTGACATTTCAGCTAGCGGCATCATGGATGTTATGCACGTGACCACACAAGGCATTATCGCGGGCGCGAATATGGTGTTAGTTGATTTTTATCCTGCGCCAACAAAAGTATTGGTTGATGGGCCACAGGCAATGTTAATGAAAGAACTACCTTATTTTCTTGAGGATGTTGCGATTGCGCGTGAGGCTTATGAAAAATATTGCAAGTTAGTTGATAGTTATTCACAACTCAAGTTAGGTCTATACAGTATTACTATATGAAATTTTTATTTAGACTGAAACTATTTATAGTAAGTTTAATAGTGATACTTTTTCTTTCTTGGCTGCAAATCACTCAACCATTAGTGTTTCCATCAAGTAGTAATAAATTCCCTTTGCCAAGTTCTTCAAAGCTTAAAGATTACGTTAAATCTATATCAAAAGATTATTTTCCAAGAGATTATAATTCGCCTGATAATCTTGAAAAATTGGCCTATTTCATCAAAGATGAATTTAGTAATTCAACTAGAAATGTTGAATTACAAACCTACAAAATAAATGGCACTAACTATCATAACGTTATCGCAACATTTGGCCCGGAAAATAGTGATAAAATTATAGTTGGGGCACATTATGATACGGCTGATAAACTACCTGGTGCTGATGATAATGCTTCAGGGGTTGCTGGCTTATTAGTTCTTGCAAACTTACTTAAAGATGTAGAGCTTTCAACACAAGTTGAACTTGTTGCTTTTACACTTGAGGAACCGCCGTTTTTTCGAACTGCTGATATGGGTAGCGCTCGCTATGTGAAATTTTTACAATCTAACAAAACATCTGTGAGGATGATGTTTTGTCTAGAAATGATTGGTTATTTCAATGATGAAGAGGATAGTCAGAATTATCTAGTCACCCCAATGAAACTGATTTATCCAGACAAAGGTAATTTTATTACAATTGTTGCTGAGTTGTTTGATGGAAAAAATGTCCGTGCCATTAAGACAGCAATGAAGTCAGCAAATAGTCTGCCAGTCGCCTCAATAAATGCACCATCTTTTATCCCCGGTCTCGATTTTTCAGATCATCTTAATTTCTGGAATGCAGGTTATCCAGCAGTGATGATTACCGATACGGCATTCTTCCGTAATGATGAATATCATTTAGCGGGGGACACTTATGATAGGTTAGATTACAAAAGAATGTCTAAAGTAATTCAGGGTGTATATGCTTCTATACTAGAATTAAATAGTTAGAAGCATATTGGCACTAAAAAAAATAATTTAATTCAAGTTGTGCATAGTCATCATTACGCTGTGAAAACAAGATATCATCATTTTCAATATTACTAAATAAGCGGGCTTCTAAACTGAGCTTCCAGTTATCACCTATTCTTCTGCTGGCTTCAACGCTGTAAAGGCGCGATGAAGTATCGGCGTCTTGAATAATGCCGGCGAGTAGTTCACTACTGTTTTCATCGTTGAGTGCTAAACGCGCACCAAAAAACACATCATTAGCAAAAGGTGTACTGGCATTGTCAGCGCGATCATCATAGAGGTATTCCATAATTAAACCGAGATCAGCACTGCTCTCGTTAATACCATAAAGAGTGTATTCAAAACCGCCGGTCAGTGCTGTGTAACGGCCGCCCTGCCCACTTCGTGTGATTAATTCTAACTTCCATAACCAGTCATCTTTAGTGGCTTGTACATCTAACGATGTCTGATCGATACTTTCGTAGATTGGGATTAATATTGGTCGGCCGCTACCGTCACGAGAAGGTCGAAAACGGGGTTCACGACTTGTACCGGAAAAATGTGACACACCTAGATCAATATCACCAATACTGTGTGAGTAACGTATCGCTATATCAACGTTATCACGGCCTGCATTGGTGGCGTATTCGGCTTCGTTTGTATCTACATAGGCTTGTGAACGTAAGCGGCCTTTTCTGCCGGGGAAGGTGCGTTCACGTGAGCCACCTAATAAAAATAGATCAACATCGCCCCAGTCTCTCACCAGAGTTAGTTTAACCAGTGCTTGGCCGAGTTTTTCTTCACCGTCAATGTTTTCAACCAAATCGGTTTGATTGATGATATCAACAAGATGTTGTGACTCAGTGACACCCCAAAAGACTTTGCCTACGCCAGCTTGTATTTCCCAATCATCGCCGACGACGTCCCAGTGCAGTTCTCGAATGTCGGCATGTGTGCGTTCTGAATCACGACCATCAAGTCTGAGAAAAGGCACAAAGGTGAAAGATCGTTTATCGTTATTCCAGGCTTTGTAGTATTCCGGCTGGATTGAAAATGAGGTGTTATCACCGTGTTGATCATTGTCTATCGGTGACTGCAGGAAAACGCGCCATTCAGCGGATACGTAACCTGACCATTCGCCTTCTGATTCTGCTTGCACCAACGCTGGTGCAAGCAATAATCCACTGCACACTGATAACAGTGCTAGCACCTTGTTCATGTCGCTATTATCTCGCCCGCTTTAAACTGCTGCGGTCAAAGTCTCGAGCGGAATAACCATTGCCAAATTTATAGTTTGACCAGCTAAGCAAAGTTGATTTACCTGTTTGGTGATTTTCCATAAACATTTTAGCTGGGCGCCAGTACTTATCTAAATACTGTGAATAACCCGAGACGGTTAATGTCTTTAGTAAGGAGTTTTTTCGGTCGTAAAATTTGGTTTTTTGTACACGGTATTCTTGAGTATCAAGCCATACTTCCTGACGTGTGTAGCCGGAGTATTTATCAACTGGGTCTCGTTCGATAACAAAACACTTTAGTTCACCACAATCATCATCTCGTAGAAACTTATAGGTGTATTTCTCAATTTCCTGTGAAGATAAATCTTCGAAAGCAAACTCACTGCCCATGAATGAACCTGATTTGTTTCTAGAGGCGATACGTTTAACGCGCTTCAACGCTGGTAAGAATAACCACTGATCATCAGACTTTTCTTTATGTGTGAATGATAGAAAGGCAGTACCTTTAACATCGCGTGGGCGGTCAAAGATTGACATGCTTTTATCGCCATCACCTTTTGTTTCAAGTGTGCGCAGGCGAATATAACGCGTGCTTTCATCACCGTTCTTATTTTTTAACAACATAATAAGGTCTACACGCGAGTCACCAAAACCTTCATCGCGACGATCTGCCTCCATGGCAATTTTTAAACCTCTATTTTCAGTACTCTGCTCAGCAATGACCGATTCAGACAGAACCGGGCTCAGCAACAGCAGCAATATCCATTTTTGCATCTGCTTTTTCCTCTAGCATCATTAGTAATGGGGGTAACAGCAGAAAATCTGCTGCCAAGGCAATGGCGATTGTGATGGCGGTGAGTAATCCCATTCCTGAGTTTAACTCGAAGGAAGATAGGGTTAGGATCAAGAAACCAACCACTAATACCAGTGAAGTAATCCATAATGCCATGCCAACGTTGGCGAAAGCATAACGAACCGCATCTTCTGCGTTCATGTTTTGTTCGCGGCGAGCGCGCAAATATTTACTGAGGAAATGCACGGTATCATCCACAACAATACCAATGGTCATTCCGGCAACCACTGATAACGCCAAACCAACTTGGCCAACCAGAATTCCCCATAAGCCAAAGGCCATGGCAGCAGGCACGAGATTAGGCACTAGGCTTATTAGACCAATTTTAACTGAACGTAAGGCAATCATCAGTACTAAAGAAATTAGCACTAAGGCAATAAGCGTACCGAGCAACATGCTCTTAATATTACGTTTACCGATGTTGGCAAACATGACGGTGGTGCTAGCACCCTGCCCCTGCATATAATCCGGCAGGTTTTGTTTCATCCATTGTTGCGCTTCTTTTTCAACACCTATTAAATCATTTGAAGATAGTGATTCTAGCGTAACAATAAAGCGGGTTGCCGATTTATCAACATTTATCTGATTATTTAGATCCAACCCATATGGCAGTGACAATTCATAGAGCAGCAGGTACTGCGCAGCGAGTTCTCTGTCATTGGGAATTTTATACCAAGCAGGATCATCTTCATGCAGGTTTTTGTTTAAGCGCTTCATGACGTCGGTAAATGTGTCAACATGCATCACTTTGTCGCGAGAACGATACCAGGCGGCTAACTTTTCGACATTACGCATGTACTCAGGCTCAGCAATACCGCCTGATTCTTTTGCGTTGAGGGAATATTCAATAAGGTAAATACCAGTCAGGTTCTTAGTCGCATAATCGGTGTCATGACGAAACCGAACGCTATCATCAAAGTATTTTACAAACTCATCGTTAAGTTGATTATTAGGTATAAATGAAACCAAACCGATCACTACGGCAAGCATAACAAACGTTAAACGTTTTTTATTGCCCACAACAAAATCGGCAAAGCGCAACATATGCTTAGATAAGTCGCGTTGATTATTAGTTTTAATCGGTAACAGCACCATCATTGCGGGCAGTAATGTTACCGATAAAATAAAGGCGACGACGACACCCGTCGCGACAATGTTTCCTAAGTCTCGAAACGGCGGCGCATCACTGAAGTTAAGTGACATAAACCCTAGTGCTGTAGTTAAGCCTGTTAGAAATACTGGCTGCATATTAATCCGCAAGCTTTCACGCATAGCTTCGATTTTTGATGACTGATTAGCGAGATTTTGAATATAACTTAATAATATATGCACGCTATTGGCAATTGCGATAGTCATGATGATAATCGGCGCCGTTGTCGTTGGCGGAGACATCTTTATGCCAAACCAACCGATAAGGCCCATTGCCGCCATAATGGTGGTAATGATAACAACCAGAGTCACAACTGTTGCCGATGTACTACGCAGCAGGAAGCCTAATAACACAATCACTGCCAGTAACATCAGTGGGTAGAGCGTCATCACATCACCTTTAGATTCCGAGGTGAATGCGTCATTCATCATAATGATACCGGTCATATAAATATCGATATCTGGATATTTATCGGTAATGAGTTTGGCTGTTTCAATTGCTGCAGCAGAAACTTCCGGAATCTCTTTATGCCTGGCGATACCGGGAACTTGAACCGTCACACTCACACCAGTGACATGCGCGGTGGGTGAAATCAGTCTATTGCGTAGCAGTGGTTCATTTATGGCTATGTTTTTCTTGTTGGTTAATTGCTCATCGGTAAAAGTTGCCGCATCTTCAACTAAGTCTTCAACAATTAGGTCATCGCCTTCCGCACGGGTGTGTTGATAATTAGTGACTGAGTCGACGCGATTAGAATAAGGGATTTGCCATCCCATGGTGGTGAGTTCTTCAACAGCCGACAGTGTTTCACGGCTAAAGACGTTGCCGTTTTTGGGGGCGACTACAAATAATACGGTATCGTTCTTGGTATATAAGTTTTGCAGTGACTCATAGGCTTGTAGTTGAGGGTTTTCTTTACTAAAGAAAATTCGGTAATCAGAGGTGAAATAAATATTTTTAACACCAATAAAGCTAACAGCAACACATGCCAAGACCAGTAATAAGACGATTGCCCGGTGAGACAGAATCCAGTTGTTGTAACTATCTTTCATTTCATAACTCCATTTATGCGCGTCTCAGCGATTTTAAATACAACTGCAATGCGTTATTACAACTTATCAATGTTGAATGGCTTTGCTTTGTTTTCGCAATACCAATACATCCATCAATACTGGCTATCACAAACAATGCTGTTTGCTGCGTGTTTATTTCTTCCTTAATAATGCCTTTATCTTTACCGCGCTCTAGCGCACCGGCTAACGCATCTTCCCATTTTTCATGCAAACCATTGACTCGTTGCCTAAAGCCCTCATCCGTGGCAGACATTTCCTGAGACAGATTATTCATAGGACAACCAAACTGCACAAACTCTTCACCATGATCCTTATATGTTTGTTTGATCGCAGTCCAGGTGGCTTCAATTGGATCGTCACACTCATTTAGGGGCTTAATCCAGAACTGTTGCATGTATTCTGCAATTAACTCATCAACAACGGCATAACCAAGGGCCTGTTTGGTGGCAAAGTGGTGGTATAATGCCCCTTTGGTGACAGACGTTTGTTCTAAAATGCGCTTTAAGCTGGCGCCTTTAAAACCATACTGATAGATCTCCTGCATTGCTGCCTGGAGTAATTCGTATCGAGTTTGGTCTGGATTTCGTTGCTTTAACATACCGACCAGTATGTTTGTAGTTAAGCGTCATGTCAAACCATAGCTTACCCATTGATATTAAAAGTATTTAAGAAGATAACCGCAAAAATGAACGACACTGAAGACCAGTACTGCTCACTTTTAGACATTAGCCTACCGCAAAAAGCTCAGCGACATTACTGGGGCCGCCTCTATGGCAGCGCCACTGCACTTGCGCTAGTTAATGCGGCAGATAAGCATGATGGCCCAGTCATTTCAGTGACTGCAGACACGGCATCTGCTCTCCAGCTTGAGCAGGAAATCAAAGTCTTTTTAGGCACTGATTCGGATATTGATGTTGTTAGTTTCCCAGATTGGGAAACATTACCTTACGATGTTTTCTCGCCGCATCAGGACATTATTTCTCAGCGATTATCCACCTTATATAAATTGCCTTCGTTGCAGAAAGGTATTGTTATCGTCCCTGTTGCAACATTAATGCAATATCTTGTGCCACGCGGATACGTAGAATTAAACAGCTTATTGCTCGATGTCGGTCAGAAATTAGATATCAGCGCCTTGCGTGCGCGACTGGAGCATGCGGGTTATTTATGTGTACCACAAACATTTGACCACGGTGACTTTGCGGTACGGGGTAGTTTAATAGATCTCTATCCGATGGGTAGCAAACTCCCCTACCGTATCGATTTATTTGATGATGAAATTGAGTCAATAAAATTCTTTGATCCGGAAACACAACGGTCACTAGAAAGTGTCGAGTCAATCAGGCTTTTACCAGCACGCGAGTTTCCATTAGATGAAGACGGTATTGGCCGCTTCAGACAACAGTTCCGCACTTTGTTTGATATTAACCCCAGTAAAGTACAATTGTATCGTGATGTCAGTGAATCAATTGCATCTCCCGGCATTGAATATTATTTACCATTATTTTTTGAATCAATGTCGAGCATGTTTGATTACCTACCCGACAACAGCCTGATATGTGGTATTGAAGACATTGACGTTGCCGCTGCGAGTTTTTATCAGGAAGTAGAACAGCGTTATGAGTCTGCACGCTACGATATTGAACGGCCGTTATTAGAACCATTAAAGTTATTTCTTAACGATGAACAACTGAAAGCGTGTTTGAAGCCTTTTGCCCGCATTACCATGCAATACTTCAAACAAGATAAAACTAAGCACAGTGTCAACTTTGCAACCAGCGCCAGTGTGTCACTGGCGTTCAATGGCCGCGCGACTGATCCTGCTTCGTTACTGCAAACTTTTCTTGAAAAATATCAGGGCCGCATCTTATTTGCTGCAGAGTCTGCAGGTCGTCGAGAATATATCGCTGACACATTGCATGATTACGGGATTACACCGACAAAGCTTAATAGTTGGAATGAATTCCTAGATAGTAATGAAAAACTGGCCATTACGATTGCACCATTACAGTATGGTTTGGTTTTAGAAGATCCTAAAATTGCGGTTATTTGTGAATCGCAGTTATTTGGCGAACATGTCCAACAATCACGTCGCCGCAAACGTAGCAAGGTTGACCCTGATACATTAATCAGAAACTTAAGTGAACTGAACATCGGTGCGCCAGTGGTGCATGAAGAGCACGGTGTTGGCCGCTATTTAGGCTTGCAAAAACTCAACGTTGGCGCACTTGAACAAGAGTTTTTAACTCTTGAATATGCGGGTGAAGATAAACTCTATGTGCCCGTTGCTGCCTTGCACTTGATTAGCCGTTATATGGGTAATAACCCGGATAATGCACCATTACATCGGCTAGGGACTGAGCGTTGGTCTAAGGCGAAGAGCAAGGCAATTCAAAAAGCGCGTGATGTTGCTGCTGAATTACTCGATATTTATGCGCGGCGAGCTGCTAAAAAAGGCTATCTTTACCCTGCTCCTGACGAACAATACAACACCTTTGCTTCCAGCTTTCCTTTTGAAGAGACTATTGATCAAGAAAATGCGATCAATGATGTCGTTAAAGACATGACGCGTGAACAACCGATGGATCGATTAATCTGTGGGGATGTTGGTTTTGGCAAAACTGAAGTCGCGATGCGTGCTGCCTTCCTTGCCGTTCAAGGCGGCAAACAAGTGGCCATTTTGGTACCGACTACTTTATTAGCGCAGCAACACTATGAAACCTTCCGCGATCGTTTTGCTGACTGGCCAATGCAAATTGATGTGCTATCACGTTTTCAATCGGGTAAACAATTAGATGAAAGCTGTGAAGCATTAGCCATGGGCAAAGTCGATATTGTTATTGGCACACACAAGTTAATACAAAAAAATATTAAATTTAAAAACTTGGGCCTCGTTATCATTGATGAAGAGCATCGTTTTGGTGTGCGCCAAAAAGATCAGTTTAAGTCTCTACGTGCTGAAGTTGATATTTTAACATTAACGGCAACGCCTATCCCTCGCAGTTTAAACATGGCTCTATCACAGATTCGCGACTTATCAGTAATCGCAACACCACCGACTAATCGACTTTCTATTAAAACCTTTGTTCGTGAATGGGATGATGGTTTGTTAAGAGAAGCCTTTATTCGTGAAATTCGCCGTGGCGGCCAAGTTTACTTCTTGCATAATGAAGTGAAAAGCATTGATCGAATGCAAAAACAATTAGAAGAATTAGTGCCCGAAGCAAAAATAGCTATTGCACATGGGCAAATGCGCGAACGTGAATTAGAACAAGTGATGTTAGATTTCTATCACCAACGTTTTAATGTATTGCTTTGCACCACTATTATTGAAACGGGTATTGACGTGCCTACCGCTAACACTATTATTATGAATCGTGCCGATAAGTTTGGTCTTGCGCAAATGTACCAACTCAGAGGTCGCGTCGGCCGTTCACATCACCGTGCCTATGCCTATTTAATTAGGCCAACACGAAATGCCATGACCGCTGATGCTAAAAAACGACTTGAAGCCATTGAGTCAATGGAAGAGCTTGGTACTGGCTTTATGTTGGCTAATCATGATTTAGAGATTCGTGGTGCGGGTGAGTTATTAGGCGACGAACAAAGTGGCCAGATGCAGGAAATTGGTTTCACGATGTACACAGATTTACTCGAACGTGCAGTAGAAGCATTGCGATCTGGTAAACAACCAGAGCTCGATACTCCGCTGCATTCCGGTGCTGAAATCAACCTTAACGTCCCTGCCCTGATTCCTGACGATTATTTACCGGATGTGCATCTACGCTTAATTATGTATAAACGCATCGCAAATGCCGCTGATCGTGATGAATTACGCGATTTACAGGTAGAAATGATTGACCGTTTTGGCCTGTTACCAGAAGCGGTTAAAAACTTAATTACCGTCACCGAGCTGAAATTACTGGCAACGCCGTTAGGAATAGATAAAATTGATGCTGGTGAGCAAGGTGCGCGTATTGTCTTCTCTAAAGATCCAAACATAGACCCTGCTAGTTTGATCAATTTGATACAAACTCAGGCTAAACGCTATCGTTTTGATGGTAAACAGACCTTACGTATTACTCAAGTTCTTGAAGAAGAGGAACGCGCCAAAGTCATTGAATCAGTTATGGATACCCTCCGTAGCCAAGATGCGGCATAATAATCCCATGCTTAACTCATTCACATCTCGCATTGCATCATTTCTGCTTTGTTTTCTCATCGCCAATATGGCGTTTGCTGAAGAAACAAAACAGGGGCCTGACTGGTTTCAAATAGAACTGGTCTTCTTTGAGCCTAAAACACCCGGTTCAGCGAATGAAGACTGGCCATTATTTGATGAAATTACCTCACTGGATACTGCAGTCGAAATCATTCAATTACCGACAGGACAGAAGAATATTCAGCCCTTTCAAGAAGCCAATAAAAATGACTTAATGCTAAAAGATGTGGCAAATCGGTTTAAACGAAGCCGAGGTTATAGATTGCTTAAGCACCTCGCTTGGGTACAACCTGTGCTGGAAAAACAACAAGCCGTTAGTGTTCACGTTTACGATGTCTTACCCGTTGAACCCGTCAGTGAAGAAGATGAATTTTTTGCACAACCCGTGGACGGTTCTGGTTTATTGAATCCATTAGCTGAGCTTTCAGAACAATCTACTTTAGTTAACCCAGAATCGCCTGCTGAACCGGCTGTCGCTGAAGGTGGACATATTAATGGTGTCGTAACAGTGAGTCTGTCTCGCTATCTACACTTGGATGCTAAAATTCTTTATAACAACCCAGACGTGTATTTAGCAGAACAAATTGCCGCACAAGAATATGGCACAGCAGTTATTGATAAATTCGCTTTGCGTGAGTCACGTCGCATGCGCAGCAAAGAAACGCATTATTTCGATCACCCTTACTTTGGGTTTGTTGCACGCATTGTGCCTATTGACGCTCCACCTGCTGCAGCCAAAACACTAAACTAATGCTTAACAGAGTGATAGCTGTGGCAATAAAGCTTTAAGTAATATTCCAACATCGTCTGTACCTTTAATTAAGTTTTGTTCTAATTCAGACATTGAAATTTCACCTTCACCACGACCAGCCGCTTTGTTTGCAACCACGGCACAACAAGCATAACAAAGCTCTAATTCTCTCGCTAAGGCCGCCTCGGGCATTCCCGTCATACCAACAATATCGCAACCATCACGTTCGAGACGATCTATTTCAGCCGCTGTTTCCAGACGTGGTCCTTCCGTTGCAGCATAAGTGGCTTTATCGCTAATGAGTAAATTTGTTGCGGAGGAGGCCTTAATCATTTCTTCTCGCATCGTCTGGCAATAAGGCCAGGTGAAATCAATATGCATCACTGAGTCCTGTTTATCATCAGAAAAAGTATTAATTCGTGATGTGGTGTAATCAATAATTTGATCCGGAATTACTAATTGCCCATTAAAAAGGTCACTGCGAATACTACCTACTGCTCCGATTGCGATCACATACTTAACGCCGATTTCTTTTAGTGCCCAAAGGTTCGCGCGGTAATTAACTTTGTGAGGAGGAATGGTATGTCCGACACCATGACGCGGTAAGAATACAACTTCCTGATCACATAAAACACCGTGTGTTAATGGACCTGAAGGTTCGCCATAAGGGGTGTTAACCATTTCTCGTCGGGTGATGTTTAATGACGACAAGGACGTTAAACCCGTGCCACCAATAATGGCTATTTCACTCATGACTTATTATTCTCTTTATCATCGGCAACCGCATAAATGCCCGCGGCGTTACGTAAGTAACCCTTATAATCCATACCGTAACCAAACACATATCGATCTTCTACTTGCAAGCCAATAAAATCGACTTTTAGATCACTTTGCTTAGCGCATTTTTTCTCAGCCAACACCGCGGTGTAAACTTCACTAGCTGAGCGTTGTTCACAGTCATTCACCAATGCCTCGAGCGTTAGACCTTGATCAAAAATATCATCAACAATCAAAATCACACGATCAGCTAACGGCGTAGTAGGATGACATATCCAATCTAATTCTGCGCCCTGCGTTTCCCCTCGGTAGCGCGTCGCATGAATGTAATCTATCTCGAGTGGGAAAGATAAACGGCCGATCAGCTTCCCTGCTGTGACGATACCACCAATCATGGTGCACAATAGTAAAGGATTTTTATCTTTTAGTTTGGAGGTAATTTCAATGGCTAGCGTATCTAGCGCGAGCTCAACTTCAGATTCGTTATACAGGCAATCTGCATTTTTCCATATTTGTTCAGACTGTTTCGGGGATGCGTGTTGCATGGCAACTATTTAAAAACTTATTCAGTATCTTTTTTGTCAGGTGTCGACAAGGAAACAACGACTTTATCAACCGGCTCATCAGTAAACCGCGGGCGTTGAGTTCCTGAGTTAGACAGCTCATTTTCACGCACTGAAATGAGTCCTAAACACTGGCGAATATCTTCAATCGTAGTCGGAGACAATGGATGCTTCAAACCGGGCTCGGTCGTGGTATCTTTAATAACGTTAACTAATACTAATTTCATCGCCTGAATAATCTTTAATTCATGGCTTGATGTTTCTTCACTCATTGCTTGCTCCGGATAATGCTAATTTCAAGGCCGTAGTCTGCCATAATAGGTGGATTTTAGCGATATTTTTGTAGCCTTTGGGCCAATACACGGGCTAACGTCAGGTGATTTAACCTTCAGCATGCTCAGGCATCGAAGCAACGTGCAATGTTGAGGTCGGAAATGCGATCTCAGCACCATGTTTATTTATGATGTCATTTATCTTAAGCAGTACATCTTGTTTAATCACATGAAATTCCGTCCATACCGTCGTATGAGTAAAGGTGTAAATAAAGAAATCCAGTGATGATGGTGCGTAAGCATTAAAATTAACCATTAAAGTTTGGCTGGTATCAATTGCTTCATGGTTACGTAACATTGATTTGATGTCATTTAAAATTGCCGATAATTCTGTCGCATCGTCATAACGCACACCAATCGTTTCATAGATTCGTCTGTGCGACATGCGTGACGGATTCTCCAGTGCAATACTGGCAAACACTGAGTTGGGAACATATAACGGACGCTTATCAAAGGTTCTAATCATGGTTAAGCGCCAACCGATCTTTTCAACCGTACCTTCAATCTTTCTATCCGGCGATCTTACCCAATCACCGACTGAAAAGGGTCGATCTAAAAAGATCATTAAGCCACCAAAAAAATTCGAGAGTAAATCTTTTGCGGCAAAACCAATCGCGATACCGCCAATACCACCGAACGCGAGTACCCCAGCAATGCTATAACCTAGTGTCTGCAAAACAACTAATACGGCTGTGATAATGACCGAGATCCGTAATAAACGGGCAATGGCATCAGCGGTTGTGTTATCAATTTCTTTACCGGCAGCATGGCCATGTTTAACAATATTTCTTTCGGCGGCTTTGATAAAACGCACTAAAAACCAGGCCAATGCGCCAATAACACCAACATCACGCAACGGCTCAACCGATTCGAATATAAAAGCATCCGACGCTCGTTGAGCAATTTGCGCAGCAAAACTAATACCAATAATCCAAACCAGTAATCGAACAGGTTTGCGAAGCGCAAAAAGGATCGCATCATCCCAAACATTATTGGTTTTCTCGAATCGTCTGTGAATACGGTTAAATACTCGCATCAATATAAAGTTGGCAACCAGTACGCTTAAAACAACGATAAAGATCTGGTACACCCATGCGTTCTCACCCGCAAATTTGGTAATGGTTTGTAATATGCTATCTATTTCCATTAAACAGTCCTAAATATTTTTTATAAGTCGAGATCGAGTTCTTGTTTTAAACTGTAACTTTCGATTGCTTTAGCAGCAGTATGCCACTGCTTGGATGTTCGTAGCTCATCTGATTGGTAATATTTACCGGTTCCCTGCAAATGTAACAGCCGAGCATTTGACGCAGGGTTAACGGTGATATTCACTTCATCAATCACTTTGATTGCAGAGGGTCTATCATTACAAACTAGAAACATATCACAACCAGCGTCAAGCGTTGCTCTTGCACGATCGACACAATCACCTATGACGGCAGCACCTTTCATGGATAAATCATCACTAATGATGGCGCCTTGAAAATCTAGTTCGCCACGTAAAATATCTTTTAACCAATATGGTGAAAAGCCTGCCGGCAATTTATCACATTGCGGATAAATCACATGAGCAATCATGATGCCGGTCATTCCATAATGAATCATCCGTTCAAACGGAAGCATATCTGCTTGTCTAATATCTTCAAAGCGACGCTCATCAATACTGATGGTTGTATGCGAGTCAGCGGTAATTGCACCATGCCCCGGAAAATGTTTGCCGACTGCCGCCATGCCAGCCTTTTGCATACCGTTCATATAGGCATGAGCTAAATTCGCAACGGCTTCAGGTTTTCGATGCAAGGCACGATCACCGATAACACCACTAACGCCATAATCTAAATCAAGCACTGGGGCGAAATTAAGATCAACACCAACACTGCGTAACTCAGCAGCATTTAACCAGCCGGTTTGCTCAGCAAGCTGACATGCAAGTTTACTATCCTGCTGATAAACCACACCGAGATCAGCAACGGGTGGCAAGCGAGTAAAGCCTTCACGAAAACGTTGTACACGCCCGCCCTCTTGATCGGTTGCGACAAGTAACGGCGTTTTACGTATGGCATGGATTTCTGACACGAGTTCTTTAACCTGTCGTGCAGATTCAAAGTTTCGCGCAAATAAAATCACCCCACCGACTAACGGGTGCTCAAGAATATCTCGATCTTCAGCCTGTAAGGAAGTTGATTCGATATCCAACATTAATGTTCCAAGTGACATACTTAATAAACTCTATAATGTTTAAAACTATTCTAATTCTTTACATCAAGGTGATCACGTAATTGATCACCCAATAAATTCACCGCTAATACCAAACTCAATAACGCCGCGCCAGTAAAAATAACCAGATGCGGCGCGACTAATAAGTAACTGGCGCCATCACGAATCATACTACCCCAAGATGGTTCCGGCGCTTGTACACCAAGCCCGAGAAACGACAACCCCGCTTCGGCAATGATTAGGCCAGATAAGGTAAATGTCGCTTCTACAATGATCGGTGCAACTATCAAGGGTAGCAGATGTTGCAAAACAATACGTGTACTTGAGGTACCTAATGCACGGGCTGCCATCACATGTTCTCGTTGCTGTACTTGTAAAGTCTGTGCCCGAGCCAAACGCGCAAACCCCACCCAGCCGACAACGCTCAAGGCGATGATAACATTTTCAATCCCAGGACCGAGTACTGCGGCCATAGAGATAGCGAGTAAGATGCCAGGGAAAGCTAGAAACACATCACAAATACGCATGACCGCACTATCAATCCACCCACCAGACCAGGCACTGAAAACGCCGATTGTGCAACCAATCACTAAAGTAACCGACATCACACTAAAGGCAACCAATAATGATGTACGCGCGCCGAGAATAAGCCGGTCAAAAACCGGTCTCCCAAGATCATCGAAACCAAACCAGTGATGACTATCTGGCGCGGCAAGAATCTCCGGTAATTGCATTTGATAGGGATGCAGCGTTAATAAGGGGGATAATAGTGCCGTGGCCAACCAGACCAATAACATCGTTAACGGTAGCCAGTATAGAGTTCGTTTCATGTGGCGCGCCGTAAGCGTGGATCAATCAAATGATAAAGCGTGTCAGTAAGCATATTGATCGATACATAGATAACACTAATAGTTAACACGCAGCCCTGAAGTAATGGGTAGTCACGGGTTTGAATCGCTTCGATGATTAATCGCCCTAGCCCCGGCCAATCAAACACCTTTTCAGTGATGACCGCCCCTGCCAGTAGAGCGCCAAGTTGTAAACCCGATAAAGTAATCATGGGTAGTAGTGCATTACGTACGCCATGTTGTAACAACACCCGAGTCGGTGATAAACCACGCGCATGGGCACTGCGAATGTAATCTTCACTTAAAACCTCAAGCAGGCTACTTCGCAACATTCTAGATAAAATCGCTGCCAGTGCGGTGCCTAATGTTAGCGCAGGTAATAGCACCGACCAGAAACTATCTCGTCCACTCACTGGCAACCAGCCTAAATAAACCGAAAAGATTAAAATTAACAACGGCCCAAAAACAAAGTTAGGCACCCCTACACCAATCAGTGCAAAACTACTTGCAGAATAATCCCAACCACTGCCTTTACGCACAGCCGCCAGTAAGCCCAGAGGAAAAGCAATTAATACCGCGATAATGAAAGCCATCACGGCTAATTCAATCGATGCCGGCAAGCGTTCGATAATTAAAGAAGACACAGACCGACGATTAATCAGCGAAGAACCCAAGTCGCCTTGCAACAAACCTGACATGTAATTTTGCCACTGGATAATCAATGGCTGATCCAAGCCCAGTGCAATAGTCAACGCTTCTCGATCAGCGGTCTGTGCTTTTTCGCCTAAAATAACTTCAACTGGATCACCCGGGATAAGGTGAATAAATAAAAAGACAATCAAGCTAACACTGAACAGAACAAAGATTAAAGACAGTAGCCGATTAATGAATTGATTCCACATGCTATTCAGTGATAATGACTCGAGTACCGACAGGCACGCGATCGAATAAATCAATCACATCATCATTACGCATTTTGATACAACCATGTGACGTTGGTGAACCAAAATCATCACCGTCAGGTGCGCCATGAATATAAACATAACGTCGCATAGTATCGACATTGCCTAAACGATTTTTACCGATTTCGAGACCGCTTAACCAAAGTATTCGAGTTAAAATCCAGTCACGTTGAGGGTTAGCCGCGCGCAACGTCTCTGAATAGATTTCACCGGTTGGTCGTCGCGCCTGAAAAATAGTAAAGCGCTCACAAGCTTCGCCGATTTTGGCACGAATAATGTGCTCGCCACGTGGTGTGCGCTCACTGCCATTTTGCTCGCCGACGCCATTGCTAGCCGTGGAAACTATATAAGTGGCCACTTCATCACTACCGTTAAACAGTGTTAAGCGTTGTGTTTGAACATCAATCTTAATCATCATTTGCGTCATTATCTTAATACTTTGTGGTCGATATCAGGCCGTCGAAGTTACCATCATCCGATAAGCGATAATTATTAATGCTTCGGTTCATTATCGCAACATTACCTTCATACCACAAAGGCACATAAGGCATCTGTGCATGTAATAATTCCTGAATCTGATAGTAATATCCTGCCATTTCGTCTCGGTCAGTGACTGTAACCGCGGCATCAATCAGCGCATCCATCTTCTCACTGATAAAACGGCCCCGATTGGCACCCTTCGGTGGTATTGATTTACTGTGAAACACATATTCAAAAATGTCCGGTGATCGAATCCCCACCCAGGATAAACTGTACATTTGAAAATTACCTGATTTTATATCACCAAAAAAGGTTCCCCAGTCATAACTGCGAATCACTACATCAATCCCGACTTTGGCCAGTTGTTGTTGAATGGCCGTAGCAATCCGCAAGCGCAGTGGATCGGTAGACGTTTTGTAAGTTATTTTTGGTCGATTGGTTAATGAATATCCAGCCGAAGATAGGAGTGCCCGTGCTTGTTCAGGGTTGTAAGTAATTGTGTTGAGGTTGTTATGCCCAGCCCAATGTTGTGGCGATAATAACGATTCGGCAATACGTGCTTGACCACCACGCAGGTAACGAATAATCGCTTCACGATCGATAGCGTAGGCAATCGCTTGTCGCACTAATAAATCACCAACAATACTATCATTACTATTAAAGCCAATATAACTAAAGCTAGTACCATCAGCCTGCTCTACTTTTAACTGCTCTTGCTGCTTTAAAAAAACGATTATTTCAGTTGGCAAATCATTTTGCATGATATCAATCTCGCCATTCATCATTTTTAAAGCACGAACTGTTGGATCAGTGACTTCAACAAAAACTAAAGATTGCTCATCACTCAAACGTTGCAACTCTAAGTTACGCAAACTAGCGTTATCAATTACTTTGAATGCCCCGCTACCTACCGTCTGAAATTTATTACTATTTTGAGGAATTCCTATAACCATTCGATTAACAAACAGTGTATCGCGTTTGTGTAAAATGAAATCGATGACGTTATCATCAATGACTTTAATCGATTTTATGTTGGACAAATTACTTCGGTGGGGCGAAGCATTGGCATTATCAAGAATATAACGATAACAAGCGGCAACATCTTCAGCTGTTAATCTTTCTCCATTATGAAAAAACCGCCCTTCTTCAAGCAAGGTAAACCGATAATGAGTTGCATTAAGTTTTTGCCAACGGGCTATGCCACTAATCGGTTGGGATTTTTCATTGAATTCAACTAAAGAGCGATAAATTAAACGGTTGATACGTTCTGAATTTGCATCAGTCGCCAAACGAGGATCCAATGTTAGTGGCGCTTGCTGCAAGGCAAAGCGAATTGACTGATCGACGACGGTTTTTTCGCACGCAGTTAAGCATAACAAGCTAACAACGAGTAAAATTTGTCGCATTTCAACTCTCCGTTGCAATCTCTAACAATACCTTCACCAACTTTTATAAGGATGTTCTACAAGACAAACATTATAATAACGATGTTCATCCGAGACTTCTTTGCCTAGCCATGATGGTTGTGAAAAAAATTCATCTTCTGCCTGCAGTTCGATTTCGGCAACGATGAGTCCGGCATTATCTGTTTCAAATACATCAACTTCCCAAACATGATTTTCATGCTTTACCCGATACCGGGTTTTTTGCACTTGTGGTTTTTCACAAAGTGCGTCCAGCATGTGTTCGGCATCGACCATCGGAATGGGGTATTCAAACTCTAAACGGTGGATACCCTTTTCAGCGCTTTTAATATTGATGTTGGCGTTACTGCCTTCAATACGAACCCGAATTGAGGCACGCTCGGGACCCGAAAAATAACCTTGGCGCATTTTGGTACCGTCATCAGCCCCTGCACGCCAACTGTCATCATTTAAAAGGAATTTACGTTCTATTTCGATTGGCATGTGTCTGTATTCCGGCGCTGGTGTCGACAAATGGCGGCATTAAACCGTCAGTCAGGCTAGCGTTAGCAATAATAATAAAACAAGGCACTTTAATAAAAGTTTCTAAGCATTTGTTTAAAAATGACTAATGAATTCTTGTCTAAGATTGGCACAGATTCTGCTTTGAATACAAGTATGCAACCTCGGTTGCAAAGTGTTATCTCCTCTCTTTTTAGCCCGCGACATCCGCGGGCATTTTTTTGCCCGATGGTTATGGGCAGCCAATAGCCGCTATACTGCGCGACACTTACGTGATTAGAGAAATAATAATGCCGCAGATTGATTTACTTTTGCATGCTGAGTGGATAGTTACTGTCGATGCCGATAATCGTGTACTCACCGATCATTGTATTGCTATTGATAGCGGCAAAATAGTCGCCATTTTGCCTTCTAGCGAGTCAGACACAAAGTATCAAGCAAGCGACACCCGCTATTTTCCTAACCAGCTGTTAATGCCTGGACTCATTAACAGCCACACCCATGCGGCAATGAATTTGCTGCGTGGCATTGCCGATGATTTACCGTTAATGGAATGGCTACAAGAACATATCTGGCCGGTTGAACAAAAATGGCTGAGTGCCGAGTTTGTTCGCGCTGGTAGCCAGCTGGCGATTGCCGAAATGCTCCGCAGTGGTACGACCTGCTTCAATGATATGTATTTATTCCCTGACGAAACGGCCCGGGTCGCGGTCGAAATGGGTATTCGTGCCAGCATTGGCTTAATTGTTATCGATTTTCCTACTGTCTGGGCCAATGATGCCAATGAGTACATCAGCAAAGGCCTGCATGTGCATGATCAACTGCATAGTGAAGACTTGATCACGACCTGTTTTGCCCCCCATGCACCTTATACGGTTGCTGATGAGGCACTAAGCAAGCTGCAAATACTCGCCGAAGAACTGGATATTCCTCTACACATTCACATTCACGAAACAGCCCGTGAAATTAGAGATACCGAGAGCAAGCGTCAGCCTCGGCCACTGGAACGCTTGAATTCGCTCGGCTATCTGTCGCCACGCCTGATGGCGGTGCACATGACACAGTTAATAGATGAGGAAATTCAGACCTTAGCGACTAACGGCAGCCATGTCATTCACTGTCCAGAGTCCAACATGAAGTTAGCCAGTGGGGTCTGCCCTGTTCAAAAACTGCTTGATGCAGGCGTAAATATCGCGCTTGGCACTGATGGGGCAGCAAGTAACAACGATCTGGATATGTTTGGCGAAATGCGCAGCGCGGCATTGTTATCAAAAGTCCACACCGGCGACGCGTCGAGCCTCAATGCCACCACTGCGCTACGTATGGCCACGATTAATGGTGCTAAAGCACTGGGCATTGACGCCACTACCGGTTCACTAGAAGTCGGCAAAGCCGCCGATATCATTGCTTTACAGCTCGATACGCTTGAAACCAGGCCGATGTACGAGGTGATTTCGCAAATTATCTACGCCTGCGGCCGCCAGCATGTCACTGATGTCTGGGTCGCTGGCCTACAACGCTTGCAAGCGGGTGAATTAGTCGGTGTTGACGAAGTTAGTCTGCTCAAAACCGCTAAAGACTGGCAAAATCGCATTCAAGATGCGTTATAATACCTTGATTGAATAACGAATTTAGTGGAGTTTCCAATGTCTCAAGCCATCACCGTCGAACACAACCTCTCGCCGGTTAAACAAGACGTATTAGGGATTGATAACTGGCCAATCTGGAGTAAAGAGGTCTCTACCTTTAGCTTCACCTACGACCAGACTGAGAAGTGTTACTTCCTTGAAGGTGAGGCAACGGTCACCCCTGACGGTGGCGAACCGGTACACTTAACCGAAGGTGACTATGTCATTTTCCCGGCAGGGTTAAGCTGTACCTGGGAAATTACAGAAGACGTTGAAAAGCACTACGACATTGGATAAAGCCCCCATGCCTCAAACAAATGTAGACCCCGCAGAAATCTCAAAATTTGAAGCGCTTGCTCACCGTTGGTGGGACAAAAACAGCGAGTTCAAACCACTGCATGAAATTAACCCACTGCGCCTCGATTATATTGATAGCCACGCTGATCTCGCTGGCAAAACAGTCATCGACGTGGGGTGTGGTGGCGGTATTCTGGCTGAGAGCATGGCCCAGCTAGGTGCCAAGGTAACTGGCATCGATATGGGTGAAACACCTTTATCCGTGGCCAAATTACACATGCTTGAATCCGGTGTTGAAGTTGATTACCAACAAATCACCGCTGAAGCGATGGCAGAAAAAATGCCTGGCGCCTTTGATGTCGTTACCTGTCTAGAAATGCTTGAACATGTGCCGGATCCTGCTTCAGTGATTAGTGCCTGTGCAAAACTGGTGAAGCCCGGTGGCAAGGTGTTTTTCTCAACCATCAATCGCAACATGAAAGCCTATGCCTTTGCCATTGTCGGCGCGGAATATGTCTTACAATTACTACCTAAAGGCACCCATGACTACGCCAAATTCATTCGCCCCTCGGAAATGGAAAGCTGGTCACGACACGCTGACCTGCAAGTTAATGACCTCATCGGCATGAGCTACAACCCTTTCAGCCGCACTTATTCGTTGGGTGATGATATTGATGTCAATTACATGATGAGCTGCACGGCAGAATAGACCCACATCATGGCCTTCTCTGCAGCAAAAAATGGTTACCGCACGGTTCTATTCGATCTAGATGGCACACTACTCGACACCGCCCCTGATTTAGCTAATTCACTGAACCATGTCTTAAGCCAAAATGGCCGCGATACCTTGCCCTATGAAACGATTAGGCCATGGGTCTCACATGGCGGTTTAGTGATGATTCATAAGGCTTTTAACATAGAACCTAACCATCCGAAATTTGAGGCTTTACGCGACCAGTTGCTCGAGCATTATCGTGCCAATATCGCTATTCAAACACGTTTGTTTGATGGCATGGAAACGGTGCTTATCCAGCTGGAAACACGTGATATTCAATGGGGAGTGGTGACCAATAAACCCGCCTGGTTGACTGAACCCTTACTTCAGGAGCTTGGGCTAATGGCGCGCTGCGCCTGTGTCGTCAGTGGTGATACGCTGGCTGAACGCAAACCTCACCCAGCCCCATTGCGGCATGCTTGTGAACTGACGAATAGCCAAATTGACGAGTGCTTATATATTGGCGATGCACAGAGAGATATTGAAGCTGGTAAAAATGCTGGCATGGGCACCCTCGTCGCCTTATTTGGATACATCGACGATCAAGACGATCCCGAAAGCTGGCAAGCCGACGCGATGATAAATCACCCTCTAGAGATTTTAGACTGGATAAGTAATCAATTAAGCTGTAAACAAAGTTAACAATTCAACTCTTGCTGCTCCCATAGGCCTATGTAAAGCTTCATTGCTAACTACTGAACAAAAAAAGGACCGCATGACCTCATCCAAACCGGGTATACAAGCACGACTTGCTGCATTGCAGGCAGTTTTTATTGGTCAACTGCCCGACAAAATTGATGCCGTCAATAAATTTTGGAAATCGATACGCGAACAAGGCTGGGAAAAAGAAAACTCACGCGGCTTACGTATTCTGGTTCATGGCTTAGCTGGTACAGCGGGCACCTTTGGTTTGCACAGTGTTTCCAACGCTGCCAAACACGTCGATCGATACCTTTCCGATATATTTGCCAGCGAACAAATGCCAACTATCGAGCAACTCAATCAAATTGAAGCCTTACTCGATACGCTAATTGATGAAATACCCAAACCCGGTGAAAAAATTAAGCAAACTACCGGTAGTCACCCAACGAAAAAACAAAACACTGCGCCAACTAATGCTAACAACGTATTAATTGTTGATGACGATCTCGATTACGCGGATGTGCTCGCCGAACAACTTCGTGAACAAGGTTTTGAAGTCAGTGTACTGACTCATCCCGGCAGAATACTCGATGTTATCGCTCGTTTTCATCCCGGCGTTATTTTAATGGACATGGTTTTCCCTGAGGGAGATTTAGCCGGTGCTGCCGCGATAGAAACATTAAAAGCAAATAGTATTGAAACTCCGGTGATTTACTTATCGGTCATGGACGATATGAACTCTCGGCTTAATGCATTACGCACCGGCGTTCTGCACTACATGACTAAGCCAATAGATTTCCCCAGCCTGCAAGCGAAGATCAGTCAACTGGTGGAATCAGCACCTAATGATCCCTACCGTATTTTAATTATTGATGATGAAGAAAATTTAGCGCGTGCCCATGCTGAGATACTCAAAGATGCAGGTATGCGCGTGCGCACAGTCATCAACCCATTAGAGTTAATTGATGCGGTAAGAGATTTCGAACCGGAACTGGTGTTAATGGATCTTTATATGCCGGGTTGTTCAGGATTAGAAGCGGCGACTATCCTAAGACAAATCATCGACTACGATACAGCCCCTATCGTCTTTCTTTCAACCGAACAACGTATCGATAAGCAACTCGCCGCCATGAACATGGGCGGTGATGACTTTATGGTTAAACCCGTTTCCCCTGACTATCTAAAACAATCGGTGACTGCCCGAGTTAAACGGGCGCGAAGCATGACTGAAGCACGAGATCGCTTATACGTATCGGTGGATGAATTAACTTCGGCAAAAGATAATGCCGATAAAGCCAATGTAGCTAAGTCAGAATTTGTTTCGCGGATGAGTCATGAATTGAGAACACCGTTAAACTCAATCTTAGGTTTTGCACAGCTACTCGACATGAATAGCGAAAACTCACTTAATACAAATCAGCAAAAAAACGTCTCCCATATCCTTGATTCAGGTTGGCATTTACTTGATCTCATTAATGACATTCTTGATTTATCAAAAGTTGAGTCCGGACGAATTTCATTACATTTAAGTGAAATAAATATTGCTAACACACTTAATGAAGCAGTGACTATTAATGAACAAGACGCCGAAAAACAAAATATAAATTTTGAATTTGATAGCTCAATAGATGCTGACAGCATGGTTGAAGCCGACACAACTCGACTAAGACAGGTATTCGTTAACCTGATTTCAAATGCGATTAACTATAATAAACAAGCGGGCAGCATCACTATTAAAACCGAGATGATGCCTAAAGAAGAAATTCGTGTTTCATTTACTGATACCGGTCCAGGCATAGATGAAAATCGTTTTGACGAACTTTTCACCCCTTTTAACCGCCTTGATATGGAACTAAAAGGTATTGCTGGTAACGGCATTGGACTGGCCATTAGTAAACGGCTAATCCAATTAATGGGCGGTGACATTGGCGCCTACAATAACATTAATGAAGGCTGCACTTTCTGGGTTCAACTGCCCATTCATAGCAAACAGGAGCGGGCCGTTATTGCAGTTGACAAAAATAGCCGCGGGGATGCAAAATCGACCACGGTTTATACGGTTCTCTACATTGAAGACAACAAAGCTAATCTTGAGTTAGTTTCGAAACTTATCGCCACACGCGAGAATATAAAACTGATTGCCACAAGAGATGCAGAGTCAGGTCTTGATTTAGCTCGAAAATGTCAACCCGATTTAATCATGCTAGATGTTGATCTGGCGGACATGGATGGCTACACCATGCTGAGTGCACTACGCACCATGCACCACCTACAGGAAACCCCGGTGCTGGCAATAACCACCAATGAACCACCTATTGAAGAATATTTAAGTGAAGTAGGCGGATTTTATAACTATATTTCCAAACCCTTCGATTTGAAAAAATTTCTCATCATCATTGAACAAGCCCTTAAAGCAGGGCAATCAGGAACAAGCCCGGTAATTCATTAACTTGATTTCTAGCGTGTGCCGTTATAGATCTCATTCGCTTTATCACTCAGTCGATCAGCTAATGTCCGTTCAACAAAAGGATTACTGAGCAATGGCGCATCACGACCATAATTGAAGCCAAACCAGGCACCTAGCGCACCACCCAGGATCAAACCAATAATCAAGCCATTTAAAATTTTCATTGTCACTCCTAACGTCCGCTTCACTTTACCTTTATAATAGGCAGATATGCCAAATACGTCCATTGACAATGCTTACCGTTATTGCCAGCAACTAGCCAGTCAGCATTATGAAAATTTCCCCGTTGCATCCGTGCTGTTGCCAAGCCATTTGCGTAAGCCAATAAGTGCTATCTATGCATTTGCCCGTCAAGCAGACGATTTCGCCGACGAAGGGGATTTTAGCTCTGAGCAACGTCTTGCCCTGCTAACAGAGCACGGCCAGGCATTGGATAACGCCCTACTCGGTGAGCCTACTGACGATCCTGTGTTTATTGCCTGTGCTGACAGCATTCAGCAATACCACCTGACAACATCATTGTTTCATGATCTTCTCACTGCCTTCAAACAGGATATTGAGAAGAAATCCTATCCGTTATTTACTGAAATCCTCGATTATTGTCGTTACTCAGCTAACCCTGTTGGTCGGTTGTTACTGCAATTACAGAATATTCGTGATGAACATGCTTACGAAATCAGCGATTCAGTGTGTAGCGCTTTGCAACTAATTAACTTTTATCAGGATCTAGCCCAGGATTTTGATGAAAATCAGCGAATCTATTTAGCTGAGGATGAAATGCGGCAAGCAGGTGTGTCACTCGAAGACATTAAAAATAGGTGCAGCAATGAAGCAATGCAAAAATTCATGTACACACAATATCAGCGTGCCGAAGATATGCTCATCGCAGGCAAACAATTGCCAAAATTGATAGGTGGTCGACTTGGAATTGAAATTCGGCTAACACTACTAACTGCGCAACGTATTGTTAAGCGGTTAAAACAACAGCAAAATGTATTTGCCCGACCAAGATTGCGTAAAAGAGACTGGGCTATTGTGTTTTTCCAGTTAATAACGATGCGTCTACCGCATTAGCTTGCGATCTTATTCTCAATTATAATAACAACCTATGGACGCCGAACAATACTGCCAACAACAAGCCGCCAACAGTGGCTCAAGCTTTTATTATAGCTTTATGTTTCTTGAGCCAAAGCAACGACAAGCCATCACAGCTGTCTATGCTTTTTGCCGTGCGGTTGATGATGCCGTTGACGATTGTTCTGATCCAATCGTTGCAGCCGCGGCTTTAAATTGGTGGCGGAGTGAAATCGGACGTGTATTCCACGGCGTTCCGCAGCACCCGATTGGACTATCTCTGAAACATAGCCTGGCGCATTTTGATTTTTCCGAAAGTCACTTTAATGAAATTATTGATGGCATGGAAATGGACATCCACCCCATGCGTTTCCAAAATTTTGACGAACTGACTATCTACTGTTACCGCGTTGCCGGTGTTGTTGGTTTGTTAGCCGCCAACATTTTTGGTTTTAGCGACGCAAAAACACTTGAATATGCAAAGACCTTAGGTACAGCCTTCCAGCTCACCAATATTCTGCGTGATGTCGGCGAAGATGCCCAGCGCAAACGCATTTACTTACCACTCGATGAACTTCAGCGCTTTAAAGTGACTGAAGCAGATATACTCAACAACACTTACTCGGATGCAATGCGTGAACTACTTGCCTTTCAGGGACAACGCGCCAATTTATTTTACGAAAAAGCTTATGCCCTCCTGCCAGACGGCGATCGTTATCAACAACGTAGCGGCTTAATTATGGCGGCTATTTATCAATCGCTTTTATCTAAGATCACATCGACTAACTTTGCCGTCCTGCATCAACGAGTTAGCATTAACCCGTTAAAAAAATTATGGATCGCATGGAAAACTAACCGCGCTGAAAAACGTCACCACAGTCAACAACAACGCACGGCTGCCCACTAACTAGAATGCCACAAACTATTAAAAGTGAAGTAACCATTATTGGTGGTGGATGGGCTGGTTTAAGCGCCGCTGTTCAACTTAGCCAACAAGGTAAGCAAGTTACACTCTATGAATCAGCCAAACAATTAGGCGGACGCGCCCGTTGTGTTGCTTTTGAGAAACATCGAGTCGACAACGGTCAACACTTATTAGTAGGCGCTTATCACCAAACATTACAAATAATGCAAACTTGCGGCGTTGATGTCGCTGAAGCATTTTTTCGCACGGGCATGACACTTTCATTGCAAACAAGTCGCCGTCGTCAGTACCGAATCAATGCGGCACCACTCCCTGCGCCTTTAAGCCTGGCCGTTGGTTTATTAACTGCTCGCGGCTATAGCTTGACGGAACGCTTTCGATCAATACTATTTTTACTCTCATTACAAAAATCATCTTTCATTTTAGATGAAGATACAAGCGTTGAAGAACTTTTCAAAAGCCAGCCACGCAATGTCTGGCGGACATTATGGGAACCTCTGTGCCTGGCCGCGCTCAACACACCTGCCAACATTGCTTCTGCGCAAATATTTCTCAATGTATTAAAAGATAGTTTTACCCACAAAGCCTCCGATGCCGACCTGCTTATACCACGCACTGATTTATCCGGATTATTCGTTGCACCAGCAATGCGCTTTATTGAAAAAAATCACGGTCACATACATCTCGGCCAACGAGTGACTGATTTAAAAATCAGCAATGGACGCATTCAGGGGATCTATTGTGGTGAACAACTCGTGTCTACCTCACAAGTGATTTTGGCTACGCCAATTACCGCCACGAACAGGATAATAGAAAATCAACTTGCACTTAAAGACATGCACACACAACTTTCACAATTTAGCCATCAACCCATTTGTACTATTTATCTACAATACGATGAGTCAATTCAACTAAATACGCCGATGCTAGGCTTAAGTGGTCTGACTGCACAATGGTTATTCGATCGTCGACATTCTGGACAAAAAGGCCTTATTGCAGCGGTAATCAGTGCCGAAGGTGCACACATGAATTTAGATGGTCCTACGCTAGCTCAACTAGTTAATGATGAATTAATGGAGTTATTTGACTGGCCTGAAGCAAATGAAATGAAAGTATTACGAGACAAACGCGCTACTTTTACCGCCAGCGTAAACATCAATAAACTCCGTCCTCAACATAAAACTTCTGTTGAAGGTTTATGGTTAGCCGGCGACTATGTCCAAAGCCCTTATCCAGCAACACTCGAAGCTGCTGTGCAGAGTGGTGTACAATGTGCTGAATCACTTTTAGGTCAATAAATAAAACATGCCAAACATTAAGATTCCCCAAAATTACCAAGCCAAGCCTGATTTGCTCGCAGAGCGAGTTATTTTAGTAACGGGCGCTGGAAGTGGCATTGGCCGTGAAGCGGCAATGCAATACGCTTCGCTCGGCGCCACGGTCATCATCACTGGACGCACAACCGGCAAACTGGAAACCCTTTATGATGAAATAATGGCAAAAGGCCATATTGAACCGGTTATCTTTCCAATGGAAATGGATAAAGCCACAGAACAAGATTACCTCGGCATGGCGGGCGGCATTGAAAATGAATTCGGTCGACTTGATGGTTTGTTACATAACGCTGCAGAGCTTGGCAGTTTAACACCGATTGATCACTACCCTGCTAAGTTATGGCAGGATGTTTGTAATGTGAATTTACATGGTCCAGTATTATTAACTCAGGCCTGTTTACCGCTACTAAGGCGAGCCAAGCAAGCGTCTATTATCTTTAGTTCAACCGATGATTATGAAAAACAATCAGCCTACTGGGGTGCCTATGCGGTATCAAAACAAGGTATTGATGCCTTCATGTTGGTATTGGCCGATGAATTAGAAAACAACACTAACATTCGTGTTAATGCCATTAACTCAGGTCCTGTTCGCACTCGCTTAAGGTCACAGGCCTACCCGGCTGAAGATCCTAATACACTAAAAATAGCCGCTGACATTATGACTGCCTATGCTTTTTTAATGGGTTCAGATTGCTCAGATATTCACGGCAAGATCATTAACGCGCAGTAAACCTGAAAAATAGAAAGCTAACAATAGTTTTGTTAAGATTACCTATCAACGTTAGTCATTAGAAACGATAAGCTTATGAAATTACCCTCTAAGAACCCACTCATCTATGTTGCCAGAAGTAAAATTCATGGCAAAGGTTTGTTTGCGCAAAAGCCTATACGCAAAGGTGAAATTATTGGCACACTCACTGGCCAGTTCACTCAGAAAGATGGCTCTCATGTTTTGTGGATTAATGAAACAAAAGGTATTCGAGTACGATGTGACTTTCGCTACATCAACCACAGTCAAACACCTAATGCGGTTTACTACGACACATTAGAAGTCTGCGCACTCAGAGATATTAAAGTTGATGAAGAATTAACGCACAACTACGGTGGGGAATAATTTCAGCGATCAAAACCGACTTCGATATAAAACTTTCCTGCTCCCGTCTCAAACGGAATCACAATAATCTTACCTTCAACGGCATGCTTTATTTCATGCCCAGCACCTTTAACGACAATTGGCGTGGCCATTGTGAAATCATAACCATCTGACTCTAATAGTAACTTTGCGTTACCCGTCGCCATATTGGTTACTTCACCGACTAAATCAGTCACGGTATCATCGATACTGCTTACCGATTCACCGAGCATTTTATTTGTGATATTAAAAATAGCGTCAGATTCAAATGAAATGGCTAACGAACAGTTACCTTGTGGGCTGTTCATGGCGATGATGCCGGTCACATCACCCTTTGCACGGCTACCATTTTTGACACCTGGCTTTCCAGGTGTGCAACTAACATTTGCCATGGTTGATAGTACGTTGGTTATTGATGCGAAAAACGGGTTCAGTAATTGTGCTTTCATGCGGGTTAATCCGTACACCTTATAGTTGTGTTTAGTAGCGTATCGGTATTAGGCACCTTTTAATTACCACACAAAAAGTGGCCGCAACGGCAAAAATTGGCCGCTTAGGTACTCTGTTAAACGTCAAATTCCCGTCAGTTTTCTCACGTGAAGTTCAAGCTACTTATAAGTACTTGTATTTAAAGGGAACACAGGGGTTCCCTTAATTGGCATGAAATTAGCATGAGTATTAGCAAAGATATTTAGGATAACGAGGGTGATCCATCATGGCACGTTTACATCAATCAGAAGCGAGTTTGGTAGAAAGTAGTGCGGAAACTCAAGCTACAGGCTTTAAACCTGCTGGCAGAGACTCTTCGGTAACGACCGAATGGGAAATTACCCGCAAACTACAAACATCGCTTGATGTTAACCAAATCATCCATTTATTTCATGAAGAATTAGCATTAGTTATACCTTGTAAGCAACTGAAGTATGATAATAAAGATAAAAGCATTGAAGTCATTAGTGGTAACGACGGGCGGCATAATTGTAATTATCAGTTAAAAATAGCCAATGAATCGCTGGGACATCTTCGCTTTAGCCGAAGCCAGCGTTTTACTGAAACGGAGCTTCACCGTATTGAAGAATTACTCTGTTTACTTGTACACCCGCTACATAATGCTCTGCTTTATCAAGCCGCTATCACCAGCGCTATGTGCGACCCACTAACCGGTGCTTACAATCGTGGGGCACTAGATAACATGTTAGACAAAGAACATGATCTAGCACACCGCCATGGAAATGCCCTGTCTATTATGATGATTGATATTGACCACTTCAAAAGTATTAATGATAAGTTTGGTCATGCAATGGGTGATAATGCATTGAAAGCATTAGTAAAATGCATCAATCACAATATTCGCAGCACAGATACGCTATTCCGCTATGGCGGCGAGGAGTTTTGCCTAATCCTCAGTAATACAGAACAAGATGGTGCGCAGCTACTTGCTGAACGTGTACGTCAAAGTGTAGAAGAGATGATTTATATTCATGAAGATGCCACGCTACAGTTCACTATTAGCATAGGCACAGCAACCTTACGCATGGATGAAGGCGTGAATATGCTACATAAACGCGCCGATGAAGCGATGTACGAAGCAAAGAGCAATGGCCGAAATAAAGTACAAACAGCAGAACTAACCACTGTTTAGCATTTAAAGCGGTTACGCAAGCAATATAATGTGCCAATTTTTGAATTGGGTCACAGTCGCCCACCGGTTTTCTCAAACCAGTTCACATACGACCCCAAAATAGATTACTATACTCTGAACATAGGAAGTTACCGAAACGAGAGTGTAGTTAGATGGACGCAGCATTACAGCAAATTGATAATTTAACAGAAAAGCCTTACCCGCTTGTCTATTTCGAAACATTGCGCGAACCACATGTAGTCGATTTATTTAAATCTCTCTCGCTCGTTTGCAGTAAAGCCATTTACCACTGGACACCGATGAATGGCATGTATCGAATGGATGCGAGTCATATCTTGATTCCTCGCACGCAAGAACCTCATCACCTGCTTGAAAGTATCTTATCAACACCGCATTTTGGTGTGTACTTGTTAAGTGGTTTTGAAGAAAACCTGAAAGATTACCGTAGCATGAATCTGATAAAGAAAATCATTTCAGATTATAAAAACACGCAGAGAATGGTAATCATGCTTGGAAACAACATTGAGATTCCACTCGAATTACGGACCTCAGTTGCCCATATCCGTCATCAAGTTAAACCCACAACGGCGACAGCATCGCGTCGAGTCAGCTAGCGTTTCTTACGGGCTTTTTTCTTAGAGCGACTGCGGTTATCAGGCTTACTGGCCTGTTTTGCCTTGGGTGTGGGTTTCTTTTTCTGTAGCTTGTCTTGAATGTGCGCCGTTGAAAACAGCGAGGCAATTTCTGCTCGTTCCAATTCCACATACTTACCCATTTTCAAGTTGCGCGGCAAATTCATCGGTCCATAGCGAACCCGAATTAGCCGACTCACTTGTAAACCAACCGCTTCCCACATGCGTCGGACTTCTCGGTTGCGGCCTTCACGAATGGTGACGTTATACCAGTGATTTGCACCCTGGCCACCTTCATCTTTTATATTCTCAAAACGCGCCAACCCATCTTCAAGCATCACGCCTTTGGTTAATTTTTCAAGAACAATACCATCGACTTCACCAAACACACGCACAGCATATTCTCGATCAATACTTGTTGAGGGGTGCATAAGTGCATTGGCTAATTCACCATCAGTGGTGAATAACAACAAACCTGAACTATTAATATCTAAACGACCAACACTTATCCAACGAGCACCATTTAATGGCGGCAACGTTGCAAACACATCTTTTCGACCTTTCGGATCATTACGTGTGCAAATTTCACCTTCAGGTTTGTGATAAAGCAGAACACGCTGCGCATCATCAGAGTTGCTAAGTTCAACAACTTCACCATCAAGCTTAATAACGTCTTTGCTCGTCACGCGGTCTGCCGTACGCGCAACCGTACCATTAATCATTAAGCGACCAGCATCGATCCATGATTCCATTTGTCGGCGCGAACCAAACCCGGCGCGGGCTAATACCTTATGTAGTTTTTCGCTCATAGAATTAATTAAGCTTCAGCAGAAGAATCTATTTCTTCATCTCGACTAGCATCTGCATCAGCAACGGTTTCAGTGTTTTCATCACGAGTATTTTCTATCTCTGCATCAACATTAACGTCTGCTTCTACATTGCCATCATCCGTTTGGCCAGTACCATTTTCAGCAGTTGGCATTTCAATACCGGGAAGTTGTAGATCAAGTTCAGCATTCACCGATTCAAAATCACGCAACTCAGCGAGGCTAGGTAATTCATCAAGTGATTTTAATCCGAAATAATCAAGAAATGTTTTTGTTGTGCCGTACATAGCTGGTTTACCGGGTACGTCACGGTAACCAACAATATTAATCCATTCGCGTTCAGTTAATGTTTTAACAATGTTTGAACTAACCGATACGCCACGGACGTTTTCAATTTCACCACGTGTCACCGGTTGGCGATACGCAATCAGGGCTAAGGTTTCAAGCAACGCACGTGTGTAACGTTGCGGCTTTTCTTCCCATAACCGTGACACCCACGGCGCCATATCTTCACGAACTTGTAAACGGTAACCACTGGATACTTCACGTAGTTCAATGCCGCGATCTTCGCAGTCATCTTTAATTTCATCTAATGCCGTTTTTATCTCTTCTTTACTAGGCTGAAAGTCACCTTCAGCAAACAGACTCAATAACCTATCGATATTCAGTGGCTGGCCAGCAGCAAGCAGCGCTGCTTCTATAACTTTTTTGACGATTCCAGCATTCATATTATTCTACTTCCGCATCAAAGTGGGGTGATTCATCATCTTGGCTTGCTGACGATGATTTTACGTAGATAGGACCAAAAGGCTCATTTTGCAGCATTTCGATCAAACCCTCTTTTAATAATTCTAAAATAGCTAATAAACTGACAACAACACCTGAACGCCCTTCTTCCGGTGTAAACAACGCTGTAAACTCGGTAAACTTCTCTCGCTCCATCGCACTCAATACATTTGACATGCGTTCACGAACCGACAAAGGTTCCATTTCAATATGGTGATGCGCGTATTTTTCAGCACGTTGCAAGACTTTTTGGAAGGCAAACAAGACATCGCGTAAATCTACTTCAGGCGCATGTTCAATATGGTGCACTTCAGGCGTACGAATTTCGACGGTAAAGTTGTCACGGTTAAGCCGAGGCATGCCATCCAGGTTTTCTGCTGCTTGTTTGTAGCGTTCATACTCTTGCAGTCGACGAACTAATTCGGCACGTGGATCTTCTTCACTGTCTTCGTCATCTTCAGTTCGGCGCGGCAATAACATTCGCGATTTAATTTCAGCCAGCATCGCGGCCATCACTAAATATTCAGCCGCAAGTTCAAGTTGAATTGCTTTCATAATCTCGACGTATTCCATGTATTGCCGGGTAATTTCAGCAAGAGGAATATCAAGTATTTCTAAATTTTGTCGCCGAATCAGATACAACAATAAATCTAATGGCCCTTCAAATGCGTCAAGAAAAACTTCTAGGGCATCGGGCGGTATATAAAGGTCTTGTGGCAACTCGGTGACTTTTTCACCTTGCACAATGGCAAAGGGCATCTCTGACTGATGCGGTGCATCTGTCGTTTCAGCCGCTATCTCTTCGTTCTCTTCAGTCGCAGCCATTGTCGATTTTGTTTTACTCATAATGATTGATCTGCTAACGGTATGATAAGCCCATTACCTGGCGCACTTCTTCTAATGTTTCTCGCGCCACATCACGTGCTTTTTCACTACCTTCATTCATAATATTTTTAACTAACTCAGGATTTTCAATATATTCTTTGGCACGCTCAGCGATAGGTTTAAGTTCTTCAAGCACCGCATCCACGATATGCTGCTTACAATCGATACAACCAATAGCGGCATTTCGACAGCCCTGTGCAAGATCATCTCGAGTCGACTCATCCGTGTAAACTTCGTGCAATAACCAAACTGGGCATTTTTTTGGCTCGCCCGGATCTGTACGTCGAACTCGCGCAGGATCAGTGGGCATAGTACGAATTTTTTGTTCAGCCTGTTCAGGATCTTCTCGAAGGCTAATCGTATTGTTATACGACTTCGACATTTTTTGTCCATCAAGACCTACCATTTTTGAAGTAGGTGTCAGAAGTTGATTCGGTTCAGGTAATACAATACGACCGCTGCCTTCTAAGAAACCGTATAGACGTTCACGATCACCAAGGGTAATATTTTGTTGTTCATCTAATACCGCTTGTGCCGTTAACAATGCTTCGTGATCACCTTGTTCTTGATAACGACGGCGAAGTTCATGGTATAACTTGGCATTCTTCTTACCCATTTTTTTGGCGGCAGCATTGGCTTTTTCTTCAAAACCGGCCTCCCGACCATAAAGATGATTGAAACGGCGCGCTACCTCACGGGTTAATTCAACATGTGCAACTTGGTCTTCACCAACAGGCACCTGCCCGGCTTTGTAAGCCAGAATATCGGCGCTTTGTAATAATGGGTAACCTAAAAAACCATAGGTCGCCAAATCTTTATCTTTGAGTTTTAACTGCTGATCTTTATAAGTGGGCACACGTTCTAACCAACTTACCGGCGTCATCATTGAAAGTAATGTATGCAGTTCAGCATGTTCAGGCACACGAGATTGAATAAACAATGTTGAGTTACCTGGGTTCACCCCACAAGCTAGCCAATCAATCACCATATCCCAAACACTATCAGCAATGATGCTCGTGTCTTCATAGTGAGTGGTTAGTGCATGCCAGTCTGCAACAAAGAAAAAGCATTCATATTCATGTTGCAGCGTAATCCAATTCTTTAATACACCGTGATAGTGGCCAAGATGGAGCTGTCCGGTAGGACGCATGCCGGACAGTACGCGGTCATTTCGACCAGGGTTAGAACTCAAAAAATGCCTCCAATACCATCACTTTTATTCAGTGATGGCAGCTAAATAGAATGTGTCACAAATAAGAAATAGGATTATACCCTGAAACGTTATGAGCTGGGCAGAAATTTGGTACTTTAACTGAAGCACACTTAGACGATGAATAACTTATTATTCAACTAGTTAAAGCGTAATTATGATCTTAATTATTACTATGGGTAAGTGCCCATTCCTTGCCTCTGCACTTCGATTTCATCATGGCACATATCCAATACAGTAGTGGGCTCAGTCCCACAGTGACCACCGTCAATAATCAGATCAACAGCGTGCTCGAGTAGATCACGGATATCTTCTGCTTCCGTCATCGGGCTGTCTTGATCGGGCAAGATAAGAGTTGAGCTCATCATTGGTTCTCCCAACTCATCTAACAGTGCATGCACAATGGCATTATCAGGCACCCGCAGGCCAATACTTTTACGTTTAGGGTTCTGTAAGCGTCGGGGTACTTCTCGCGTCGCAGGTAAAATAAAGGTGTAAGGCCCCGGTGAAAGTGATTTCATCAATCGGTAATGCTGATTGCTCACTTTCGCATAAGTTGATATTTCCGATAGATCTCGGCAGACAAGGGTAAAGTTATGTCTTTTTGACACTTTACGTATCCGTGACAAGCGTTCCATCGCGGTTTTATCGCCAATATGACAGCCAAGTGCATAACTGGAATCAGTCGGGTAGACGATCACCCCGCCACGACGAATAATTTCGACACTTTGGTGGATTAACCGACCTTGTGGGTTATCCGGGTGGATTTGAAAAAACTGACTCATACTGTCTTTAAATCACTCGGCCAGTGCTCACTTTCCCAGAGGGTATTACAGCTGTCAGGCATAGCCCGAAGTCGACCAAGCTCAACCCATGGGTTTTCAGGGCCGTGGAAATCACTGCCCTGAGAGGCGAATAATTCAGCACGCTTAGCATGCGCAGCCATGCTCATGCAGTCGTCGGCACTGTGACTACCCGAGACAACTTCCATCGCCACACCGCCAGACTCACGAAACTCAGCTAATAATGTGCGTAATCGGGTCGCTGTAATGCGGTAACGAGCAGGATGAGCCACCACGGCAATACCGCCCGCACCGGTTATCCAGCCTACGCCTTTATCTAGTTCAGGCCACTTTCCAGGTACATAACCCGGCTTGCCGCGTACAAGATAATGTTTAAAAACATCTCGAATTGACTCAGAATAGCCTTTTTCGACTAAAAAATGGGCGAAATGCGTACGTGCGATTAAGCCACTCTTAGCAAAAGCCTTGGCACCTTCAAAAGCATCTGGAATACGTTTTTTAGCCAGGCGTCGGCCAATTTCTTCAGCCCGCCATTCACGGTAGGCGCGCGTTTCCTCTAAACCATCTTGCAGCGCTTTATTATTAATATCGACATTGAGCCCAACAATATGGATAGTTTGTCCCATCCAGCTAACCGAAACTTCTACCCCGTTTATCAGTCTTATATTGTGTTGTTTTGCAGCCAGGTGCGCTTCAGCAAGACCCGCCGTGGTATCGTGATCGGTGAGCGCCAACACATCAACTTCCTGCTCAGCAGCATGCGCTAGCACATCAGTCGGAGATAACGTCCCGTCTGAGGCAAGGCTATGGCAATGTAAATCGATTTTCATCGCGCGCATAGTAGCCTATCTGAGCAGATTATTCTCCTACTGTGAGCATAATCTGATAGTCAGGGGCATACTGGCTCGGGCATAATAGCGTAATATTTACATTTAACTGAAAAAGAGGGGCAACACCCACGGGGTGTTCACAAAGCAGCAAATGAAATTTTTGTTCGATTATTTTCCAATCATTGCTTTCTTCATCGCGTTCAAGATTACCGATAACGATATTATCTTTGCCACCATCACTGCAATGGTCGCGGGCATACTGCAAATCAGTGCCTACTGGATAAAGTTTCGTCGCTTTGAAAAAATGCACATCATCCCACTTGCGATTCTTTTAGTGATGGGCAGTATCACGGTTTATCTCGGTGACCCACTTTATATCAAATGGAAAGTCACTGTTGTTGAATGGGTTATGGGTCTTGCTTTAATTGCTAGCCAATACATTTGGAAAGTAAACTGGATTAAAAAAGCCATGGGTCAAGCCTTCGATGCACCGGATGATTTATGGCATCACATTAATCTTGCCTGGGCGTTGTTCTTTATTGCTGTTGGCTTCTTGAATATCTATGTTCTCTACAATTTTAGTACCGAAGATTGGGTTAACTTTAAACTATTCGGCTTGATGGGTCTGACCTTTGGCTTTACGCTCATCACCATGCTCTTCCTGTTCCGCTACGTGAACAAAGATGAAGATGACGAAGAAAAAAATGAACAAGGTGAACAATAATGTACTACGCCATTATTAGTGAAGATATTGAAAATAGTTTAGAAAAACGTAAAAGTGCTCGCCCTGATCATATTGAGCGTTTAAATAAGATGAAAGATGAAGGCCGTTTACTGCTAGCCGGGCCCCACCCTGCTATTGATAGCAACGAACCGGGGGAAGCTGGTTTTACCGGTAGCCTTGTCATCGCTGAATTCACTTCACTAGCCGCTGCACAAAGCTGGGCTGATGAAGATCCCTATGTTAAAGCTGGCGTTTACGCTAGCGTAACCGTTAAACCATTCAAGAAGGTTCTACCATAAATGGATAATGCACAACGAGTCATTCGTATAAAAGAATTATTAACCAGTGAGCTTGATGCAAGCTCGGTTGATGTTATCGATGAAAGTCATAAACACGCAGGTCATGCTGGCGCTAAAACTGGCATGGGACATTTTGAAGTCCATATCACTGCCGCCGCGTTTGCTGGAAAATCGATGTTACAAACCCACCGCATGGTCTATGAAGCACTTGGTGACATGATGCAAACAGATATACACGCATTAAGTATAAAAGCCCGTACACCGGAATAATAATTATTAAAGATCTAATCTCAAGGAAGTACTTATGAACATAACAAAAACAATTTTGACCATGGCTATTGCCAGCACCTTACTCACCGCTTGCGGCAGTGAAACAACTAAAGACAGCGGCGATGCGAGCATGAGCAAAGAAAGCATGCCGACAAAAATGGATGACAACACGCTTGCAACAATCAATGGCACAACAATTAGTAAGAGTGATATTAAAGCCTATTCAAAACAACGAAATAGCAATAAACAAAAAGGCCAACCTAATATCTCGTCGCAAGAAGCACTCAACGAATACGTCAACTATGAACTCATCGTACAAGATGCCGTTAGCAAAGGCGTTGATAAAGTACCAGGGTTTGTTGAAGAGGTTGACCTACTCAAACGTAGTGCGTTGGTTAATGCCGCCTTCCGTGCTTACCTAGCGGCCAATCCGCTCACCGATGATTCAATGAAACAAGATTATGACTCAAGACTTAGCGACTTAACGCTCAGCGAATATAAAGTCAGTCACATTCTGGTTGAAAAAGAAGAACAGGCAAAACAAGCGCTCGAGGCATTGAACAAAGGCACTGCTTTTGCTGAAGTGGCTAAAAAGCTTTCTACTGGGCCCTCTGCAAAAACGGGTGGAGATCTTGGCTGGTTAACTGAACCAGATATGTTGCCTGAATTCCGCGAACCCGTTAAAGCCCTGACAAAAGGCCAGTATGCAGCAACTACTGTCAAAACTCGTTTTGGACTACATGTGGTTTATTTGCAGGATCGTCGCGACACACCGCCGCCACCCTTCGCTGAAGTAAAAGATCGTGTTCGCACAGTATTGCAACGTCGACAGATTGAAACTTATATTCGTGGTTTACGTGAAAAAGCGACAATTGAAATTGCTGAATCATCTAAGCAAGCATCACCACATGGCGCTTTGCCTAAAGTCAGTGCTGAGGGTGCATCAGCTGCTCCAAAAGCACCTGCTACTTCTGGCGCTACATTAGAAAGTCTGAAACAAAAATAAACGCGTATTACTACTCAGGGGTGAATAGGTATCAACCTGTTCATCCCTGAATCTTTACTCTAGTACGCTTAAGTCACCCGCTAACACTGCCACTAAAGCAGTTTCGTCCAACACTGGAATGTTCAAACTTTCAGCTTTGGCTAATTTGGAGCCTGCATCGGCACCGGCAAACACATAATTTGTTTTCTTAGACACACTGCCACTTACCTTGGCACCCAGGGCTTGCAACTTATCTTTTGCTTCGCCACGTGAAATTGATAACGCGCCAGTCAATACAAATATCTTTCCCGACAACGTTTGCTGCTGCTCATGTTGAGGCTCAATATCTGGCCACTGCATACCCGCTTCAATCAGTTTCTCAATGACTTCACGATTATGTGCTTGCTCTTCAAAAGCAATAATGTTTTGCGCAACAACTGGCCCCACATCATTAACCAACTCAAGTTCATCGTTTGTCGCCGACAAGACGGCATCCATGCTACCAAAGTGCATAGCCAAGTTTCTTGCCGTCGCTTCACCCACCTCTCGTATACCTATCGCATAGAGTATCTTTGCCAGTGTTGTTTGTTTACTCTTTTCCAATGCTTGTACTAAATTTTTCGCCGACTTTTCACCCATCCGTTCAAGTTCAGATAGCTGCTCTTTAGTTAAGTGGTATAAATCGGCAATATCATTGATTAATCCATTATCAACCAATTGATCGACTAACTTATCGCCAAGCCCTTCTATATCCATCGCCCGTCTTGATGCAAAATGCTTAATACTTTCTTTTCGTTGTGCGGGACAAAACAGACCACCACTACAGCGAGCGACCGTTTCACCTTCAAGTCTCACTACGACTGAATCACACTCGGGACACGTTGTGGGCATTTTAAAAAGTCGCGCACCTTTTTTGCGCCGATCTTTAAGGCTACTGACCACTTCAGGAATAACATCACCAGCACGTCGTACAACAACCGTATCCCCCACTCGTACATCTTTACGTTTAATTTCATCTTCATTGTGTAGCGTGGCGTTTGTAACAATCACTCCACCAACAGCTACCGGTGCCAATCTGGCCACAGGGGTTAATGCGCCAGTGCGTCCAACCTGAATATCTATTGCTAATAATTCAGTGAGTTCTTCCTGAGCAGGAAACTTATGCGCGATAGCCCAACGCGGTGCACGTGAGACAAAACCAAGTGTTTGTTGTTGTGCAAAATCATTTAACTTATAAACGACACCATCAATCTCATACGGCAGCTTATCGCGCCGCGCTAAAATTGATTGATAATATTGTTGACAACCTTTCGCGCCAATAACGACTTCGGGTTCATCAGAAATACGTAATCCCCAGCTGCGTAATTGCTCTAGCATGGCGCTGTGAGTACTCGCCAGCTTCCCACCTTCGATCTGACCAACAGCATAGCAATACATGGTTAAGGGTCTTGTGGCAGTAATCGAGGAGTCTAGCAGTCGTAGTGAACCGGCGGCCGCGTTACGAGGATTAGCAAATGTTTTTTCATTTTTACTTCGTTGTGCAGCGTTTAAATCTTCAAAGCCTTGTCTAGAAATATAAATTTCACCACGTATTTCAATTAAACCTGGAATATTATCACCCGACAGGCGTAAAGGAATGGCACCAATGGTCTTAACATTAGCGGTAACGTCTTCACCCGAAGTGCCATCTCCGCGTGTTGCTGCACGGGTAAGCACACCCTTCTCGTATAGTAAATTAATGGCCAAGCCATCCAGTTTTGGCTCAGCGACAAATTCAAGATCCTTTATGTCGAGCACATCACTGCAACGTTTGACAAAATCAATCAGTTCTTCTTCATTGAAAACATTGCCCAACGACAGCATTGGCACGCCATGTTTTATTTCGGTGAATGAAGATAACGGCGGTGCGCCGACACGCTGCGTTGGTGAATCTGGACGACTTAACTCTGTGTACTGAGTTTCAATATCCTGTAACTCACGCAGCATTTTGTCGTACTCAATATCCGGAATTTCCGGATCATCAAGCACATAATAGCGATGATTATGGTAATTCAGCTGTTCATGAAGCGTGGTTACGCGGTTGATTATTTTTTTCGGGATATTCATTGTCGCTTTTTATTCATGTAGGCCATTTATATAACTGACTCGTTCTTGACATTATACCCTGTCACGATGGCGATGGCTTGCCCGAGTATAGCCCTGTATAGTATCGGGATATAAAAATAACTCGAAAATGAGGTGTATTAAGTGCAATTTGTTCACGGACTACATTTTAATAATATTCGCGGTGACATATATGGTGGCTTAACTGCCGCAGTTGTTGCCCTTCCCCTTGCCCTTGCGATGGGCGTTTCCTCTGGTGCAGGTCCTATCGCCGGTATCTACGGCGCTATCTTTGTTGGTCTTTTTGCTGCCTTGTTCGGTGGTACTCCCTCACAAGTCTCTGGACCTACTGGCCCCATGACTGTTGTGATGGCTGTGATCTTCACTGAATATACTGCGATGTTCCCGAACGATCCGGCCTACGGCGCATCACTGGCCTTTACCATCGTGATTATGGGCGGCCTGTTTCAAATTCTTTTTGGTGCCTTAAAGCTAGGCAAATACATCAACCTTATTCCACACCCCGTTGTATCCGGCTTTATGAGTGGCATCGGGGTGATTATTATTCTTTTACAACTCGGCCCGCTATTAGGTCATGTTAGCTTACCCGGTCCAATGGCTTCAGTTGAAGCCTTACCTGAGATGCTCTCGACGCCGGTCATTGCCGCCATCATTGCCGCAGGTATTGCATTGTTGGTTGTTTACTTTACACCAAGAAATATTAGCCGCTTAATACCTTCTCCACTGCTCGCACTTATTATCGGCACATTAGTTGTTTATTTCTGGCAAGGCAGTGACATCAGTAGCAGTGTTGAAAATGGCAAAGATATATACAAATTGGGTTCAGTATCAGTGTTAGGTGACATTCCAACAGGACTTCCTTCTCCTCAACTACCTGTCTTTGAACTGGCGCTGCTAGGCGGCATGATTAAGTCGGCACTTATTCTCGCTGCACTCGGTGCGATTGACTCATTACTCACTTCATTGGTGGCAGACAGTGTGACTCGCACTTACCATCAATCAAACCGCGAACTTGTGGGTCAGGGTATTGGTAACACACTAGCTGGTTTGTTTGGTGGACTTCCTGGCGCCGGTGCGACCATGCGTACCGTGGTGAATATTCGTGCCGGGGGTTCAACACCTTTGTCCGGGATGTTACACGCTATAGTATTGCTCGCTATCGTACTCGGTGCCGGTTCGGTTGCACGTTACATTCCACATGCGGTGTTAGCCGGCATACTCATTAAGGTCGGCACTGACATTGTTGACTGGGATTACCTTAAGCGCATCCCATCTGCTCCAAAGGCTGGCGTGGTTATTATGCTCATTGTGCTTTCCTGCACAGTCTTCATCGATCTTATTATGGCTGTCGCGCTGGGTATGATCATGGCGTCATTCTTGTTTATGCAACGCATGGCTGATCTACAAATTGATTCTGTCACCGCAACCACAGGTCTCGAAGATGATAGCCATTTGACGGAAGAAGAAAATGAGGTTATTAATCAGGCTGAAGGACGTATGTTGTACTTCCATAATTTGGGGCCAATGAGCTTTGGCGCCGCCAAAAATTTGGTCCGACGCATCTCCGAGTTCACAGAGTACGACGTATTGGTTATTGACCTTTGTGATGTACCCAAGATCGACTTCACCTCAACACGTGCACTCGACGATATTATTCAAAATGCACGTGAGCATAATCGAAAAGTATTATTAACCGGCTGTAAAAACCAAGTATGTACCATGTTAAAAACGCAGGGCGTTATTGAGCATACTGAAGAAGCTGCTCTGTTAAATCAGGCATCACGCATGGAAGTATTACAGAAAGCCTTAAAAATAATCAAAGATAAACAGGCATAATCTATTTGGAGTCGTTGTAATGTTGTTCAGCAACATTACAATTCAACCTTAACCTCTTTTACCTCTGCCATAATCTGAATGGCCTGCTCAAGATCAATTTGGTCTGGATTGTCGGTGCTTTGCGCATTCAGCTCGTCTAGTAGCGCGGCTTGTTCAATAGTTTTATAACTGCCATCTTTTTCTTGCAAATAGGCAGCCCAAGGAACAAATTTTGTGAGTGGAAATAATTGCCCCTTCTCAGGCGAGATATCAATATGTAATCCCGATACAAATAAAACCCGTTTACCTTGATAACTGTTATCTCTCACAATAGAACGGAAAGTATGATCAAATTCAATTTGACTAGTAATTTGCGCCGCTATCAACATAGGTTTTGAGTCGGTAATGATTTGTGGCATATAGCGAATCAAATTACGTTCGAGGTGATGCCCACCTTCATCCATAACCGATATATCACGCCGAAAGAAAAAAAGTTCAGCTGACAGTTTATCTCCAATAGCCGTTGGAGCCGTACTATTAAACGCTTTAATACCAAATTTTTTAACGATTGATTCTGAAGCAGAAAACACCTTAGATGTGCTTAATCTTTTAAGCTGTACACACTGGCCATCACTATCTGTACTGAGTAATTTTCTAAGATTTAATAACAAACCTTCATCGCGATCGCCATGCAGTAACTGATTATCAATAATAATACAGGCTTTGCCTTCATACCTATGTAAGAAAATATTTTGTTTTGCAAAATTATATTCTTCCAAATACCAATCAAGAACATGATGTATTTTTCCACAACTCGGGCCACAACGAAGACCTTCCGTTTGTAAGCGTCGATAAATACCAAATTGCTTACTATCTGGATCATAACCAACATGACTGGCTTGAATAATAACTAAATCCTGACCATGATCTGCATGCGGACCATTTCGATCCGCCGCGACAATACCGCCGACACGACCATGGTTAAATGGAAAGGTACCAAAATGCTTGGCAAGTAGAATAATCGGATAACCTTGACTCTCATCCGAGCAAAATGCACGTGATGGCATTATTTTACCCAACTCAAAACCAAGCGATTTGCACCAATTATAGAGACGCGGTACAAAGAGACTATACCTCATCATCATGCCCTGCATTTCAAAACCGCCGATGTGTTCTACCGTGTCATCAGACTGATCTGGCACTTTATTATCCTTATTAGTGTGTTGTGAATGCCTATTTAAGTTATAGATTACAATTCGCTGTGACGCTAATCAACAGCACAACTAATAATTAACGATCTGAGGAATGCCATTGAGCGGCTTGATTTACTGACCAACGAATTAATATTGCTTGAACAGCGCTAGCGTTAAAAACAAAGATTTAGATAGCGAGTTCAGACTGTTTCATGGAGTAAATACCGAGTTCTTCACGAATGGTTTCAATACCCTGGCGAGTTAACACACTGCGGGTCTCATCACACAATTTGCCATTGAGATCGCGGGCTAATTCTTCAGCCATTGCCAACATCGCATCAAAGGCATCCAGTGGCGCTTCTGGGTTAGGCAAGGTCATAAAGAATAACAAACAAGAAGTGGAGAAGTTTTCCATATCATGAATATCGAAAGTCCCTGGCTCTAATGCATTAGCCATACTAAAGATATCTTTTTTGCGGTTACTGCGTTTATGAAAAATTCCCATATCACTGAAATACAGATCATTATTCATCGTATATTCAAGAATACTGGCACCATCAAAATCGCCACTGCGTGAAATAACATTTAGCGCGATAACCCGATCTGGTTTTCGCTCAAACGCTTCACGCCTATCAGCGTCAGATATTTCTGGTTCTGATTTCAACTCAGGCATTTCTAGCTGACCAGAACGTGGATCTTCGTCAGCAATTAATTGCTCGAGTGCTTCTAGTTCGTCAGTAATCGATTCAAGGGGATCCGAATCAAGATCAGGTTCATCTGAATCAATACCGTCCACGCTAATAGACGCATGCGCATTGACATCAATAATTTCAACATCACTATCAGTATATTCGCCAACAACGGCAGATTGTTCTGGTTCAGCAGGAGATTGCACAACAGCTGTAGGTGTCACGACTTCATCTGGAAATACTACGGAGTCTGTAATTACATGAGTCTCAGAGACATCGTCATCATTAGCGCCCCAGCGCTGATATCGCTGACTCTTACGACGTCGTTTAATCGATTCCCAGGCAAAAATTAGCCCAACGATAGCCACACCTACCAATAACAATATTAACCGTAATGAGTCCATCATCTCTCCTGATGATTCGGCAACTTATCAAACAGCCGCTATTTTAGCAGCCTCATCGACATCCACAGCAACCAGACGAGAAACACCTGGCTCACTCATCGTAACGCCCATTAGCTGCCCTGCTAATTCCATTGTGACTTTATTGTGACTAATAAAGATAAATTGTATGTGCTCTGACATTTCTTTCACTAACGCGCAGAATCGACCCACGTTGGCATCATCCAGCGGCGCATCAACTTCGTCAAGCATACAGAATGGTGCAGGATTGAGTTTGAAAATAGCAAAAACAAGTGCCACCGCGGTCAACGCTTTTTCACCACCCGACAGCAAATGAATCGTGCCATTACGCTTACCCGGTGGGCGAGCCATAATGGTAATACCGGTGCTGAGCAAATCATCACCCGTCAGTTCCATGTAAGCATGGCCACCGCCAAATAAACGCGGGAACATATCTTTCAAGCCTGCATTTACTTTGTCGTAGGTTTCTTTGAAACGAGTACGTGTTTCTGTATCAATTTTGCTAATGGCATTCTCAAGTGTCTGAAGCGCTTCTTCGAGATCAGACATTTGCGCATCAAGATATTCTTTCTTTTCAGAACGTTCTTTGAATTCATCAATAGCGGCTAAGTTAATCGCGCCTAAACGTTGAATGCGTGCTTCAAGTTTGGCAACGTTGCCTTCCCATTGCTCAGCGGAGTCTTGTTCAGACAATCCTTCAACCAACGCTTCAAATTCAAAATCTGTTTCGTTGATTTGCTCTTGAATAGTTTGCAGACGAACTTTGATACCTTGGTAGTCCATTCGCAATTGTTCAAGCTCGGTGCGAACGGCTTGTACCTGATTATCGGCATTACCACTATCATCGGTTGATTCACGTAACTTGTGTTCAATGTCCTGAACCTGACGACGTGAATCATTTAATTTTTCTTCAGACTGTTGTTTCTCTTTGAGTGACGATTCGCGTTGCTGAACTAATTCATTCAGTGGCTCTTCACCTTCACTCATTTGTGCTTGTAAGCTATCACGACGCTCAACCAGAGAACTCAATTGCGATTCAATACGCTGCATTGCCTGACGAGTTGAGTTTAATTCAGTGTTAATTGATTCGAAACGTAACGCGTGTTGATGCGCTTCATTATGATCGTCACGGGCTTGGTCGCGAGCCTGATCTAGATTTTCGCGTAAGTTATCACGGCGTCCTTCAAGTTCACTACGTTGCGTATCAATGATAGCGGCTTTTGATTCAGCTTCACGCAGGCGTTCACGCGCTTGTTGCTCAGTGGCTTTATCTTGTTCTAACTGGGTCTTTAACTCAGCTAGTTGTGTTTCAATTTGCTGCCCACGTGCCCGCACTTGTTGCAATGCAGTTTCGCGACTACTCAGAGATGATTTTAAATCAGACAAACTCTGGTTCATGGTGTCCAGTGTTGACTGAATGTCCGCACGTCGTTGCTCTTGTTCATGCAAGGTATCGCGCGACACTTCTAACAAAGATTGTTGCTCTTCAACTTGCGCGCCGAGTTCAGCAATCACTTTCTGCGCATCGCGGATATCTTGTTCACGTTGTAACACACCGGCTTGTTCATCTGCATTACGTGACATGCGTAACCAGTTCGGGCCGACCCAAACTCCGTCCATCGTGATAATCGATTCATGAGCTTGCAGGTTAGTGCGTAATGCCATTGCCTCGGCAACAGACTCAGCGACATAAATACCCGATAGCAAACCATCCAGCGGCCAGTCTGAGCTTACGTATTGCAACAAGCTAGGCGCAAAGTCGCGTGCGCTTGATGTCACATTATTAGCGTGTCGCTCAATGATGCCGATGGCACCCTTTTCAATACTTGCTAGTGCATCAGTCAAGTGACTAGCGTTATCAACACCAATGGCTTGCAAATGAAAACCTAACACGGTTTCTGCCGCCGACTGCCACTGACGTTCAACCTGAATAAATTCAGCTAGGTATTGGGCATTTTCTAAGCCTTGTTCACTTAACCATTCTGTGATCGCCGACTCATGTTTACCGAGTGCATCTTCTTGCAACGCATCCAGTGATGCTAGACGCCCTTGCTGTTCTTGTAAACTACTGCGCGTGCCGTCAAGACCATGAACGTGTTGCTCAATCACTTCACGCTGTTGTGAAATTTGTTCACGGTTTTGCAGTAGCTGTTCGTTTTCCGCGTCAATCGACTCAACAGCTGTCGCACACTGCTCTTGCAACACGGCAATTTCTTCTTCGAGTGACTGGCCACCTAGTTCATTTAATTCAGACTGGTTACGGTCAACGCGCGACTCTAGTTGTTGCTGATGCTGTTCTAAATGCTGTAAACGGGTTTGTTCAACTTGTACTGTTTTACTAGGCTCGGCGGCATTACGGTTGAACTCTTCCCAGTCGTATTGCCAGTCTTGCATTGACTCTTCAGCGTGTGACAAGGCGGTGGCCGAAATCTGTTCTGCTTCGCGAGCACTTTCTAACGCAGGCTTCACTTCTTCAATAGAATTGGCTAAAGAATTAATCAGTTGATTATCGGTATCAAGTGTTGATTGGGCATCCTGCAACGATGCTTCAATACTGGCCGCATCTTCTTCAAGCTGTTGGCGTTTTTCTTTGCCATGAGTAATCGCTTGTTCAATGCGAGCGACATCCGCGCCAAATTTATAAAACTCACCTTGCACAACATTAAAGCTATCGTGTGCTTCAGTGTGTTGCTCACGTAAATACTCAAGTTGTTTTTCAACACCGCGTAATTGTGCAACAGCTGCTTCGTAAGCCGTTTCTTTTTCCGCAATATGGTTTTTCTGCGCTTGAGATTGTGTATCAATACTGCGGCAGCGTAACGCCAACAGTTGCGCCTTCATCAAGCGTTCTTCGTCTTTATAAGTTTTGTATTTTTCAGCAGTGTTCGCCTGACGTTGCAGATGGGCGATTTGCTTTTCTAGTTCTTGACGTAAATCATTAATACGATCAAGGTTTTCACGTGTATGCTTAATACGATTTTCAGTTTCACGCCGACGTTCTTTATATTTTGAAATACCCGCGGCTTCTTCAATGAACACACGCATGTCATCAGGCTTGGCTTCAATGAAACGTGAGATCATGCCTTGTTCGATGATCGCGTAACTGCGTGGCCCCATGCCGGTGCCGAGAAAAAGATCCATCACGTCGCGACGACGGCAGCGCGTGCTATTTAAATAGTAGGAGGAGGTGCCATCGCGACTAACGATGCGCTTAACCGAAATTTCACTATAACTGGCGTATTCACCACCACAACTGCCATCGCTGTTATCAAACACAAGTTCGACGCTAGCTTGGCCAACCGGCTTACGCGTTGCGGCACCACTGAAAATAACATCGGTCATGGAGTCGCCACGCAAGTGTTTAGCGGAGCGTTCACCCATCACCCAACGCACCGCATCAATGGTATTGGACTTACCACAACCGTTAGGACCGACGATGCCCGTCAGGTTCGTGGAGAATGAAATTGCAGTTGGATCGACGAATGACTTAAAGCCAGCCAGTTTAATCTTATCGAGACGCATATGGCCTATATTCTTATGTGAAGGTCAAAAGTAATGTGTTACACCGACATTATAATGCCGACATTTAATTTTCAATATCATAACACATCACTTGTCAGCTGCATCAAGAATCCGTATCTTTCACACCATGACTACACAACCTACTAAAGAACTTGAAACTTTTCCGAATCCGCATGCTGGGCGTGACTATACAATCCGTATTGGCATCCCGGAATTTACTTGCCTGTGTCCTAAGACCGGACAACCCGATTTTGCCGTTATCAACATCGAGTACATTCCAGAAAAACTCTGTATCGAACTGAAATCATTGAAACTCTACATGTGGAGTTATCGTGATGAAGGGGCTTTTCACGAGGATGTAACGAACCTAATGTTGAATGATTTTGTCGCGGCCTGTGCACCGCGCTTCATGCGCGTGACCGCTGAATTTTATGTCCGTGGCGGTATTGATACCACGGTTATTGTTGAGCACCGAGCCGATGGCTGGCAGCCGCAAACATTGGTACAACTCGCCTAACGAGATGCGGCTTAATTTAATCAATAGGTTAAATTAATGTGTTAGCAATTTCATCTAAATTACGCGGCTAACTTAAGTGGATTATTTTCTCGGCATTGATCAAGGAACGTCTGCTTGTCGAGCGGTCATTATTAATAAGGCCGGGGTAAAAATTGCTTTCGCCAGCCGTTATTTGCCTCGCAACGAACTGAACGCCAACGACGGTTGCCACCAACAAGAGCCGTATAGTTGGTGGCAAGCCTGTACTGAAGCCGTTCAAGAAGTGCTCAAGCAAGTTGATGCTAAGCAAGTCAAAGGCTTAGCAATTGACGCCACCTCAGCCAGCCTACTACTGACCGATTTAACCGGCCAACCTATCAGCCCAGCGTTAATGTATAACGATAGCCGTGCCAAGCAACACGCTGATCTAATTTCCCAGATAGCGCCTTCTGACTCCGCGGCACACGGTGCCTCCAGCAGTTTAGCCAAATTATTGTGGCTAATTAATAACCAAGATGACACATCCGATTTTTATGCCCAGCACCAGGCTGACTGGCTATCGTCTAAATTTAGCGGGTGCTATGGCTTAAGTGATGAGAATAACGCCCTAAAATTAGGCTACGACCCGCGAACTCGGCAATGGCCGGCATGGATGGAGCGACTTAACTTAAGCCACGACTGTCTGCCTCAAGTACTCCCCGCGGGCAGTGTCATTGGCGCCGTGCAAAGCTCTATTTGTCAGCAATTCGGCCTTTCTTCACAGTGTCAGGTCGTTGCAGGCACTACCGACAGCACCGCTGCCTGCCTAGCTGCCGGTATTAGCATCCCTGGCGATGCTTTAACCGTGCTTGGCTCAACGCTGGTGCTCAAAGTCATCAGCGAGCGACCTATTTTTGTGCCTGAGTTTGGTATTTACAGTCACCGAATCGGCGATTTATGGTTAGTCGGCGGCGCTTCAAACTCCGGTGGCAATGTATTAAGGCACTATTTTAGTGATACCCAGCTACAAACGCTTTCAGCAAGCATAAATCCGCAACAAGCTAGCAATCTTGATTACTACCCATTAATCAAAACCGGCGAACGATTCCCAACCAATGACCCGATGATGAACGGCCGAATGCAGCCACGCTCAAGCGATCCTGTTGAATTTTTGCACGGTTTACTTGAAGGTATCGCCCGTATCGAACAACAAGGCTATCACTTGCTAAATCAACTCGGTGCCTCCACTATTACCTCAGTTAGAACCAGTGGTGGCGGTGCAGTAAACGCAACCTGGCAAACGATTCGCCAACGCATGCTTGATGTCCCCATGCTGCCGGCGATTCACACAGAAGCCGCTTTTGGTGCAGCGCAACTTGCCCGCAATGCACTGAGCTAATAATAAATTTTTATTGATATAATAATTAACAACCGAGAATCACTATGTTTAGTCAACTTTTTGCCGGCGCCGGTTTTTTTCTTACTGGTATGCGTCTTATTACTCAACCCGGGATTAGACGTTTTGCGTTAACCCCCCTACTCATCAATATTATTATTTTTAGTGCCTTAATCTATTTTGGCTACCAACAATTCGGCGTTTTGCTGGATAGTTTTTTGCCAGCTGAAGATGGCTGGTTTGGTTGGTTACGCTGGGTGTTAGTACCGTTCTTTTTTATTTTCGTTTTAATGATTACATTTTTCACTTTCAGTATTGTCGCCAACATTATTGGCGCGCCATTTAACGGCATGCTTGCTAATGCCGTTGAAAGACATCTGACTGGTAAAACTGCCGAAAATAATTCAAGCTTTAAACAAGCTTTAGCGAATGCTGTGCCGATGATATTGTCCGAACTTAAAAAACTCGGTTACTACATCCTTATCTCTATACCGTTTCTGGTTTTATTATTCATTCCTGTTTTAGGGCAATTAGGCTGGTTGCTAGTCTCTGCCTGGATTTTAACCGTGCAGTACGTTGACTTCCCGTTAGACAATCACGACATTAAGTTTTCTGAGTTGCGTAAGCGCTTAGGCAAAAAACGCATGATAGCTTTTGGCTTTGGTGGCAGTGTGATGTTTACCATGGCGATACCGATCATCAACTTTTTTGTGATGCCGATTGCTGTCGCAGGCGCGACGGCTTTAGCAGTTAATCATTTATCGCTGGAACAGAAAACGACTGATTAAGTATCAGGCTTGCAGAAACTGCTTAATCCGTTCTACACCCAGCTTTAATTGTTCAAGACTAGTGGTGTAAGCAAAACGCACATGCTGGCGAGCGCGATGCTGGCCGAAATCAATGCCGGGAGTAATCGCCACCCCGGCCTCTTCTAACAACTGCTTGGCAAAGGCTTCACTATCATCGGTAAACTTTTCGCAGTTAGCATATAAATAAAAGGCGCCTTGTGGCATCACTGGAATATCAAATCCCAACTCACGCAAGGCCTTCATTAAATAATCACGTCTGCTTTTAAATTCATCACGGCGTTGCAGTAAAATTGTTTGCGACGCTTCACTGAAGGCCGCCAATGCTGCGTATTGTGCTGGCGTGGACGCCGCTAAATAAATATTTTGTGCCAACCGGTCCATCGCATCAATATAATTTTCCGGCACCACCATCCAACCGACTCGCCAACCCGTCATACCAAAGAATTTTGAGAAACTGTTAACGACAAATATTTCATCGCTAATCGCTAATGCCGACTTTGGTTTTTCATCATAAGTTAAGCCATGATAAAGCTCATCGACAATCAACGAGCCTTGCTTGGCTTGCACTAGATCAAACATCGCTTGCAATGATGTTTCACTAACCAGTGTACCGGTTGGGTTTGATGGTGAGGCGAGTAAACAGGCAACACATTTACTGTTCCAGTGTTCGGTTAAGTGTTGTGCGGTCAACTGGTAATCAGAACTGGCATCCACCGGTGCTAAAATAGTCTCGCCACCATTTAAACTGACAAAATTTCGATTGCAGGGATAACCGGGATCAGCCATCAACACTTCATCGCCGGGGTTGATCAAAGCATTTAAAATTAATTGTAGTGCGCCTGATGCGCCGGGGGTAATCGCAATCCGTCGCGCCGGCACATCAAGCCCATATTGGGTGGTATAAAAATGGCTGACTGCTTCGCGTAGCGCAGGTAAACCTAAAGCTGGTGTGTAATGGGTTTGCCCATCTTTCAGCGCGGCTATCCCGGCTTCTACGATAGGGGTTGGAGAAACAAAATCGGGCTCTCCAATTTCCATGTGCACAATCGAGCGTCCCATCGCTTCTAGCTCACGCGCACGGGCTAAGATTGCCATCACATGAAATGGCGCAATGTCATCCATGCGTTTGGCCAGTTTGCTTGGCTTATTCATGAATTCAGTTAATTAAGCCGCAAACATTGATTTCAGCACCGCGACATCCACATAACCGGTTGTTGCAACTTTGTCCGCCACCAATTGATCAACACTGCTAAGGGTCTTACACGGGCTATCAACTTCGCCGAGCTGGTCAAGCACTAAGGCAGCACCGCTAAAGTCATCATCCTGCGTGTAGCCATTGACCGTTATCACTGTCTTGATATTGGCCGCTAACGAGGAACGCACACCGTTGAGAGAGTCTTCTAGCGCAATGCAGTTATCCGCAGATAAATTCATTTCTTTCAGTGCGTATTCGTAAATATCGCCCGCAGGCTTTTTCGCTGGCACGATGTCACCGGCGGCAATCACCTCAAACCAATCAATTGATTCCTTGCCAAGTGTCGCGGTCAGGAGTGCGGTGACATTAACGGGGGTTGTCGTGGTGGCAATGGCGATACGTAGGCCTAATTCACGCGCTTCGGTAATAATGCGCAAAATACCGGGTCGCAGTGGAATATCACCTTTTTGCAGCAAATCGGTGTAATGACGAGTTTTCGCCGCGTGCAAATCAGCAATAATGCTTGCCCGTTGCTCGTCTGAATCAGCGTCAAGGCCTTGTTTAGGCTGATATTTACTCAAAAAGAAGGCAATGCGTTCTTTTCCGCCAGTCACGGATAGCAAATCGCCGTAAATTTCTTCGGTCCAGTCCCAATCGAGTCCTTTTTCAGCAAAGGCCAGATTAAAGGCTACACGGTGGCCATCACGCTCGGTATCTGCCATGGTGCCGTCTACATCAAAAATAAGTGCCTGAAAAGTGCTCACGCGGTACAATCCTCTTAAGTAAGTAAAACATTCAGTTTTCAAGAGCGCTATCATACACGGACTAAGCAGCCGATAACGCTAAACCCATGTAAAATGCTCAATAATTAACGCTATACTGATTACTGACAAAGATTGCTCAAAGCGCTATTTTTTGGTATAAAACCTCGCTTATGTTTTTGCAATATGACGTAGTCAACAGGACGCAAGTATATGCCCACTAAGAAGAAAACGGCAAAAAAAGCAGCGACTAAGAAAACCGCCGCTAAGAAAGCCACTGCCAAGAAGGCGGTAACGAAAAAAGCAGTTGCGAAAAAAACTGTCGCTAAGAAAGCCACGGCGAAAAAAGCGCCAGCCAAGAAAAAGGTGGTTAAGAAAAAAGCCTCATCTGCGCCCGTTAATGTTGATGTGCAGCCTTTATATGGAGACCCATATAAGTTTAAAAAAGGCGAAGAATACATGAACGATGATCAAGTCGTTCACTTCCGTAGCATTCTCAATGCTTGGAAAACTGACTTGATGGATGAAGTCGATCGCACCGTGCATCATATGCAAGATGAAGCCGCTAACTTCCCTGATCCCAATGACCGCGCCTCACAAGAAACGGAATTTGCACTGGAACTACGTGCCCGTGACCGTGAGCGTAAGTTAATTAAGAAAATCGACGAATCTATGGAAGATTTAGACAACGACGAATACGGCTACTGCGAAATTTGCGGTGTCGAAATTGGCGTTCGTCGCATGGAGGCCCGCCCAACAGCGACCCAATGCATCGACTGTAAGACGCTTGACGAGATTCGTGAAAAACAAATGGGCTAATTCGTCTGCTGACGAATGCCATGACTGAATCGGCCTCCCCTTATCGAGGTCGATTCGCCCCCAACCCCACAGGACCATTACACTTTGGTTCTATCATTACGGCTTTAGCAAGTTACCTCCAGGCACGACACCAGCAAGGGCAATGGTTTGTCCGTATTGATGATCTCGACACTGCGCGCTGTGTTGCTGGTGCCGACTCAGCGATTCTTCGTAGCCTGTATGCCTACCAACTGCATTGGGACGGCGAGATACAGTATCAGAGCCAGCAAACGCGTCACTATCAGGCCGCTTTCGATACGCTTTACCAAAAGCAGCTGTGCTATCCCTGCGGCTGCTCTCGAAGTGAGGTAGCTCGTATTGCCAGCGTCGGCGAAGAAGGCCCTATCTACCCCGGCACCTGTCGCAATGGAATTGCTAATGGCAAGCCAACCCGCGCACATCGTGCCCGTGTTGGACAGGCAGAGGTCAATTTCACCGATGCGGTGCAGGGAGACATAAATCAGTCACTTGAACGTGAAGTGGGTGATTTTGTCATTAAGCGTGCAGATCGCTTATTTGCCTACCAACTGGCGACCGTCGTTGACGATGCCTCGCTGGGTATTACCGAAATAGTCCGAGGTAGTGACCTGTTATTCTCAACACCTCGGCAAGTTTGGCTACAGCAGCAGTTAGCTCTAAGCACTCCGAATTACGCTCATATCCCCATTGCCGTTAATGCAGCAGGTGAAAAGCTTAGTAAACATCGTCAGGCACCGGCTATTGATTGCCGTGATCCCTTGCCTACGCTAGTCAGCGCCCTACGTTACCTGAAGCAACCCCTTCCTGACGCGATCAATGATGCCACGATGGCAGAATTGCTGAGTTTTGCAGTTGATAATTGGACAATAGTGACTATCCCAAGCGAATTAACGAGACTTTGTTAACGAATTTACTCTGACACTAATTAAAAATATGATTGTTATACATCAATATCCACATTTGTGGTCTAGTTTTAGACAGAGAGGTAAAAAAGCGAATATATTATTACCCATAATAACAATGAGTTAGCAGACATCAGGGAAGAAAAAGTAAATTAAATGCCAAAACTAGTACCAAAGACCTACTTTTTAAGACCAATGAGGTATTAATTTAATTTGAACAAAGAGATATATTATCTGTCAGTGGAGACCGGAATTAATGCAGTACCGGTTTTAGCAGCAGGAATAGAGAAATATAGCTGCTAATTGCTACGTATGAGGGTATGTAGCAACGTTATGTAAAACAATAATAAAGCATAACGAGTAATAAAGGGAATTCGTTAGCAGGTGGCCAAGGGAGAAGGTTCGCCACCTGCTAATGATAAAAGCATTAGCCGATGCGCATGACGCATCTTAAGGGGGCGACAAAATGGAAACAGGGACAAGCAATACCATAAAGCTAGATAGCTTTGTGACCAATGAGCAAATACTAAACCAGGTGACTGGTGTTTATTTAAGTTCGGTCGACTACAACGGTATTTCAGTTTCACGCTTAGCTGAAAGTTGCAGCCAATCGAGAGTTAAGAAATGCTTAAAAGATTTGGTTACGGCTGGCTTAGTATCAATCAATTACACAGACCGTCACCCTAATGCGCATATTAAGGCATTTGAAGCCGGTCCATTAGATGAACAGATTGCGAGAATGTCGACTGAGGCATTTGCGACAGCCTGTGTTTATCCAACAAGCAGACATCTACAAACCAAGATAGACCCAACCAAATACTTGGATCGACCTTTTGAGTTATGTCTGTTACTCGGTGCTGGCCAATTAACCTATAAGAGTTTTGATTTATCGGTGATGGACATGTACCGCAATAACCCTCGTTATCAAAACACCAACAATGATATCGGTGGTCGCATAACCGTAAAACGTCGTTACCGCGATAACAGCAAAATCAAAGTTGCTAAACAAGATTTTATGAAATCATATGGTTTTTGTTACGACAAAGATTACAACGTCTATGTTGCAGTAATGTTACGTTATCTAGCTCGCTTAAGTCCTAAGCACCAATTAATGTGGGCATCGAAGTTAATGTATGATGGTACGCGCTTACATCCTAACTACTACACTTCACAGAAAGTCGGTGTCCAAGAATCAGAAGCTATTGACATAAAAACAAAAAAATAATATTAAGTAAAAAGGGCCGCTTAGCGGCCCTTTTTACTATTAACAAATCCTTACCGGCTTATTATTTTAGTAAGCATCACATAGTTAATTTATCTCTAAGAGATTTAAATTCCTTTCCATACAAAACAACCAACTCCTTGTCATAAGTTACAGAGAGATTTTCTTCGTTATACTCCGAGGCACTACGTGTCCAGTTAAAGCTGCCACTCAGCAATATTTTTTCATCAACAATCATGAATTTATGGTGCATATGATAAGAGCTATTATCTAAGATCACATTGATGCCATTACTAGTAAGTCTCTCTATATCACTACCTCGATCATTCGCTTTATCATTATCACTAATGACGGCCAGCTCAATACCACGCTTATGTGCCTTAATGATTGACTCAGTAATTCGATTGTCAGAGATAGTGAAAACACAGATATCTAACTTATCCTTAGATCCATTTATAAGACTTATGATTTTATTCCTGCAACTATTGCCTGGGCTAAAATGGGCAGACGATATTGTTTTAGGTGATGCATCGACTGGCTGGATTGCTTTAATCACTCGCTCCAACCAGATGTGAGCCTTAACTGCATCAGAACCGCCTTTCTCTACATAAGCACGACTAAGTTCAAAAGATTTGTTATTAATAAACCGACGCTGATCATCACTTAGTGATTCAGATAATGTTTTGAATATCTTTTTCTCATCATCATCTAACTTGAAATCTTTCAGACTCTGATTAATTATTTCTTCAATTTTATTAATATGCATACTTACCTAGCTTAATCACTAAATTGAAGGATTCCAAAATCCTATGTAATTATTCATATCCTTTTTTCTAATTATTACTCTCTTTAGCACTAATCATATTATTAACAGCAACCGTTATCACACTAGCCAGAAACACAACGCCTAATGTTGCTAAAGATCGCCAGATAATGCCTTTATCACCGATGAAGCCCCAAATACCCATGATTGAAACTGCTGTTCCAACTGCTACACACAGAAGCGCTACCGCTAATGCAGCTCTATTCAAAATTTTCAATTAACTTCTCCGTTAAACCTTGCGTCAACTTTATCACAATGCTTCAGATATGACTTCTGCATTTTAATCGCATGCAAACCTTCCATCACAAACTAAATTCAGCAGCATGATAGAGATAATTATTGCTAGATAACCAAGTGAGGTAACAACAGTATACATAAGTAGCTTTACAGTATTATTCGATTTCCAATCCTGCCAAAATAAAATAATGCCTAGAATTGTTGGAACAGGATACGACAGAATAGAGACAGCTATAGCAATGGTGATAATACTGTCTGAGGAGCCTGGCGCATCAAATAAAAAACCGATCCATATAAAAGCCAAAGGCCATGCAATGATGCCTAATGCTAAAAACCCATTTATAACAGCCAAAAAATACTTCATCAAAATTCCTTTGCAACCCTATAACATTAGGTTAAATAGTGGCATATCTCTTAGTGCCACCAAAGCGTGACTGAAAATCCTGCGCTTTAAACACATTGTTATGCATATCGGTTAAGCTCAGTTAACTCCAAAAGCAGAGTGACGACAGAAGCGCCTTGTTCATAATTTTATTTACATGGAATTGAGAAATCAACGTGATAGTGCTCATTGTGCCTGACCCATGAGTGTTTTTTAGAAAATTATATATTTCTTTTTCAAAAAAGGAAGGAAAGACAAGATAAATAAAATGTATTTCATTATTTTATAGTATGGTCTTACCCACGAAAAGTAGACACGTTTAATTGTTGATACTGCTGTTCATATTCGTGTGGGCTCATATTACCGTTCGCTGAATGTCTTCTTTGTCGATT